>Ga0335397_10005238_pt1 | contig 17005 bp, 10 predicted proteins | sample MAT04_FD_205740 | JGI IMG/M metagenome (GOLD analysis project Ga0335397, IMG submission 205740) | Freshwater microbial communities from Lake Fryxell liftoff mats and glacier meltwater in Antarctica - MAT-04 (spades assembly) (version 2) ... | reverse complement strand
CGAAAACGAGTTGATCAAGCGCTTCAAGCCGCGCTACAACGTCCGCCTCAAAGACGACAAATCTTTCCCGTACATCAAGGTGAACTGGCAGGACGATTTCCCAAAGGTATTGGTGGTGCGGCGCATGCTCAAGGATGGCGGGCGCTACTTTGGCCCCTATACCAGCAGCCGCGCCTGCTATCACACGTTGGACGCCTTGCGTCGTGTCTTCCCATTCTTGGATTGCGATCGAGAGATCAGCGGCAAGGATGCGCGGCCGTGCCTCTATTACCACATCAAGTTGTGCGGCGGCCCGTGCATTGGTGCGCAAAGCCGTGAAGAGTACAGGGCTACGGTGCGCCAGTTGATGGCATTTCTGGAAGGCGACGCCGACAAGGTGCTCAAGCAGATGGAAGAGCAGATGGGCCGCGCGGCTGAGAATCTGCAGTTTGAGTTGGCTGCCCTCTATCGCGACCGTCTGCAGGCAGCGCAGCGCATCGCCGAACAGCAGAAGATCGTCAACACCGCGCAAGAGGACGCCGATTATATTGCGCTGGCGCAAGATCCGCGCACCAGCGAGACGGCCGTGCAGGTGTTTATGGTGCGCCACGGGCGGTTGATTGGCCGCGATAATTTTCTGCTGGAAGGCGCCGATGTGTTGGAGATCTACGCCAACAATGGGCATGGCGAGGAGGAGGCCGCCAGCCGCCGGATCGGCGCCCTGGCCGGCATCTTTGTCCAGCAGTTCTACGACAATGCCACCTTTGTCCCCGGCCTGATCCTTGTCGAGGCCATGCCGGACGAACGCACCGTGTTGGAGGAGTGGCTGGCCGAGAAGCGCGCCATGAAAGTCGAGTTGCGTGTGCCCAAGCGCGGCGACAAACTCGGGCTGATGCAGATGGCGCATGACAACGCCGTCGAGTTCCTGCGTTTGCAGCAAGCCGAACGCGCGGCGGACACCAATCGCCAGACCGAAGCCATCGCCGAACTGCAGTCTGTGCTCCACCTGGCCGACCCGCCGACCCGCATCGAGTGCTACGACATCAGCACGCTGCAGGGCACCAACACGGTCGGCGCGATGGTGGTTTTTCTCAAAGGCGCAGCGGCCAAGCAAGCGTACAAGCGTTTCAAAATTCACGGCAAGGGGGGGCAGGGCGATCCCGACGATTTCGCGGCCATGCGGGAGATGCTGCGCCGGCGTTTCCGCCGGCTGGTGGATCCAGCCGCCGGCGCCGCCGATCCCGGCCAAAAAGCGCGCGGCGATGCCGAAACCTGGCGTGTCGCCCCGGATCTGGTGATTGTCGATGGCGGCAAGGGACAACTGGGCATTGCCGTCGAGGTGTTGCAAGAATTGGGCTTGTTTGGCCAGTTCCCAGTGGTCGGCCTGGCCAAGCGCGAAGAGGAGATCTTTCGCCCCGGCGCGCCCGACCCCTTGTGGCTCAAGCGCGGCAGCCAGGCGCTGCATTTGGTACAACGCATCCGCGACGAAGCGCACCGCTTCGGCATCACCTACCATCGCAGCTTGCGTGGCAAAGAGCAGATCCGCTCCAAGCTGGACGACATCCCCGGCATCGGCCCACGGCGGCGCAAAGCGCTCATGGCCCACTTTGGCGGCGACTTGGATCGTGTGCGCCAGGCCAGCCTCGAAGAGTTGATGACTGTGCCCGGCATCAATCGCAAGGTTGCCGAAACGATCAAAGAGAACCTGTGATGGCTGACTTCTACGACGGCATCGACTATGTTGCACCGGAAACGGTGATCGCACAACTCAATTTTCTGCGTGGGATCAACGATCCGGAGACGAACCAGATCCTGGCCCAATCGATCAAGGAAATCCGGCTGCACGCGCGCGCCACGCTGCACCAGCAGGACACGCCGATCACGCACGTTTGGATCCTGTTGGAGGGTGAAATTCTTCAACAGCGCCGCGAGTTGGATGCGCAGGGCCGGCCGCGCCAGTATCTCGAACATACCTACGTCCAGAACGCCCAGAACACCCCGGACACCCCGGACACCCCGGACGCCCGCAACGCCATGCTGGGTGTCTATGACTATCTCTTTGATACCACCACCTATCGCACCCGCGCGCGCGCCGTTGTGCCGTGCCGGTTGCTGGCGATCGAAATTGCCGCCTTGAGCCGGTTGGTTTTCCGGTTTCCCAGCATACGCAAACTGCTGGCCCCCCTGGAGATTATCGAACGCCTGCTCTCCTTTCCCCTCGTCGGCGCCGTCGAACCGGTGGGCCTGGGTCTGATGGCCGACGCGCTGAAGAAGGTCAAGTATGCAGAAGGCGAAGCCATCTATAAGGCCGGCGACAACAACAAGCTCGTCTATCTCTTGAACCATGGTCAAGTGGAAGTAAAGTGGATCGATGGCCGCGTCAGCTGGCTCGGCAACGGCGCGCTCTTTGGCTTGGCGAGTGGGATTGGCGCCACCAATGCGGCGAGCGATCGCACGATGGCGCACGCGGCCACGGCCACCATGACGTCGGACGTGTACACCCTTTCGCATGCCGACTTCTATGCCATCACAGGCTTTTCACCGGATGCGGCGGGGCTGACGGCGGTCGAGCAGCGCGAGCAACTCATCGATCATCTGCCCATCTTCAGCCAGTTTAGCGAAACCCAACGCCGGCAACTGACCGGCTACTTCAGCCACAACTACTATCCGACCAATCATCTGCTCATCCAACAAAACGAACAGGCCGACAGCCTGTGGGTGCTCATGCCGGGCGGCAATGCCATCATTCGCGCCTTGGACGACACCGGCAAAAATATGTTGGTCACCGTGGCGGCGAGCACGACCTACTTCAGCGAAACTGCACTCCTGGGCGAAATTGCGCAGGACTCCACCGTGGAAGCCGACGCCGGCAGCGAATGGCTGCGCCTGCATTGGCGCGATTTTGACCAATTTGACAACGTCGACCCCGACGACCTGCGCGCCATGTTGGAGATCAAGTCCACCAAACAGCCCGCGCTCGTCGGCAAAACAGCGCGCAAGAAATATCCCTGGCTGCAGCCAGGCGAAGCCGTCGTCTATTTCAGCCGCCGCCATTGGGTGGCTTTTATTCGCAAAAACGCCTTGACGCTCATCTTCCTCGCCTTCCTCCTTGCCTTCCTCGTGCTGGGTTGGATCATCCCAGGCTTTCAAGGATGGATTCAATTCAGCGTGATTATTCTGCTGATCCTGTCTGTTCTCGCGTTGATTTGGGGGATCATCGACTATCGCAACGACTGGCTGGTGGTCACCAATCGTCGTGTCGTCTACCAGGAAAAGCTGCTCTTTGTGCAGGTATGGCGCAAGGAGGCGCCGCTCGAGGCCATCCAGAACGTGAACTTCCTGAATACCTTTTTTGGCAAGTGGCTCAAATACGGCACCCTGGTCGTGCAGACCGCCGGCACCACGGGCGCCATCTCCTTTAACTACACCACCAATATCGACACGTTGCGCAAGGTCATCAAGCGGCAGCAGGATCAACGGAAACAGCACACCGTGGCGCAGAGCAAGATGCAAATTCATCGCGAATTGGAGAAGCGCCTGGGGTTGTTGCTGGCGCCGCCCAGCCGCGTCCACCGGGATGTGCCACGTCGCGAGGCGGCGCCAGCGGGGCCGCCCACGCGCAGCGCGCGGCGCAGGGTCGCCAACGCGCGCGCCGCCGATGGCAATCGCATGGTCTGGCGCAAGCACTGGATGGCGCTCCTGCCCCAGATCGGTTGGGCGTGGATCATTGTGGTCTTCCTACTGCTGATGGGGCTCGTCTTTTGGGCGACCACCGACGAACGGGTTTCCACGGACCTGCGTTCGGCCGCTTCGGGGCTAGAGATCTTGGTGGGCTTGCTGGTCTTGGTTTTTCTCGCGCGGCTGGCGTGGGTAATCGCCGACTGGCGCAATGATACTTACGAGGTGAGCGACACCGACGTGGTGAACGTGCACAAACAGCCGTTTGGCCTCAGTGAAGACCGGCGCGCGGCCGGGTTGGCGCGCGTGCAAAACGTCGAGATGCGCATTCCCTCGCCGATCCACTGGCTGCTTGACTACGGCAACGTCACGATCCAGACCGCCGCAGAATTTGGTACGATGGAGTTCTACGCCGTGCCAAATCCCCGCGCAGTTGCCGAGGAGATCCTTGCCCGGATGGAGCGTTTTCGCAAGCGACAAGAAGAAGATGACGCACGCCGGCGCGCCGAGGATTTGCCCGATTGGTTCGAGATGTATCACCGCCTCGATCCGTCCACTGGCGATGGGCGCAGCGAACAGGCGCCCAACCAGCAACTGCACTAGTCCAGGTCGCACGCCAGTAGGGCGATTTGCCAAATCGTCCTACAAGCCGTTGGCGCATTTGTGCCCGGCTATACTAGCGGCACTCGCGTCCTCGCTCACCACCCAAAACTGAGCCGATCGATCAGGCGTTTGGGCAACTTGGCCGCGCGCATCTGGTTTTGCGTCAGTTCGATGGGATAGGGGATGCGTGTATAGAGCCAGGTCCACTCGACGAGATCCAGGATGGCGTAGGCGGCGCGCGCGTCATTATCGCGCGGCTGGCCCACACTGCCCGGATTGATGATCAGGCGTTGAGTGGCGGAGGTGTCCAGCCGAAGCACGCCGTCGGCGCGCGGCTGCAGATAGTCGACCGTTACCTTGCGTTCCTGGCGGCCACCGTCTTCGGCGGCGGCGTCAAAGCTCTGCCACCGATAGATGGCGGGCTTGTGGGTGTGGCCGACCAGGCACATGGGATTGTCGAACACCGCGAAGTTTTCAAGCGCGACCGTCGGCGTGAGAATGTACTCCCAGACCGGTTCGCGTGGGCTGGCATGGGTGATCAGAATCTGCCGCTGCGCGTCGGGTGGTTCCACCGGCATATCAGGAAGCTGCTCCAGATAGCGGCGGTTTTCGTCGGTCAATTGTTCGCGCGTCCACAGCACGGCCTGGCGCGCTTGTGGGTTGAAATCGTCCACGTTGATGCCGGGTCGCCCCAGCACCGCCCAATCGTGGTTCCCCATCACACACAATGCGGCCCGTTCGCGTACGAGTTCGATGCACTCGTTGGGGCGTGGCCCATAGCCGACCACATCCCCCAGGCACCAAAGGGTGTCATATTGCCCAGCCGCCGCCGCCAGCACGCTCTCGAGCGCCGCCTGATTGGCGTGGATATCGGAGATCACAAGTACACGCATAATGCTCACATCATACCACAGGTGCCTATGCGCAACGTTCTTCAGAGCCGCGAGTGTAAGCGAGCAAGTCCCATCAGAGCCGCGAGTGTAAGCGAGCGGGCAAGGAATTCACACCGAACGCCTGATTTGTGGTATCGTTTCACCCCATGCAAACCGTGCTGAAGCCCGACCCGTCTGATCGATCCGCATTGCCCATACGCCACGTGGGTATCCTGCACCACCCCAAAAAGCCGGAGTCGCATGCGCTCGCCCAGGCCATCGGCGCCTATTTGCGCACTGCAGGCGTGCCGGAGATCTGGTACGAGTCGGCGTGGGAACAAGAAGCAACGATGGCGCATCTCCCTGCGGTCGACCTGCTGATCACGTTGGGTGGCGATGGCACGCTGCTGCGCGCCGCACGCATGGGCGCCGAACATGAAGTGCCGATGCTGGGTGTCAAGATGGGGCGTCTGGGCTTTTTGGCCGAGGTCCAGCCCAACGACTGGCAAGAACCGCTGACGCGCATCCTCGCCGGCGACTATTGGGTCGAGCGGCGGTTGATGGTGCGCGCACGGGTCGAACGCCGCGACCCCCAGACCGGCGAGCCGCGGGTAACCTCCGCCTATGACGCCCTCAACGATGTCGTCTTGAGCCGCGGCAACCTGGCCCGTGTCGTGCGCATCAGCGCCGAACTGGATGGTGGCTACTTGACGACCTATACCTGCGATGGTTTGATTGTCAGCACGGCGACCGGCAGCACCGGCTATGCGTTGGCGGTCGGCGGCCCTGTGATGCCGCCTGAGCTGCGCAATATCCTGGTCATTCCAATTGCGCCGCACTTGAGCATGGATCGAGCCGTGATTTTGTCGGAGGGTTCCACCGTTCGTCTGCGTGCCTACAGCGACTACCCGCCGATGCTGACCGTGGATGGACAAGTGGTCGTAGAAGTGGAAGAAGGCGACGAGGTCGTGGTCGTCGGTAGCCCGCACCTGGCACGTTTTGTGCGTGTACGCGAACGCAGCTATTTTTACCAATCTCTGATGGAAAAGTTGCAATGGACGGTTTAATAAGATGACAACTTCTGTACCCAGCCAACCCACTGACGAACCCGCCGGAGAGGTGCTGCATTGCGCCAACCACCCGGAAACGGAGACCTTTCTACGATGTAACAAGTGCGGCAAACCGATCTGTCTCAAATGCGCCGAACTCACCGAAGTCGGGTACCGGTGTAAGGAGTGTATTCGCGAACAGCAGAATGTCTTCTATAACGCGCTCACCAAGGACAACTGGATCGCGTTTGGCGTGGCCGCCGGCGTCACGCTGGTGGCGTGGCCGCTGGCGTCCTTCTTTCTCAAGCTCCTCGGTTTCTTCCTGGGCATTATCGCCGCCGCGCTGGCTGGGTCTGGCGCCGGTGCTGCTTTGGCTCAAATCATTCGTAACTCGGTTGGCCGGCGCCGTGGCCGCCAGATTCGCTACTTTTCCCTGGCGGGCGCCATCGTCGGCATCCTCATCAGTGCCTTCATCACCACCATTGCCTTCGATGCCTTTTTCCCGCTGCTTAGTTGGCAGGGGTTGATCTTTGGCGTGCTGGCCTTGGCGTCGGTCTATCAGATTCTGAAATAGTCAAGCAACTGCCGGGATACAGGCACGCTTGTATCCCGGCATTCACGAACCCTGTGTTGCCGCAACCTTATGTTTCCGCTATACTTACACTTCTTGCAGGCTTTCCATTTCCACCCCATCGGAGGTACCATCGTGCGCACCACGCTCCTTCGCCCTGTCTGGCTGCTAATGGCCGCCCTGTTGCTCGTTGCCTGCACACGTGACCGGCCGACACCGGAGCCGACGCCGACGGCCGCCGCCGTCACGCCCGTTTCGGCAACGCCCTCCAAAGCAGACCCGGTTGTCGAAACCGCGGGCAAAACACCGTCGCCAGCAGCGACAACCACCGCCGAGACTACGCTCACACCGGAAGCGCCGTCTACAAGAACGACATTTGATTACACGGTGAAATCAGGCGATACGCTGGCCGACATCGCCACAACCTTTCAGACTGCGGTTCAGACGCTGCGCGAGCTCAACTTTTTGCTCGACGACAATATTCGCGCCGGCCAGGTGTTGGCGGTGCCGTATATCGAGGGCATGACCGCAGAAGGGGCGCCGACCCCCACCCCTACCCCCTTTACCTACGTCGTGCAAGCCGGCGACTCGTTGTCCAGTATTGCGATCCAATTCGACATCAAGTCGATGACGCTGGTCGAAGTGAACAATATCACCGATCCCAACAACCTGGCGGTCGGCACCGAGTTGCTGATTCCCGGTTATGTCGCCGCTGCCCCGCTTGACGCTGAACCGAACGCCGCCACCGACGACGCGACCAGCGACGCGGGATCGGCAACAACCACAACAACCGGCAGTGCGTCCAGCAGCGGCGGGGCGGTCGTGCATGTGATCCAGCTTGGCGAAACCATGGGCGAGATCGCCGCCGAATATGGTGTCGACGCCGCCGCAATTGCCGCCGCCAATGGCATTTCCAACGGCAATCTGATCCGCGTAGGCCAGAAGCTGATCATTCCCGGCATCAGCAAGCAGGATGCGCTGGCCGCACGCGGCCAGCGCTACGTCGTGCTGTCCGGTGAAAGCCTGTCGGGCATCGCCGAAAAGTTCGGCGTCAGCGTCGAGGTCATCCTCGCCGCCAACGGCCTTGACGACCCAAACAAGATCATCGTCGGCCAGGAGTTGTTGATTCCGCCGCAAGAGTGAGGTAATCGCTTGATCGAATTTACTGTCCCTGCCGGCCAACCCGACGGCGGGCCGCTATGGAGCCGGACGCTCTTACAGCCACTGGCGCCAGGCGCATTGACGCCCTTTAGCGCCAGCCTGCTGGCCGAAAACACCCGGCGCGCCTGGTACGCCTACTTTTATGATCGTCTCGGCTTTGCGCCTGCCTTGAGGTCGCCTGTCGTTCGCGACTACCAAGGGCGTCCTTATGTAAACCTAAGCCTTTCTGCCGAACTGGACGCCCAACACGCCGGCCTCGAACCCGTGGCCGTGCGTGTCAACGGCATTACGCGGGCCGTGGCCCCCTGGGAGAAACCGGGCTTACTTGCCGGCATCAAACTGGGGCGCGGCGCCAAGAAAATCACCGACACGCTGCACGCGCTGGCGGCTGAACTGGACGCCACGACCCGCAAGGCTCAAACCTGGTTGCAGCGTGTGCAAGAGATGCGCTGGTCGCAGGCGGAAATCCTCCAGATCATGGAGGAAATTGAGCGCGTCGGCTCAGCCACGCTGTTGCCCTATTTTGCTGTTCGCTATAATCTCGAAAGCGCCTATGGCCGTTTGCTCAGGCGCGTGACCGCCGTACCCTTCCCACGCGCGGTAGCGTTGGTAAACCAGGCGTTGGCTGGAATCGACGGTCTGGTCGAGGTAGAGATTGCACGCGGGGTCGCTGATCTGGCCGCCGCGGCGTTGGCCGAACCACCGGTGCTCGCCTATTTACACAAGGGCGAGTTTGGCGAAGACCCTACACGCCTGCCCACTGGCCCATTTGCCGCCAAACTAGCGGTATTTCTCGCTACCTACGGCCATCGTTGTGCCGATGAAGGCGAGATCCGCAACGCGCGCTGGTGCGAAGACCCGGCGCCGTTGCTGCGTGCGGTGCTGGCCAGTGCCGGCACTGGCGCTGCGCTGCCGTCCTTGGCCGATGGCAGTGCGGCCATGCCAGCGTTGCTGGCTGCGGTCGACGGCAAACAGCGCAAAGAGGCTCAATTGCTCGTCCAGCAGCTTCGCCAGTGGCTGCCCTGGCAAAGCCGGGCGCTGGACGCCTACGCCTATGTGCTTGCCGGCACGCGGCGCTGGGCGCAGGCGGCCGCGCACGAGGCCATGAGTGACCGCCGCCTGCTGGCGCCGGACGATGTTTTCTTCTATGAACTGGAAGAAATGAAAGAAATGATGACCGGCGAATGGAACGTCAGCGATCGGTCCGGTATCCGTGCGACCGCAGCCGGCCGCAAGACGGATTGGCAAGGGTTTGCGCAGCTTGTGCCGGGCGAACTGTTGGTGGGCAACGCCGAAGCGACCCTGACCACCCACGGCCTGGCGGGCGCCGCCGGGCAGGGGCAGGGCGCCGCAGCGACTGCGCTGGGCACAGCCGGCCCGCGCGGCGCCAAGATCGTGCTGGTGGCCGTGCAGCCCGATGCCGGTTGGGCTGGTGGGCTGCCGTCGGCAGCCGGCTTGCTGGCGGCGCAGGGTTCCCCACTGGATCCAACGATGGCCGCCGCCGCTGCGCTCCGCATCCCCACGGTCTATGCCTTGGGCCAAGATTGGGCCAGCCTGGCTGATGGTCAGACAATTCTCCTCGACGGTGACGTAGGGAAGGTGACGCTTGGGTGATCAGCGATTTGAGCAGACGATCGGCGCCATCGCGCCGCTTGACGAACAGGCCATGAGCGCCGCCCGCGCACGCCAGGCACAGTTGACCAAACCAGCCGGCGCACTGGGCCGGCTGGAGAGCTTGAGCGTCCAACTGGCCGGTATTACCGGCTTGCTGCGACCTGTACTGACCCCACGCCAGGTAATCGTATGCGCAGCCGACCACGGCGTCACGGCTGAGGGCGTGAGCGCCTATCCTTCTGCGGTTACGGCGCAAATGGTGCTCAATTTCCTCCATGGCGGCGCGGCCATCAATGTGCTGGCGCGCCAGTTTGGCGCCGGCGTGACGGTGATCGATACCGGTGTGTTGAGCGACCTCCCCGATCATCCGGACTTGCGCCAGCGCAAAGTGCGCCGCGGCACCGCGAATCTGCGCATTGGGCCGGCGATGACACGCGACGAAGCCGTCCAGGCCGTCACCATCGGCATGGAGGCGGCCGGCGATGCCATCGCCGGCGGCGCGCGTGTGCTGGCTACGGGAGACATGGGCATTGGCAACACGACGGCCAGTGCCGCCATCGCTGCGGTGCTGACCGGGCAACCGGCGGCGCTCGTGACGGGCCGCGGCACCGGTCTGGACGACGCCGGTTGGCGCCACAAGATTGCGGTGATCGACGATGCGCTGGCGTGCAACCAACCAGATGCCGCCGACGCCTTGGATGTTCTGAGTAAAGTGGGTGGGTTCGAAATCGGTGCGATTGCCGGCGTCATCTTGGCCGGCGCCGCCGCGCGTATCCCCGTGATTGTGGACGGCATGATTTCGACCGCCGGCGCCGCGATTGCCGTTGGGTTGTGCCCGGCCGTGCAACCCTATTTAATCGCCGGCCATCGCAGTGTGGAACCGGGGCACAGCCGGTTGCTGGCGCACCTAGGGCTGGCGCCGCTGATCGATCTAGACCTGCGTTTGGGTGAAGGCACCGGCGCAGTATTGGCCCTGCCACTTGTCGATGCTGCCGTGGCGACATTGAATGAGATGGCAACGTTCGCCGAAGCGCAAGTGTCAGGAAAGAGTTGACCAATGACCAAAAATCCAGCGACTCGTCCCGTTGCGACCGCAATCCAGGCCGGCGTCTATCAACCGGCGCCCAAGATCTCCATCGTCATCCCGCTCTATAACGAGGAAGACAGCATTCCCTCCCTTTGGGATGCCTTGGACAAGGCCATCGCCAACTACGGCCAGCCCGCCGAGGTAATCATCATCGATGACGGTTCAAAGGATCGCAGCTTTGCTCTGCTGAGCGACATGGCCGCCAAAGACCCGCGCTTTACCATCATCCGCTTCCGCCGCAATTTTGGGCAGACGGCTGCCTTTGCGGCTGGTTTTGCCCAGGCGCGCGGCGAAGTCGTGATTACCATGGACGCCGACCTCCAGAACGACCCCATGGACATTCCCAAGCTGATGGCCAAGGTCGACGAGGGGTATGACATCGTCAGCGGCTGGCGCAAAGACCGCCAGGATCGCTTTATTGACCGCAAGCTGCCTTCCATGCTGGCCAACCGGCTGATCTCAAACGTCACCGATGTCAAGTTGCATGACTACGGCTGCTCGCTCAAAGCCTATCGGCGGGAAGTCTTGCAACATGTACACCTGTACGGCGAGTTGCACCGGTTTATTCCGGCGCTCGCCAGCCAGGTCGGTGGCACCGTGACGGAAGTCCCAGTCAACCACCGCTCGCGCCAGTTCGGCAAATCAAAATATGGCATCAGCCGCACGATCCGCGTGATGCTTGATCTGATCAATGTCTGGTTTTTGGGCAGCTACTCGACGCGGCCGATCCATGTCTTTGGGACGTTTGGCTTGCTGTCGGCCGCCTTTGGCGTTTTGATCGGGGTCTATCTTTCCTTTGTCAAGATTGTTCTGCACGAGAATATCGGCAACCGGCCCATGTTGCTGTTGGCCGTCCTGCTGGTCGTGATCGGCGTACAACTCGTGACGATGGGCTTGCTCGGCGAGATGATCACACGCACCTACTATGAAAGCCAGAACAAGCCGATCTATGTAATTCGCACCATTGTCAACGACCACCAAGAGGTGGAGGTATAGGCTAAAAAAAATGTGGGATGTGAATTCTTCACATCCCACATCCCACATCCCACATTGCCTTCAATGGATTTATCGGCGGGATACCGGCAAGTAGATGGCCTTGTCGCAGAGTAGGTTGAATTCGTTGAATGTGGCACAGACGGGCGCGGCGGACCACGCGGCGCCATCGGGAATGCGACCCACCGCGCCAAGCAGCGGTGGGTTCTTGATCCGGGCGCTGTCGATCAACACGGTGCCTTGCCCGCCATACAATCCCACAAACGAATCGGACTTGTTCAAATTGAAGTTGAGGTGGATCGGCGGCTTGTTGCCGCGGATCGTGTTTTGCCCGACATCGTCGTCGGCGAGGAAGGTCATCAACGCCCCAGCAGCAATCGACAACCCGTTTGGGATGCGAAAGCGCAGCCCGTTGTCGTTGTCGTCACTCAACGACAGGCCGTCAAGACTCACGGCATTGGGGCCGGGGTTGTATAACTCGATCCAGTCCGGTGTCTCCAGTGGTTCATCGGGGTCGATAAAGTAGTTGCTATTTTCGACCACCACCTCGTTGATCAGCAGCACCGGCGCCACATACCCGCTCAGATAGCGGTAGTCGCGACCGGCTAGCGGCGCACGACTACTCTCGCCGTCATTGTCCACCGCCATCACGTAATAGCTGACCAGTGTCCCCGCCCCCTGTGCGGGGAGGTTGGCGGCGTACACATTGGCCTCTACCGGCGCCATCGCCACACTCTGGGGCCCACCGACCGTGGTCGAATAGTGCAGCGTCACCGTGGCTACGCTGCCGGTGTCGGTCACGGTGGCGCTGATGCTGACGCCAGTATCCGCCGGCGCCGGATAGGGCGGTGTCGTCAAATCTGTGATACGCGGCGGGTTCAGCGCATTACTGGCGTTTGGTGATGCCACCGCCAACACGGCCGGTGACTCGGCGCCATCGGGCTTGCGGCCATAGGAGACATCGGTGCCAAGCGCGGGAAAGTCGATCTGGTCAATGATCTTCTTCGTGACGGCGTTGTACAGAATTACCGATTCGCCGTCGGTGTTGCTTAGCTTGAAGTTGGTGTGTAGTTTTCCTTGCCCGGGGTCGTTGTCGGCAAAGAAGACCAGAAACCCGCCTTCTGGAATCGACAGCCCATTGCTGATCGCCAAGCCGGTTTCCAACGGCAGACCGTCGGCCAGCCCCAACCCATCCAGCGACACCGCACCGGGGCCGGGGTTGAAGAGTTCGATCCAGTCAGGCGTTTCGCCTGGCTCGTCCGGGTCGACCAGTGTATTCTTGTTGTCGGCCATCAGTTCGTTGATGCGCAACTGATCTTGCGCTTGTGCACCAGCCGGCGCGTCGACCTGGCCGGCACTGGAAAGATAATTGACACTCAGCAGCGCCGTGGCCAACGTAGCGGCCAACAACACGGCTGGGAGAAAACGCGGCAATTTTGGCATGCAAGCTACTCCATGAAAACAAATGTGCACTCACTGGCAGGTTGAGCCGTTGGCCACAAACGGCATGTAGAACTGCATCGCAATGACCAGGGGCTGATCCAAGTTGTAGCTGTTTGGCGTGGCTGCCCCCAAGGTCAGCCAACTCTTACTCCCACTTGGAAATCGTCCAAAGGACACATCAGCGCCCAGACCATCGTAGGTCACTTGGTCCAATAACCGCAGGCCGCGCTCAGCTTTGTCGAAGAGGGCAATGGTTTCCCCACTCTTGCTCAAGCGGAAGTTGGTGTGTCGCGGCCCCTGTTCCGGCTCACCATCGGCGATAAAGAGCGTGTAGCCGAGCGGGGGGAGCATGACGCCGTCGGGAATTTGGAATAACTTCGGCTGTGCCGCGTCGTCGGTCAGGAACATGCCGCCGAGGTTCAACCGCACCGCCGACGGGTTGTACAGTTCGATCCAGTCCGGGTACTCGAGCGGTTCATCGGGGTCTTCGAGGGTTTGCGTGTTGTCGGCCATGATCTCGTTGATGAGGACGATCGGCTGGAAGGTGTCTTCCGGTGTAGCGACCCCATCCAGGCCGCGCATGTATTCGGCGCGCATCGGGTACCCGGTCGTGGCGTTGAGTGCCGTCATGGCGTTGGCCACATGCGTCACCTGAACACTGCCGGCCGGCAGACACCCGCTTCCGCCTGACTCGGCCACGACAATGTAGCGGTTGGTGGCGCCGGGGGCAATGACCACCGGCGCCCCAATATTGGGCAGTTGGATCAGCAGTTGCCCGTTGGCGTCAAGGTTCAGGCTGTCGACGGTGATGATCAACGCATCGAGATCAGCATCGTAGATGCCGTTGCCATTGCTGTCCTGGTAAACGTGCAAGTGGGTAAACAGGTTGGTGGCCTGCCCTGGCGTCAACGGCTGACCCGCTGCCGTAAAACGGATCGTCAGCGCGCTGAGACGCATGAGCGGATCGCCGGCGCGGCCGCGGTGCACAAAGACAAGATTGGTCATCACTTGCAGCGCACTGTTCGACACCTCGCCGTTGAGTTGTGTGACGTTGTACTGCCCCCCTACATTCTCAAACCAGGCGACCTGCCCGCCACTGCGCGATGTCGCAATCACGTCCAGGTCGCCATCCCCGTCGACATCGGACACGGCGACCGAGTGCGCAATCTGGAAATTGGTCGCAATCGTGCGTTCGGCAAAGATCGGCAGCGCTGCGCCATCATTCTCATACCAAACGATTTTGGCGCTGCCTTCCAGGGCAGCAAAGATATCGACGTCACCGTCTTGGTCAGCGTCGCCGGTAACCACGGCGTGCACACCGGTGGCAGCGACCGTAATGGGGTGTTCGACAAAGCCACCCTGCGTGCCGCGGTTTTCGAACCAAGCAATCGTGTTGTCCAGTTCGGAAGCACCGACGATATCGATGTCGCCGTCACCATCCAGATCGTCTGCGTAGACATGTCGCGCGCCAAGTGCGGCCTGTGTCAACACATGCGGCGTCCATTGGAGCGGTGTGCCACCGCGGTTCTCATACCAGGCCACCACGTTGTCGTCCGCCGACGCCGACATCAGGTCCAGGTCGCCGTCGCCGTCCAAGTCGGCAGCAAAGGACGAGCGGGCGTAGCGAGCGTTGTCCGTGACGACATGCCGTTCGAAGACAATGCTCGCCGCGTGCTTCTGTTCGTACCAAACGACCGTGTTGTCGCTGTCAGAGGCGGAGTAGAGATCCAGGTCGCCATCGCCATCCAAGTCAGCCGCATACACATCACGCACACCCGGTGCGTTGTCGGTGACGATGCGCGGCAGAAAAGTCGGGGTGTCGCCCGGATTCACGCGTTGATTTTCGTACCACTTGATACGGTTCAGTTGCGTATCGGCCGACAGGATGTCCAGGTCGCCGTCGCCGTCGATATCGGCGGCCTGCACCCAACGTCCACCGGCAACCTGGTCATCGACCACAAAGGGGGTGAATGTGGGAGGCGTGCCGCCATTATTGCGATGCCAGGCCACCACGCCATCGGCAATGGAGAGGATATCGGGATCGCCATCTTCGTCGATATCGGCCGCCGTGGCCATGCGCGACTCGCGGTAGGTGGTGACGATATATTGCTTCTGCGCATCGAAGAGCGCGGTGCGATGCGAACTCATATTGGGGTAGAACAGAATGCGGTTGTCGTCGCGCGAGGCGGACAGGATGTCCATCGTGCCGTTGCCATCGATATCGGCGGCGTACACGCTGCGTGCGCCCAGCGCAGCGTTGTTGATGACATGGGTCTTGAACGTGGGCGGCGTCCCCTCTTTGTTCTCATAGAAGGCCACGACACCACTCTCGGACGCCGCTGCCAAGAGGTCGATGTCACCATCCAGATCCATATCGGCGGCAAAAATATTCTTGGCGTGCAAGGCGTCGGTGGCGACCAGGTGTTCCACCCATGTTGCGCCACGACTTTGGTTTTCGTACCAGCCCACCTGGTTTTGTTGTTCGGAGGCAAAACCAATGTCGAGGTCACCGTCGCCATCGACATCGGCGCCCACGACCGCTTTGGCATAATCCAGGCCGGTGGGGGGCGGCGGGCCATCGCGCACAAGACGCGGCGCAAAGCCCGGGACAGTCGCACCGTTGTTACGGAACCAGAAGATCTGATTGTTGTCCTCGATGGCGGCAATGACGTCGAGACTGCCGTCGCCATCGATATCGCCCGCCGCGACGGCGACGCTGCCGATTAGCCCATCGGCCACGAGACGCGCCACAAATACTGCGCCATTGCTTCGATTCTCGTACCAGGTGATCCGGCCATCGTCACGCGTGGCGCTCAAAATGTCCAAGTCACCGTCCCGATCCAGGTCAACCGCCAATACGGCGACGGGATAGTTGAGGCCTTCAGCCACGCTGCGCAGTTGAAACCCCTGGCCGATCTTCAAGCGGTTTTCCAGCCACAGAATCTTGCCGGCCCCGGTCACGGCTTGCTGGCTATCGACCCCGGCTGCCGAGGGATCCAAGTTGGTGACGGCGGCGATCAGAATATCCGGCCATCCGTCGCGGTTCAGGTCCGCCGGGATTGCCACATAGACGCCCGGCGCCACGGTCAAGGTCTGTACAGCAAAGCGCGCCGGCTGGCCGCCCAAGTTTTTGTGCCATACCACCTTGCCGTCGCCACGCGAGGCTGCAATCACGTCGAGGTCGCCATCGCGATCCAGATCGGCGGCATTCACCGAATGGGCCCCCATCGCATCGGTCGCCAGAGGAATGGTGACCGGGAAGGGGTCACCATCGCCAACGAGCAGCCCGGCAGGGGTGACATCCGGCTGCTGGTTCGCCGCGGTCGAGAGTGCAGAGTTCGGGAGCGAGGGACTTACGGCAAGGACGACACGGGAATCAGCGCGCTGGACAAGCGCGAATGCAAAAATCCATAGGATAGGATAAAGTAGTCGCTTCATAACCAAGAATATGAGACCTACGCCACATAGCCATTGCGCCCAGATGCGCTCGCTTACCCACTTACTGACGTGCGTGGCTCTGACAGACCACCTGACGTGCGTGGCTCTGACGGGCCATTGATTGATTTGGCAGTAAAAAGGCGCAACCACTACCCTTCGCTTGCGCGCTCGTTTCGCTCTTTGGCCGAGGGTGCCTATATAATAGCAAAATAAAGACTTTGCGCCTAAAGTAACGTGCGTTGACGTTTGTACGTAGCACCCCCGCGGAGGTCACAGACAATCCACACGCAGGTGTGGATTGCTAGTGGGATTTTGGTTCTCAATTGGGTCCACAAGTCGATATGCGCAAACTAGTTATCATCATCCTCTGTCTGACCTTGGCGTTTTCGTCGCTTATCGCCGAAGCGCGCCCGGCTTTTGCCGAAACGACGGCGCTTGTCGTCCTCATCAACGAGATTCACTATGACCCGTCACTCAAGAATGCGCGCCTTGAGTTCGTTGAACTCACCAATGCGGG
>Ga0335397_10005237_pt1 | contig 17007 bp, 7 predicted proteins | sample MAT04_FD_205740 | JGI IMG/M metagenome (GOLD analysis project Ga0335397, IMG submission 205740) | Freshwater microbial communities from Lake Fryxell liftoff mats and glacier meltwater in Antarctica - MAT-04 (spades assembly) (version 2) ... | reverse complement strand
TCGGCGTTGCCCGCGTCGTCGAGGAAGATGAGGGGGTTGTCGGTGGCGGCGAGCATCTCGCGCTCGAGGGTGGTGCGCACGAAGCGCAGCGCGTCGCGGGTGGCGCCGTGGACCTGCGGCATGCAGCGCAGGGAATACGGGTCTTGTACTTTCTTGCAGTCGCGGTGGGATTCCATGATCTCGCTGCCGGCGAGGAGCTTGCGTAGGTTGCCGGCGGTCTCGGCTTGGCCGGGGTGCGGGCGCACGCTCTCGATGCGCGGATCAAAGGGGCGGCCGGAGCCCTGCAGCGCCTCGAGTGACATCGCGCCGGTGATGTCGGCGATGGTGCAGAGTCGCTCGGCCTGCACTGTCGCCAGGCCGCCAATGGCGATCATCAGCTGAGTGCCATTGATGAGCGCGAGGCCTTCTTTGGCCTGCAGCACGACGGGCCGCAGGCCAACGCGTGCAAGCGCGTCTTTGCCGGAGAGGCGCACGCCGCCGACGTCGGCTTCGCCTTCGCCGATCAGCACGAGCGCCAAATGCGCGAGCGGCGCCAAGTCGCCGGATGCGCCGACGGAGCCTTGCGCGGGGATGCGCGGGCAGACGTCGTGGTCGAGCAGCGCGATGAGCAGCTCGACCAGCTCCGGGCGCACGCCGCTGTGGCCGAGCGCGAGCACCTGGGCGCGGAGGGCGATCATGCCGCGCACGGCGGGCCGCGGTAGATCGGCGCCGACGCCGCACGCGTGGCTGCGGATCAGGTTGCGCTGCAGCGAGCGCACGTCGTCTGGCGCGATGCGCGTCTCGGCGAGCGCGCCGAAGCCGGTGTTCACGCCGTAGACGTTGGGTGCATCGGCGCCGGCCGCGGCGAGGCCATCGACGAACGCGCGTGAGGCGGAGACGCGGGCGCGCGCAGCGTCGGGGAAGGTGAGGCGCGCGGTGCCGTGGGCGAGCTCCCACAGATCGTCGAGCGTCCAGGCGGAGGCGAGCGGAACTGAGCGAGCCGGCTGAGCCATGGCGGCCGATGTAGCACGCGACCCACACACAAAAGAGGGGTCGCCTCGACACGTCGCCACCCCTCGACGCGCTGTCTGGCGACGCGGTGGCTACTGCAGGAGCCACCCGACGCCGCGCAACGTAAGAGCGCGCATCGGCTCGAATTTTCCATGCAAGCGGCCCGCCTGCGCAGGTATAGTGCGGGCGCTCGCGCTGCGCGGACTCGCGGCCGCGTGCCCCTCATGGCCATTCCCCCCATCCCGCGACCCCCAGAGCCGTCGCCGCCCACGCCCGAGGTTCGGCCACACCGTGACGCCTTCGAGTCGCGGATCGCGGCGTTGCGCGCGGAGCAAGAGGCGGTCGCCGACCGTACGCGGCAGGCGGTGCTGCAGTACGAGATCGGGCACCTCTACGAGCGGCGTATCGGCAACGATGCACTCGCGGTGAAGGAGTACCTCTCTGCCTACAACCTCGATCCCGCGTTTCGCCCGCCGCTGTTCGCGCTGACGCGGATCTTCGAGCGGCGGCGCTCGTTTCGCAATCTCGGGCGGCTCTACGAGGCAGAGTCGAAGGCGGCGACGACGCCGGCAGAAAAGGCCTCGGCGCTGCTCGATCGGGCGGTGCTGTTCGAAGATCATCTGGGCGAGCCGCAGGGCGTGCGCGCGATGCTCGAGGAGGCGCTCGAGGCGGATCCGACGAGCCTCTCGGCGTCGCTCGCGCTCGAGCGGCATCTCTATTTGCTCGGCGACAAGGCCGCGGCCGTGGCGCTGATCGCGTCGCGCGCGCCGCACATCGGTGATCCGGTGCTGCGCGGTGTGCTGCTCGCGGAGGCCGCGTGGGCGCGCGAAGCGGACGGCGATATCGATGGCGCCATTGCGCTGCTGCGCGAGGCGACCGCGCTGCCGGCGGGGCGCTGGCGCTTGCTCGAGCAGCAGGAGCGCTTGGCGCGCAAGCACGGCCGCACGGCGGAGCTGGTCGAGGCGCTCGAGGCGCGCGCGGTGCTAGCAAACGCGATCGCTCTGGGCGAGGACCAAGGGCAGGGCTCGGGCACGTTTGCGGTGAAGCGCTTCGCCGATGCGGCGCGCGCGACGACGCAGTCGGCTGCGCTGTGGCGTGAGGCTGCGCGGCTGCGTGCTGTCGCGCTCGGTGATGGCGCAGGCGCGGCGGAGGGCTATGCGCAGGCGCTCGCGCTGCTGCCTGAGGATCTGCTGCTGCGCCAAGAGCGGATGATCGCCTGTGAGCTCGCGGGGGATCTCGAGGGCGCGGCGGCCGAGGCGCAAGCGCTGCTGACGGCGGGTGTCGTGGGGCGTCACGCCGCGGGGCTGCACTTCCGCATGGCGGAGCTCGCGCTCGCCAAAGAGGATCGCCAGGGCGCACGCGATGCGCTCGCGGCGGCGCTCGCTGCGGATCCGCTCTCTGCTGCCGCGGAGGCCATGCTCGAAGATCTCGCCGCCGACGACGGCCTTCACGCCGAGCGCGTGCAGCGGCTCGAGGCGCAGGCGCTCGACGAGTCGGCGGAGGCGCCGGCGCGCGCTGCGGCGGCGTTTCGTGCGGCGCATCTCGCCGCCGATGAGCTCGCCGATGCGCTGCGGGCGCGTGCGCTTTATGCGCTCGCGGCGTCGCTCACGAGCGAGGCGTTGCCGGTGCTGCGCGAGGCGTACGGCGCGGCGCTGCGGCTCAACGATGCGGATGGCGCGCTCGAGGCGGGTGCAGCGCTGCTCGCGCTGCCGCTCGATGAAGACGAGCGCGCTGCGCTGCTGCGCGACCGGCTCGAGCTGCTGCGTGACGCGCTCGGTGACGAGGCGCAGGCAGACGCGCTGCTCGTCGAGGCGGTGAAAGATCCGACCGCGCAGGGCTGGGCGCCGGACGCTGCGCGTGTGCGTGGCGCGCTCTCTGGGCAAGAGGCGATGCTCGCCGACGCGCACGAGGCGCTCGCGGCGCGTGCGGCCGACGACGACAACGCGTCGGCGCATCTCGCTGCGGCGGCGCGCGCGCGGGTGAAGCTCGGCGATGAAGACGGCGCGGCGCGGCTGCTCCGCGCGGCGCTCACGCGTACGCCTGGGCACAGCTACGCGGTGGCGCTGCTCGAAGAGATCTTGCGCTCGCGCGGCGAGGCCGAAGAGGTCGTCGCGCTTCTGCGTCAGGCGGCCGCGGCGCAGCAAGGCGCACGCGCGGCGGAGACGTCGCTGCTGCTCGCGGGCGCGGCTGCGGAGGCTGCGGGCGATGTGCCGCTCGCCGCGCGGACGTATGAAGAGGCCGCCGATCGCGATCCGGTCGCGGTGGCGCCGCTCTATGCGCTCGCGCATCTCGCCGAGCGCGCGGGTGATGTCGCGCTGCTGCTGCGTGCGCGTGAGGGGCTCGCTGCGCGCGAGGCGGCGTCTGGGCAAGCCGGGCGCGCTTCGCTCGAGCTCGGTGAGCACTACGCGCTGATCTCCGGGCACAGTGAGCTCGCCGAGGCGCCGCTGCGCGCGGCGATCGACGATCCGCAGGTCGGCGCGTTCGCTGGGATGTCGCTGGCGCTGCTGCCGCATCTGGCGGGCGATCCCGAGACGCGCGCGATGGCGGTCGAGCGCCTGCTGCACGCGGCGGAGGGTGATGTGCTGCCGGCGCTCGAGCGTGAGCTCGGTGGCATCGCGCTCGGCGGGACGCGCGACTTCGAGCGGGCCGAGCGCCACGCGCAGGCTGTGCTCTCGCGCGTGCCGGATGATCGCTGGGCGCTCTATGCGGTGTGGCGCACGCAGGGCGCGGATGCATCGACGGCCGCCGGGCGCGCCGATGCGCTCGGTGCGCTGGCGATGGCGACGACCGACATTGCCGCGGCGTACGAGCTCGAGCACGCGGCGATTCGGGCACGCATCGCGCGTGACGGCGAGGCGGCCATCGACGACGGAATGATGGCAGCGAGCGCGCTGGCGGATAGCGCGCCGGACTCGCTCGCGACGGCGTTCGCGCTCGAAGAGACGACGGGCCCGGCGGACGATGCCGAGCTGCGCGCGCGTGCGCTGAGTGCACGCGTCGCACATGCGGGCGCATCGCCTCACGGCGCGCTTTCGAGCGCGCTCGGTCGCGCGCAGCTCGCGTGGGGCCAGGTCACGGACGCGTACGCCACGCTGTCGACGGCCGTCAGCAACGACCCAGAGGACCTCGCCGCGTGGGAAGCGCTGCGCGTCGCGGCGCGTGAGACCGAGCAGTGGGAGGACGTCGTTGCCGCGTGCGACGTGATCGCCGCGCGCACCGAGGGTGAGCTCGCCGCGCAGCTGCTCGAAGAGGCAGCGGCCGTGCTCATGGATCGCTTCGACGATCGCGACGACACGGCGATGACGTATCTGCGCCGTGCGCTCGAGCTCGGCGGAATGACGCGGCCGATCGCCTACGGTCGCTTGCACGATCTGCTCGCCGAGCGCGGCGACGCGGACGCGCTGCAGAGCCTCGTGCAGGCGCGCATCGACTCGACCGACGACGACGGCGAGCTGGTGAAGCTGTTCTACGAGATGGCGCGTATCCGTCGCTCGCGCGGCGATCGCGAGGGCGCGATGGCGGCGCTCGAGAACCTGCTCATGCTCGAGAGCGATCACGTCGGTGGCCTCGCGCTGATGGTCGAGACGACAGTCTCGCTCGAGCGCTTCGCCGAGGCCGTCGATGCGCTGCGCGCGCTGGCGCTGGCGGACGTACCGCCGGCGCAAAAGCGCATCGCGCGCTTCGGCGCCGCGGACTTCCTCGAGACCAAGCTGCGCGATCCGGACGGCGCGCTCGCGGAGCTGCGCGCGGCCGCGGAGGCTGGGCTCGGTGACGCGGGGCTCTACGCGAAGATGGCCGATGTCGCCGAGCGCGCGTCGCGCTGGGAGACGGCGATCGAGTCGCTCGAGCGTGCGTCGCAGGTGACGAGCGGTACGGCGCGCGCGGCGTTCGAGCGTCGCGCCGCGATCCTCCATCGCGATCAGCTCGACGATCGCGCAGCGGCGGCGGTCGCGCTGCGCCGCGCTATGGAGGCCGCGCCGACGGACGTCGCGGCGGGCGATCTGCTCGCGGCGCTGCTCGAGGACGGCGCGCGCGCGGGGCTGTCGCAGCAGTTCGAGCAGTCGGTGCGCGTCGAGCTCGGCGCAGATCCGACCGATCCGGCGGTGTTGCGCAAGCTGCGCCGGGCGGCGGTGTGGCGTCGCGATGTCGTGCTCGAGCGCACGGTGCTGGCGCTGCTCAGCGCGATCGGCGAGGCGACGCCCGACGAGACCAACACGCTCGGCGCGCTGCCGAGCCCGACGTCGAAGCGGCCCTCGGGCGCGCTGCCGGATGCCTCGCTCGGACGCTTGCGCGCCGAGGGCGACGGCGGCCCGGTCACGCAGGTGCTGGCGATGGTCGGCGAGGCGCTGGTCGAGTCGGAGAGCCTCGAGCCGTCGAAGTATGGCGTCGGCCGCGGCGAGCGCGTCGGCGCAAAGGACACGAGCGCGGTGCGCGACGAGCTGCAGCTGCTGGCACGCGCGTTTGGCCTGCCGCCGGGTGACTTTTACGTCGGCGGTCGCGAGCCGGGCCTCATCGTCGCGATTCCGCGCGAGGGTGATCCGCCGACCTGGGTGGTCGGTTCGGGCATCGGCTCGCCGCTCAGCACGTCGCGGCGGTTCGTCGTCGGGCAGCTCGGCATGGCGCTGCGGCTCGGCGTCGCGCCGCTGCTCGCGCACGACGTCGCGACGTGGCCGCGCTTCGTGTTCGGGGCGGCTGCCGCCTCCGAAGCGCCGCTCGCTGCGGGCAGCACGATCCGCGGCCTCGACGAGGTCGCGCGCGCGCTGGGGAAGGCGCTGCCACGACGATCGCGCAAGGCGATCCCAGACCTCGCGCGCGCGCTCGATGGCCGGCTCGACAGCGTCGACGCAGTCTGCCGCTCGCTGCGCCGCACGCTGCTGCGCGCTGGCATGCTGATCGCCGCCGATCCGCAGCCGGCGCTCGAGGCGGTGCTCGGCTCCGCGGTGTCGCGCGCCTCCGTGCAGGCAAACGACGACGCACGAGATCTCGTGCTCTTCTGGACTTCGCAGGACGCGCTGGCGATGCGGCGCGAGCTGGGACTGACGTGAGCAACGACCCGAAGAGCGGCGGTGGGCCGGGCGACTTCGACCTCGACTGGGAGGACGCGCTCGGCGACTGGGAAGACGGCCTGAAGCAAGGCTCCGCGCGCGCGGAGAGCGCGCCGATGCCGCAGAAGCCGCCCGATCCGAAGGCGACCGAGGCCAAGCCTGCGGTGCCCGCTTCGCGTCAGCTCTATCGGCCGCCGACTGCCGGCGAAGTCCCGTCGCGCCCGCTGGCACGTCCGCCGTCTCTCAGCGCGCCACCACCGATGCCGTCGGAGTCCGGGCGCGTCACCAGGCCCGCCGATCCTTCGCGCACGCCGGCGCTGGCGGACAGCGGACGAATCTCCGATCCGGGGTCGGACTCGCTGTTCGACGCGATGGACGACGAGATGCCGACGCGCGTTCCGTCTGGCGCGGAGCTACACCGCTCGTTCGCCGACTTCGACGACGAGGAGAGCGGCGATGCGACGCGCGTCGCGAACATCCCGCGGGAGCTGATCGACTCGCTGACGCGCAAGCCGGCGACGACGCACAACTCGCCAACGACGCCGCCGCCTCCCGGCGGTCCGCAGAGCGCGGGCGCCGAGCGCGACGACGACATCGAGGCGATGCTCAGCGGGCTCGACGCGGAGCCGGTAGCGGCTCCCGCGCGCGCTGCGTCGCCGCCGCTCGGTGCGCCTCCGGCACTATCGCGCCCTGCAGCCCCGACGCCTGCGTCGCCGCCGCGTCTCGGTGTCGCGCCCGCGAGCCCGGCAGGGCGTGCGCCTGCTGCGCCTGCTGCGCCGCCGCGCGGCCTGCCGGGCACGCGCCCTGCGCCGGTCGCGCCGAGCGCGACTGCGCCGAAGCCCGCGAGCGCGTTTGCGGTGCCGAAGCCCGCGGCGCTCGGCGGAGCGGGTGCGCCCGCCGGCGCGATCCCCAAGCCGGGCGCGTTCGCGGTGCCGAAGCCTGGCGCGCTCGGTGCCGCGCCGGCGAAGCCCGCGGCAGTACCTCGCCCCGGTGCGCTCGGTGCGCCGCTGGCGAAGCCGCCGCTCGGCGTGCCCGCCAAGCCCGCAGCCGTCGCGGCGAAGCCTGCGCCGAGCGCGTCGGATCCCACCGCTGAGCCGATGCTCGCGCCGTCGAAGCCGACCCTCGCCGGACCGGTGGCCGCGCTCGCGGCGCGTGGCGCGACTGCGCCCGCAGCGCTCGATCTCGATGACGATGACGCGGCGTTCGACGCGCTCTTCGGCGGCGCGCCGAGCCGACCGAACATGGCGCGGCCGCGAATGGAGACGCCGCAGGCCGCGCCCGCGCGAACGTCGCCTGCAGTCGCCGCAGAACGCGCCGAGCCCGTTGCGCCAGCGCCGCCCGCCGTCGCCGAAGACGCAGTCGACGACAGCCGCGCGCTCGCAGCGCTCGACGCCTCGCTCGGCTCCGACTTCGACGAAGAGGCGTTCTTCGTCGACGACGCGCCAGCGCTCGCAGCCGCGCCAGCATCCGCAGAGGACGCCTTCTTCGGCGATGACGCGCTCGCCGCCGATCTCGGCGAGGCGGCGCCGTCGCCGCCCGCTTCAGCGGCGGCCGCGCCCGCGGTCGACGCCGCGGAGGACGCGTTCGACGACGAGGAAGAAAACGCGACGACGACGATCGCGCGGCTCGACGACGACGGTCTGCTCGTCGCGCCAGCGGGCCGACCCTCGCGCGAGAACGTCATCGCGTATTCGGACGTCGGCGCTGACGACGACGCGGCGATGGCCGACGCTGCCGATGCGTCCGGCGACGTCGACGCGGCTGACGACGACGCGCCGATCGCCGACACCAGCGACGACGATCCGGAGAGCGAGACCGAGACCGTCACGCTCTCGGCCGACGACGGCGACGACGACGAAGAAGACTTCGAGGACGTCGTCGACGAAGCGCCGGCGCCGGCATCGCGCGCGGACCGCGGCGCTGCGACGGCATTGCGCACGGTGCGATCGCGTAAGCCACGCGCCGAACACTTCTCGCTGGTCGGTCGCTCGGGCGATGCGACCCAAGCGCGCGGTGCGCTGCTCCTCGATCTCGCCGGACGCTCGCAAGGCCCCGCACGCGCGCGCCTGCTCGCGGCCGCGGCCGAGCTGCTCGCCGCCTCAGGGCAGCCTGACGATGCGCGCGAGCTCTGGGCGGCCGCGCGCGAGGCGGATCCGAGCGACGTGTACGTCGTTCGTGTGCTGCGTCGAGACGCCATCGCACGCGCAGAGTGGAGCGATGTCGCTGCGCTGCTGACAGCTGAAGCGGCGCTGCCAATCGAGCCGGACGAGCGCGGCATGGTGCTCAGCGCGCTCGCCGAGCTCTCGCTCACGCAGCTCGGCGACGCTGCTGCCGCGGTCCGCGCAGCGAAGGCAGCGTCCGAGGCGCGGCCACGCGCGTTCGTCCCCGCGATGCTGCTGGCGGAGGCGTGTTTCGCCGCGGACGACGAGCCCGGCGCGTACGCGGCGCTCGAGCACGCGGCCGGCGCCTGGGACGATCCGCGCGGTCGCGCGGCGCTGCTCGTCGAGGTCGCCCGCGGAGCAGAGCGCGGCGGGGATCCGGCGCGCGCTGCGAAGCTCTACGCGCGCGCCGCGACGTCCGACGCGGAGACGTTCGATGCCGCGTTCGGCCTGACGCGCTCGGCACGCGCGGCTGGCGACATCGACACCGCGATCACCGCGGCCCAGTCCGCCGCAGATCGCGCGGGCGATGCGCGCGTAGGCGAAGCGCTCCGTTTCGGCTCGGCGCGACTCGCCGACTTCGGCGCAAAACGTCCGGCCGACGCGGTGCGCATCCTCGAGGGAGCGCGCAGCATTCCCGCGCTGCGTGCGCGAGCCGACGCGACGGCGCGTGCGGGTGATCACGACGCGCGCATCGGTGCGCTCGAAGCGTGGGCAGCGGCAGCCGGCAGCACGGAGCGCGCGCTCGCGCTGCTCGAGCTCGCGGAGACGCGCGCCGACGGCAACGATCTCGAAGGTGCGGACGCCGCGCTGCGCGACGCCTCGCTGGCGGACGCCTCGCTCGGCGCCGTGCGCGTGATGCGCGAGGTGCTCGCCCGCCGCGCGGGTGACTCGACGCGGCTCGCGCGTGTCGTCGAGTCCGGCGCCGATGGTGCGCCCGGGGCCGCGCTCAGCGCAGCCGCGAAGCTGGCCCGCGCCGGTGACTCGAGCGAGCGCGAGCGCGAGCTGCTCGCGCGCGCGGTGATGGAAGGCGAAGAGCCGGTCTGCGCCGACACGCTGGTGCTCGATGCGGCGGCGCGCGCTGGTGACCTCGAGGCGACGCGCAGCGCGCTCCGTCGGCAGGCCGAGCGCGCCACGCCCGAGCGCCGCGTCGGACCGCTGCTGGTGCTCTCCGACATGGCCGCGCGTGCCGGCGATCTGCCGGTCGCCGAACAGCTGCTGCGCGAGGCGCGCGAAGGTGCGCGCGGCGAAGCCGTCGTGCTGCGTCCGCTCGCGCGTCTGCTCGCGGGGACGTCGGCGCTCGACTCCGCCGCGATGTGGCTCGAGGAGTCGAGCACCGCGCTCGGTGAGCGCTCGGCGTTCGCCGCGACGTCCGCTGGCGGCGTGCTCGCTGCTGGCGGTGGAGATGCACCGATGGCGCTGCGCCGCGCGCTCGACTCCGCACCGGGCTATGGACCGGCGCTGTGGGCGCTCGAGTCCGTCGCACGCGTCCGCGGTGATCTCGACGCGCTGCGCGAGGTGCATGAAGGCTTGGCGGAGCGCGCGACGAGCGCCCAGGAGCGCGGTGGCCGCCTGGTGCGCGCTGCGCTGCTGCGCGCCGCGAACGATCCGGCTGGCGCGGTGACGCTGCTCGAGCGCGCGCGGCACGACGTGCCTGCGGACGTCATCGTGCGCGATCTGCTGCTGCGTCTCTCCGCGGATCTCCCCGCGGTCGAGCGCGCCGCGCTGATCGAAGCGGAGGGTGACGGCGCGAGCGGCGAGCTGCTGCGTGCCGCGCGTCTGCGGGCGGCCGCTGCGTGGGAAGATGCGGGCGATCCCGCGCGCGCTGCGTCGCTGCTCCGCGCGGTGCTCGCCGAGGGCGCTGAGCCCTTCGCCGAGGCCGCGCTCGATCGCCTCGAGCTCGCGTCCGGCGCGGGTGCGCTCGTCTCGGGTCGCCGCTTCGACGCGGTGCGCGCGGCGGAGGACGATGACGCCAAGGTGCTCGCGCTCGAGCGCCTCGCCGATCTCGATCTGCGCGAGCGCAGCGACGCCGCGAGCGCGACGCTGTCCCTGCAAGCGCTGCTCGAGACCGCGCCAGGACATCTGCCGAGCCTACGCGCGCTCGAGCGCTACTACCTCGAGCACGGCCGCGACGAAGAGCTGCTCGGCGTCGAGCGCAAGCTCGTCGCGCACGTCAACGATCCCGGCGATCTCGCGCACTTCGTTCGTTTCGCGACACGCCTCGAGCTGCGCCCCGAAGACGCGCTCGGCGACGCCGCGGACGAAATGCTCCTCGGCGCGGCCCCGCGCGCGCAGCTCGATCTCTGGCTCGCGCGTCACGTCGAGGGCGCGGCCCACGCGCGCGGCTCCTCGAGCGTGCAGACACTCGCAGCGCGCGCCGCGGGCGAGCACTTCGCGACGGCGACAGAAAACGCAACAGCCATGCTGCGCGTCGCCGAGACGCTCGAGCGCACCGGCGCACCCGGCGAAGCCGCAGAGGCGCTGATGCCGGCGGTGCACACGTCGCCGGAGCATCCGGTCGCCGCCGAAGAGCTCGCGCGGCTGTGGGTCGAGGCCGCGAGCCCACGCGGCGCAGCAGAGGCGTACGAGACGGCCGCGCGCGCGGCGCGGGTTCCGCAGCGCATCGTTCGCCTCTGGCATCGCGCGGGCGTCATCTGGCAAGACGAGGAAGACGACGCCGAGCGCGCGGTGGCAGCGTACGAAGAGGCGGCGAAGGTCGATCTCGCGTACGCGGATCTCTTCGATCGACTGGCCGCGCTGCTCGAGCAGCGCAATCAGCTTGCGCGTCTCGCCGAGCTCACCGATGCGCGCGTCGCCCTCGGCGGCGACTCGAACTCGGTGGTCATGCTGCAGAATCGCTCGGCCGCGATCCGGGAGAAGCTCGGCGATGCCGAGGGCGCGAAGACCGCGCTGCGCGCCGCGCTCGCGCTCGATCCCGATCGGCTCGACGCGCTGCGCCGCCTCGCTGAGCTCTGCGTCGAAGGACACGACTGGCGCGGCGCGGCCGAGGCATACATCCGCATCGCGCGCCTCACCAAAGAGATCGACGAGCTGCGCGACGTCTTCTATCGGCTCGGCGGCATCTACGACGAGCACATGCCGGATCCGAAGCGCGCGGAGGCCGCGTTCCGCCGCGTGCTCAAGCTCGCGCCGAACGATCTCGGCTCGATGACGCGGCTCGCGCGGCTCTACGAGCGCGAGCAGCAGTGGCCGGCGGCGGTCGAGGTGCTGCAGCAGCTGGTGTTTGCGGATCCGGATCCGGATCAGGTGCGCCAGCACCGCCTCGATCTCGCGACGGCGTACGAGAAGCAAGGGCAGGGCAGGCAGGCCGAGGCGGCGTTCGAGGCGACGCGACGCCTGGCGCCGACCGATCTGATCGTGCTTCGCGCGTTCGCCGAGTTCTATCAGCGGCAAAACGCGCAGTCGGCGCTGGCGATGCACCTCAACCGCGGCGTCACCGATTTCCGCCAAGCGATCGAGACGGATCCTGCCGATGCCGCCGCGTGGCACGGGCTGGTCGAGGTGCTCGGCTGGCGTGGGCGTCAGGACGCGGCGCGCGCGGCCGCGTCGGCCGCCGCTGCGTTCGGCATCGTCGACAGCGAGCTGGTCAAGCTGCTCGATGCCTCTGGTGGCGTGCCGGGCGCGGGCAGCGCGGCTGCGGACGCGGAGCTCGAAGAGCTGGTCGCGCCGTCGAACTTGCCGCTCGCCGCGCGCACCGTGTTCCGCCTCGCTGGCGACGCGATCGACAAGACGCTGCCGCCGCTCGATCTGAAGGCGATTCGCGCCGAGCGCGTCAGCGTGCGGGACCTGCCGTACCGCGCGCAGATCGAAGAAGTGGCGCGCTGGTTCGGCGTCACCGAGATCGAGATCTGGACGACCGCGAGCGCGCCGCGCGTTTGCTTACCCATCTCGAGCCAGCCGGTCGCGATTCTCATCGGGCGCGACCTGCTTGCGTCGAACGTCGACCCGCGTGAGCGCCTGTTCTTGCTGGCGCGCGCGGTGAAAATCGCGCGGGCGAACCTCGTCGCCGCGGTGCGCGCGCAGCCCGCCGATCTCGCCATCGCGGTGGCAGGGATCATGCGCCACTACGATCCGCACTTCGCGCCGGCCGGCGTGAACCCAGCGGCGCTCGACGACGCGGCGAAGCGCTTCGGCAAGGCGCTCAACAAGAAGGTGCGCGACGAGCTCTACCCGAACGTCTACGAGATGCTCGGCGCTTCGACGTTCGACGCGATGCGGCTCGGTGCGGCGGCCTCGGAGCTCGGCGATCGCGTCGCGCTCGTCGCGACCGGCTCGGTGCCGGCTGCAGTGTCGGCGCTGCTGCGGCTCGCTGGCGCCGACATCCCTGCGCAAGATCCGCGACGCACGGAGGCGGTGCGCGGCGTCGTCGCTGCGCGCGGGCTGATCGGCTTCGCGATCGCCGACGCACACTTCGAGGCCCGTCACCGCTCCGGCGCCGACCGGCGCTGAGCGCGCGGGAGCCAGATGCGTCTCGGACTCCTCGGACCCGCAGACGGCGAGACTGCGGTGCTGCGCGAGGCGGTCGAATTTCTCGTCGGTGACGCGGCCGTGGATCAGGCGATCTATCTCGGCACCGACGACGCCGTCGATCGCGTAATCGCGGCGTGGGCAGAGGAGCTCGTCGGCGGCTCCGCGACCGAAGACGCGTTCCTCGATCGCGTCGCAGAGCTGGCGCCGCGCGGCCCAGCGACCCTGCTCGAGAAGCTGCTCGCCGGAGACGCCGCGGTGCAGCGCCTCGACGCCGTTCGGAAGCTTCCGCCACCGCCCGCGCGCGCGGTCGAGATGCTCGACGATCGCATCGTGCTCGTCGTGCACGATAAAGCGGTGCTCGACGAGGACGACATCGCCAACGCGCACCTGGTCGTGTACGGCAAGTCGCTCGCCGCGGGGCTGAAGCGCTTCGGTCATCGCTATTTCTTCACGCCGGGCCCGCTGCGCGATCGCAAGGTGGGCATCGTCGAGCTCGAGGACGACGGCCGCGTCGCGGTCTCGCTCTACGATCCGTCCGGAGCGCCGCTGTTCCGCGAGACGCTCGAGCGGCGCACCGGAAAGCTCGTGGTGGCGCCGTGAGCGCGTTCATTGGTGCGCAACGCTCGACCGCGGAGGGATCACGATGACCGGCGCGCGCGAGCAGATCGCGGTGTTCGGCGGCAGCTTCAATCCGCCGCACATCGCGCACGTGCTGGCGGCGGCGTGGGCGCTCAGCGCGGTGCCGCTCACCCGGCTGCTCGTCGTGCCGACCTATCGCCATCCATTTCAGAAAGCGATGGCGCCATACGAGCATCGCGTGCGCCTATGCGAGCTCGCCTTCGCCGAGCTGCCGCGCGCCGAGATCTCGCGCATCGAGGCGGAGCTCGGCGGCGAGAGCCTCACCGTGCGCACGCTCGAGGAGCTCCAGCGCAGGCTTCCGCACGCGGCGCTGCGCCTGGTGATCGGCTCGGACTTGCTCGCGGAGACCGCGAAGTGGCACGCGTTCGAGCGGATCGCGGAGCTCGCGCCGCCGCTAATCGTTGGCCGCGCCGGACACGAGCACGGCGATCTCGCGGGGCGCTACGCGCTGCCGCCGATCAGCAGCACCGAAGTGCGCCGGAGGCTGCGCACCGGCGAAGACGTGAGCGGGCTGGTGCCCCACGCCGTCACCGACTACGTCCGCGAGCGCGCTCTCTACGCAGACGGACGACACGGCGCGTGACCGCGCGCCGCACCACGACGCGCAAGACCAGCCGCGCAGGGACGCCGCGAACCGCGCGTGCGGGCACGATCATCGTCGGTCGCGGCAAGGTCGGTCGCGCGCTGCGCGTCGCGCTCATGCGTGCGGGCGCGGAGGTGACGCTGGTCGCGGGTCGCCAGGTCATGCCGCGCGATGTGTCTGCGGCGCGTGTCGTCGTGCTCGCGCTGCCGGACGCCGCGATCGCGTCGTGCGCGGAGCGCATCGCGGGCGGGCTCACGCGTGGTGCGGTGGTGCTTCACTGCGCGGGGCGCCTCGGCGTCGAGCCGCTCGCAGCGTGCGCTGTCGCGGGCGCAGCGACCGGCGTGATGCATCCGCTGGTCTCGTTTGCCTCGACGCGCGTTCCGCCGCCGCTCGCTGGCGCGACCTTCGTGATCGCTGGTGACGCGCGCGCGGTGCGTGCGGCGCGCGCGCTGACGACGCAGCTCGGCGCGGTGCCGCTGGTCGCTGCGCTGCACGGTGCCGCGTATCACGCCGCGGCCGCGCTGCTCGCCGGTGGCGCGGTGGCGCTCACTGCACACGCCATCGAGGTGTTGGTCGCGCTCGGCTTGCAGCGCACCGCCGCGCGTCGTGCGCTCGCTGGGCTGCTTGGCAGCGTCGCCGCGAACCTCAGCCGCCTCGACGCGCCGGAGGCGCTCACCGGCCCCGTCGCGCGCGGCGATGCCGCGACGATCACCGCGCACCGCGCCGCACTCCGCGCGGTGTTACCCGAGGCGCGCGTCGTCTACGACGCCATCGCGCCCGCGGTGCTGTGCGTCGCCGTCAGCGCCGGGCTCGACGCGCAGAAGGCCGCCGCTGTCCGCGCAGCGCTCAGCGAAACCAGCCAGCGAACCACGCGCCGCCGACCGCGAGCGCGCTGACCGCGGCGAACAGCAGCGCCCACACGATCGGCGAGACGCCGCGCAGCGCGCGTTCGCCTGGCGCGACGTCCTGTGCGGTCGCCGTCCGAGGGGAAGGGGCAGGCGATGGCCGGGACGAAACACGCACAGCAGGAAGCGCAGCCGTGACCTCTTCGGAAATCGAGGGTGCGTGATGTTCCGCGCCGGGCGGCACGCTCTGTGGCAGCGGCACGCCGCCGATCGGCTCGAGCACCGCGGGCGGACCAAGCTCGAGGGCCGCCGCGCCACGCTCGCGCGAGCGTCGCCGCGCGACCAGATCCGCGCTGAAATTCTCCGTGAGGAACGTGCCGAAGCGCAGCGGCGACGCGACCAAGCGCGCCTTGCCGGCGTAGTCGTCGAGCGCCTTTTGAAAGTCCGACGCCGTGGCGAAGCGCTTCGCTGTGTCGGGCGCGAGCGCGCGCGCGCTCACCGCTTGCAGCAGCGCCGTCTCCGGGAGCCCGCGATCCGGCAGCGGCGGCGCAGCGCCGAGCCGTGCCTGCGCCAACATCTCCGCCTCGGTGCCGCGATACATGCGGCGCCCGGCGCACAGCTCCCACAGCAAGATGCCCGCCGCGAACACGTCGGCGCGCGCGTCGATGCTCTCGCCGCGCGCGTGCTCCGGCGCCATGTACGCGCTCTTGCCGGCGATCTTCGACACCGACGCTGCTTCTTCGCTGCGCGCATCCTGCTCGGCCGCCGCGTCGCTCGCGTTCGATCCGTCGGCGGTCGCGACGGCCATCGCGCGCGCGATGCCGAAGTCGCACAGCTTCACCTCGCCTTCGAACGAGATCAGCACGTTCGAGGGCGACACATCGCGATGCACGATGCCGAGCGGCGCACCGTCGTCCGCCTTCGCGCGATGCGCGTAAGACAGCGCCGACAGCACCTCACGCACGACGAAGATCGCGAACTCCGCTGGCAGCGGCGTCTTGGTGCGCGACAGATGGCGCAGCAGCGCGTGCAGATCGAAGCCCTCGACGTACTCCATCGCGATGAACAGCCGCTCATCTTCGCGGCCGAGATCGTAGACCTGCACGACGTTGGCGTTGCGCAGCCGCGCGGCGAGCTTCGCCTCGGCGATCAGCATCTTCGCGAAGCCCGGATCACCGGCGAGCTCCGGCAAGATCTGCTTCACCACGACGAGCCGCGCTGCGCCGAGCTCGGTCGCGGCGCGCGCCAGAAAGATCTCCGCCATGCCGCCCTTGCCGATGCGGTCGAACAGCAGATAGCGACCGAAGCGACGCGGCAGCCTGTCGGCCGCAGCGGGCCGCTCTGACGGAGTGCTGGGTGCTACGTGGTCCATCGCCGCGCGGGCCCGCTCAGATCCCGACAGTCCAGCCGGCGTCGATCGTCATCACGTGCCCCGTCATGAACGACGACGCGTCGCTGGCGAGGTAGAGCGCCGCGCCGCTGATGTCTTCGGGCTGGCCGATGCGCTTGAGCGCCGTGCGCTCCATCACCTGCTTCATGACCTCGTCGTTCTGCGTCAGCGCGCTCGCGAACTTCGTCTCGACGAGCCCAGGCGCTATCGCGTTCACGCGGATGCCCGCGCTGCCGAGCTCCATCGCGAGCGTCTTGGTCATCGAGATGACCGCGGCCTTCGTCATGCCGTAGATGCCCTGCAGCGGCGAGCCCATGAAGCCGACGACGCTCGCCACGTTGACGATCGCGCCCGGCGCCTTGCGTGAGTAGAGATGGCGCACGACCTCGCGCGTCGCGGTGAAGTAGCCCTTCACGTTCACGTCGAAGGTCTTGTCCCAAGCGCCCCAATCGAGGTTCATCATCGGGCCGAAGTACGGGTTCGTCGCCGCGTTGTTCACCAGCACATCGACCTGCCCGAAGTGCGCGACCGCCTTGCCGACGAGCTCCGCGACCTGCCCCTCGTGCCCGGTGTGCGCGGCGACCGCGAGCGCCTGCCCGCCCGCCGCTTCGATCTCGCGCACCACGCGATCGAGCCCGTCGATCTTGCGCGACGCGATCACGACCTTGGCGCCGTGACGCGCGAACGACTTCGCGATGGCCTCACCGATACCGCGGCTCGCCCCCGTGACGATCGCGACCTTACCTTCGAGATGAATTTGCGGCGTGCCGTTCATGTGGGGCGGGAGGATAGCAGCGGGAACTGGATCTGGATCTGGATTTGGATCTGGAGCTGGAGCTGGAGCTGGAGCTGGAGCTGGAGCTGG
>Ga0335397_10005233_pt1 | contig 17014 bp, 7 predicted proteins | sample MAT04_FD_205740 | JGI IMG/M metagenome (GOLD analysis project Ga0335397, IMG submission 205740) | Freshwater microbial communities from Lake Fryxell liftoff mats and glacier meltwater in Antarctica - MAT-04 (spades assembly) (version 2) ... | reverse complement strand
GAGTTTGTAATGAAAGTGATGGCAGGCGATCAGGTAGATATTTTTGGCAAGTCGTATTATTTAAATACAGCGGCGGTAAACAATTCAAATTCTACTACGCTTAATTTAGCAGGACTGATTGCAAGTTTTTTACTGGCACCATCCAACCTTGCCAGTACAAAGGGAGCCTCCGCTGCCATACTTGAAAACATTAACACAGGCGGGGTGCTGCCAAATACATTCTTTAGAGGCAGTAACAATGAGGCACCCACCACCGTACCCAAAGCCTATATAAATTACATTTTCTTTGATGAGCAATTTAAATATGCAGGAGGTGGTGCAAGTCGTGTAGGCGGAACTGGAACAGTAAAAGATCATTGGCAAGCGGATGCTACCCTCCGGGGTATTGTAGCTCCCAAAAATGGTTATATATTTGTTTACGTAAGCAACGAGAGTAATCTCGATGTGTTCTTTGATAATTTGCAGGTAATACACAAGGCGGGGCCTATTTTGGAGGAGACGCATTATTATCCGTTCGGGTTGACCATGAGCGGCATATCTTCTAAAGCGGCAGGCTCTCTCACGAACAAAATCAAATACAACGGAAAAGAAGAACAAAGACAAGAGTTCTCTGATGGTTCAGGTCTTGAATGGTTAGACTATGGAGCAAGAATGTACGATAACCAAATCATGCGTTGGATGACAATAGACCCAATGGCAGATAAAATGAGGGGGTGGTCACCGTACAATTATGCTTTTGACAATCCATTAAGGTTCATAGACCCTGACGGCATGGCACCAGAAGAGTATCCAATTGTGAGAATTACTAAACAAAAAGTCGGAACTACTCCCCAGCGCATAATTGGTGACTATAGTGGCAATGATGTGAATACTAAAGTTGATTTATATAAAGTAGAGGTTACAGATACTGAGGATGCAAATTTCAAGATGAGTTTTATGATTACCAGAGATGCATTTACAGTGTTGCCAGGGGACGACAAAGGAGGTAGCATGACTCTTACAAATACAGCCTTTGAGCCTAAAGATGGAAATGTTAACCATTATAGTGCCAAAGAAATACAAGGAGGATATCCTGCTGGTGACGGAACAACGGCATTAAAATTAACACAAAAAGGCTCTGAGGTTATGCATGCGGAATCGAACGAAAGTCCTTACAGAACCAAATCAGATCGTGCTACGGGAATAATGATTCACGTTGGAGGCAATTATAAGCATGCGGATGGGAGCACAACTGTAGCTGCGTCAGAAGGTTGTTTTGGCGTATCAAATAATAACAACTCGGCAAGTAATCCATCAAACTCTGTTTCTAATAATGTATTGGGAAGAATAATAAATCAAGCAAATAAAAGCCAGACTAATCCAGGAAAAATTGAAGTTATTATTGAAAAAAGGAATCAAAGTGAAATCCCCAACAAAATTGAAGTCAATAATTAAAAAATATTATGAAGATGAGTTTTGTTGTAAGTAAATTTTTATGTTCGGCTTTGATTGTTTTTCTTTCTTGTTCCCAGCCGGATAAGACAAGAGCTAATAACAATGAGGTGAATAATATTAAAAGGACATTCTATCTCCGTTCAGCTATTAAGGCAGCCGAAGTAAGTAAAAACTACATTTATTGTGATAGTACAGTAAAGGGTGATTTAAGTTGTTTTATTGAATATAATGGCAAGCGATATTTAAAAAGGGAGAAACTTTCTTTTGATAGCAGGGGCAATCTTAAAACAGCCCTTCTATATAAACCAGAAGGAAATATAAGTTATCAGCAAAAGGATTTATTAGCTGATACTTTACTTGTAGAAACAAGCGGATGGACAATGAATAATAATGTTATTGAAACTAATGGCACCAATATTATGAAACCAGTTTCTGGCATCATGATTGAAATGAACGAAATACAAAAAGTAATTTATTTTTTATCTGAACCCTCAGAAGGTGGGAAGCAGTTTTTTTATGTCTATGAGTATTGGTAAGTTAAATCTAAGAAAGATAAACAACAAAGCCCTAACGATAGGCGCAGGAATGATGGGCGGGCAATTTGCGGCTGGCTTCCTGTGCCGGGCGGTTAATAAAGCGATTGATAAGAATGGAAATTATACCAACAACAAAGCCCCGTGAGGGGCTTTAATATTTTACGAAGCGTAAGCCTGTTGAGTATTAAAATCCCGGACGTAAGCAGTAATCATTTTAAGCACTAAAGTTTTTTCATCATCAGGCAGAGCAGCAATCTTTTTAAACTGGTTAATGAGTTCAGCATCTTTTAGAGAAGCCTGTGCCTTACTCTCATTATCACCCATCACTAAAAAATCAATGGTGGTGCCAAAAACATCCGCCAGATGTTTTAAAACATCGGCAGGCGGATAAATATTTTTAATCTCATACCTGGCCATCTGTGTGTGTGAGATAGTAATCTTCTTTGCCAGGTCTGCCTGAGTAATACCTAAATTTTTTCTAAGCTGTTGTATGCGTTCACCCATTGTCTCCAAAGGTGATACTGCCTTTTTTGCTGCCATGTGTTTATCTTTTAAGAAGAATTATCCACACAAAAGTATTAGTAAATACGCTATAAATAGCCTTATGCGGTGTAAAGTGTGGAAAAGATAATCCTATTGGATTTTATATATTCGTCTTATAGGGTTTATTTTGTGCAAATAAGACGATTAAAAATTTATCCACATGGAACTAAAAGAAATAAAACAGCAACTTACCATTAATCAGGTGTTGCAGCATTACAATTTAAAACCTGATAAGAACGACCGTTTAAACTGCCCCTTCCACCCGGATAAAAACCCCAGCCTGCAAATTTATCCAAAGACAAATACTTATTGCTGCTTCTCATCAAATTGCAAAGCTGGCACCGGCGACCAGATACAGTTTATACAACTCAAAGAGAACTGCAACAAACATGAAGCACTAACAAAAGCAGCCAGTTTAATAAATGGTAATCCAACACCACCACAACAACCGGAAGCGGCAAAACATTTTATAGTTGAGCAAAGCGAAATCCCGACGAATGACGGGAAAGCAGAACCATTAGAAAAGATTGCAGTACTAATAAAGCTGTTCAAATATTTTACCAAGGCATTACCACTAACAAAGAAAGCAGTTGATTACACCGAGAGCAGAGTAATAAATTACAAGTTGAATGAAATAGGTTTTAATACTGGCGACTGGCATCATAAATTAAACGAGAGAAATTTTATTGCAAGCTGTGAGCAATATGGTTTACTGAAAGCAAAGCAAGCCAATGGTTTTACGGTGTGGGCAAAGGATTGTATCATCTTCCCATTAAAAAATATTGACAATAAGATTATCTCACTCTATGGCAGGAGCATTACCAACAATGACGACAACCGGCATTTTTATTTATCCAATAGAAGCGGACTTTATCCAGGCTATCCAAGCTTACAAACAAAGAAGCTGATACTAACAGAAAGTATAATTGATGCAGCAAGTTTATTACAACAGGAAGCAATAAAAAGCAATTATACAATCTTATCACTCTATGGAACAAATGGATTAACAGACGAACACCAAAAAGCCATCATTGAATTACCCCAGCTTGAAGAAATTATTTTAATGCTCAATGGAGACGAAGCAGGAGCAGCGGCCACTGTAAAACATACCGTTACTTTAAAACAACTTTTACCTGAAATCAAAATAAGTAAAGTAACCTTACCTGCAGGTGAGGATGTAAACAGTGTGCTATGTACCCATGATGATGCAAAAGTTTTGATTGACCTGATAGAGCAGCGAACCAATTTTATGCTGAGCAAAGCCGAAGTATCAATTGAAAATAAAAAGCCTGAAACCATTACTGCAATGGCATCACAGAGCAACAGCAAACTAAACACACAAAATCCGGAGTTATTAATTTATGATAACTGTGAACTGTACTTTGAAATCTTAGGCGGTATAAAAATTACCGGACTGGATAGAATGAAGGTTACTTTAAAAGTACAGCACAAAGAAAAAATAAATCATCCGCAGTGGTACAGTTTAGATTTATACAACCAAGCACAGCGAGAACAAACAATAAATAATGTAGCAGAAACTTTAGAACTCAGTAGCCAGCAAACGACCAACACATTTATCAATCTCATTACAGAACTGGAAAGCCACCGTATTAAAAAGATAGAAGCATTACAACCCAAAGAGAAAATAAAAAACGAACTCACTACCGCAGCAAGAACGGCGGCAGTAAGCGAATTAAAGAAGCCCAAGCTGCTGCAACGAACCAGCCAACTGATACAGCAGTGTGGCATTGTAGGCGAAGAAGATAACAGCCTGATTGCCTATTTAATTTATACCAAACGAAAACAGGAAGTGCCATTGCATGTAATGTTTTTGGGAAGCAGCGGCAGCGGTAAAACATATTTGCAGGAAAGGATTAGTGAGCTGATACCGGAAGAAGATAAATTAGAGATAACACAGATTACAGAGAATGCACTCTACTATTTTAAACAGGAAGAACTAAAAAATAAACTGTTGCTGATAGAAGATTTAGACGGAGCAATGACCGTATTTTATCCGCTGAGGGAATTACAGACCAAAAGAAGGATAAGCAAAACGGTAACACTCAAAGACAGCAAAGGAAATTTAAAAACGATTACGCTGACTGTAGAAGGCCCTGTATGTGTAAGCGGCTGCACTACCAAGGAAAAGATTTATGAAGACAATGCCAACCGCTGCATCCTGTTGTACACCGACCAGACAAGAGACCAGGACAAACGTATCAATGAATATCAAACAAAACTTTCTGCAGGTGAAATAAACAGGGAAAGAGAAAGGCAATACAAAGAACTGTTTAAAAATATGCAAAGGGTTTTACGGCCAATCAATATTATAAATCCATTTGCAAAATACATTGAGTTACCGGAACAGGTTTTTAAACCGAGAAGAACAATGACTTTGCTTTTAGGATTTATTGAAGCCATTACATTTTATCACCAGTACCAAAGAGAAGTAAAAAAAGATGCCAACGGCCAGCTTTACATTGAAACAACGGTTGAAGATATAGAAGCAGCTTTTGAATTACTGAAAGATGTTTTGTTCAGCAAGAGCGATGAACTAACGAAAGCAGCAAGAAGTTTTTTAGAAGATTTAAAACTATGGCTCAAAAAAGAAAATAAAGAATCGTTTGCAGCCAAAGAAATCCGCAAGCTGTTGAGATTGGCACCAGCTACATTAAAGCGTTACCTGTCCGAATTAGAAAGGTATGGTTATATCAAATCAAAAGGCAACCGGTATGTAAAGTATGAATACAGCATCAGCGATTACGAAGAATACAATAGCCTTAAAAGCAGTATCGACAAGCATTTACAAGACGTACTGCAAAGCATCCGCAACATAAAACAGTAGCTCACTGGCTCAGTAGTGGCTCACTAATGCAAATGAGCCACTCAAATACAATACAGTAAAGAATTACAGCTTAGTGGCTCACTGGCTCACAGAAAAAGACTATTAGCAAAAATTATTTTTATGAAAAAGAAACCAATCCGGTTGCAAAGCAGCCAGTACATTTTATTGCTTGAAAGTTTTACAGAATGGTTGCAGTTGCTTAATTATTCTGAGTTCAGCATACCGGGTTTATCCAGGACAGTGAGAGAGTTTTTTTATTACCAGGAAGCGATTGGAAAATTATTATTGGAGCAACTGGCTGCAACAGATGCAAACGGATTTATGGAATTGTTACAGGCAAAAGGGATTTACAGCAATGGACATATCAACAAACAGATACAGGGTTTAAAATTATTAAGTCGATACATCCGGGAAACAAAAAGAAGTATCGTGGCATTTAATTTATACCGGGTGGAGCAAAAGAGAAATAAACCATCATGGCTAACCAAGGCAGAAATGCAGCAACTCTATGAAGCAATAGCAGAAACAGTTTTAGGAATAAGGGATAAAGCAATGCTGGCAGTTTTTTATGGTTGTGGATTAAGATTAAATGAAGGTGCCAGCGTTGAACTGAATGACATTGACAGTACCAGAAAAGTATTGCATGTAAGAAAGGGAAAGCATTACAAAGAAAGGTTTGTACCCATTGCAGAAAAGAACTTTGAAGAACTAAAATTATATACAGACTATGCCAGGCCCCAACTGTTACAGGAAAATAAAAACAATGCGTTGTTTTTAAATGCCCACAATGGTAAACCCATCGGCAAACAAATGTTGTACATCAGGATAAAGCAATTAGCGAAGAAAGCAGACATCAAAAAGAAAGTTGGTACACATACTTTGCGGCACTCAATAGCAACCCATCTTTTACAAAGCGGAATGAAATTAGAAAGGATACAACAGTTTTTAGGACATGGCGACTTAGACAGCACACAAATTTATACTCACCTTATAAATGAAGCCTGATGAACTTTACAGACTATTTATTGCAGAAGCAGTACAGCGAAATAACAGCCCATCATTACAATGTTTACATACAAAGGTTTTTAGCCTGGTTGAATGATGAAGAACTGAAAGCTGAAATATTTACCTACACTGATTTATTAGAGTTCATGCGGCATTGCCAAAACAACGGCATAACAAAACATACGGTGCAAATGATATTGGGAATTGTAAGGCATTACTGCAATTATTTAATCGTTGAGCAAAAAAGAAATGATAACCCTGCAGCCGGAGTTTTTATAAAAGGATTGGTTAGGAAGTTGCCAACAAATTTATTAAGCATAGAAACAATGGAAGAACTGTATAAACAATACAGCATACAGTTAAGTGTGGATGCTTCAAAGAAAATAATGTTAGGGCTGATGATTTACCAGGGCATTACAGTTGGCGAGTTAATGAGGCTGGAAGCGATACACATCAAACTGAAAGACGGAAAAATATTTATCAAAGGAACGAAGCGGAGCAATGAACGTTTATTAAATCTACATGCAAGCCAGGTTACGGAATTACAACAATACATCAGCAGCAACAAGTTTAAAGAAGGTTATTTATTTATTGAGCCAAGAAAAAAAGAAGTGAGCAAAAGAAACATCAACAACCGGATACAATACATGCTGCATCAACTAAGACAGCTTAATCCAAAAGTGATAAACCCAAAACAAATCCACAGCAGTGTAATTACAGAATGGTTGAGAAAAAATAATTTGCGACAGGTGCAATACATGGCTGGCCATAAATATGTGAGCAGTACAGAACGTTACCAAACAAACAACCTTGATGATTTACAAAACGAATTACAGCAGCACCATCCAATGTCGTAGCGAAGCGTAGAACCCGATAGCGAAGCGTATCGGGAAAGTAACAGACTTTAAACCCGATAGCTATCGGGTCAAAGCAGCAGCCCGACGCACAGGCACGGCTAAGGCTTGAGCCAACACACGAAAGCCCACAGCACACAAGCCTTCTGCGGTGTTGCAGTCAGTTTTTTATGTCATGGTTTTTGCAGCCGACACACTTGCACTACTTTATTTTTTTGCAAATGAAATCTGTAGTTGTTGAAAATGTATTTGCAAAAAAATAAACAAGTGCAGCCAACGCCACGAAGCAAAAAGCCACGCCAAAAAAAACTGCCTGAAGCTAAATAACATAATGTGGCATTATAGGCGTTTTTGGCCTGGCTCATGTCCGCCAAAATACAGGGGCGGAACATGCTCGATAAAAAGCCTATAATACACATTAATGTTAAATAGCCAACACCGCAACAACAAAAAAAATAAAGCTCTGCCAAGCAGCTATGAGTTTTATTTTTTTTGTTGAAGCCGTGCCCAAAGACAGCCAACGCTTCTCAAAAGCGGTGTGCAAGCACGAATCTTTTTTATGCCATCTCCTTCCAGTCGGTCAATGGCAAAGCCTGCGGCAGCAAGGTAAAAGAACAGCTACAAAAATGGCATAGCAAAGGTAATGCGGCAAGCCAACGCACAAAAGCCAGCCAAAAGACTACGGCATAAAAACACAGCCCCAATACACAGAAGCCATCATTTTTATTCCGTTTCCTTTTGGCTCTGTCGCACTTACCGCAAAGGCTGGTCGCTAAGCATTTTTTGCTGCATTTTATTTTTTATCACAATTAAATTTTACAAGATGAAACGAACGATTGAATTAGACATCCCACAACAATTACAAATGCTTTGCGAACTTTTAGAAACCACACCACAATCCGTTTTACAGGTTTTTATCAATGATGTAAGTTTGGAAGTGAACAGCAGCGGCAGCGATGAAAGGGAACAAGCCACGAGTTATTTTATGCGTTGCGGTCATGGTATGCAGCGTTACGAGTTCGACCAGGTGGAACAAATGTTTGATGGTTTAAACTGGTTGCGTTGGCAGCAGTACGAAAAGAAAGGAACAGCGTTCAAAGTTTTGCAAAAGCAGTTTTTAAAAGAATGGTTCAAAGAATGGCAGGGCAAGTGTAAAAAGCAGTAGCAGCAGCTACTGCAAAAACTGTCGCAGCCGCCGCAAGATGCTTTTAAATCAAAGTATCTGCTGGCGGCTTTGACTTGCATCCCGATAAAAAACAATGGCGGCAGGTGTATTAAAATATAAGGCTCATTAGTGCCATTGTTTATTTATCGGGACGCTGCTGCTTACCCTTCAACCTTAACAGCCGCTTATATTTTTTTCTTTCAATTGAAAAGAAAAAATCCGTTAGTTTTATGGGATATAAAAAAGTTCTTTGATTGGCTGCAGGCGTTGGGGAGAATTTTTGAGAAGCGGCTAAAATGGTACGGTAGTTATTATCCATTCGGGTTGACCATGAGCGGCATATCTTCTAAAGCGGCAGGCTCTCTCACGAACAAAATCAAATACAACGGAAAAGAAGAACAAAGACAAGAGTTCTCTGATGGTTCAGGTCTTGAATGGTTAGACTATGGAGCAAGAATGTACGATAACCAAATCATGCGTTGGATGACAATAGACCCAATGGCAGATAAAATGAGGGGGTGGTCACCGTACAATTATGCTTTTGACAATCCATTAAGGTTCATAGACCCTGACGGCATGGCACCAGAAGAGTATCCAATTGTGAGAATTACTAAACAAAAAGTCGGAACTACTCCCCAGCGCATAATTGGTGACTATAGTGGCAATGATGTGAATACTAAAGTTGATTTATATAAAGTAGAGGTTACAGATACTGAGGATGCAAATTTCAAGATGAGTTTTATGATTACCAGAGATGCATTTACAGTGTTGCCAGGGGACGACAAAGGAGGTAGCATGACTCTTACAAATACAGCCTTTGAGCCTAAAGATGGAAATGTTAACCATTATAGTGCCAAAGAAATACAAGGAGGATATCCTGCTGGTGACGGAACAACGGCATTAAAATTAACACAAAAAGGCTCTGAGGTTATGCATGCGGAATCGAACGAAAGTCCTTACAGAACCAAATCAGATCGTGCTACGGGAATAATGATTCACGTTGGAGGCAATTATAAGCATGCGGATGGGAGCACAACTGTAGCTGCGTCAGAAGGTTGTTTTGGCGTATCAAATAATAACAACTCGGCAAGTAATCCATCAAACTCTGTTTCTAATAATGTATTGGGAAGAATAATAAATCAAGCAAATAAAAGCCAGACTAATCCAGGAAAAATTGAAGTTATTATTGAAAAAAGGAATCAAAGTGAAATCCCCAACAAAATTGAAGTCAATAATTAAAAAATATTATGAAGATGAGTTTTGTTGTAAGTAAATTTTTATGTTCGGCTTTGATTGTTTTTCTTTCTTGTTCCCAGCCGGATAAGACAAGAGCTAATAACAATGAGGTGAATAATATTAAAAGGACATTCTATCTCCGTTCAGCTATTAAGGCAGCCGAAGTAAGTAAAAACTACATTTATTGTGATAGTACAGTAAAGGGTGATTTAAGTTGTTTTATTGAATATAATGGCAAGCGATATTTAAAAAGGGAGAAACTTTCTTTTGATAGCAGGGGCAATCTTAAAACAGCCCTTCTATATAAACCAGAAGGAAATATAAGTTATCAGCAAAAGGATTTATTAGCTGATACTTTACTTGTAGAAACAAGCGGATGGACAATGAATAATAATGTTATTGAAACTAATGGCACCAATATTATGAAACCAGTTTCTGGCATCATGATTGAAATGAACGAAATACAAAAAGTAATTTATTTTTTATCTGAACCCTCAGAAGGTGGGAAGCAGTTTTTTTATGTCTATGAGTATTGGTAAGTTAAATCTAAGAAAGATAAACAACAAAGCCCTAACGATAGGCGCAGGAATGATGGGCGGGCAATTTGCGGCTGGCTTCCTGTGCCGGGCGGTTAATAAAGCGATTGATAAGAATGGAAATTATACCAACAACAAAGCCCCGTGAGGGGCTTTAATATTTTACGAAGCGTAAGCCTGTTGAGTATTAAAATCCCGGACGTAAGCAGTAATCATTTTAAGCACTAAAGTTTTTTCATCATCAGGCAGAGCAGCAATCTTTTTAAACTGGTTAATGAGTTCAGCATCTTTTAGAGAAGCCTGTGCCTTACTCTCATTATCACCCATCACTAAAAAATCAATGGTGGTGCCAAAAACATCCGCCAGATGTTTTAAAACATCGGCAGGCGGATAAATATTTTTAATCTCATACCTGGCCATCTGTGTGTGTGAGATAGTAATCTTCTTTGCCAGGTCTGCCTGAGTAATACCTAAATTTTTTCTAAGCTGTTGTATGCGTTCACCCATTGTCTCCAAAGGTGATACTGCCTTTTTTGCTGCCATGTGTTTATCTTTTAAGAAGAATTATCCACACAAAAGTATTAGTAAATACGCTATAAATAGCCTTATGCGGTGTAAAGTGTGGAAAAGATAATCCTATTGGATTTTATATATTCGTCTTATAGGGTTTATTTTGTGCAAATAAGACGATTAAAAATTTATCCACATGGAACTAAAAGAAATAAAACAGCAACTTACCATTAATCAGGTGTTGCAGCATTACAATTTAAAACCTGATAAGAACGACCGTTTAAACTGCCCCTTCCACCCGGATAAAAACCCCAGCCTGCAAATTTATCCAAAGACAAATACTTATTGCTGCTTCTCATCAAATTGCAAAGCTGGCACCGGCGACCAGATACAGTTTATACAACTCAAAGAGAACTGCAACAAACATGAAGCACTAACAAAAGCAGCCAGTTTAATAAATGGTAATCCAACACCACCACAACAACCGGAAGCGGCAAAACATTTTATAGTTGAGCAAAGCGAAATCCCGACGAATGACGGGAAAGCAGAACCATTAGAAAAGATTGCAGTACTAATAAAGCTGTTCAAATATTTTACCAAGGCATTACCACTAACAAAGAAAGCAGTTGATTACACCGAGAGCAGAGTAATAAATTACAAGTTGAATGAAATAGGTTTTAATACTGGCGACTGGCATCATAAATTAAACGAGAGAAATTTTATTGCAAGCTGTGAGCAATATGGTTTACTGAAAGCAAAGCAAGCCAATGGTTTTACGGTGTGGGCAAAGGATTGTATCATCTTCCCATTAAAAAATATTGACAATAAGATTATCTCACTCTATGGCAGGAGCATTACCAACAATGACGACAACCGGCATTTTTATTTATCCAATAGAAGCGGACTTTATCCAGGCTATCCAAGCTTACAAACAAAGAAGCTGATACTAACAGAAAGTATAATTGATGCAGCAAGTTTATTACAACAGGAAGCAATAAAAAGCAATTATACAATCTTATCACTCTATGGAACAAATGGATTAACAGACGAACACCAAAAAGCCATCATTGAATTACCCCAGCTTGAAGAAATTATTTTAATGCTCAATGGAGACGAAGCAGGAGCAGCGGCCACTGTAAAACATACCGTTACTTTAAAACAACTTTTACCTGAAATCAAAATAAGTAAAGTAACCTTACCTGCAGGTGAGGATGTAAACAGTGTGCTATGTACCCATGATGATGCAAAAGTTTTGATTGACCTGATAGAGCAGCGAACCAATTTTATGCTGAGCAAAGCCGAAGTATCAATTGAAAATAAAAAGCCTGAAACCATTACTGCAATGGCATCACAGAGCAACAGCAAACTAAACACACAAAATCCGGAGTTATTAATTTATGATAACTGTGAACTGTACTTTGAAATCTTAGGCGGTATAAAAATTACCGGACTGGATAGAATGAAGGTTACTTTAAAAGTACAGCACAAAGAAAAAATAAATCATCCGCAGTGGTACAGTTTAGATTTATACAACCAAGCACAGCGAGAACAAACAATAAATAATGTAGCAGAAACTTTAGAACTCAGTAGCCAGCAAACGACCAACACATTTATCAATCTCATTACAGAACTGGAAAGCCACCGTATTAAAAAGATAGAAGCATTACAACCCAAAGAGAAAATAAAAAACGAACTCACTACCGCAGCAAGAACGGCGGCAGTAAGCGAATTAAAGAAGCCCAAGCTGCTGCAACGAACCAGCCAACTGATACAGCAGTGTGGCATTGTAGGCGAAGAAGATAACAGCCTGATTGCCTATTTAATTTATACCAAACGAAAACAGGAAGTGCCATTGCATGTAATGTTTTTGGGAAGCAGCGGCAGCGGTAAAACATATTTGCAGGAAAGGATTAGTGAGCTGATACCGGAAGAAGATAAATTAGAGATAACACAGATTACAGAGAATGCACTCTACTATTTTAAACAGGAAGAACTAAAAAATAAACTGTTGCTGATAGAAGATTTAGACGGAGCAATGACCGTATTTTATCCGCTGAGGGAATTACAGACCAAAAGAAGGATAAGCAAAACGGTAACACTCAAAGACAGCAAAGGAAATTTAAAAACGATTACGCTGACTGTAGAAGGCCCTGTATGTGTAAGCGGCTGCACTACCAAGGAAAAGATTTATGAAGACAATGCCAACCGCTGCATCCTGTTGTACACCGACCAGACAAGAGACCAGGACAAACGTATCAATGAATATCAAACAAAACTTTCTGCAGGTGAAATAAACAGGGAAAGAGAAAGGCAATACAAAGAACTGTTTAAAAATATGCAAAGGGTTTTACGGCCAATCAATATTATAAATCCATTTGCAAAATACATTGAGTTACCGGAACAGGTTTTTAAACCGAGAAGAACAATGACTTTGCTTTTAGGATTTATTGAAGCCATTACATTTTATCACCAGTACCAAAGAGAAGTAAAAAAAGATGCCAACGGCCAGCTTTACATTGAAACAACGGTTGAAGATATAGAAGCAGCTTTTGAATTACTGAAAGATGTTTTGTTCAGCAAGAGCGATGAACTAACGAAAGCAGCAAGAAGTTTTTTAGAAGATTTAAAACTATGGCTCAAAAAAGAAAATAAAGAATCGTTTGCAGCCAAAGAAATCCGCAAGCTGTTGAGATTGGCACCAGCTACATTAAAGCGTTACCTGTCCGAATTAGAAAGGTATGGTTATATCAAATCAAAAGGCAACCGGTATGTAAAGTATGAATACAGCATCAGCGATTACGAAGAATACAATAGCCTTAAAAGCAGTATCGACAAGCATTTACAAGACGTACTGCAAAGCATCCGCAACATAAAACAGTAGCTCACTGGCTCAGTAGTGGCTCACTAATGCAAATGAGCCACTCAAATACAATACAGTAAAGAATTACAGCTTAGTGGCTCACTGGCTCACAGAAAAAGACTATTAGCAAAAATTATTTTTATGAAAAAGAAACCAATCCGGTTGCAAAGCAGCCAGTACATTTTATTGCTTGAAAGTTTTACAGAATGGTTGCAGTTGCTTAATTATTCTGAGTTCAGCATACCGGGTTTATCCAGGACAGTGAGAGAGTTTTTTTATTACCAGGAAGCGATTGGAAAATTATTATTGGAGCAACTGGCTGCAACAGATGCAAACGGATTTATGGAATTGTTACAGGCAAAAGGGATTTACAGCAATGGACATATCAACAAACAGATACAGGGTTTAAAATTATTAAGTCGATACATCCGGGAAACAAAAAGAAGTATCGTGGCATTTAATTTATACCGGGTGGAGCAAAAGAGAAATAAACCATCATGGCTAACCAAGGCAGAAATGCAGCAACTCTATGAAGCAATAGCAGAAACAGTTTTAGGAATAAGGGATAAAGCAATGCTGGCAGTTTTTTATGGTTGTGGATTAAGATTAAATGAAGGTGCCAGCGTTGAACTGAATGACATTGACAGTACCAGAAAAGTATTGCATGTAAGAAAGGGAAAGCATTACAAAGAAAGGTTTGTACCCATTGCAGAAAAGAACTTTGAAGAACTAAAATTATATACAGACTATGCCAGGCCCCAACTGTTACAGGAAAATAAAAACAATGCGTTGTTTTTAAATGCCCACAATGGTAAACCCATCGGCAAACAAATGTTGTACATCAGGATAAAGCAATTAGCGAAGAAAGCAGACATCAAAAAGAAAGTTGGTACACATACTTTGCGGCACTCAATAGCAACCCATCTTTTACAAAGCGGAATGAAATTAGAAAGGATACAACAGTTTTTAGGACATGGCGACTTAGACAGCACACAAATTTATACTCACCTTATAAATGAAGCCTGATGAACTTTACAGACTATTTATTGCAGAAGCAGTACAGCGAAATAACAGCCCATCATTACAATGTTTACATACAAAGGTTTTTAGCCTGGTTGAATGATGAAGAACTGAAAGCTGAAATATTTACCTACACTGATTTATTAGAGTTCATGCGGCATTGCCAAAACAACGGCATAACAAAACATACGGTGCAAATGATATTGGGAATTGTAAGGCATTACTGCAATTATTTAATCGTTGAGCAAAAAAGAAATGATAACCCTGCAGCCGGAGTTTTTATAAAAGGATTGGTTAGGAAGTTGCCAACAAATTTATTAAGCATAGAAACAATGGAAGAACTGTATAAACAATACAGCATACAGTTAAGTGTGGATGCTTCAAAGAAAATAATGTTAGGGCTGATGATTTACCAGGGCATTACAGTTGGCGAGTTAATGAGGCTGGAAGCGATACACATCAAACTGAAAGACGGAAAAATATTTATCAAAGGAACGAAGCGGAGCAATGAACGTTTATTAAATCTACATGCAAGCCAGGTTACGGAATTACAACAATACATCAGCAGCAACAAGTTTAAAGAAGGTTATTTATTTATTGAGCCAAGAAAAAAAGAAGTGAGCAAAAGAAACATCAACAACCGGATACAATACATGCTGCATCAACTAAGACAGCTTAATCCAAAAGTGATAAACCCAAAACAAATCCACAGCAGTGTAATTACAGAATGGTTGAGAAAAAATAATTTGCGACAGGTGCAATACATGGCTGGCCATAAATATGTGAGCAGTACAGAACGTTACCAAACAAACAACCTTGATGATTTACAAAACGAATTACAGCAGCACCATCCAATGTCGTAGCGAAGCGTAGAACCCGATAGCGAAGCGTATCGGGAAAGTAACAGACTTTAAACCCGATAGCTATCGGGTCAAAGCAGCAGCCCGACGCACAGGCACGGCTAAGGCTTGAGCCAACACACGAAAGCCCACAGCACACAAGCCTTCTGCGGTGTTGCAGTCAGTTTTTTATGTCATGGTTTTTGCAGCCGACACACTTGCACTACTTTATTTTTTTGCAAATGAAATCTGTAGTTGTTGAAAATGTATTTGCAAAAAAATAAACAAGTGCAGCCAACGCCACGAAGCAAAAAGCCACGCCAAAAAAAACTGCCTGAAGCTAAATAACATAATGTGGCATTATAGGCGTTTTTGGCCTGGCTCATGTCCGCCAAAATACAGGGGCGGAACATGCTCGATAAAAAGCCTATAATACACATTAATGTTAAATAGCCAACACCGCAACAACAAAAAAAATAAAGCTCTGCCAAGCAGCTATGAGTTTTATTTTTTTTGTTGAAGCCGTGCCCAAAGACAGCCAACGCTTCTCAAAAGCGGTGTGCAAGCACGAATCTTTTTTATGCCATCTCCTTCCAGTCGGTCAATGGCAAAGCCTGCGGCAGCAAGGTAAAAGAACAGCTACAAAAATGGCATAGCAAAGGTAATGCGGCAAGCCAACGCACAAAAGCCAGCCAAAAGACTACGGCATAAAAACACAGCCCCAATACACAGAAGCCATCATTTTTATTCCGTTTCCTTTTGGCTCTGTCGCACTTACCGCAAAGGCTGGTCGCTAAGCATTTTTTGCTGCATTTTATTTTTTATCACAATTAAATTTTACAAGATGAAACGAACGATTGAATTAGACATCCCACAACAATTACAAATGCTTTGCGAACTTTTAGAAACCACACCACAATCCGTTTTACAGGTTTTTATCAATGATGTAAGTTTGGAAGTGAACAGCAGCGGCAGCGATGAAAGGGAACAAGCCACGAGTTATTTTATGCGTTGCGGTCATGGTATGCAGCGTTACGAGTTCGACCAGGTGGAACAAATGTTTGATGGTTTAAACTGGTTGCGTTGGCAGCAGTACGAAAAGAAAGGAACAGCGTTCAAAGTTTTGCAAAAGCAGTTTTTAAAAGAATGGTTCAAAGAATGGCAGGGCAAGTGTAAAAAGCAGTAGCAGCAGCTACTGCAAAAACTGTCGCAGCCGCCGCAAGATGCTTTTAAATCAAAGTATCTGCTGGCGGCTTTGACTTGCATCCCGATAAAAAACAATGGCGGCAGGTGTATTAAAATATAAGGCTCATTAGTGCCATTGTTTATTTATCGGGACGCTGCTGCTTACCCTTCAACCTTAACAGCCGCTTATATTTTTTTCTTTCAATTGAAAAGAAAAAATCCGTTAGTTTTATGGGATATAAAAAAGTTCTTTGATTGGCTGCAGGCGTTGGGGAGAATTTTTGAGAAGCGGCTAAAATGGTACGGTAGTTATTATCCATTCGGCTTGACAATGGCGGGGATATCTTCAAAGGCAGCAGGCGGATTAGAAAATAAATATAAGTTTAACGGCGGTACAGAATTGAATAGTTCTTTTGATATTAGCTTATATGAAACTGACTTTAGAT
>Ga0335397_10005231_pt1 | contig 17015 bp, 9 predicted proteins | sample MAT04_FD_205740 | JGI IMG/M metagenome (GOLD analysis project Ga0335397, IMG submission 205740) | Freshwater microbial communities from Lake Fryxell liftoff mats and glacier meltwater in Antarctica - MAT-04 (spades assembly) (version 2) ... | reverse complement strand
ATTTCCTATGCCCCTGTCGATGAGCATACCTGGTCGCAATGGTTTTATTATCTGCGGAGCTTGAACGCATTGCGGCAGGATGAATACACCGGCTGGAAAACGCTGGCCGAATACCAGGCGGTGCTGGATCGTCGGAATGTGCAAAACAATATGCTGCAAGTTCCCTATGGAAATCTGCGGGCGCTGGTCTGCGGATTCGGCCGGCAGACCATTGATGATCTGCAGCGGAAACTGATTCAAGCGGAGGTCCGCCGGGGCATGGAAACCGGTGCGGCGGGCTTGTCGACCGGTCTGGATTACCTCTGCCAGATTTACGCCACGACGGAAGAGCTTATCGCCGCATGTTCTGTGCTGCCGCAGTACGACGGATTGTATGTCACACACATCCGTTATAAGGCAGGCATTATCGCGGGGTTGGAAGAGGCGATTGAAATCGGCCGGCGGTCCGGGGCACGGGTTCACATCTCGCATTTGAAGTCGCCTCGACCGGAACAGAGCGAGCCGATTCTGAAATTGCTGGAGCAGGCCCGCCAGGAACTGAGCCTGTCGTTCGACTGCTATCCGTATCTCCCCGGTTCGACGATGTTGAACTCGCTGCTGCCGTATGAAGTCTGGGAAGACGGCCCGCTCGCTGCGGTGGACAAGTTGCGCGACCCGGTGATTCGCAGCCGATTTCGGCGGGCACTGTCGGATTACCGTCTGCCGCTCGACAAATTGCACATCGCCTGGGTGCCGAGCAAGGAGAACGCCTGCCATCAAGGGAAGTTACTCAGCGATTACGTCGCCGAGATGGGGGTGCCATGTGAAGAGGCGTTGCTCAATCTGCTCATCGAAGAGCGGTTGGCGGTGTTACTCGTCTTTCATGAGGGAGACGATGAATGGTGTTATCCGTTCTTGCAACATGATTTGTGCATCATCGGGACGGATGGCATCTATCATGATGATGCCGCCGTGCATCCGCGCGTGTATGGTTCCTCGGCCCGGATTCTCGGACCGATGGTGCGTGATCTGAAACTGTTCTCGCTGGAAACAGCGGTCCGGAAACTCTCGGGGTTCGCCGCCGAGCGATTTCGCATTCCACGACGGGGAATCTTGCGCGAACGCAATTTCGCGGATGTGGTGGTATTCGATGCACAGACCGTGTGCGATCGCGCGACGCTGTTCGATTCGCAGCATGTCTCGGTTGGTATCGAACAGGTGATCGTGAACGGCCGGCCCATTGTGCGAGATGGCGTACCGCTGGAGATTCCTCTCGATCAACTCCCCGGCCGTTCGCTGGTCTGCGGGGAATAGCTCAGAGCTTTGTCGTTGGCAACGCCGGGACCGGAGTCCCTCATTCCATCAGCCGGCCGTATTGCGGACCTGCTTTTTCGTCTGAAAATGGGGACGCAACGGCAGCGAGCGAATCTCGATGTCTTCCTCGTCCACGGCAACGGGCGTCACAGGAACCGGTGCCGATTTCTTGGGAGAACTCGTCGTCAGGCACAACAGGGCGGGAAGGAAGACGAGTTCACCCAGCAACGATGCGACCATCTGGGCAGCCATCAGGCAACCGAAGCGAGCAGTGGGCATGAAACTGCTCAGGCACAGCGCCAGCATTCCCAAACTGGAAACGATGGTCGAATCGAACATCGGTTCGCCGGAGTGAGCGAGCGCCTGCCGCACCGCTTCCTCATTCGTGGCACCGCGCCGAACCGCTTCCCGATGATGGACGAGGAAGTGGAACGTGCAATCGACTGAGATTCCCAAGGCGATGCTGCCCGTCATCATCATGCCGATATCGACGGGCACGCCGAGATAACCGACGACGCCGAACACCAGCCAGATCGGAACGATGTTGGGCACCATTGCGATGAGGCTGGCCTTGAGCGAACGGAGCGAGAGCAGCATCACCAGCCAGATGGTGACACAGGCACCAGTAAAACTCTGCCAGAAACCGGCGAAAATCTGCCCTTGAGCACTTTTGAGCAGCGGGGCGACGCCCGTGAAGCGGACCGGTTCGCCCGCCAGAGTCTGCTGCAAGTCTTCCATCACAGCGACCGCGTGTTTTTCTTTATCTCGACGAACGCGAGCCGATATTCTCCAGAGTTGCTGTTGATTGGCGATGAGGCCATCTTGTCCCGACTGGCTTTGCGCCATGGAAAGCATGCGGGCCGCCGCCAGCGGGCTATCGGGCAATTCCTTCGGAAAGAAGGTTGCCAGCGAAAGCGTATGGCGGATCGCGGGATGAGAGGCGATCTTCGCTTCGACATCGCGAACACGTTGCAACTGGTCCAGAAACGCCAGGTCTTTCCCGGCGAAATCCACGACCACTTCCAGCGAATCGACGTCGGTCAGATTGGCTTCAATCTCGCGCAGATCGGTCAAGACCTGACTGCGGCGCGGCAGAAATTCGATGGGGTCGATATCCGGTTTCAAACGCGCGATGCCGGCACCCGTCACCATCATGAGCAGCACGCCGGCGGTCAGCAAGCGGACTTTATGTTGTGCGACCCAGCCACCCCAGGCGTAGAAATCGAACTGAATCTTCATCGACTGGACGCTGCAATTCGGCCAAATCACTAATAGCGCCGGCGTGATTCCCAAGCCGACAAAGAGCGCCACCAGCGAACCCACCGCGGCGGCGTAACCAAACTGGCTAACCGGCAGAATGGTGCTGACATTCAACGACATCAGCCCGAGCAGGGTCGTTAATGTCGACAGGAAGCATGGATTCCAGGATTCCTTCAAAGCGGCATACAGCGGGTCGGCCGCTCCGCTACGCACGGCTTCGACGTAGTAACTCACCAGGTGAATCACGATCGACAAGGTGAAAATCATCACCAGCACCGACAGCGAGCCGAGAATGAAGTTCATCTCGCCGCCGCACCACGACAGCACCGCCTGATTCAGGAAGATGCCCCACAGCGTGATGCCCAGCGTGGCGAGGGTCATTCCCCAGTGGCGGAACGAGTGATACAACAACCCCATGCTGATCAGCACGGTGATCGCGAAAAAGCGGCGATTCGTTTTTTGATTGCCGAGGCGGTCCAGTTCCGCCACGATGACCGGCGCGCCGGTGAGCGCGACATCGGTGGCTCCCAGTTCGCAATAGGTCAACGTTTCCCGCACACTTTTGACTGTCGAATCGCGATCTTTGAGACCGTACTCGGAGAGCAATAAGACGAGGCCCTGCATGTTGCCGGCATCGGCGATCATGAGGCCTGTGATTCGGCGACGGGCTTCCTCGGCCGAGACGCCGAGTTGCTCCATGCGATGTTCCATCCGGGCCGGGGTCCAGCAATTGCGGATGCCCGGCAACCGTTCCAACCTCCCGGCGAGCGCTTCAATCAGCGCCGCGTCGGCCGCCGATTGTCGCACGCCGATGACGATGACTTCTTCACCGCCGAAATCGGCTTTGAAGTCCTCATAGGCCTGGCGGACATCCGTATTTTGGGGCAGCCAGGTTTCGATATCATTGTTGGAACGAATCAGTTCCGACTGATACCAAATGATCGGGAAAGTGAGGACCACTCCCCACAGGATCCATTTGCTGTATCTCTGATAGAAGGAAGAGATCATCAGCCGGCAATATTGGGGAAGGTGATGATGGGATTGGCGACGTGATGCGAAGTGATCATTCGTCAGCCGCCGCGACATTTTCCCTGATCGTCAAACTCGCCCTCAGCTGCCGCGCTCACGCGACCGCATCCGACGACCTGATCGTTCCAGTGAATTGTCCGCTGCGAACGTGATCCACCTCGCACACACGTTCAGACCACGGCCGATCACGACCGTAAAGAAATTCTTCGACGAATTCCTCTGAGACAATCATTGAATCTCAGCGCGGATTTCCCCGCGCGGGTTCCCCCCGGCACGGACGCGGACGGCGCAAAGTTTGAGGGGACGATTCTAACGCATCAGCGATCCATCAGAATCGATAGATGAACGGCGTCAGCAGCAGTGTCACCACCATCATCAGCAGATCCAGCGGGATGCCGACTCGCAGATAGTCGGAAAACTTGTAACCGCCGGGACCGTATACCATCAGATTGGTTTGATACCCGAAGGGTGTGGCGAATCCCATCGATGCTGCGACCATGATGACCACCGCAAACGGAATGTGACTGACATTCAGTCGATCAACAGTGGACATGGCCAATGGGAACATGAGTTGCGCGGCCGCATTGTTGGTGATCAACTCCGTCAGCACCATCGTCAGCAGATAGACAACTGTCAATTGCACCCACGGATTCGGCCCCGCCCAGGCGATAAACTGTTCCGTCACTTGGCTGGCCAGCCCGGTCGTTTCCAACGACTTCGCGATGCCTGAAGCGGCTCCAATTGTGACCAGGACCGACCAGTCGATACTCAAACGCGCCTCTTCGCTCGTGCAGCAGCGGGTGGCGATCATCGCGATCGCGGCGACCAGTGCGGCGGTGAGCATGTCCCAGTCGAGAAAGGTCACGACGGCGATCATCCCCAACAGAATCGTGAGTGCGATCCAGGCCTGCTCGTGTCGAGGTGGAGAAGAGTTTGCTACGCTGCTCACGAGAAAGAAATCGTTGGAATTCCGCTGCTGCTTGACGAAGTCGGCATGGGCTTCCAGGAGCAACGTGTCCCCCGGTTGCAAGACGATGTCACCGATCTTTCCGGACAACCGCTGGCCGCTGCGGGCCACGGCGAGGACGGCCGCTTGATACCGGGAGCGAAATTTCCCTTCGCGAATCGATTTGTTCAGAATCGGGCAGCGGTTGGAGACGACGGCCTCGATCAGCGAACGATCGGTCATCGGTGCTTGAAGTTTGAAAACCTGATCGGTCGCGGGACGCAAGCCACGCATCTTCCGCAAATCGACCACCGATTCGACCACCCCCACAAAGACCAGGCGATCATTCGCGCGCAACCGCTCCTTTGGTCCGACAGCCGGCAGCACTTCGCCGAGACGGTCGATTTCGGCCAGATACAGTCCCGGCAAATGGCGCAAGCCGGCCGATTCAATTGTCATATCCACCAGCGGGCCGTTCGCATCAACCACCATTTCCACGGTGTACTGCCGAGGATCGTCCTGCAGGCTGATCGCCGGTCGGCGGTCGGGCAAGAGCCAGCGGCCCAGCAGCAGCAAATACGCGATCCCGACCAAGGCACACGGAATTCCCACCCAGGCGATGTCCCACATTTGAAAGGCGGGATAGCCACTTTTGACGAGGGCGGCATTCACGACCAGATTCGTGCTAGTGCCAATCATCGTACAAACGCCGCCCAACGTCGCGGCGAAGGCCATCGGCATAAATAGCTTTGACGGGCTGAAGTTCCCTTTCTTGCACAAGTCGTCACACACCGGCATGAACATCGCCACAATGGGCGTGTTGTTCAGGAATGCGCTGAGCGTCGTCACGGGCAGCAGAATCCTCAACTGCGCTTTGAAAGCCGTTTTCGGCCGGCCGATCAACGGGCCTGTGACGAGGCTCATCGCACCGGTCTGAATTAAACCGGAGACGACGACGAATAGTACGCCGACGGTGATCAACCCCGGATTGCCGAAATCACTGACGGCATCGCGCACGCGCGGCAGCTTGTCCGTGTCGGTGACCTCGCCGGCGACGAGCAGCACGGTCAGCAGTGCGACGCAGAGCACGTCGGCACCGGCAACTTCTTTTGCCAATGCCACAATCAGGACGACAATGACCGCCCCTGCCAGCCACGCTTCCCAGCCCATGATACTTCCCGCAGCGCTTGAAAATCAGCCCGTAATGTGGCCCTACCCTGACCGGGATCGCCGGGTCTGTCAATTGTATCCCGCCGGAAGTGACCGCAGATGTGGACGCAACGGGCGAATTATTTGCCGGAATCGAGGCTGTAGCACATCAGGGAGTTCTGCTCACGCAAAAAGAGTTTCCCCTGACAAACCACCGGATGCGCCCAACCTTCACGTTCCACAACCTCCGGCTTGAAGACTCCTTTGAGGCGGTATTCCGAGGGGGTGGCTTCAATCAACGCGACTTCGCCGCTTTGATACCGGAAGATCAGATGATTGTCGGCGAAGGTGATGGCTGCGGAACCAGTCCCCGGTCCCCGTTGCTTGCCGCCGCCCCAAATGACATTCCCGGTGGCCAGTTCGACGCAGACCGGAAAGCCATTGTTGTGGCCGTGACCGAAATACAGAAAGTCACCCACCTGCACCACGCCGCCGTGATGATTTTGCAGTTCCTTCGCCGGCTTGTACCAGACTTCCTCGGCTTTCACGCCAGCGCCCTCTTGGGAGAGTTTGAGCAGGCACGAGCCGCCGCCACCATAGCCGCTGGAAGCAAAGAGGAAATCTCCCGAGGCAATGGGCGTGGGAATGTTCGCCGTTGGATTGGCGATCTTGTCGTAACTCCACAAATGCTGACCGTCGCTGGCGCGCACACCGATGACCCCGCGGCCGACAAGCGTGACGTACTGCTTCACCCCATCCGCCTCGCTGACGATCACGGAAGAATACCCGGCACCCTGACGGCCCTCACCGGTCATTTTCGTCCGCCAGATTTCTTCGCCCGTTAATTTGTTGAGTGCGACGATCATCGCCTGTTCGCTGCCTGGGGTGCAGATCACCCACTCGCCATCGACGAGGGGGGATTCGGAAAATCCCCAGCCCGACATCATTTTTCCGCCCCATTCTTTCTCGAACGACTTGCTCCAGACGACGGTGCCATCCGCGACGTTCAAACAGGCAATTTGTCCGTCCGAGGCGATGACGTACAAAAATTCGCCATCAATCGAGGGGGTGCATCGTGAACCGTCGTAACCATGTTTGGGATTGGCTTCGGTCAGTTGTTTTTTCCAGGCGATTTCTTGCTTGTCGAGATCGATAGCAATGACGTGCTGGCCGTTTTCGAGGTTGCCCGTCGTGTAGAGCCGATTGCCGACGATGGAGACGCTGGCATAACCGCCGCCGATGCCGATCAACTTCCAGTCGAGTTTGGGGGCTTGGGCAGTCCAGTCCTGCAGCAGGCCCGTCTCCGCGCTCTTGTTGTCCCGATTTGGCCCGCGCCATTGCGGCCAATCTTTGGACGAGGGTTCAGCCGCCCCAATGTGAGAGACGCACAGCACACTGAAAATTGCCAGACCGGTGGCAGACCAGGAGGAGAACATGGAAAGTCCTTTGCAGTTGCGGGGGGGGGAAAGCATCGGCAGGAAACCAGGCGGGCGCAACGTTCCGTGAAATGCCAATCACGATTACAATCATCGACATTGATGTATGGATCGACTATATGCGGAACTATGCGGACTCGCAAATCAAACAGGCGTCTTTCGGGTGATGCCGTATTGAATGTCGAGCACTTGCTCCGCAAGTGTTTTTTGCACTTGCGGAGCAAGTGCTCGACATTCATGCAACTCCATGAGCGCAACCCCTTTTGAACTTCAGCCAGGTTCCCAGCGGAGAAATCTCACGATGAAATTCTCGCGATATTCAATACTCGTGCTTGGTGTCTGCGGGCTATGCCTGTGGCTATTTTTTGCGACAGCAAACCAACTCCCGGCCGGCGAGTTCAATGAAGTTCTCTCCATCGGCGACCCCGCGCCGGCTTGGAAGGACTTGCCTGGAACCGACGGAAAAACGCACAGCCTGTCTGATCTGAAAGAGATCCCGGTCGTCGTCGTCATTTTCACCTGTGCCAGTTGCCCCACGGCGGTGGATTACGAGGCCCGGATCTCCGCGCTCAAGCAGCAGTTTGCGAAAGAATCGGTCGCCATAGTCCCGATTTGCGTGAATCAAGTGAAACAGGATCAGCTGGAATCGCTATCCGAACGGGTGAAGCAGCAGAAGCTGGCGTTTCATTTCCTGCATGATGAATCGCAGCAGATCGCCAAAGACTACGGCGCGGTCTTTACGCCGGAGTTTTTCGTGTTGAACAAGGATCGCAAAGTGATCTACATGGGGGCGCTGGATGACGCCACCGATGTGGCGCGGGTGAAGCACACCTATGTGGCCGATGCGATTGAAGCCGCGTTGTCGGGGAAAGACGTATCGCCGGCCGAAACCATCGCCCGCGGTTGCCGGGTGCGTTACGCCCGGGAACGCCGGAAACCGAAATAGCCCCGCGATGAAATCGTCCTTGAAACCGGCACGATTCCATCGAGGTAGAAGTCTATACGGTTCAGAATCGAAAAACCCGACTCCGGCAAATCAGCGAGGCGCGAATGCAACTTTGGCGTTGGTCATGGATTCTGATCGTGGCCGCTTGTGCCATGCCGCCAGCCAAGCGTGTCGACGCGGTCGACTCACCGACCAGCTTGCAGCAGTGCCTCCCGCCGGGGGGGTTCGCCGCGGTCGAGGTTGTCAATCTGGCCGAGGTGCTGGACCGAGTGCGGGAGTCGGACGGTTATCGGCAGTGGCTCGAATCGCCAGTTTATCAAGGTTGGTCGGCTCGCCCCGAAGGCCGGCAGGCCTTGGCAGGAATGAAATATGTCGAGGATGCCTGGGGCGACAATCTCTGGTCCTTCGCCAAGTCCATTGTGGGCCAGCGGTGTGCGATCGGCTGGTATCCGCCCGCGGGAATGCAACCGGCGGATTATGTGGTCTTGCTCGAAACGGCCGAACCGGCAACCGTAATGCGGCTGCGAGAAAAATTGAAGCCGCTCGTCTCTGCCCCCGGAGAGCGTGTCACCCCATCGGACCGGACGGATGGGGGCTGGCAATTACAGCACGCCGACGGCTATGCCATCGTCTTCCTTGACCGCTGGATTGTCATCAGCAACAACTTGTCACTGTTGGAAATGACCACGAGCCGCTGTCAGCGGCCAGACGGGCCATCGCTCGCCGATGAATCCGCCCGGCAGCGAACCATCGACAATTTGGGATCAGACCAGGTGGTTGTCGGCTGGCTCGATCTGGAATGGTTGAAACAGGATCGCGGTGTGGCCCGCTTCACGCCCGCCAAATCCGATCAGCCGCTGCTGTCCTTGCTGTGGGGCGGAATGATCGAACTGGCGGAACGCGCACCGTCCGGTGGATTCGCCCTCGATGCCGGAACGAACGAAATCCAGCTGACCATGAGTTTGAGTCAACCTGACACGCCGTTATCAGAATCACAGACCGCCTACGTTCCCTCGCCGACTTCAGCCGGTCGGATCGACCTACCGTCCCAACTGCTGCGCATGGATTTCGACCGTGATCTCAGCCTGTGGTACGCGGCTCGCCGGAGCTTGCTGACGGCAGAAACCGTCACGGCCTGTGATCGGTTTGAAACGATGTTTCGCGCCCTGCTGCAAGGCAAGGATTTCGTAACAGACGTGCTGCCGGCATTGGGAACGCAGTGGACGCTGGTGGCCGCGCCGCAATCGTTCGCCCATTTGCCGAACCGGCCGACACCTGTGCTGCCGGCGTTCGCACTCGTCGGCGAGTTCCGCGATGCCGAGCGCGGGGCCGAACTGCTCAAGCTGCTGTTTGAGACCGGCATCACACTGGCAAACTTGCAGGCGGCTGCGCAAAAGAAAGCCGTTTGGAACAATTCCGCGGAAACGTATCACGATGTGACTTTAATGGTCGCCTCACGAGGGACATCCGCCAAGCCGGGAACGCTATCGGCGGAAGACAACGTCATGCCGGTCTGCGCAGTGGTCGGCGACCGATTCCTCATCGCGACGGCCCCCGATCTCGCTCGGACGCTGATTGACGCCCTCCACTCCGACTCAAAAGCTGCTGCCGAGATTCGCGCGGAACACTTCGCGTTCGAGAGTTCTCCGTCGTTACTGGCGGACCTGTTGCAGGAGAATCGAGCCGCCGTCCTTAGCGAACTGGTGAAAAACGGCCAGTGGCATTGGCAGGGGGAGCGAGAGTTCGATTGGCTGCGCGATGTGGCCCGGCGAATCGATCCCATCACGTTTAAGACGAGCGTTGATCCAGATCAGCTTCGCCTGCAACTCTCGACGCGTTGGCGATGACACTTATCCGATAAACTCCCGCAAGGTCTTCACGCCCACCGCTTCCCGGCTGCCGAGTGGTTCGGCGTATTTGCTATGAATGGACCAGCCCCAATAGCGGGCACGGTCGCGGATGTCATCCAGCGGCGTGGGAAAGTCCCGCGACTTGCCGATGAGAAACTGGCTGGCGTAACAGCGGACCGCCTCCATCTTTTCTTCGATCGTCTCACTGATGTCGAAGACCACCGCGGGTTGCGGATGAATCCGCAAATGGATGCTCCAGTAATACAGCACCGTCGGCGGATGAAACGGTTCGCCCGGCATATCGGTCCGCGACAGCTTGGCCCAGAACCGTGCCGCCTCCGCGAGATCGCACGCGACGACATGATCGGGATGGGCATCCTCCCAATAGGGCAGCAACAGAATCTTCGGCCGCGTGCAACGAAAAACGCTCGCCAATTGCCGGCGGGCCTCCAGCGTGTGCAGTAAACTGCGGTTCGGCAGGCCGAGGTTCCCGCGCCAGTCGAGTTGCAGAATTTCCGTGGCCGCAGCGGTTTCCTCGGCACGAATCTCGGGCGAACCGTGGGGCGTCGGCTCGCCGTTTGTTAAGTCGATGACGCCAGTTCGCAGGCCCTGCCGCTTCACAGCCAGCAGCATCCCCCCGACGCTGATCTCGGCGTCATCCGGATGCGGGGCGACGACGAGAATATCTAGTGGGGAAGTCAGCGGGGTCATGCAGGTTCTCGCAATGGGTGCGTCATCAATGAGGAAGGGGAATTCTGGATGATGAAGTATGAGCTATGAATCAGTTGCAAATGAAATCTGTCGTTCGATTCCTATTTTATCATTCCTCATTCACAATTTCCGTCCTCACTCCACCGGTGGCAGAATTCGGCGGCTCGCCTGGAACAACCCCCAGCCGAGCAACAGCGTCAATGCGAGGCCTGTGCCGACGAGAACGCGTTTGTCTTGCCACGGTTTCCACAGGCGGGCGGGGCGAACGGGGGCATTCGTGTTGTCGCGCGGGGGTTGCAGCTCGGCGGCGACAATTTGCGGCGTTGTCGCCAGCACCGCCGACAATGCCGCGGTGTCGTACTGACCGGCCTTGCTGTCCGGCGAGCCATATTCCAATTCCCGCGTTTGTCCCGGTTCGACGAGAAAGACGACTTCCATCACCGGGCCGGTCAAAGTGACCGACGTAATCGGCAGCGGGGCACTGTCCCGATTCTCGATCACGATGCGATAGCGGTCGGTATAAGTCACCGGAACTTTCAGCCGCACTTCGTCTCGCTGAATTTTGCCGATGGAAAATCGCGTCAACGTGCCGCCGGCGATCTTTCGCCAGAATTGGTTCCCGTTGTGATCCTCGCTCCACGCTTCCACCACGGCCGACCGGCTGAAGTTTTTCGCTTCTGTCGCCAACGTGATTTCCGAGATCGGTTCATACTGCATATCGACCAGGACGAACGTTTGCTTGGTTTCGATGTCCTGCTCGACTGCGAATTTGGTTTCCGGATACGTTGTCGTCACCGGTTCGCCTCGGTCGGACTCCACCGTGTCGCGATAAAATTCGATTCGTTCCACCCGAAACGGCCGACGCTCGATCATCGTCCGCTCGTCGCGGTTCACCACCTCATCGCCCCGCAACCGTCGATGCAGTTCCAGCAACTGCGATTCCTGTTCGGCGGTGGGGTCAGCAATCGTCACGCGAAATCGCCGTTGTTCGCCGGCGACCATCGGCACCAGATCGCTCCGCGCATCGACATATTTCGAGTAGTCAAAGATCATCGCCGTGGGGCCGGCCGTGGTCCATGTCACGCCGTCCGTCGAGGTTTCGACGAGTACCTGATGCTCGAAGTTCGCCAGCGGCGTGACAATCTGCAGGCCGCTCGGCACTGGTTCCTTGTCCCGCAGTTTCAGTTCAATTTGCAGGCCAATGGTCGGATCGACTTTGACGGCGACTTGCTCGGCGGTCCAGGTGCTTCGCCGGGTGTGTGACTTCCGCTCGGTCGCCGGTCGAATGACGAATCCCTGCGGTTCGCCATACGGATCGATGATCCTGAGATCGGTCCGCCCGTCGCGTGTTTCCCGAAAGACATGGGCATCCAGCGGCGCGGCCGCCACGGAAGTTTCCGTCACCGCCGGGATGGTGATCTCACGAATCCAGCGATAGGTCGCGGCTTCCTGGGCGGTCGCCAGCGAAGAAACCACGAGCAAACAAACCAGGGCAGTCGTTCTCATGCTTACGATTCCCACGACAGGTTTTGGGGCATAATGCTTTGTAGGGTGGGGCGAGGCTCCGCGAGGCCCACCATTTCTTTATTCATCATGTGTGGATCGGTCGGGTGGCACGCCCTGAGGTTTTGGGAAGGGCGTGGTCTTCGATAGTATCACCACGCCCATCGAAGACTCTGGGACGTGCCACCCACCATTCTTTTTATCCTACAGGAGCGGTGGGCCTCGAAGACTCGACCCACCCTACAAGATTTACGAAATCGCGCCTCACTCATTTCGCCGTCGCCTCTTCGACGAGGGCGATCTCGGCGTCGGTGAGGCCGTACAGTTCATAGACGAGCGCGTCAATCTGGTTGTCGACCGTGACAATCTGCCGTTCGAGCACCGTCTTCTGCTGATCCGTCTTCGCCAGGGGCAGTTCAACGTGCAGCATCAGCATCCGTTCGACGAGGCTTTCGATTCGCAGTTTTCGCTTGAGCGAATTCGGTCCTGCTTCGTCCCTCGCAACCGGAAACCCTTCCAGGTACTGTCCGAAAAACCGCAAGTATGTCTCGCCTTTTCCTTCCAGTCCTGCGCATGTATTTGCGAAATAGAAATAGCCCACTCTCGAATTCAACAACGCCAGCAGATACAAGTCGCGGCCCGGGATGAAGTAGACCGTATTCGCGCCGTACAGCCCCGACTCATCAAGTGCGAACCGTGGCGTGATGGAAATATCCGGGAAGACGATTTTCGGCCCGTCGAGATACGGTGTGAATCTCCGTTGTGGCTGCTGCAGCTCGTACCATTCCTGTTTCGTAGCACGTTCCCGCAAGCGGGATTTGAACGGCTGAAGATGTTGCTCGACTTCAGGATACCGTTCGATTGGGACACCATGATAGGTGTAGATCAGGAATTGTCCGGTAGGCTCGACAACGTAACGGCGGACGTACTTCCCGCCGACAAATGGCTTGAGGATTTCCGCCGCTTGTTTGTTGTGGCGGACAATTGCTTTGCGCGTGGACTCGTCAATGACGAACGCTTCCATTAAGCCGGAAACGATGCCTCTGCAAATTCGGCCGTCGCAATACTCGATCAATCTGAGACGGTCATCAATCATCTTTTTCAGAAGCTCGGCGGTATTGGCCGTCGAGAAAGTCCAAGCGTCATCTGCGTTCGACGGGAGCTCGCTGTCATAAGTCAGGTTTTCTATCGCCTCTTCAACTGTCAGATGATCCGCAGCGAGTGACTTGAATCGCTCGATGCCGAGGGGCGGAGAATACCGAATCTTAGCGTCTTTTGTGGTCCCACGCAGGGCAATCAGCACGACCGTGCGTACTGTGGCCCCACGAAATACCGGTAGGCCGGCAAAGTCCACCACATTGACTATGCGATAAGCGTCTCTTAGAAACTGCCGCAACGGTTTTCCATAATTTGACCGAAGAAACTTGTTCGAGACGATCATGCCGAACGTCCCGCCCGTCTTCAGTAAATGATGCTCGCGCTCGATAAAGTAGCCGTAAAGGTCTGATCGTTCGTCGTGCGAGACATAGGTGTCCCGCAAGTAATCCTTCAACGACTTGAAGCTCTCCATCCGCACATACGGCGGGTTCCCAATCACCGCGTCGAAGCCGCCGGCTTTCATGATCGGCTTGAACTCCGCCTGCCAATCGAACGCGTTGATCCGGTACTGCTCTTCCTCGTCGAACAGGCTCAATTGCTGGCCATCATATAAGTCCGGGCCGATCAGTGAGTTGCCGCATTTGATGTTGCTCCCCAAGTCCGGCAGCGCCCGTTCATGGAACAGTTTCTTCTGCCGGTCGATCGTCTCGCCGTTCTCTCCCTCCAGCACCTTCAGCAGCAGCGACAGCTTGGTCACTTCCACGGCTTGCGAATCGATGTCGACGCCGAAGATATTATTCAGCAGAATCGCTTTCCTCCGGGCCGTGGTCAGTCGCCAGCCCTCTTTCGCGGGATGGACATCTTTGGGAAAGGTTTTCGGTTCATGCGTTTCGTACCAGTCGCGGTGCCAGTCGAGCAAGAACTGATACGCGCCGATCAGGAACGAACCACTGCCGCACGCGGGATCGAGCACTTTGAGCTTGGCCACTTCCTTCGGCGACTTGCCCGCGACGAGCCGGCCCACCGTCTGGCGGACGATGTAATCGACGATATAAGTGGGGGTGTAATAAACGCCGCCCGCTTTTTTGACTTCCGGCTTCTCTTCCACCTTGGCCTGATGCCCGCTGGTGAGACGGATCACCTTGCCGAGGAATTGCTCATACACCTGGCCGAGGATATCGGCGGGCAGCACCGAGAATTCATACGGGCTATCGGGATAGTACAGTTTGCGGACGATCTCTTTCAGCGTGTCGTCATCCACCGCGAGCGATAATGTCAAATCGTCGGGAGGTTCCAAGCGGCCTTTTTCCGGCGTGAAATGGAACAGGCCCGAATTGTAGCGATCATCGGCGGCGTGAAACCGGTCGGCGAGGCGCGCGTAGACTTTGCCGCCGGTGAGCAGCTTTTGCAACTGCCCATACTCTTCGATGCCGCGATCTTCGGCGATGCGCAGGAAGACGAGGCGGTCGATAATTCGTTGGACGGCGAAGTTCAGATTGCGTTGATCGAGGTCGGGATTGCGCAGCGCGAGGTTGCGCGCCAGGCTGAGCCGCCAGCTTTCGATCTCCAGCAGGAATTCACTGTCGACTTCCGAAGTGCCTCGCTTCGATTTCGTGGAATCGGCGTAGCGATCGAATGAGCCTTTGAGCACCGCCTCGCGCGAGAAGATCGCGGCGATCTCCTCCCAGCGCTCCTCGAACTCGTCGTAGCGCAGAAATTTGATTCGCGCAACGGTCGACTTGTCGGTCTTCTTGGGTTTGATGCGGCAATCGTAAACCGCGAACTCCTCGAAGTCGGTCAGGATCGACAGCGGCAACTTGGCTGACCACGCATACCGCCGCAGTTGGTAGGCATGCTCGGCGTCTTCGGCGATATTCTCGGAGGGCTTCTTCGCCTCGACGAAGAATTTGCGCGTCCCCCCGATGCGAAAGCAATAATCGGGCGAGTTGCCTTTGCCTTCAATCTTCAGCGCATCTTCATGCACGACATCTTTGTACGCTTCGGCGAAGCCCTGCTCGTTGTCGATATCCCAACCGAGCGACTTGAACATCGGGTCGAGAAACTCACGGCGGAGTCTCGTCTCTTTGTAGCTATCGAGAATGTACTCGTCGCGATGCAATCGAAAGCGGTCGATCAGCTGACGCATGACATCGGGAATCGGCACGGCGCGACCTTGATTCAGAGAGGGAAGTCGCACCAGTGTACAAGCCGCTGCCGCGCATCGCCATTCGTCGTCGGCTTCCGCGACATCGGCGGGTGGCTGAGGCGCTCCTGGGTTTGCCACTCCAGTCAACAACATGGCCTCAGCGATTTTCACGTTGATGCCAAACTTCGTAGGGTACGACGATTGTGCTTCAAACGGACTTTGACCGTGATGCCAGGTTTCCCGCACGAATGGTTGTCACGACTCGCCAGTGATCGCTGTCTCGCTCCAGCACCACCAGATCGGCGCAGGCCCCGAGCTGGAGCATTCCGGTCTCGTCTTGCAGTCCCAGAATCTGAGCCGGACGAACTGTCACGGCTCGAAAGAGGTCCGCTTCCGGCATGCCGGCCGCTTGCAGTTTCGACATCACGAGCGGCAGGCCGTACTCGGGGTGATCGAGATGTGCCCGCTGCCAATCGGTGGAGATCGTATCGGGCGGGAAGCCGTCATCAATCGCTGCCTGGGCGACATCCGCATCAAACGAGTTGGTGCCATGACCGACATCGAACAGCACGCCCCGTTCGCGGGCCGACTTCACCGCCGGCAGCACGCGGCCATCCTCGACAATGCAATGCGGCGTGCGGCGATAGCAATAAGTGACAACATCCCCCGCCCGCAACTGGGCCAACTGGTCCGCGAGTGGCCAGTCTTCCGGGCGACGCATGCCGAAGAGGAGTGGTAAGCCCGTCTGTTCGGCGACCAGCAATCCGCGCCGCAGGATTTCGTGCGGATCGGTCTGGCCGCACGCATGGTGGCTGACGTTGACCGCGATGCCCCAGATGTGTTCACGGAACCGATCAATCGCCGCGATGCACGCCGGCACATCGGCCAGCGACAACTCCGCGAAACAGCCCCCCGGCCCGGCTTCCCCGCGGCGTGACAGATTGATCGCCAGCCTGACCCGCGTACGAGATGTTTGAATCGTCTCCCGCAGATAGGCTTCACAGTTGTCGGCCCCGGCATCACCTTGCGATAGCGCCGTGGTGGTGCCGTGGGGCAACAGATGCTGATCGGGATCAATGCCCCATTGCGATCCCGAATTCGCCGGATGCGTATGCAGATCGATCAGCCCCGGCAACAACGTGCCCTGCGGGAAATGGAATGTCTGCCGCGCGGCGACATCCAGCGCGCGGCCCACGCCCACGATTCGTCCACCCGTGATCGCTACGCCGCCCGGCCCGTCGAATCCCGTCGCGGGACAAACGACACGTCCGGCTGAAACGAGCGATTGCACCTCGAATTTCTCGGCTTGAGATCTCATTTCAACTTTCTGCGTCAACAGGGGAAACCGAACGCCGTGGCGGACGATGTGGATCAAAACCTCAAGTGGCAAGTTCTTAAAGTCTTGTAAAGTGATGTGCCACCCAAACGGATGGGCGTCACTTGGGAGTGTTCCGTACCTTCACCCTATGGAAGTTGGTTGCGCGACAAACTGTTTGGAAATGACGGTCGCGCGCTGTCAAAGTCGCAGGCCGATGCTAAACTCCGCGAACAGTTTAGAACATTCGGTGGATTCTCGCGAAAGCCCGCACCATGACCGCTTCCGATTCGTTTCGCTCTCGTCTGGCGGCCGGTGATAAGCTCATCGGCA
>Ga0335397_10005230_pt1 | contig 17016 bp, 15 predicted proteins | sample MAT04_FD_205740 | JGI IMG/M metagenome (GOLD analysis project Ga0335397, IMG submission 205740) | Freshwater microbial communities from Lake Fryxell liftoff mats and glacier meltwater in Antarctica - MAT-04 (spades assembly) (version 2) ... | reverse complement strand
ACACAGGCATGGGCTAAAAAAACCAATAAAGCACAGCGGGGAGTAAATTGGCAATTCAGTATTGAGAAAGCGCGACATAAACTAAAATCAATTTATCCTAAGATCGTGTGTTGATGGCGCACTAGCCCCAATTCGCTTATGCCTCAAATCATAGTTAATGGAAATCCCAAAGAGTTCACCTTTAATAATATAGTACCCTGCAAAACTCCAGGTGGTACTCCATTTACAACAGCTATAGATATATGCCTGGATCATACTTATGGTGTTGCAAAAAGTAACTTTAATAATCTTTCAGATAAAGACCCGAGTATATTAATGCAACCAGTTTCTCACGTAGTTGTATCTAATTGTGTCCATCTAGATAAAAAACAAATTATTGGATCTAACCCAATGCATGTTGATCCTTTAAACTCACCGAGGGAATGCAAAAAAGGTATCACCCAAAAACAAGGCAGTTTGAGAAAACTAGCATTCGGAAATGATTTTTTTAGAGTCTTTGATGTGGTTAAAGAACAACTAGTCCAGCTTGTCCACAATATAAAAAATAAATATGCTCATAAAACATTAGATCCACAATCAGGGAGAAATCATTCTTATCCTGCTTCTTTAAATGACACCAAATTTAAAAAATCTGAAGGTACCTCTGAATTCCAGAATTTAAAAAATAAATATCGGACATCTAAGGGAGATTATTTGAAAACTCAAATTTTAGAAGATCTTAAAAATCGAATTCAAAAGACGTCTACAAAAGAAGAATTAGATGAATTAAAAAAAGAATTTAAAACATCCTATGAGAATGACATATTAAGTACAGGACAAGGTATGTTCACTAAAAAAACTGGTATTAAAACTTCGTCGATAAAAGCATTAGAGAGTATGATAGAACAGCAAGAAAATCATCTATCCCAAACTGAATTAAAACTACCAACTTAAGTATTCTGATATGGTGTAAAATAGATAGTATGCGGATCAAAACATTAGGAGGAACGATGAGAACGGAAATATTAGAAAAAATCACTCAAAATAAAAATATATTTAAAGTGAGTTTAATCAATATGGGAATTAATGATAATGAACTTTTAGAAATAATAGAAACTATTAAACACAGTAAACCTACTGTCTCCGTGTTTGATTTTGATAATAATAACATTACTGATGAAGGAGCAAAAATTTTAAGTGAACAATTGCCTGATTTTAACAATATTAAAGAGATTAGCCTTCAGTTTAACAATATAGGTAAAGAAGGTGCTATTGAATTATTTAGTCTTAAAAAAATATTCTCTGAACTGGATATTTTATTTCACGGAAATAAAATTATAAGTGTAAGTGAAATGGATGAAATCGAACGCACAGCCCTATTCGAATATTCCAAACCTTGAGAAAAAGAATCTTAATACTAGAAACAGTTTTGTAAATGCTTCACTGCGCATAAAAATAACTTGCTGGTTTGAACTAATCCGAGCCGCGCGAGGTAATCAGCGTTTAGGTATATGTAGTAATCAGGGTCATAGCTGCCAGAGGCTTAGGTTATACTCAAGAGGCGTTTTGACCCAGCGTCTCATTGATATGTTGGATAATAATGTTGTTTGCTTCAGGAAATTGATATTTATTCAGCTCGTTAATTGCCACCCAGCGTAAATCCATTTGCGATTCGCGGGCTGTCGCGTTACCCTTAAATTGGTTACAGAGATAGACTAATAGAGTTACATGTTTTGTATCGTATTGATGGTATATCTCGCAGAGAAATTGTGTCTCTAGTATTGTTATACCGACTTCCTCGGTAATTTCACGGCATAATGCATCTGTCGCTGATTCATTATCTTCCAGTTTTCCACCGGGAAATTCCCAATAACCTCCATGCGAAGCATGAAGCGGTCGTTGGGTAATCAGGACTTGGTTGTCCTGATTACATATAACAGCTACCGCTACTTTCAAGCTATTTTACCGTGGCAGCTTTTGTATTTTTTACCAGATCCACATGGGCAAGCGTCGTTACGGCCAGTTTTTTTCTCAGTCCGTCGGAAAGGCAAAGGAGTACCACTGTCTTCTGATGCATTTTCAGCAGCAGCTTCTTCTTCATGTAAATACTGCATTTTTTGAACCTGTTCTGATCGGCGCTGCTCTTCCACTGCATTTACATCTTCTTCTGTTTGCACTTGTACTGAAATTAATAAACGAACAACGTCATATTTCATCGTGTCAAGCATCATTGTAAACAGATTAAATGCCTCGCGCTTATACTCTTGCTTGGGATCTTTTTGTGCGTAACCTCTTAAATGAATTCCCTGACGCAAGTGATCCATAGAGGCCAAATGTTCACGCCAGTGATTATCCAGAGTTTGAAGAATGACTGATTTCTCAAACTGGGCAAGCACTTCTCTGCCAGCAATTTTTTCTTTCTCATCATAACGTTCACAGCAAAGATTAAAAATTCGTTCGTGAATTGCGTCTGGCTGAATGTGATGATCCTCATCCACCCATTGTTCAACATCTGCTTTGACCTGAAAATCTTCAAGTAGTGCTTGCGACAAGCCCTTTAAATCCCATTGATCTTCAAGGCTTTGTGGTGGAATAAAATTATCAACTAATGTACGGATAACTTCTTCGCGCATAGAATGAACAACTTCAATTGGATCAGCCATAGCCATAATAGCTGCACGTTGTGTATAAATTACTTTACGCTGATTATTGGCGACATTGTCATATTCCAGCAATTGCTTACGCACATCAAAGTGATGCCCTTCAAGTTTGCGTTGCGCATTTTCAATTGCACGAGTTACCAGATTATGTTCAATCGGTTCACCAGGTTTCATACCCAGGCGGCGCATCATGGATGCAACACGTTCCGATGCAAATATACGCATCAGATTGTCTTCAAGCGATAAATAAAATCGGCTGCTTCCTGCATCGCCCTGACGGCCAGCACGACCTCGTAATTGATTATCAATACGGCGCGACTCATGACGCTCAGAACCAATAATACGCAAACCACCGGCTTTTAATACGTCATCATGACGTGTCTGCCATTCATCTTTAACTTGTTGACGCTCTTCTGCGGAAGCATCTTCCGGCAGTTGAGCCAAGGCTGCGGACATACTGCCACCAAGAACAATATCTGTTCCTCGACCAGCCATATTTGTTGCAATAGTCACAACACCCGGCCTTCCTGCTTCAGCAATGATTTGTGCTTCTTTTTCATGAAACTTGGCATTTAATACCTGATGCTTGACACTCGCTTTTTTAAGCAAGTGACTAACAAGCTCGGATGCTTCAATAGAAGCTGTTCCGACTAATACCGGCTGATTGCGTTTTACGCAATCTTTAACATCAGTAATGATTGCTTCGTATTTATCCTGTTGCGTTAAATAAACCAAATCGGCTTCATCTTTACGCAGCATAGGTTTATTAGTAGGAATGACGACCACATCAAGGTTGTAAATTTGCTGGAATTCATACGCTTCTGTATCAGCAGTACCGGTCATGCCTGAGAGTTTATTGTAAATACGGAAGTAGTTCTGGAAAGTAATCGAAGCAAGCGTCTGGTTTTCATTCTGGATTGCCACACCTTCTTTTGCTTCTATAGCCTGATGCAAACCTTCTGACCAGCGACGTCCTTGCATGGTACGACCTGTGTGCTCATCAACGATAACAACCTGCTCGTCTTTAACAATGTAATCTACATCGCGGTTAAATATAGCGTGTGCTTTAAGTGCAGCATTAACATGATGCATCAGTATTATATTGCTGGCATGGTAAAGACTCTCACCTGGATCAAGCAACTTGTCTTCAATAAGCAGTTCTTCAATTCGTAGATGGCCAGCTTCAGTCAGATGCGCCTGTTTTTGCTTTTCATCAATGGTGTAGTGACCATCATCCCCTTCTTCCTGCTGCTTTTTAAGATTAGGAATCAGGTTATTCACACGAATGTAAAAATCAGAGCTGTTTTCAGCCGCACCAGAAATAATCAGGGGAGTACGCGCTTCATCAATTAAAATAGAATCTACTTCATCGACAATCGCAAAATTCAATTCACGCTGAACTTTGTCTTCAATACTAAAAGCCATATTATCGCGTAAATAGTCAAAACCAAATTCGTTATTTGTACCGTAAAGAATATCGGAAGAATAGGCTTCTTTCTTTTCTGGATGAGGCATATCAGGGTATATAACTCCAACTGTCAGTCCTAAAAACTCAAAAATTGGCTTCATCCATTGGCTGTCACGTTTGGCGAGATAATCGTTCACAGTAATCATGTGTACGCCACGACCGCTAATTGCATTTAAATAGGCTGGCAACGTCGAACAAAGGGTTTTACCTTCACCAGTACGCATTTCAGCGATATTGCCCTCGTGCAATACCATACCGCCAATCATCTGTACATCGAAGTGCCTTAGACCGAGTGTACGTTTTGAAACTTCACGTACTATTGCAAATGCTTCTGCGAGAAGATCATTAAGAGACTCTCCTTGTGCATGACGTGCTCGCAATTCACCCGTTTTAGCAGCCAATTGCTCGTCGGTAAGCGCTTCCATCAAGGGTTCAAACCCGTTGATAGACTGCACAACCTTCTCCATGCGCCGTAATGTACGTTCGTTACGACTGCCAAACATTTTTTTAATCAACGTATTCAGCATGGCTATGATATTCCCCTAAACAATCCCGCACCAAAACCGCCTAATTTACTAGAATTCTGTGGAAAATACCAATTTTAATATGCAACTACCGGAGTTTAATCAAAAATACATCATATCTGCGCATACTCTCTTTCACTTTGTTCAAGTATTCTCAATGCGTTTGTTATCGGTGCCAATTGTTTTGACTGCTGTGCCTCGATTAACTTTTCTTTCCATGATTTAGCACCGGGCATACCATGGACTATATTGAATACAGGTTTAAGCAGAATACTTAGTGGTGTGCCTTTATTGAAGTGATGACTGAGGTAATCAGTGTAGTGCCTCATGATTTCGCTGCGTTTAAGTATTGGTGTGTCTGAGTAAAAGTGATGGTGTATGGCTGCCAGTGCATAGGGATTTTTACAGGCAAGACGCCCTAGCATCACACCGCTTACTTGTGTCATATGAAGTTTAATATCGTCAATAGCCTCAATATTGCCATTAATAACCACTGGAATTGTAGCTAATTCTTTTTGTATGTTATAGGCATAATCATAATGCAATGGCGGAATAGTCCGGTTCTGTTTGGGATTTAAACCATGCAACCAGGCTTTTCTGGCATGGACAATCAATTTGTCGCATCCGGCCTTAACAAGCGTATGTGCAAATTCAGCAAAAAATGAATAACTGTCCTGCGTATCAATACCGATTCTTGTTTTAGCTGTTACCGGAATTGCTACAGCATTTTTCATAGCGCTAATGCAGTCAGCAACCAGAGCAGGCTCAGCCATCATGCACGCGCCAAAACGTCCTGATTGTACACGATCACTTGGGCAGCCCAGATTTAAATTAACTTCTGCAAATCCTTGCTGCTCGGCAATTTTGGCACAATTGACCAGAGCTTTTTTATCAGCACCTCCCAATTGTAAAGCCAGTGGATGCTCCAGTGGATCATACTCTAAAGCGCGTTTTTGATTATTTTCAATCGCACCTGCTGTTTGCATTTCGGTATAGAGAAGCGCAGATGGCGCTATCATTCGAATAAACACACGAAAATGCGTATAAGTCCAATCGATCATTGGAGCTATAGAAAGAGGGGAAATTAAAGAGCTGGAATGAGCTGACTTCAAAATTTATCACAATAATAAATAAAACCACAGTATAATTGATTTTTGCTATTGATGCATGCCAGTCACAATCCAAATGCTAAGTATTTATTCATCTTATTCCCTCGCTATGCACGAGTAGAAACAAAAAAACGTACTAAACTGCTTGTTTCCTGGAGATTTACGCCTGCGCTAATCAAGTTTAATTGGACTTGTGTCGTTGTTTGTTCTCGTTGATTTACTAAAAAGAGAGTACTGTCTCCCTCGTGAAATTTCTGGGACTCCCCTGCCTCTACTTGCTGAGCTAATTGTAACTCGTTATTCAGTAAACCAATTTGTTGGTAATATATCTTTAGTGCAATCAAAAGATTGGAAAATTGATTATTTAATTGCTCATACAAAAATTTTTTTTCAGTAATTATTTGCCTTAACTCACTGGTAGCGCTGATAATTTTCCCCTTTGCCTCACGCTGAAAGACAGGGAACTTAAAATGGACTCCAACCATAACAGCCTGCGGCAGTAATTTGGGATCACCACCTGTTCCATACTGTTTTGATGTATAGGCCATCGCATCGAGGTTTGGTAATAAATCATTTTTTGCCAGGTTTTGTTTTAATTTGATTATCTGGTAATACTTCTCCATTTTTCTAATGGCTGGATGCTGAACAAGTTCTGCTCGAATTTGACTCAGATTTTTTACCCTTTGTCTCTTTGTAATAAATACTGTCTTATTCGGAAGCTGTTCTACAGATGGAATTACGGGTTTGCCTGTTTGATCACGATAATAAATTGAAAGAGTCACTGCCGATTGCCTAAAGAGCATTTTCCCTTCATTCACTAACTGTTGGCGCTGCATTATAATTTGCTGGTTTTCTACAATAGCCAGCTTGGGTAAATCACCACTATCGGCTTGTTTTATAATTGCGGCCTGCCTTTTTTGTGCCAGCTGCAGAAGATGCTCAAAGGTTTGTAATTGAAGCCCTGCGCCCACCCATTGCCAATATGCTTTAATCGTTTCATGGTAGACAGAAAGTTTCGTAGCCTGGACATCCTGTTTGCTCATCGCTATTGTTTCTGCTTTTGTAAGCAGCTCAGTGCGTTGTTTATCAATGAAAAAATCTTTTAACAGAGGCAGGGCTACTCCTGCTCTGTATTCTCCACCTGAGTTAGTAAGATAATTTTGATAATAAACAGGATAATCACCTCGACCAACTCGATAACCCGCAAATAACCTTAATCCGTTTGCCAGGGTAGGAACACTGAGTTCGTTATTTGCATAATTATTGATATATCCGCCATCAGGTTGCGATCGGGTGTTAGCTTTTAACGTAGGGTCAAATTGCCCCAGGGCGCTAAGGTAATCTCCTTGAGCTTTTGTAACCTGTAAGCGTGCTGCAACGATTTTAGGATAACAATGGTTTACAGTTTTTAAAATAGCTTCAAGTGATAAAGGGCTTAACGTATCCTGAGAATAAGCTACCAGGGACGTCAACCAAAGCAACACGATACAAACCATAGTGCAATGGTTATTACCGTTGATTATCCTGAACAGACTCATGGTTTAATTAACTCATTTTGGCTTTCTGGAGGAAAACCGTTAAATTGTCGCCATAACTCATACCATAAAGGTACCTGGCCTAACTGAATCCAGCCATGTAACCGAACGCCCTGACGTAAATAAAGATTATCCGGCCATGGTTCATCGGGAATAATAACAACGCGAAATAAACCCTGACCATTATCAGTAGGATCAATAAAAGAAACCACACCGCCAAAAGTACCAACAGCAATCTCAGGCCAGCCTCTAAATTGTATGGCAGGCCAACCTTCAAACTGAAGGCGAGCTTTCTGGTTGACGCGAACAAATGGAATGTCATTACCATCTATCCATAACTCAGCTGCTCGTGATTTTGTATCAGGGATAATTTGAGCCAGTACATCACCTGCATTAACTACAACACTTTCCTGACCTGTAAGCCGTTTATAAATAATTCCTGATGTATGCGCTTTAAGCAACTGGGTAGTCTGGCGTGCTATGCGGACATCAATATTGACTTTATCAATATTCGCTTGAGCCAGTTCATTCTGATATTTTGAGTATTCTATTTGTGCCAATTCATATTGCCGCTTGGAATTTATACCTTGTTCATAGAGCTTTTTTTGACGAACTACGTTCGATTTTCCTGCATCAATAGCTTGTTTTGTTGCTTGGATACGCAACAAAATGGCTTCTTTTTCAAGTTCAAGTCGAGCCAGCAGCTCCGGATCATTATCGCTAATATCAACAAGTGGATCCCCTGGTTTGACGCTGGCACCTTCATCAACATACCATTTTTTTACTCGGCCGCTAACAGGTGAATTTACTGTATGGAGTCTCTCGGTAGGAGAAAAAGCAATGACCTTTCCATTGCCTAAAGCAAATTGCTGCCAGGGGATTAAAGCAAAAAAAGCCAGAATAAGAATAATACAGCCCAGCGTGATGCGCAGTATTTTTTTTGGCTTGGGCAATTTGCCAAGCATTTGGTAAGCATGTAGTTTCATAAAGAGAACACCAATCGATTGGGTAACTGTTGCATCTGTGGTTTTAAAGTAGTGATAACTAATGTTGTATTATCCAATGCCAATAATAAAGAGAGTATTACATTTATTTCTTCGTCCAATAACTTATCCAGGCTACGATCAATGATTAGTAATCGCGGTTTATCTATTATGGCTCGAATTATCATTAATTGAATTAATTGGGACAAGGTAAATATCGTTTGCCAGTCATTAACATAGGTGTTGAGCCCATCTGGGCATGCCATTATTTTTTCAAGCAGGTTAATTTTTCTTAATAGCTCAAAAATAAATTCCGTTGCGATATTTCTATGATTTAGCACTAAGTTTTGATAAATAGTTCCTGCAAACCACTGTGGCTCCCTAATAAGCAAGCTAAATCGGCGAAGTGCGATCAACGTGTTTTGAGTGCATGGAATGTGATTTAGAACAATTTTTGCTGACAACGTTTCTTTCAACCCGGCTAAGGATTCAATAAAATTTCTGCATGAATCCTCTTGCTTAAAATAAAGCACCAAGGGATTTACAGGAGAGGCTTCAGCATTCATTGGTTGTAATAGTATATTTTCAAACTCAAGGTGAATATTTTTTAAAGAAGGCAACAGGTTGTCAGCAGTTTCCTGGTTGTGATTGTTTTCAAGTGGCAGATTAAGAGCAAAATCTATTTTTTCCGCTGATGCAATCAAATCATAGTAGTTTTCAAGTAGCGCCCCCAGTCTTTTAAAGCCATACATTAAAGTGCCTAATACAATTTCCGATGCGACTAATTGTCCAAGGCTCAGCTGATTATTAATAATCAGATAGCCACCCAAACCTAATAATAAACTGCTTGCCATTGCTACCAAGCCATACAAACCAATTTGGTGCCTAATCAATTGTTTAAAGTGCACATTACGCGCTTTTAAAAAACCAACCAACCTCTTATCAGTTTGTTCCATCACATAGCGTGGGTAATCATTAAATTTAAATAAATAGCGGTTGATAAGAATTTCTTCAAGCCAGGCACCGATAACATGCTTCTCTGCACATTCCTGCTTTGCACTGTTTAATGCCTGGCGGTAAGGAATAAAAATGGTGAGCAAGAGGCTTATTATTATAAATGCATCAAATAAAAGAAACAGCGGGTGGTAAAAAATAAGCAAGATCAAACCAAAAATCATCTGTAAGCCTAGAGCTATGCCATAAAGTAACAAACTAGCCAGCGCTTTATTAATAATCATAATTTCAAAATAACGATTAACCAACTCAGGTCCGTTATGCGTTGAGAATATTACCGGAGACAGATGAGTAAAGTGTTTTGCAAGATTTAAGCTTATGCGCACCATGAGCTTTTGTTGGATAATTTCAATGATAACCGTTTGCCAGATTCCTAATATACCCATACCGGTCATTAATACAAACACAATAATGCTCAATATAATCACAGGCTGCAATAATTTGCCAAAGGCCACCAAATTAATTAATGTTTGAGCGGCTATGGGTACCACTAAAGACAGTGCACTAATAAGAGCGCTAATGATAAGAATGGAATAGATTGAGGAATGATCCAATACTTCAAGAATAGAATGCACCCCATTTTTTTTATTCATTATCCGTAATCCTTTTCAAAAATCATTTTTAAAACAATCAGTAATCGATCTGGTCCCGTCTTTAACCTAATATTTTAAACGCTTTAATAAAAAATACTCCAGTGATTCAATCGCTTTATTTGCACCCTGTTTTTTAAGTAATGAAATATGAATATCATTTAACGCAGGCAGGAAGGGATGTTTAATCGACTCGAGATAGCTGGGAATCATAGTGTGTTGAATTGCTGTAATGCCCAATCCTGCCTTTACTGCTGCCATTTTACCTGCATAGCTTGGACTAGAGTAGACAAGGCGCCAACGAATACCCGCTTTTTCTAATGTTTGGATTACATTTTCCCGGTAAACGCAAGGCTGGGGCGAAAGAACCAAAGGAATAATGCTATTTTTATCGAATGAAGAAAAAAAATCGGGCTTGCCAATCCATTCAACAGCATCAGTCCAAATACTTACCGCTTGGGATATTGTTTCTGGTTGGTGTGTTTTAAGTAACACCAAATCGGATTTTCCCTGGCTAAACCGATTTAAAATATTAAGTGTTAAATCACATTCCACATTGAGAATAACTCTGGGATGAAGTCTTGAAAAATCCACTAGAACATCCGACAGGACTATTGTTGCAAAATCCTCCGGTAAACCAAATCGAATTACACCTTCAAGTTCCGGTTCTTTAAATCTATCCAGGGCTTCCCGGTGCAGTTCAAAAATTTTTCTGGCATATCCCAGAAATATTTCGCCATCAGTCGTTAAAGATAAGACTTTTCCTCGTAAAAATAGTGGTTTTTCAATGAGATGTTCCAGTTTTGCAATTTGTTGGCTGATTGCAGATTGCGTTCTTCCTACCCTGTCAGCCGCTTTAGTGAAACTGCCTGTATCTGCCACAGCAAGAAAACATTGGAGTGTAACGGTGTCCAAAGCCATTAGAAATCCTAATTCAATAAATAAAAATGATTAATTTTACTTATATTAGCATTTCTATTATATTTTAACAATATTAATCGAAAATCTAATGGAGAAGCCGGTGTTTTTTAATGTTAGTGATTACCAGTTGGTTTATCCTGTACTCCTCATAATTATTCCGCTATTTGGTTTGACTATAAATGGGCTTTTTTATAAACGAAATCCCGCTGCCGGCGCTCAACTTGCCTCTGGAATTATTGGTTTAGCTTGGGCCTTAAGCATTATAGGTATAGTCTTCATTCCTGCTCATTTTAATAACGAGACATTTGTTGGCCTCAAAATAGACGGTTTATCATTATTAATGAGTGGTCTGATTTTGTTTGTCAGCTTTATCATTCATCAGTTTTCCAGGCGATATATGTCGGGCGATAAAAAGTATCGTGCTTTTTTCCTTAAGATAACAGCGATAGCGTGCAGCACCATAATAATGGTCTTTGCTGATAATTTACTGTTGTTATGGATAAGCTGGACGTGCAGTAATCTTTTGCTTGTTTCGTTGATGATTCATAAAAAGGAGTGGCTGGCTGCCAAATACTCAGGCATTTTAGCCTTAAAAACATTATTAGCGAGTAGTTTGCTTCTATTGTTTTCTTTTTTCTTGCTGTATCAGGCAACCGGGAGTATTTCAGTAACAGCAATTAATGCCAATGCTGCCAAAATACCTTTTAGCGCACTTGTACTCCTTGCATTAAGTGCAGCAGCACAATCTGCTCAATGGCCATTTCATCGTTGGCTAACAAGCTCTCTTAATTCACCCACGCCAGTCTCTGCGTTAATGCATGCAGGCCTGGTTAACGGTGGTGGTTTTATTTTAGTTCGCTTTGGCCCTCTGTTTTTATCCGAAGGCCATTTCTTAACAGTATTGTTTCTGCTCGGTGCAGTATCAGCGATATTAGGAACAGCCTGGAAATTGATACAAAGCGATATGAAGCGCATGTTAGCAAACTCCACCTTGGCACAAATGGGCTTTATGATGATGCAATGTGGTTTAGGTATTTTTCCTGCCGCAGTGGCTCATTTATGTTGGCATAGTTTGTTTAAAGCTTACTTATTCCTTAATGCAGGTTCATCTCTTAATACTAAAAAAGAAACAATTATATTACACAGCCATTCAGCGTTACTCTACCTGTTTTCATGCCTTATTGGACTTGCAGGCGCGTTCTGCTTTGCCCTGATTAGCAAAAAAACCATACTCACCCTGCAACCCACCACTTTTTTAATTGGCTTTGCTTTTATCTCAGGAACACAGATGGCTTATTCCATGTTGTGTGGAGACCTGTATAAGCGAATTCTGCCTGCCTTTATCATAGTTTCCCTGGCGGGTTTATTTTATGGGGAAAGCATTCTTCTAATTGAGTCATTTTTCCCGGTTTATTCAGCGCAAACGCTACCCAGTTTAAACTGGGTACATCTGCTGGTATTTGCTCTGTTTTTAATTTTATGGCTTGGTACAAATTTAATTAATATACCTGGTATTCAACGAACCAAAATTTGGAGAAGGTTGTATGTGAGTACCTTGAATGGAAGCCAGCCACATCCAAAAACCATCACTGCCAGTCGCAATTCATATCGATATTAAGGGGAGACATAATGAGTGTAACTAACGGAACAAAACGACACATTAGCAGTGAATTTCCATCCATGCCCTCTTTGACTGCAACAGCACAACAACGAGCAGATATTCAAGCCATGGTAAGCAATGCGGCTCAATGCATCGCGCCCGTGTGGCCTTTAGAAACATTTATTGCCTGTAACCCTCTGCAAGGTTTCGAATCACTTCCTTTTGAAGAAGCACTTTTGGAAGGCAAGCGCCTGTTTGGTTCTGCCAATGCCATTCCCAAGCTTGAGCTGGTAAATCGTGAACTGATTAAATGGTGTGGCGTATTTTTGGATATGGGTCAAGGCACCATTGAGGCACCCAATCGTGATAAAGGCTTTTATGCAGCCTTCTTAAGCCTGTCAATTTACGATCACTCGTTGCACCAGGGGGCCAAAGAAATAAAATCCTGGTTGAGAAATTTACCTGAAGATGCTGAAGAAGCCATCATGCTATGCCTTAAAAAACTGGAGGTTGCCAGCGAGCATCAGGAATCGTTTATTAAGGAGAACTTTGCCTGTTTGCCGGGCTGGTCGGGCTATGTCAAATGGCGTACTGTGTGGAAAAACCCGGCGGCAAGCACCAGGCAATGTCCGGTAACCCTGATTGATTTTCTTGCGGTGCGCTTAGTCATTACAGTAGCCCTTTGGCCCGAAGCGCGTTGGAAAAAAAAAGCCTGGCGAATGAAATAGCTATTATTGATACATTAATAACAAAATTGAATCAATCAGAAAACCAATATCAGCATGAGCTTATTGAACAGCTCATGCACCAAATAACGGACATCTCTGGATCTAAAGCCCGACCCGATGCCCAACTGGTCTTTTGTATTGATGTACGCTCAGAGCCTTTTCGCCGCAGCATTGAGCCGTTAGGCGCATACGAAACACTTGGTTTTGCCGGTTTTTTCGGGATTCCTGCACGAATACATGACTATAATTCAGGAGCCATCAAAGACGCTTGTCCAGTATTACTTAAACCCCGCTATGATATTGAAGAAAAACCAATTTCCTCTGCTTTATCGTTTATCAAAAAAAGCGAACGTGGAAGAGAACGCTTTAAAAAGCTCAACAGTATATATAATGGTTTAAAATATAATTTTTCCACTCCATTTGCTTTGGTGGAAACATTAGGAGCATGGTGTGGAATAACCATGTTGGCAAAAACCCTTGCACCAAATCTGGCGTGCAGAACAAGCACAAGTTTTTTCAATGCAGTGATGCCCGCTTTGCCGACACAACCAATTATCCAAATGAATAGCACCAGTTCAACTTTTGGTATTTCTAATGCTGAGCAAGTGCTTTATGGTGAAGCGGTCTTAAAAATGATGGGGCTAACCGCTAACTTCGGAAAGTTGGTTGTCTTTTGTGGTCATCGCAGTACCACCAAAAATAATCCCTATGCCTCAGCGCTCGACTGTGGTGCTTGCGGCGGAAATCATGGAGGGACTAATGCTAAAATTCTCACTGCTATATTAAATAGACAATCCGTGAGAGAACAACTTGCAGAGCGCGGCATTTCCATCCCTGATGATACTCGTTTTTATGCGGCAGAGCATGATACGGCTAGCGATAAAGTTACCATATATGACACTGATTTAAACGTTCAGTCACATCAAGCATTGTTAAGTGATTTAAAGGCGAACTTAAGTGTTGCAAGGGGGATTAACTCTCAAGCCCGTTGCAACAATTTGGGTGTGACAAAAGTAACCAATGCTATCCAAACAACGTTAAGACGCAGTAATGATTGGGCTGAAGTCAGGCCCGAATGGGGATTGGCACGCAACGCAGCTTTTATCATCGGCCCTCGCTACTTTACAAGGAACATCAATCTGGATGGACGCTGTTTTCTTCATTCCTATGATTGGAGTCACGATGAGGATGGGTGTTTATTGGAAACCATTTTAACAGCGCCTATGGTCGTTGCAGAATGGATTAATACACAATATCTCTTCTCAACCCTTGACAATGTAAATTACGGCAGTGGTAGTAAGATAACCCACAATGTAGTCGGGCAACTTGGAATTATGCAAGGTAATGGCAGTGACTTAATGCATGGGTTACCACTTCAATCGGTTATGTCAAGCGATAACGATCCTTATCATGAACCCCAACGTTTGTTGACTGTTGTTTATGCACCAAAGGCTATTGTAACCAAAATTATTGAACGTCAAAGTATTCTTAAAACGCTGTTTTTTAATGGTTGGGTTAAACTCATTGTCATTGAACCCACCCAAAAAACGGCTTACCAGTTAGAAAGAAATGGCAATTGGTATTCATTATAATAAAGGAGAAGACATGAGTATTATCAAAGTGCAGGAAAAACGTGAAAGTGGTGTCAGTTTACATCCCATGAAAAAGATTGAAATTATAGTTTCCGGGGAAAATGAACAACTGATTACAACAATGATGAACGAAGCTAATTTGTCAGGTTTTACGTTATTACGAAATGTCTCTGGCAAAGGGCATCATGGATTTCATGAAGGAAAACTCCTTTTTAATGATAAAGCCACGCTGGTGATGTTTATTGCAGTCGCATCCGAAGAAGCAATAGCTATTATTGCTCTGGGTATGAAAACCTTATTCCAAAAAAACGCAGGCGTTATGTTTGTATCTGATGTTTATGTAGCACGGCTGGATTATTTTTCATAAAAATCATAATACAAGAAAAAATCTTAAACAGGGGTACAGGAATCAATGGATTACAAAAATAAATCAGTACTATTGGTAAGCAAACATCAAAAAGAACGAGTTATACACCCTGTTTTTCAAGAAATAACAGGATGTGACATTCACGTTTCTGATTTTGATACCGATAAGTTTGGAACGTTTACCGGGGAGATTGCAAGAACGTCGAGTGCTTATGAAACCTGTATTTTAAAAGCAAAAACAGTTGCAAAAGTAGCAGGTTATAGGTTGGGGCTTGCCAGTGAAGGTAGCTTTGGACCCCATCCTGCAATGCCTTTTTTACCCAGTGATCATGAAATTATGGTATTTTTTGACCAGGATAATAACTGGATTATTGCCGAACAACTACTAACTCAAAAAACCAATTACAACATGATGACCATCCATGCTGACAGTGATTTTGATTTTTTTTTACGTAAAGTTCAATTTCCCAGCCACGCGTTAATCCTTCAGACCAGTGATAAACAGACAATTTTAGGAAAAGGGATCAACGACTATTCAACGCTTGAGCAATTAATAACGGCGGGCTTTAAAAGAGACAGGCAGTTGATTTTATCAACTGACATGCGTGCCATGATGAACCCAACAAGAATGGAAATTTTAGGCGAACTTGCAAAAAAACTGGCTACTCGCATAACGCAGTTATGTCCAGAATGTAATGCTCCTGGATTTGGTTTTAAATCAACTGGTGGCTATTTACCTTGCGATTTGTGTCGCACCAATAGCAATTTGTATCAACATGAAATCTGGGGTTGCATCAGCTGTACTTTCAGTGAAAATAAACCCAGACAAGATAATAAACAAACCGCTGATCCTGGTTTTTGTAATTATTGTAATCCCTGAAATAACTGCTCACACGGTCTATAATAAAAACAATTCAACTTACAAATTCGGTGTGATTATGGCTGGTAATAAAACAGACAATGAAATATTAAAAAGTTGGATAGAATTAGTTACTAAAAAAGAAGCTCTTAATGAGGAAATTAAAGAACGTGCTCCAGAAATTTTTAGAAATGCTGCTTCTGCTAATAATTGGGATAGACTGACGTTTATACTCAAAGGCAGTGAGGACATTGATTTAAAGATTAAAGACCAGGATGGCATTAATGCCCTAATAAACGCTGCAAGAGATGGTAGACGTGATATCATTGCGTTGCTCCGGGACAAGGGAGTTAACATAAATGGTATAAAAACTGGATATATCAATACTGAATCAGGCGGTCTTTTCAGTCAGAATCATATCCCAGCCTCTACCGCTCTCATTACTGCTTTCTACCAACGTCACTGGGACGTTGTTAATGATCTTTTAACTTATCCAGAAATTGATATTTCCTCACTTCTTGGTAATGCTGATCATACCGCTGAAAAAATTATGTTTTATGCAGCTATGGCGAAGCGCTGGAATGTAGTAGAGCATTTAATTGACAAAAAAGTTAACTACAATACTGATAGGTTTTATTTAGGTGGTCTCTTGGATGCTGGCAGCGGTTCATTGTTTGAATATATAGCAACCCACTCCGATCCCAAAGTCCGCATCATGCTTAACTCATTCCTGCGAATAGAAAATATTTTAATCACTAAACAAGGAAGTGGCTTATGGGTCGATGATACCATTAGCTCACTGATTAGAAGTGGTGACAAAGAACAACACGATATTGCAAAATTGCTTATTGAGAAATGTGATGATGGACTGCAAAATCAACATGTGTCAGTAGCGTTAGCGGAATTTGCTCTGTATGGAGGAAACCAGGACGATGTTGAATGGTGTATTGAGAAGGACGCAACAGCAGCAGTTCCCGCCAGCACACTAATGCTCAAAAAAATTACTGATTGAAACGCGAGCACAAGCTTTGCATTAATTTTAAAAAAAAGAAACCGATCTGACAAGAATCAGATTAAAAAAACATGAA
>Ga0335397_10005212_pt1 | contig 17049 bp, 14 predicted proteins | sample MAT04_FD_205740 | JGI IMG/M metagenome (GOLD analysis project Ga0335397, IMG submission 205740) | Freshwater microbial communities from Lake Fryxell liftoff mats and glacier meltwater in Antarctica - MAT-04 (spades assembly) (version 2) ... | reverse complement strand
TTGGATTTGTTGTTCATTATTGTGGCAATTACTCTTAAGTATTTATCCTTGCCATTGTACTAAAAACTAGCCTTCAACGCGAAGACGCCAAGAGCCAAAATCGGTTAAGGCCAAGGGATTGATGTGCATCAAAAGTACCCCTGTTGTTTTTTGATTTCCATAGAACCGTTACCATCATGATCAATCATGCGCCCTTGCCGCTCTGAATGGGTGCTCAGTAACAGTTCCTGAAGAATAGCCGGCAATGTAGAGGCTGTAGATTCTATGGCACCTGTGAGCGGATAGCAGCCAAGTGTTCGAAATCGTACCTGACGGATTTGTGGCTGCTCGTTGGTTTCTAAAGGCAGCCTGTCATCATCTATCATAATAAGAGAATCATTGCGTAGGACGACAGGGCGAGGAGCTGCGTAATATAAAGGAACAATGTCTATTTTTTCCCGATAAATATATTGCCATATATCGAGTTCAGTCCAATTGGATAAAGGGAAAACGCGCAAGCTTTCCTCTTTCTTTTTACAGGTGTTATATAAACTCCAGAGTTCGGGACGCTGGTTTTTGGGATCCCAGCGGTGATTTTTTGTTCGCAAGGAAAAAATACGTTCTTTTGCACGCGATTTTTCTTCATCGCGCCGTGCACCACCAAAAATAACATCAAATTTGTGTTTATCTAACGCTTGTTTTAATGCGGCTGTTTTCATCATGTCGGTATAGTGGGAAGAGCCGTTACTGAACGGATTTATGCCTTGAGCGAGCGCTTCTTCGTTAGTGTGGGTGATTAGTTGCAGATTTAATTTAGTTATAACGCGATCACGAAAACTTATCATGTCACGGAATTTCCAGGTGGTATCGACATGCAATAAAGGAAAGGGTAATTTGGCGGGATAAAAGGCTTTGAGAGCCAGATGTAACATGACAGAGCTGTCTTTACCAATGGAGTAAAGCATGACAGGATTATCCGCTTCAGCAAAAGCTTCGCGCATGATGTGAATACTTTCTGCTTCCAGCAAGTCTAAATGAGAGAGCCGCATTAGATTGTCCCTTTAATCGATCTAATTTCACGGCGCAGGTTATCATGTTTACTTATTAGTGGGTAGATTTAAGCATGTTGATCCAGTAATTCCCGTGCATGTGAACGTGTCTGTTCAGTGATAGTCAGGCCACCCAGCATACGTGCGATTTCATTGATTTTTTCCTGCTCATTCAATGAAATAATGCTGGAATAAGTTTGTTCGTTATCGCTATATTTTTCCACCACAAAATGATTATGTGCTGATGATGCGACTTGCGGTTGGTGCGTTACGCAGAAAATCTGCAGGCGCTCGCCGAGATTACGTAGCAATTGACCAACCAGTGCCGCAGTAGCGCCGCCAATGCCGACATCAACCTCATCAAAAAGTAATGTAGGTGTAGCACCGCGTTGCGCCGTAATCATTTGTATCGCAAGGCTAATACGTGAAAGTTCGCCGCCCGAGGCAATTTTATTCAGTGAATCAGGTGCCATTCCCGGGTTGGTGCATACTTTGTATTCCACTTTATCCATGCCATGCGGCTGCATTTTATCAAGTTCGCTGATATCAATGGTGACATAACCTTTAGGCATACCAAGCTTGCGAATAATTTCGCTGATTTCGTGAGCGAGTTTATCGGCAGATAACCGGCGTGACTCACGTAAGCTAACAGCAGCTTGCTTATAAGCCTGACTTTTTTCGTCATATTCCTGTTTTAATAATTCAATTCGGTTTTCTGCATTATGCAAATTAGCCAGTTCAGTTTGTAAGTCGCTTAAATGGGTTGGCAACAATTGCGCATCAATATGGTATTTCCTCGCTGCATGATGAATGGCACTCATACGCGTCTCAACCTCTTGCAAACGTTGTGGGTCTAATTGCACTTGCTCGGCAAAATCCTGTAATTCATTGAATGCTTCTTCGCATTGAATCAGCGCACTGTTAATCAGTTCTGCCGTGCTCTTAATCGCTGCATGTTCTGCCGGTAAATTCTGTAAAAGTTGCAATACAAGATTTAAATTCTGACAAATGTTGGGCGCATCATCGGCATTAAGAAGCTGGGTAATTTGCTGCGTTGCCTGTAAATAATCGTTGGCATGATGCAAGAGCTGATGCTCGTCACTTAACAGCTGCATTTCGTTATTAACAAGTCCCAGGCTACTTAATTCATCGATTTGAAACTGCAATAACTCCGTGCGATCGCGACTATTTTCCTGATTTTGTAATGCATTAAGTTCAGTTTTGATTTTTTGACATTGTTTATAAAGCTGGTTAACTGTCACCAGTAAATCATCATGACCGGAATAATTATCAAGTTGCTGTCTATGCGTTGGATGCTGCATTAAGGTTTGGTGTTGATGCTGCCCATGAATATGTACCAGCATTTCACTTAATTCTTTAACTTTTTGTAATGGAAAAGGCTGACCATTAATATAGGATTTTGAACGGCCTTCGGCATAAAGAACACGCCGCAACAAAATTTCGCCGCTGTCACAGTCAATATCATGCTCGGCAAGCCATTGAGTGGGTTCTGAGTGGTTATCCAGATAAAAGGTTGCGCTGATATCACATTTTTCTTCGCCGCAACGCACAACTGATGCTTCCGCACGACCGCCCAAGGCGAGCATTAAAGCATCAATCATAATTGATTTTCCCGCGCCGGTTTCGCCGGTAAAGGCAGTCATGCCTTTGGAAAAATCAAGTTCTAACTGTTTGACTATAGCAAAATTGGCAATGCGCAAGGTGGCGAGCATGATGTTATCCCTGGTATTTGGATTCCCAGCCTAGTTTAATTCTTAATGTATCATAATAATGGTAATCAAGGGGATGCAGCAAGCGTAATCGCTGGGCATTTTTTTCCACGCTGACTTGTTGCCCGGATTTAACCAGTCTGGATTCATGGCCATCGCAACTGATGCGCAAGTCTGTTTCATTATTTTCGCTGATGATTAAATCAATTTTTGCTTGTGCATCAACGACCAACGGCCTTGAGCTTAAGCTGTGTGAAAACATGGGTACCAATACAATCGCTTGCAATTGGGGGTGCATAATCGGACCGCCGGCGGATAATGCATAGGCAGTAGAACCTGTGGGGGTGGCGAGAATCATACCGTCTGAACGGTAATGGCTGACAAATTGTTGATCAATATAAACATCAAATTCAATTAAATGCGTTTCATTGCCACGGCCTAAAACCACATCATTAAGCGCATTGCCTTGGAAATAAGTATTTTCGTTATCGTGAATAATGGTTTTCAGTAAAAAACGTTGTTCTTCACGGTATTCACCTTCAAGGACTGCACCAAGCTGCTGCTCGATATCAACCGGTGAAATATCGGTAAGAAAACCCAGACGTCCCCGATTTATACCAATAACCGGCACATCAACACTAATTGCCATACGCGCTGCGGACAATAGACTGCCATCACCGCCAATCACTACGATTAAGTCTTGTTTTTCGCCCATATTGGAGCGCGGAAGAACGGGAAGTGTTGTTGGGAAATGGTTGGCCGTATCGATATCAACAACCGTTTCTATATGTTTGCTTTTTAAAAATTCAATAAGACGCTGGAGGCTTTCATTAACACCCTGATTTGCGCGGTGTTGCCGCGCATACAGGATGACTCGCTGAAATTTTTGTTTCATAGAGCAGTTCTCACATAGGAGCTATTCGTCAGCATTTGAACGCGAAGTACGTTTACGGTCAGTTTCTTTCAATTCTTTTTTACGTAAGCGTATCGTTTGCGGTGTAACTTCAACCAGTTCGTCATCATCGATAAACTCTAATGCCTGTTCCAGCGACAATTTGATTGAGGGTGTTAACACAATGTTTTCATCCGTACCGGATGCACGCATATTGGTTAACTGCTTTTCTTTGGTGACGTTAACAACCAGATCATTATCTCGAGCATGGATACCGACAATCATGCCTTCATAACAAGCAGTTTGAGGCTCAATAAACAAGCGGCCACGTTCTTGCAAATTAAACAAAGCAAAACCACGTGCAGTTCCCTGACAGTTAGCAATTAATACACCACTGTTACGTTTACCAAGTCGGCCTTTAAAGGCAGGGCCATAATGATCGTAAACGTGGTACATCAGACCAGTACCAGACGTGCTTGATAAAAATTCGGTATGGAAGCCAATCAGGCCACGAGTAGGAACAATGTAGTCAAGTCGGACACGACCTTTGCCATCCGGAATCATATTTTGCAATTCTGCGCGACGTTCGCCCAGTTTTTCCATGATTGCACCCTGATTGTTTTCTTCAACATCAACGGTCAAACGCTCATAAGGTTCGAGTACTTCACCATTTTCTTCACGCATGATTACTTCTGGTTTACAAATAGCCAACTCATACCCTTCACGGCGCATGGTTTCAATCAGAATGGATAAATGCAATTCACCACGCCCAGAAACGCGGAATTTATCCGGGTCAATTGTATCTTCTACGCGCAAGGCAACGTTATGCAGCAATTCTGTTTCCAGACGTTCACGTATTTTACGACTGGTTACAAATTTACCTTCCTGACCACAGAATGGTGAATCGTTTACCTGGAATGTCATGCTGATAGTTGGTTCATCCACCGATAATGGGGGTAATGCTTCAACCGTGTTGGGATCACAGACAGTATCAGAAATATTAAGCTGTTCAATTCCGGTAACAGCAATGATGTCACCCGCGCCAGCTTCTGCAACTTCTACACGGTCAAGGCCTTTAAAACCAAGTAACTGCAGGATACGGCCATTGCGAATATTACCTTCTTTGTCGATAATTTTAACGGGCGATTTAGCATTGATTCGGCCACGTGAAATTCGTCCAATACCGATAGTTCCAACATAAGAGGAATAATCGAGCGAACTGATTTGCATTTGGAAAGGGCCATTTTCATCAACATCAGGCGGATTGACCTGATCAACGATGGTCTGTAACAACGGATCCATATTGACTGATTCGTCTTCCAGTTGAAGCTGCGCATAACCGTTTAAAGCAGAGGCATAAACAACGGGGAAGTCCAGTTGTTTGTCAGTGGCACCCAGGTTATCAAACAAATCGAATACCTGATCCATAACCCAATGAGGACGAGCGCCTGGACGGTCAATTTTGTTAATAACAACAATAGGATTCAAGCCTTGAGCAAATGCTTTTTGAGTAACAAAACGGGTTTGCGGCATAGGTCCATCAACGGCATCAACCAGGAGTAATACGCAATCAACCATCGATAAGATACGTTCAACTTCACCACCAAAGTCAGCATGGCCTGGAGTATCAACGATATTAATCTGAAAATCTTTCCAGCGAACGCAGGTGTTTTTGGCAAGAATGGTAATGCCACGTTCTTTTTCCAGCGCATTGGAGTCCATGATTCGCTCGACTGTGGGAGCGCGTTCATTAAAAGTACCTGTCTGTTGCAGTAGTTTGTCAACCAGAGTCGTTTTACCGTGGTCAACGTGGGCGATAATAGCGATGTTACGGATCATTTCAATCATAAAAAACCTTTTCAGATAATAGAGGCAGAATAACTACTGCAAACAGGATAGGTAATTGGTGCGCTATTATACACAGAACCGCACGCAAATCCTATCCTTATAGAATAATGACTTTTATGAGCCTCAATCTCCACCCCCGCCTCCACCACCCATGCTCATGCTTGGGCTGGAATCCATTTCTGGTGCTAAATCTGGCTGAGGCTTAGATTCATTTTGTGTTTGTGCTGGTGCTGGCGGAGGTGATTCATTTATCATGGCACTTGTCTCAGTTGGGCGAGCACTATCGGCTGGAGCCGACATAGCTACTTCAGGCCTTGTAGCTTCTTCTGCTGCTGGTTCCCAATTCCAGTTCTCATCATTGCCCCAATCATCCTCAACAGCGGTTTCTGCTTGCGGCTCTGGCCGTGGTGTTGAACGGTCTTCGGCTGATTGTTCTGTAATGTTTTCTGCCTCTTGTTCTGAACGAGAGTCTTCAATGGGTTCGTCAGACCGTTCGTCAGAAGGCGTATCACCGCGAACATCGGAGGTTCCGTTGCTTCGCTCCTCGGCAGACTCATCGGAGTCATCGGGAAACTCCAGATCGTCCGTATCCCAATCGCCATAATCCTGATCCTCATCTGGAGGCTCCGCTTGCGGTAATGTGGATACATAAGGTTCTTCTTTGTTCTGTTGCTCTGCTGCTTGTTTTGGTTGTGAATTACTCATTCCTTGCATTTGTTTAGCTTTATTAAAAGCGGCGAGCAAATTAGGACCAAAGTTGGCACTACTCTTTATCAATGTGAGCCATGGATCCTCTTTGTCATCTTTGTCTTTTTTATCTTTATCTTTTTTAGGCTGTTGAGGTGCGGCATCCTGCTGTGGTGCAGCCTTTTCTTTTTTAGGCGCAGGCGCTGGTGGCTCTATAGGGGCTGGTGCTACAGGTTGATAACCAGGATCGCTATCTCGTACCTGATCGCGGTCTGTTGGTCCGCTATCTCTAGAGGGGGATTCATTTTCTGCCATAAGAGTAATCTCTACATTCGACTTACTTAAAGTTTAGCATAAGCATGTTAAATCGTTTTTAGCTATAAATATAAATTTGCACTTTTTTTACACTAATTGTAAATTTTATATTTTGTGCAGTACTTGTGCGCAATGTGGTAAAAATGTTATCCTCGCATCCTTCTCGCATTCGGCAGTCGAACAGGTCACAGGATCGCCATCATGGCAAAATATTTTTCAATTAATAATATAACAGCTGGATTTATTGCAGTGATGGTAGGGTTTACCAGTTCTGCGGTCATAATTTTTCAGGCAGCGGCCTCTGCTGGAGCAACGCCTGCTGAAGTCAGTTCATGGATTTTTGCTTTGGGCGTTGGTGTTGCAATCACTTGTTTCATTGTTTCTTTTTATTATCGCATGCCTATTCTGGCCGCCTGGTCAACACCGGGAGCGGCATTATTGGTTGCCAGTTTGTCTGGCGTTTCTTTGCCCGAAGCAATGGGTGCCTTTGTTTTTTCAGCAATATTAATGATTATCGCTGGTGTTACCGGGGCTTTTGCCAGAGTGATGGAGCATATTCCTCGCTCGTTGGCTTCAGCGATGCTTGCCGGCATTTTGTTGCATTTTGGATTGAATGTTTTCATTGCGATGGCCGATCAGAAAACGCTGATTTTCGGCATGTTAATTACCTATTTAATTGGCAAGCGCGTTTTTCCACGTTTTGTTATTTTATTAGTATTATGTGTTGGTATGCTTATCGCTAGTGGCGAAAACCTGATTCATTTACCCGAATTTCATTTTAGTTTCGCTTACCCTATTTATATAAAACCAGTGTTTTCTTTATCGGTTCTGGTCAGTGTCGGATTGCCGTTGTTTGTAGTGACCATGACTTCCCAAATGATCCCGGGTTTTGCTGTGTTACAAGCAGCAGGTTATGAACCCCCTGTATCACCTCTTGTTACCATAATGGGGATAGCCAATTTAATTATCGCTCCTTTTGGTGGTTTTTCAGTGAATCTGGCGGCTATGTCAGCAGCAATTTGTACCAGTGAAGAAGCAGAACCAGACCCTGCTTTACGCTACCGCGCCACAGTCTGGGCAGGTGTTTTTTATTTTCTGGTAGGTATTTTCAGTGCATCTCTGGTAGGAATTCTCACAGCATTTCCAAAGGAATTAGTAGCGGGTGTTGCCGGTTTGGCTTTATTAACTACATTAGGTGCTAATCTTAAAGTGGCAGTGGATGATGAGCATCAGCGTGAGCCAGCATTAATAACGTTTTTAATTGCTGCTTCTGGTGTTAACTTTTTTGGTGTAAGTGCCGCTTTCTGGGGATTGTTAGCCGGCATTTTCGCGTCATTTTTTCTGGGTTCCCGCCCCTATAAGGTTGCGGAGAATCCTGGTTAGGATAAGGCTATGAAGGAAACAGGTCGTTTTTATTTACCGGAAGATGAATCACCTGCTTATTATAACCTGAGTAAAAATCTGCAAGCGTCTGGCTGGCAAAAATGCCAATCGCGAGGGCTCGCGGATTTTAGTGACACCAACTTTCAATTTGATGAACAAGCAGCTCAATGCCTGGAATATAAACATTTATTGGCTGGGCTGGTTCAGACATATTGCCCGGAAATTATGCCGGCAACTTATGTGACTAATGATCATAATTGGCCAGATGTTGTAAATAAGCTGGCAGACGATCGCTGGATTTTAAAACCTTCGTTGCTCAATAATGGGCAATATATCAAAATCTTTCAGACCCTAAATGATATAAAAGCCCATTTTTTAAAGTCTGATCGTATGGGTGGCGAGCATGTAATACAGCATTATATTAACAATCCGCATTTATTGCGCGATGATCGTAAATACAGTATTCGCATGTTTTTGGTGATAACTAATTTTAGCGGCGCTTTTTTATATAAGCAGGGATATTTTAATGTAGCGAAATATCCTTTTTCAGCGACTGATTTCAATGATTTAAAACCGCATTTAACCAATGAACACCTGTTTGCCACAGAAACCAATGTTATCCAGATCCCCAGCATTAAATTTGAATTTTTCCCTGTAATTTATCCCCAGATTGCAGGTGTTATCAAAACATTAATGAGCGCCTTACAGCAATTGTTTCCAACGGCATTTATGAGCCAGGGTAAGCAGGCTATTGCATTATTTGGCATGGATTTTATGCTGGATGACGCTGGCAAAATCTGGTTGCTGGAGGCAAATCACGGCCCTTGTTTTCCTGTTGATGCAGATCACCCGCTGCAAAGCTGGTTATATGATGGATTTTGGGCTGCGCTTATTCAGAACTTTGTCAAACCTATAGCTGGAAACTATAAACAACCAGGTGAATCAGCAAATTTTGAGCAGGTTTTATAAGATTTGGTACAGTATTTGCTAAACTAAAGAGGTAGAGGTAAAAGAATAAGGGGGCTGTTATGAAGAAGCTGATTTTGCATCCCACCGAAACCAGTCAATGGTATGCTTTAGTGAACGAGGCTCAAGCCAGCACTCGTTTGGTTCTGAATGAGAATACGGAAAGCTATCTCGTATTCCTGCTCATGCGCTTCTCTCAAGGTCCTAAACTCATTGAATCCGTAATTGCGCTGGATTTCTTAAACTCCATGCAGGCTAATTATCGCCGTCAAGTAGAGCTGCTTAAAGATGTCGGTGATAAAAGTTTATTATTCTGCGGGCTTTTCCCCGGTATAGCGGAGCGGAGAAATTTAAACCTAAGTTATTTTTCCGGAATGGGACAGGCTGCTTACCTGACAGTAAGCGAGCGCCAGGAAAGTGGTTCTGGAACATTGTTTTTGCAGTTAAGTGAGCAATTTCTGTCCTTGCAGCAAATTTTACAGGCTATGCGGGGGGAGTGCTTGCACAAGAGTCAGGCTGATGCGGTTATGGCTTGTAAGCCTGATTCGCAGGTTAATTAATAATTAGTTGGGAAAATATTCGGTTATTTAACACTAGCTTTCTTTTTGAACGAAGCATTAAATATAGAGCGTCGCTTCGGGGTCCTGTCAGGGTGTTTACACTTGCCTTGACAGGACCCCGACGCCTCGATCCATGTTACAGAGTGCGTTTAGGTATTATGGTTATTAAACATAGGCTTATATCAATGCTTATGAAACATCATAGCAATATCAATAGCATCAAACGCATAAGTGTTATTGCAAAAATCACAAATAATTTCAACGTTGCCATTTTCAGCAATCAGCTCTTTAGCTTCAATTTCACCCAGAACCTCGAGCACCTGTTTCATTTTTTCAATGGTACAACGGCATTTAAAACTGGCAGGGCGTCCATCATAAAGACGTAATTCTTCTTCATGATACAAACGATGCAATAATGTTTTATTATCGAGAGTCAATAGCTCCGCATCTTTAACCGTTTGTCCCATCTGCACCGCATATTCCCAAAATTGTTCACGCTGAGCCGTATCTTGCCCTGGCATTAATTGCAATATCATTCCAGCAGCGCGATTTTCTCCGACCGCTAACCAGACACGGCTGGCAATTTGCTCCGATTGAGCAAAATAATGCATGAGGTTTTCGCCCATAGAAGTTGACTGCAAAGGAACAACGCTTTGGTAAGCCTGAGTCTGATTATATTGATTAATCGTCAAGACCATTTTGCCTTGCAGAAACGCAGAAGCATAATCTTTAATATCCAAATCTGGCGCGTATTTAGCATAACCTCTTAAATTAAGCTGGTTAGTGCACTGAACCAATAATAAAGGCAAGCGTTCGTCACCCTGGAATTGTAAACTGATTTCACCTTCAAATTTTATACTTCCAGCCAACAGCATGCAGGAAACCAACGCTTCACCGAGCAGATTTTTAACCATGGGTGGGTAAGGGTGTTGGTTGATGATTTGTTGGTAGGCTTCTTCCAAATGAGCAATTTCACCACGAATGGGTGCGTGTTCAAACATAAAGCGTTGCAGAGAGTCATTCTCAGTCATTTATAAACTCAAATTCACAGAAAGTTTTAATTCTATCACAAACTGCATTGTTTGCTTGCTCATGACGCGCGATAATGGCTTTTTTTTGCGCGAGGTCTTCTTAATGCTTAATCCCCAGCAAATGGCGGCAGTAAAATACATTGATGGACCATTGTTGGTTTTGGCAGGCGCAGGAAGCGGAAAAACCCGAGTAATCACTCAAAAAATCGCACATCTGATTGAAAATTGCGGTTATGCAGCGAACAGTATCTGTGCGGTAACCTTTACCAACAAAGCAGCTAATGAGATGCGATCACGAGTGGCGATGGTTTTAAATGCCGGCAAACGGCGCGGTTTAAAAGTAGCAACTTTTCATACGCTTGGCTTAACCATTCTCAAACGCGAATTAAAGCATTGTGGTTTGCGAGCAGGTTTTTCCATTTTTGACAGTGAGGATTGTCAGCAATTATTAAAGTCCTATATTACAGTCGGTAAGGCTAGCGATCGTGATTATGTCATGCAAATTCAACAACAGATTTCACGTTGGAAAAATGAATTACTCAGCCCTGATGATGTTCTGCGCCGTATACCGGATACGCCCATTTTTGAAGAAGCTGCGCCAATTTATGCGCGTTATCAACAAGCCTTAAGTGCTTATAATGCCGTGGATTTTGACGATTTAATTCGTATTCCCGTTGATTTGCTGCAGGAGAACGACGAGGTGCGCGAGCGCTGGCAGAATAAAATTCGCCATTTATTGATCGATGAATATCAGGATTCCAACACCAGTCAGTATTTATTGGTCAAATTATTAACCGGTATACGTGCTCAATTTACCGTAGTGGGTGATGATGACCAGTCTATCTATGCCTGGCGCGGCGCACGTCCGGAAAATCTTGCTCAGTTGCAGCATGATTATCCGCAATTAAAATTGATTAAACTGGAGCAAAATTACCGCTCCACCAGCCGCATTCTGCATGTTGCCAATACTCTGATCGCCAATAATCCTCATTTGTTTGATAAAAAGCTATGGAGTGAATTAGGCCATGGCGAATTATTACGTGTTTTATGTTGTAAAGATGAGCAAGACGAAGCGGAGCAGGTTGTAACTGATCTGATTTGCCATAAATTGCGCACCGGGAAAAAATACAGCGATTACGCTATTTTGTATCGTGGTAATCACCAATCACGCGTGTTTGAAAAAGTATTACGCCATCATGGCATTGCCTACTCCTTAAGCGGAGGGCAATCATGGTTTGCACGTGCGGAAGTTAAGGATGTCTTTGCGTATTTAAAATTACTTTGTAATGAAGCAGATGATGCTGCATTTTTAAGATCGGTTAATACGCCAAAGCGGGGTATCGGTGATGCGAGTCTGGATGCCTTGGGTCATTATGCACAATCACGCGGGCAAAGTCTGTTTCAATGTGCTGATCATTTGGCGTTGGCCGATCGCATCAGCGACAAACCTCGAGCAGCTTTGCATGGGTTTAAACAATGGCTTTTTAATATCAAACAAAGGCTGGCAGGTGAGTCCGTAGTCGAGGTGTTGCGCGAGATGGTTGAGGATAGCGGTTATGAAGCTTACATCTATGAGCAATGCGATACTCCCGCAAAAGCGCAAAAGCGCATGGATAATGTCTGGGAGTTGATTGAATGGATTGGTCGATTGCTGGGGAAAAATCCAGAGCATAGTTTAGTCGATGTGATTAACAAACTTATTCTCATTGATATTCTCGATCAGGCGGATGAAAACGAAGGTGAAAATGTGCAGTTAATGACGCTGCATGCCTCCAAAGGGTTGGAGTTTCCTTTTGTTTATCTGGTAGGGATGGAGGAAGATTTATTACCTCATCGCGTGAGTGTTGATGATAATCAGATAGAAGAAGAGCGCCGTCTGGCCTATGTGGGCATAACAAGAGCGCAGAAAGGTTTGTGCATCACTCTGGCCAAGCAGCGTCGCCGTCTTGGCGAGTTGCAGGATTGTCTGCCTAGCCGATTTTTAGAGGAGTTACCGCAAGATAGCCTGGAATGGTATGGCAAGTCGGGGGAGCGTGATGAGGTAAAATCAAAAGCGCTTGCTCAATCTCATTTGGCAGGTTTGAAAAATTTATTAAGTTGATTTGCAATCCAACCTTCTTGACTTGGGGTAGATAAGGTACGTTGATCTAGCCCAAATAGGATTAAAGCATTGAATGTATCTCAATTGAGACATATAATAGAACTATGAATGACAAACGGAGAACCTATCATGGCTCATACTTCAATGTTGCACGTTCGTGTGGATGATGAACTAAAGGCTGATGCAGCTAAAAAGCTTGCTGGTTTTGGCCTTACACTATCAGATGCTATCCGTATTCTTCTGACGCGCATAACTAAAGAGGGTGGTTTACCTATTGGACTAATGTCTGATCCAGAAGCACATGACGCTTGGTTTCGTAATAAGGTGAAAGAAGCTCTGGATGACATGCAGCCTGTTGTGTCCCATACGCAGGTAATGGATGAGGCACAAGCGTTAATTGATAGGAAGCGTCATCGTGCCTGAATTGGTATGGCTTAAGTTAGCTCGTGCCGATCTTTTGACAATTGTAGATTATATCTCTGATAATAACCCTGATGCAGCACAGCGTGTCAAAGATGATATTGAGACCAAAGCCGAAAAACTGTTAGATTTTCCTAAAATGGGTAATTAATCGTATGGGCAAATTATATCATCGTGTATCAGGAAGATCTGTTAACTGTCCGCATAATTCGCGTATTGCATGCAGTACAACAGTGGCCACCAAACTAAAGCCAAGGTGCACCCCCACTTGTTCTGAACTGTAAGATATGTGAATGGATTTATCTTGAGCCATGCCCTTAATAGGGCACGATGTGGTTTTAAATGGGGGAGATGGAGTGATCCATCTTTCTCTACCAGATCAAAGACGGGACATCCGAGATGAGAAATCTAAGGTTGTACGCTTTCTCCTTCCCCCTCGTCTTCTCTTTCTGTTAGACCCTCACTTACTCCTTCCTCTTTACACTCTTTTAAGTGAGCCTTAAGCTCTTTAAATATACTGGAAACAGGTTTTACCGTTTCTACTGCCTTATTTGTTTTATCTAAATTACCAACAGGCAAGTAATCAGATATTGCTTTGGCAATAGCTCTTAAAGCAGCAGCAAACCAAGCACCAATACCTTTCCCATCATGGGACAATTCATTTACAGCAGTTTTATTGATTAATTGTAAGCATTCTTTTTTAAATGTATTTACACATTGCTCAACATGTTCTTTCTCGGCTCCTACACCATAAGGACGATTTATAAAATGTTCCCGGCATTTTGTTTGCAGATTATTGGCTAGATTTCGAATAGCATTACTATCAGCTGAGTAATCACCTGGTTGTATTTTTGCACGGAGCACATTTATTGCTTTTAAAAGTTTGGAATAATTTTCATCTAGTTCGGAAATAAAGGACTCAGTAAACTCATCGGAAGCAACTAGGTCCATATTGTCTTGATCAACCATACGATAGAGGATATTAGAGCCATCAACATCGCGCTGTACCAGTGCATTATAAAAGACAGGATTTGTTCCAATAATATTTTTATAACGATTTATAAAGTCCCCCTGTTTTTCATAAGCTAATGTTGATAAAAAAACATTCAACTCTGTAATAAGCAAATGTGCGGATTGTTCATTATCGTTATTTTTTATAACGTCCTGTAACGCTAAAAAATGTGTTTTGAGGAACTCAACGTTTGCAGGCGCTTTCAGGTCAACAATTTTAGAAAACGAATTGATATTATTAATAACCGAAGTTAAATCTGTATTAATAGGTGTATCTGGATAAGCTTTTCTCCAAATTTTTTCGGCAATTTCAAAATCAATTTTGGGTTTGCTAAAAACGGCATTTAAATGTTTAACATAATCAGTTTGTTTTAATTCACCACCATTATAAAATTCGTGTGCGATTACATCTGAAGTTTGCGCTCTTTCTATAGTTGGCAGAATTTTATCTGTATTCCTGGTAAACAAGGGTTCTAAAATATGAAAATTTTCAATAAGCTTTTGCTGATTTTCCTCAAAAGGCATTGACTCATTTAAAACCTTAATAATGTTTTCTGCATCATGATAAAACACATCACTGATTCTTTTTGTAACAATTGCGTGATTAGCTGCATAAAATGCTAATAATTGTTTATTTCCATCTTCCGCCAGAACCTTTGTAGCGGCATTTTGATAATTCTTAACAAGCGTATCTAATACAGGATGCTCTTCTCGCTTGAAATCAGCATTATTCAAAATTGCAACCATCAGCTTTCTTACTTCATCACTGCCACTAAAGGCAATATTTTCATTTAAATTCCATTCTTGTTTTTTTTCGTTAAAAGTATATTCAAAGCGTGCTTTGCACTCTAATGTTTGAACTACTCCCTCGCTATCTTTAAAGACAATATTCTCCAAAGTAAGTTGCTGAATAGTTTCATTATTTTTATTTTGCATTTGCCATTGAGTTATATTCTCCCAACTAATAGAAGTTATCCCAATTTGCTTAAGATTATTATAAATTGGACTTTCTTCTGCAAATGCGTGTTTGGTTAAAGAGGCGGGCCTTTGATTATGCGCCTGGATTAAATTTTTTGTTTTTTCTATGGACAAATTTAACTGACTAGATAAAGCATTTATCAACTTTTCCTGATTATTTATTTCATTATGTTTTCCAATTACTTTATCAGAAGTAATAATCTTAAGATTTCTATCTAAATCAATATAGAATTGCCCCTCACCCCCCTTGAAAGTTTTCTCTTCTTTACTATCTGTCATGTTAAGGTAGTCTTGTCGATCAACAAGTTTGGGATTTTGAGTGTTTGCAATGGAGATATGCGAAGAGTTTTCAAAAAGTGGGTCATAGATTTTGTGTTCGATTTGATTGACTTCGAGTACGATTTTATCTTGCAATTGATGAAGCTGTTCGTTTAAATCCTTAGTAGATTTTATTTGTTTTAATCGTGAGAAAACATGATTGAGGACATCATTTTTTATGAAATTTTTAAAATCAATTTTTTCTGTAACTGATTCTTTCGGTGATTTATTTTCTAATAAATTATTATATTGGTCATGTAAAATAGAATAAACTGCCCGTCTATCCCAATCAGTTATTTCTTCATCAAACGTTATATTATTCTCAGAAAAATAATTTTCCAGGAATGAAGTTTCTTGGCTCTTATCAAAAGATTTTCGAATAAGGTCATCTTTAGAAAGATTCGTTACCACCAAATCAATGTAATCTAAGGAGCTGGTTAATAACTTTTTGTTATCAGTATCAGTAGGTTTTGGCATGCTGTCCTCTTCTATTAACAAATTATTAACAAATTATTAACTAATTATATATTTATTATACAATATAATGACATACTATTTATTAAAGCAATATTAAGTGAGCTAAATATTTATCTCACATTCCGCAGCACAGCATCAATAATAATGGATTAACTATTGTTGTATAATTAAAATACGTGTGCGCTGTGAGCCCCACCTCTCATAAATGCTATTAAGCTTCAGCAATATCGATAAGCAAACCCTTCGTCGCAGCTGGATGTTGTTTTAAATATTCCTTGTCCCTTTCTGTTACGGTAGAAACTATATTAAGATGTAAATTATTTACGTCACCTAGTAGCTCATGATCCAGAATAACTCGATTAATATTTGCATAATAAGCCATCTTTTTTTCAATAATGGCGCTAATAATGTCAAGGGTGTCTTGCTGATGAACTGGATCATTCATTTTCTCAAAATAATCATCAAGGAATAGCTGACCTTTTTCAGTCCCTAAAACGGCAATGTTCCATGCAAGACAAGTAACTCCAATTGCCACCTCTTGCTGTGACTTCGTTTTTGCTCTATCTAATAAGAAATCGGCGAGGTCTAAAATGATTTCAGACATTTTGATGCCCCCAACTTCTCCTTGTTGTACTATAGTGCATTTATCTCCTAAGTTTTGTTTAACACGGCTTCTCAGGCGCTCGGAACCCTTTAATAAAATGATGTTGTCTATTTGTTGTCTATGGCGCGGAGTAGTTATATCTGATGATAAACAACATCTCTTATATTTATTGCCGCTTCCACAATGACATACATCATTCCGACCAAGTTTGTTTTGATTTATTTCCATAACTACATCTGCCCCCAAAATTTAAAAATGATGAATTTGTCTTATCCGGTGGATGAATAAATTTCTTCTGCAACAGATCCAAAATATCCGATAATACGCCGTGTTAATGCTGTCAGATTGACGACCAGTTCATTTATTATGCCATCGTGAGGAACGAGCCATACCTGAATACCTTGAAATAATCGAAAAACCCAAGCCATAGTTGGTTTCATGGTTGGATTTTTAAGTTGATCAGGGATTGTTTCGTTTGCTTCCACTAATGCTTTGCGTAAATGTTGTTGGGCAAAACTATAGACCATTAAGCATAAAGTCATCACCACCATCAGCGCCTGAATCCGCGAAGGTTTTTTCAAGAAAACTGATGCAACTTCAAAAGTATCGCCTTTTATAAAGGCAAAACCTTGCTCTGTTTTATATTGATTTTTATATTCCGATAAAAAATCTAATTCCGATAATTTTGCTTGCTCCAACT
>Ga0335397_10005209_pt1 | contig 17058 bp, 8 predicted proteins | sample MAT04_FD_205740 | JGI IMG/M metagenome (GOLD analysis project Ga0335397, IMG submission 205740) | Freshwater microbial communities from Lake Fryxell liftoff mats and glacier meltwater in Antarctica - MAT-04 (spades assembly) (version 2) ... | reverse complement strand
TGACGCCCCGACCGCAGCGCAATCTGGGTTCGCGTCCAGCTACCCAACACTTCTTGTGGACAACGGTGCACGACATACACCGGTGGCAGGTTTTACAATTGGTAGCAATGTCGATACAGAGGGAGATGGCAAACCGAGTGCGGCGGCCAACCTCGATGACATCACGGGTTCGCCGGACGACGAAGATGGAGTGACGTTCAACGGGACGCTGACGAGCGGAAGTGCCGGCAGTATCAGCGTTTTCGTGACGAATTCGTTCGGTGTCAGTAATCCATATCTGGATGCCTGGATCGACTATAATCGCGACGGAGACTGGGCGGACAGTGGTGAGCAGATTTTCTCCGGTGCTGTCGTCGCTGGAACGAACATTCTGAATGTCGTCGTGCCGGCAAACGCTCCAGCAGGACAGACATTTTCGCGATTCCGACTTCATAGCGGGACGACCGGCCTGGCAGTGACCGGTCTGGTCGCCAACGGAGAAGTTGAAGACCATGCTGTCTCCATCGCCAGTCCAGGGATCTGGGTTGCGCAGGGACCGGGTCCGACGATCAATGCCCAAGTCACGATTCCCCCGAATTTCCCGGTCAACGGGGCTATCCAGTCGATCGCCGCGCACCCCACCAATTCGGACATCATGTACGTCGGTACGGTCAACGGCGGCGTGTGGAAGACCACCAACGCGACCACTTCCAACACCTGGACGCCGCTCACCGACACGCTGCGGTCGCAGTCGATCGGTGCCATCGAGTTCGATTTGACGGACCCGACGTTCAATACACTGCTTGCCGGGACCGGTCGCTGGAGCAACTACGCCGAGTTCGGTGACGACCAGGGCTTGTTATACTACACGACGAACGGCGGAACTTCCTGGACGGTGTTAGAGCCCGCAGTGCTTAGCAACCAGAGAATATCCGCCGTGGCGGCACGTGGCAACACCTGGCTGGTAACCTCGACCAGCGGCGGCGTCTACCGGAGCACCAATGGCGGTGTCACCTTCACCAACATCAACGGCCTGAACGGATTGGGGACCGGCGGTACCGAGGACATGGCTGCAGACCCGTCCAACTCGAACCGGTTCTACGTGTCGATGCAGACTAGTGGGGGGATCTTCAGAACCGACGACGCGGGGGCAACCTGGACGAACGTCACCGGGACCGTCACTGGTGTCTCAGGAGCATTTCGCGTGCGTCTCGCGGTGAATGCCAGCGCCGGTGCTGTGTACGTAGCCGTCGGCGCAGGCAGTGCAGGAGCGGCGACCAAAGTGTGGCGGTCCGCCAACCAGGGCGGCGTCTGGACGCAACTGGACAACGTCTTCGTCCATAACGGCGGTCAACAGGATCCCAATACCTCGATAGCCGCTGACCCGACCAACGCGAATCTGGTCTATGTGGGTGGCGACCGGATCACAAGTTCGCCGTTCACCGGCTTGAGTTACCGAGGCAACGCGGCAGCCGCTTCCGGCAGTCAGTGGACGATCCTCGTGAACGCTGGCGCGACGAACACGGCCCCACACGCAGACACCCGCGACATGGCGTTCCGAGCCGACGGCACGCTGCTGGAATCCGATGACGGCGGCATGTACCGCCACACGAATCCTTCCGGGACAGGTTCCTGGGTCGCTGCTGCGGGAAACATCCAGGCAGTCGAAGCCCACAACGTCGCCTACAACCCGCTCAATAACACGCTGGTAATCGGAACACAGGACAACGGAACCCATCTGCAGTCTACCTCCGGCAACACGCAGTGGGACTGGGTTAATGGCGGAGATGGCGGGGACGTGGCCATCGACAGCGTTACTCTGGCCGCAAGCAATCAGTCGATCGTTTATATAAGTAGTCAGAACCTCGGCGGGTTCAGACGCGTCGTGTACGACAGCAACAACAACTTTGTCTCCAGCACCAGCCTGGCCGGGATCACATCGCCGAATTTTACGACGCCGATCGAGTTGAATTCAATCAACCCGCTGCGGCTCCTGATCGGTGGATCAAGCGCCTTGTTCGAGTCCGCGAACCAGGGGACGACGAACACCAACATCGGAGGCCCCGGCCAACCGGGATTTCTGCAAAACGCAATGGTCTATGGCGGGTCGCTCAGCGGCACCCCGAACCCCGATCTGATCTACGTCGGTGCCAATAACACCGTGTACAAGCGAACGACGTCTGGAGGGGCTATCACGGCGACTACTGCATTGCCCGCTGGCGCGACCCAGGTCAATGACGTGGCGATCGACCCGAACAACTACAACACCGTCTTCGCGACTGATACCAACCAGGTGTTTATGTCGTCCAATGGTGGCACCTCCTGGAGCGACATTACCGGCAATCTGGGCAGCCTCGGCTCACTCAACGATATCCGGACTGCGGTGTACGTCCCCGGAGCGAACCCGTACCTCGCGGTTGGCACCCGATCGGGCGTGTTTGTCTCGCTCGCTTCGAGTTTCGGTACGTGGGTCAAACTTGGGTCCGCCCTGCCGGACGTGCTGGTCTTCGACCTGGTCTTCAACGCGACCGACGACATTCTGATCGCTGGTACCTTCGGCCGTGGTGTCTGGACGGTGCCCAACGCCAGTCTGTTGCTCACAGCGAATGTGCCCGCACTCGGCACGATCGATGTCCAAAAGGGTCAGGCGCAACGTTCCTTTGTTCGTTATCTGGATCTGGTTTTCGACAGCAATATGGGTCTTCTTGACTTGGTCAACAACGGTCGCCTTCAGTTGACGAAGTTCGACCTTAACGGGTTGAATGGCGTTGTGATTCCGCTGCCAGGTGGAGCCGGTACATCTGTTTCAGGAACCAAAATCAACGTGGATTTTGGAGTCCAGGGCATCGGTGGTAATCGGAACAGTGCTGCAGGCGATGGCTACTACGAAATCGGAGTAGACCAGGACAGCAACGGATCGTTCGAAACAAAGAAGAACTTTTTCCGTTTGTTTGGCGATGTCACCGGTGACGGCACGGTGGATTCCGCCGACAAGGTCCAGGTTCTTCAGGCCGGTGGAACCACTTCCGCCGAATCCGACGTGAACGGTGACGGCGTGGTCAATGTTCTTGACACGGCTCTCATGTCACGAGCCATCGGGAAGAAAATAAAGAACGGGTTGTTCTGGGATGACTAGTGGTCTGTCAGCCCTAAATCCGGTGTTGATCTGAAGTGTGGAAATGTGCAATTTTGGGTGGTGCCAATTGGCGCCATGCACCGGCACGGAACTGACAGGACGATTCGTGTCAGGACGATGAAAATCCAGTTACCGGGTCTTATCTTCCTGTCCCCAATCTTCCTGTCATAACGGGCGATTGTAGATGCCTCGCGGCGCGTTTCGCGTTGATCCAGGCATCTTCTTGTTCGCTCAGTCTCGTGAACCCGGCGTCACTTTCATGACGATTTCCTGACCGGCACGCTGGACGGTGATTTCCGTTTCCTGTCCGGATTTGAGGGCTTCGATGGCATACGTGTAGTCGTAGATGTTCTCAATCGTCTTGCCGGCGAGTTTCACAATAACGTCGCCACCCTTAACACCCGCGACTTCCGCTGGGCCACCCTTCGCAACTCCGGAAAGCATGACCCCTTTGACATCAGACTGTGCATAGTCCGGGACGGTGCCAAGATAGGCTCGCAGCGCCGCTCGGCGTTGACCGTCTTTCGGTCGTTCCTGAGCCACATAGGCGGGAGGTTGTTCGGTCGCGATCAGGTATCGACAAACCAGCGTCATCAGGTGGGCGACTTTGGAGATACCTTCGTAGTTGAGTTTCTCCGGCGTGTCGCGCGGCGTGTGGTATTCGCTGTGATTCCCTGTAAACGCAGAAAGAATCGGAACGCCGTGCAGGAAGAAGACACTGGCGTCCGTCGGCAGGTAACTGTCATCCTGAAGAGTCAATGGAAGGCTGAGCGGTACACTGGCCCGTTCAATGATTTTTTGCCATGCCTGCGATGAGCCGATACCCTGTAACACCAGTTTCTCCTGCAACCTACCGACCATATCCATATTCAGACACGCGGCAATGTAGAGACTCAGGCCACCAGTATTCGGCCCGGACAGATTATCACGCTTCTTTGCAGAAGTATCGTTCTCGGTGTCGTCCTGACTGTCGGCATCTTTGGCACCCGCATCGGCCGCATGCTGCGAAAACAGTGTTTCAAGGTTCTTGATGTAATGGCTGGAACCCAGCAGTCCCAGCTCTTCACCGGACCATGCCGCAAACACAATATCCCGAGTGCCGGCAAGTTTGCCCTCATCTTTCGCGCGGGTCATCGCTTCGGCCATCTGCATCATGGCAGCGACACCGGAAGCATTGTCGTCTGCGCCGAAATGAATTTGTGACTGTTCATCGCCACGCGCGAGAGAACTGCCGTTCGGACCAGTGCCCAGATGATCAATGTGCGCGCCGACGACGACGATTTGCCCTGCCGGAGAATCGTTCAGTTGCAACCGCCCCAGAACGTTGCGTCCCGTCTTCTTTTCCTGTTGAATATCGATATTGGCAGCGATCTTTAGACCGTCCAGCGGGAATCCCATCGCAGGGTCGCCGGAATCCATTTTTTTCTGCACGCTCGCCAAATCTTTTCCGCGTTCCGTAAACCATTTCGCAGCGACATCGTCGGAAATGCTGATCACAGGTAAACCGGAACCGGCCAGAGATCCATCAAACTGAAGCGGCACAAGCTGTTCTTTGACGCCGGATGTCGGTCCGCTGACAACAATCAAACCAGCAGCCCCCATGTCGCGGGCCTGCATCGCTTTGAAACGCAGACTGGAGAAACGAATAAAATGCTGCCGCTGTTCAGGCGATAGATTTTCAGGCATAAACCGAAACGCAATCACCCACTTATCTTTGACGTCCAGATGCACAAACGAATCGTACTCTTCAATACCGTCCGCTGCAGGAGCTCGAATTCCGTATCCGGCGAAGATAATTTCTGATGATGCAACACTGATGGAACTGGAGAACGCCAACGGACGCCAGTCCGTTTCTAGTTCCAGTGTTTCGTCAGGTTCAACTTGATCGCCAACAGTGTTTTCACTAGTCACCGAGTTGTTAGTGCCTGCCGACACGCCCGATGTAAATTCAAATTCCTGAAAATATGTGCCGTCGTCGCCGGCAGGAAGCAGCCCCATGGTCTCAAAATTCAATGCCACGTAGTTTGTGGCAAGTTGCTCACCCTTTGTTCCCGTCAAACGTCCACCAAGTTGTGGGCGGCACAGAAATTCCACATGGCGAACCGCATCGGCAGGAGCAAAATCACCACGGGCCTCGGACGTCAGCGGCATCGTTCGTTCAGCATGGGACGGCTGAGACGGAGCGGTGGCGGGATCTGACGATTTGAGATCCAGCAGTTCCAGTGCTCGTGCGTGATTCCAGTCGCCAATGAAAATCTGCGATTGCTTCGCGACAGTGCGGTTGGTCGTCCAGGCCAACTGCTCGCCATCCGGACTGAAGACCGGCAGGCCGTCGAAGCCCGGCGTAAACGTCACACGAACCGGTTCGCGTTTGCCGGCACTATCAACCATGTAGAGTTCGAAGTTCGCGAACCCGTGACGATTGGTCGTAAAAATCAAATACTGCCCGCTGGGATGATAGTACGGAGCCCAGGACATGGCATTCATGTGAGTCAATTGCTGCTGGTCGCTGCCGTCGATGTTCATGGTCATGATTTCCGCCGTCGCACCGTTTTCGGAGAATCGACGCCAGCAGATCCGTTGTCCGTCCGGGCTGAAAAACGGGCCTCCGTCATACCCAGGAGTCGTCGTCAATCGACGAAGATCCGAACCGTCGGCCTTCATGACATAGATTTCGTTCGCCCATGCCGGGTCCGTTTCAAACGCGGATTGTTGTTCGGCAGTCAGTTCCTGGTCATACGCCGATCGATTCGACGCAAACGCGATCAAAGATCCGTCCGGTGACCAGGAACCCTCGGCATCGTAGCCTTTTGCGTTTGTCAGTTTGTGGTACTGTTTTGATGTCAGGTCGTATTCGTAGAGTTCGTAGAACTCATCATAGTCCCAGGAATAGCGTCGTTCCTTTCCTGAAGCACGCAACGCGACTTCTTCTGTTTGCTCTTGTACAGCGGCCGGATCGTCCTGAGTGGATGCAAACAAAACTTTTTGGCCGTCAGGATGAATCCACGCACAGGTCGTTTTACCTGTGCCAGGTGAAATCCGTTGAGTGTCACCGGTATCAAGATCCATCAGGTAGATCTGATAGAACGGATTACCCGGTTCTCGTTCACTTTGAAACACCAGACGGCGACCGTCTCGGCTGAAATAGCCTTCTCCGGATCGGCGTCCTTCGTAGGTCAACTGCCGAGTTCGATTGATGAGCGTTGCTTCGCGGACTATCGCGTCAGCGGGCGACGTCTCCGTAATATCGGCTTCAGCGGTTTGAGCCTGTGCCGAACAGACCCGAATAGAGTCACATGCAGAGATCGCAATGCACAGAACGATGCAGGACTTTGCCACGTCGAGAAGAACTTTGAACACGGTGAGTCCTCCGGGTTGTACATTGAGCGTCAGGTCTGAGTTCACTTCCGGCGAGCGGCGGAAGTCAGTCCCCTGAACGAGCGAGTATCTAACAAAACAGCCCGCGCGGCTGGAGCCGCGCGAGCTGTCAGGATTTTACACATCAAATTCACGGTCGGCGAATGGTGCGCCGCTCCGACAGATTGATCAGTGGCCGACGGATTAGTTGTGATCAGGCAGCGCAAACGGATCGGTCGCAACTGGCTTGGTGATCGCACCAGAACGAATCAGGCTAACTGGAATACGTCGAGTGACAACCGAGCCGTTTTCGACGATCTGAATCTTCTTCAGATTCTGGCGGTAAACTCGCTTGGTGATTCCGGTCGTTTTGCGTCCGTTGCCACCGAGATACTTTGCCTTGCCGCGTTCAACCTTTTTATTGCCGCGGCCTGGCTTGAGGTCTCCGTACAGCTCCATTTGGGCTGCTCGCTTGATGCGTTTGTTTTTCTTGAGGGTACTCATGGTACAACACGATTTCTGAACAGGAGGTGAAGATGTTCCCAGCGGAAAGGGCCGTAGGTTAGTCGGATTCAGTTCGCAATTCAATTGAGTTTTGCAAGCGAGAACCGAAAAACACGCAGGTTTCCCAACAAAAAAGCGAGGTTCCAAAAAGAAACCTCGCCCTGTCATTTTGCGAAAAATGAATGTCGTGAGATCTATTCAGAAACTTCATTGGTGCCTGGAAGCTCGCCAGCTTTGATCAGATCGCCGAACGTCTTACCTTCAGTTTTGCTCTTTTCACCTTCGGTGCTAGTCAACGCTTCTTTGATCTTATCTTCGTTAGATTCATTCTTTTTTTCCAGTTTGCCACTTAGAGCAACACCGTAGTTGTTTCGCTTCTTCTTGTCTTTTTCGGGGTGGCAGACCGCACAGGTCAATTTGCCGTCCGTACCGTGTTTTTTAACAAGGTCGGGATAGGTTGAGTTGAGGACGTTCAGGTACTTTGGGCGAGCTTCCGCTTTGCCACCAGTCACCACGAACATTGACGCAACCAGCACTCCAGCCACAACAAATCGCACACAATTGTTCACAGTCAGCATTAAAACCTCCGGAAAGTAGTTTCGTAGCAACGTTTTTAGCCACGGAGCGACACATTCTTCGGCGGTACTCGTTGGAAATCAACACCGCCAAAGAAAATTTCGCCCGATTTTGACTGTTTTTAAGGAGACTATGCTGGTTTGTCAATGAAGCAAGGCAGGGACTTACACGGCGGTGCGGATTTTGCCCGACCACTTGAATGCAAATCCAGCGTCGGCCATGATAGATGTCAACTTTCGGCAACCGTTTTGGAACAGTTCCTTGGTTAGAATGAGATTTTGATGGTTCGTTGCACACGCCTTCTAATGTTCAATGCCATTCTTGCATTTGCCGTATCGAATGCCACGGCTCAAAACAAGATTCAACTGCTGCCATCGTCGCTGGAACTCGACGGCAAAGGTACGCATCACGCTCTCCTGGCTGAAATGTATTCCAGCGAAGACGCAGTCGGATCGGCAGATGTTCAGTTATGGACCGACAATCCGGACGTCGTTCGCATTGAGGGCATGACAATTCATGCGGTTGGAAATGGTCAGGCCGTAGTGCGCATTGCCGGTGCGGACAATGATTCGACATTCGCAAAGGTGACTGTCACCCACGCTGAACAACCGTTTCAGTGGTCGTTCCGAAATCATGTCGAACCTGTGTTCGCAAAACAAGGTTGCAGTTCTGGTGCATGTCATGGTGCTCTGGCGGGAAAAGGAGGCTTCAAACTTTCCTTGAGCGGCTACGATCCGGATCGCGACTATTTCAACCTGGTGGAACTCCAACGTGGTCGCCGAGTGGAACCCGCAGATCCGGCGGCCAGTTTGATGCTGACCAAACCATCGATGGCCGTGCCTCATAAAGGCGGCTTGCGGCTGAAGACAGATTCGTGGCATTACAGAATTCTGTCGGAATGGATCGCGCAGGGTGTCGATAAACCAGTCGACAACGATGCTAAGCTTGAACGTCTTGAAATTCTTCCGGACCGTGTCACGCTCAAGGCGGCGAGTACTCAGCCGCTTATCGTGCGTGCTCATTATTCGAACGGACGAGTCGAAGATGTCACTCAACTGGCAAAGTTTTCTTCTTCCAATGAAGCAGTTGCCACTGTGGGTACAGACGGCCAGACAACAGTTGTCGGTCCCGGCGAAGGTGCAGTCACGGCGTGGTTTTCCAGTCAGATCGTGATTGCGAGAATCATTGTGCCTTACGAAAATCAAATCGTTGACTCAGTTTTCACCTCTGCCGATCGCCGAAATTTCATCGACGAGATCGTGCTGAAGCAACTGCAGCGCCTTAATCTGAAACCGTCACCACGCTGTTCCGATGAAGTATTTATCCGCCGAGCGTATCTTGACACGATCGGGACGTTGCCAACCAGTACTGAAGTGCGAGATTTTCTCGCCACGACTGCCGAGGATAAACGTGACAAGGTCATCAACAATCTATTGCAGAGGCCTGAATTCACGGATTTCTGGACCTATCGCTGGTCAGATCTGCTGTTGCTCAACGCCAACGCGGTCAGCATTGAGGCAGTCAATGCATTTTACAAGTGGATTCACGAACGTGTAGAACTCAACACGCCGTGGGATCAGTTTGTTCGCGAAATCGTCGCATCCCGTGGTTCGAATTTCGAATACGGGGCCACAAACTTCTATGCGGTTCATCAGTCGCCGGAAGATATGGCAGAGACTGTCAGTCAGGCGTTTCTGGGACTTTCTATCGGCTGCGCCAAGTGCCACAACCATCCGCTCGAAAAATGGACGAACGATCAGTACTACGCTTTCGCGAATCTGTTCTCCCGTGTTCGCGCGAAGGGCTGGGGCGGTGACGGCCGGAGCGGTGATGGCAAACGTACGCTGGTAACGGTCAGGTCGGGTGAACTGGTTCAGCCCAAAAACGGCAAGCCGCAAATGCCGACGCCGCTGGATGCGGAACCAATTCCATTTGATGCGCCGGGTGACCGTCGCGAACATGCCGCGGAATGGCTGACATCCGCTGAAAATTTGCTGTTTTCGCGATCGATTACGAATCGGATCTGGAAGAATTTCTTCGGCGTCGGGCTAGTCGAACAAGTGGATGACATGCGAGCTTCGAATCCCGCGAGCAATGAAGAAATGCTGGCTGCGGCATCCAACTATCTGGTTGCAGAAAATTTTGATCTCAAAGTGCTGATGAAAGCCATCCTGCAGTCGGAAACTTACCAGCGAAGCAGTGAAACGCTGCCTCAGAATGCAGGCGACGTCCGCCAGTATTCCCGCTTTTTTCCGCGTCGGCTGATGGCCGAAGTCCTGTTAGACGCTGTCTCACAGGTGACCGACGTGCCCACAGAATTTGACAAGATTGTGTTTTTGGGATCAGATGTCAAAGACACCAAAGACTATCCGAAAGGAACGCGTGCGATCCAGCTTCACGATTCCGCCGTGCAGTCATATTTCTTGCAGACTTTCGGACGGAATCAGCGTCGGATCACTTGTGAATGTGAACGTTCTGACGAACCCAGTCTGGTACAGGTGCTGCATATTTCGAACGGCGATACACTCAATCAGAAGCTTTCGGCCGCCGACAACCGGCTTGCGAAATGGCTGACCGACGCCAAGTCGGATTCTGAATTGCTGGATGACGTGTTCCTCACCTGTGTTGCTCGCAACCCCAGCGAAGGCGAAAGAGAAGAATTGCTGGCTTTGCTGGCAGCCACGGAATCAGCAGAAAAACGTATCGTGCTGGAAGATCTTGTGTGGAGCATACTCAGCAGCCGTGAATTTATGTTCAATCATTAATCCCCAATGCCGGTGTGTTTCTGGTGAATCGTACAAAATCGAGGGGGCGTAATGGTTGAGCCGTTTTGGGGCGGGCCTAGAATGCTGGGCAGGCCTGACGGTTTCTCTGTGAGTGTTGCTGAAACCTTACGCTGTCCGGGCTGTCGTTGCTGCCTGCCTCAGACTGCAACCAGTCATTCAGAAGGAGTTTACTTACGATGCCATACACACTGCCCGCGTTGCCTTATGCACTCAACGCGCTCGAACCGCACATCGATGCGAAGACGATGGAGATCCATCACGGCAAACATCACCAAGCCTACATTACAAACGTCAACAAGGCTCTGGAAGGTTCGCCGTTGGCTGAAAAACCGATTGACGATCTGATGCGAGATCTGAATTCCGTACCGGAAGCAATTCGGACGGCTGTTCGTAACAACGGTGGTGGCCATGCGAATCACTCACTGTTTTGGACCGTGATGGCTCCGAAGGGTGGTGGAGATCCGACTGGTGATCTGGCGACGGCAATCACGACCGCCTGCGGAAGCCTTGACGCATTCAGAGAGCAATTCGCCAAAGCCGGTGCGACACGATTTGGAAGCGGTTGGGCATGGCTGAGTGTCAAATCTGACGGCTCACTTGTCGTCGAAAGCACCGCCAATCAAGACACTCCGCTGTCCGAAGGCCGTACGCCGATTCTTGGACTCGACGTTTGGGAACATGCCTATTACCTGCACTACCAGAACCGCCGCCCTGACTACATCACGGCGTTTTGGAGCGTTGTCAACTGGCCGGAAGTAACGCGACGCTTCGCTGCAGCAAAGAAGGCATAGTGCCCTGTCAATGCTAAGAATCAGGGTTGGGTGGCGCGGCTGGACCGAACGAAGTGAAGGAAGCCCCGGGGTTTCGGGCTAACGCCTTCCAATCCCGGCCACCCTAAAGTTTAAGGTTTGAGCGAAACAGACCCTTAGCATAGGTTACGCGTTGCTTCACGCACCCTACGACAAGGCAACTTGAAGGTCGCTGAGTAAAGTAGTACCGCTGCCAATTCAGATCTACTAGAAGGGGTCAGGAGCATCAGGCATCCTGACCTTTTTTTTACATGGATGAAAAACTATGCGATGGTTCCCGATGCGTACCGTGCCTGTCACTGCCCTGCTCCTTTTCAGTCTGACGACCAACTCCGCCTTCAGTAGCGAAGAACTCAGCCGCAGTTCAATTGTGTCGCGAGTCCGAGACGATATTGAATACTTTGCATCCGACGAACAGGAAGGTCGTGGCGTCGAGACACAAGGAATCGAACGATCGGCCGAACGGATTATTGCCGAGTACCAAAAATTCGGTCTGGTGCCGGCGATGCCGGAGAATTCTTTTCGTCAGCCCTTCGAAGTCCCGCTCGGCGACGTAGTGATCGCCCCGACGACGCATGTGAGTCTCACGGCTCCGGACGGTACGGTGCTGGATTTGGAACTGGGCCAGGAGTTTCAGCCGATTCGGCGCGGGGCAAATGGCGATGCGAACGGGGGGTTGGTGTTTCTGGGGTACGGAATCCGTTCTGACGAATTTCGATTCGATGAATTTGCCAATGTCGATGTCGCTGGCAAGGTCGTCGTTGTGATTCGCCGCGAACCTCAAAACTATGACGGCGGTGCATTTCAGGGGACAGTCACAAGTCCCAATGCATACATTGATCGCAAACTGGAACTCCTGAAACAGGCCAAAGCGGCAGCCGTCGTGTTCGTGAACGATTTCTCCAGTTCGCCGACAGAGCAGTCGGATGAGCTGGCAACACCGTCGAGTTTCGGAAATGACGGGACATCGCTGCCTTTCGTCCATGTGAAGCAACGCATCATCGATCGCGTACTCAGCAGCACTCCGCTGACAACTCCGGACGGACAATCCTTATCAAGCCTGCAGCCAGCAGAAAAATATATCGATGCGAATATGAAACCCCTATCGCAGGAACTGAAGGGTTGGACAGCCGATGTCACCACAAAGTTTCAGGGCAATTCCGTGACTGCCTTCAATTTGATCGGCATGATTGAAGGAGAGGGTCCACATGCCAATCAGACGATCGTAATTGGCGGTCATTATGACCATATTGGATTTGGCGGATTCGGATCGAATTCGCCGAATCGCAAAGGGGAAATTCACAACGGAGCCGACGATAACGCTTCCGGCACGTCGGCAGTGCTCGAACTGGCGCGCAGAATTGCTTCCGGACCAAAACCAAAACATCGTATGGTCTTCATCTGTTTTTCGGGCGAGGAACGTGGACTCATCGGCAGCAACTACTATGTCGAACATCCAGTGGTGCCACTGGATGATACAATTGCGATGATCAATTTTGATATGATCGGCAACCTCAAAAACAATCTGGTAGAAGTCAACGGCGTAGGCTCGGCAGTCGAATTTCGTGACATCGCAATCAAAGCGGATCAGGCCACTCCCATCAACATCAGAATCATCGACAGTGCGTTTGCGGGCAGCGATCATCTGCCTTTCTATCAAAAGCAGATTCCCGTCATGTTCTGTTTCACCGGGATGACCTCGATCTACCACACACCAGATGACGATTTTGAAACGCTCAACATCGAAGGTGTCGTTTCCGTGATTGACTATTCCGAGCAACTGCTGCGTGGAATCGACAATCTCAGGGATCCACCGACGTTCGTCTCGACTCAACCCCGCAGCCGTCGCGCCGCCAGCCGATCGCCGTATTTCGGCATCCAGCCGGATCTGGCAGCGAGCGGTGCCGAAGGTATCGTAATTCGATCGGTCAGAGAAGCGTCTCCTGCGGAAGCGGCTGGTCTGCAGACTAGTGATGTTATCACAAAAATCGATGACACAGCCATTGAAAGCTACCAGTCACTGATCGAGATTCTCATCGCCTCCAAACCTGGAGAGACGCTGAATGTGTACTACAAACGCGGTAGTGAAGTGATGTCGACGCAAGTGACGCTCGGCGAGCCGCGGCGATAAGACGTGATTGGCGTGATGATCGTACTCCTGACAAGTTTCTTACATATTCGTGACAGGGTTCTGACCACTCGATCGCTGAAACACCGTCCAATACGGCACCTTCGGATTTGATCGATCAGGTTTTTGGCGTTGCGCTCATCGATTGATCGCGCGATCCTGACCGAAATTTCTGACACTAACAGGAGAAATGTGATGCTGAATTCACTACGACGTTGTGCGATCGCTGCGGCGATGGTCATTTGCTGTTCCGCGATTGTGCAGGGCCGAGAACCATCGAAACTGCAAAAACTCACACTGGATGCGATGCCCGGTTTTTCAATCCTCAAGGCGGGCGAGAAACAGCTTGTCTGGATGCGAGTTGGACTCGGTGGTTTTCATTTGGAGCGTGACGGCGACCGAGCGCCTGTCAACGTGGCGATTGTCCTCGATCGATCCGGTTCGATGCAGGGCGAGAAAATTCAACGAGCACGGGAAGCCGCCATCGGTGCGTTGGACATGCTTCGCGCCGATGACATTGTGTCGATCATCGCCTATGACTCCGACGTAAACGTCCTAGTCCCTGCCACGAAACTCACAGACAAAGAATATGTGGCTTCGATAATTCGTGCGATTCAGCCGGGCGGGAACACTGCGTTGTTTGGCGGCGTCAGTAAAGGGGCCGCAGAAGTTCGCAAGTTCATGGACGAGCAACATGTCAATCGGATCATTTTGCTATCCGATGGTCTCGCCAATGTCGGACCATCGTCCCCCGGCGAACTTGGTGACTTGGGCGCGTCGATGAAGAAAGAAAATATCAGCGTAACAACGCTGGGCCTTGGCCTGGGATACAATGAGGATCTGATGGTGCAGCTGGCAGGCAGGAGTGGTGGAAATCATCAGTTTATCGAAAACGCATCGGAGTTGGCGGATATCTTTCGACGTGAGTTTGACGACGTGTTGTCAGTCGTCGCACAAGGCGTGGATGTAAAGATTGAGATTCCCGAAGGCATCCGGCCTGTTCGAGTGCTGGGCAATGCCGCTGATATCAACGGTCAATCGGTGATCACGCGGCTGTCGCAGGTCTACAGTGATCAGCAGAAACACGTTGTCGTAGAAGTCGAAATTCCTGTCGGTCTGGCTCATGCCGCTGTCGATTCCTCGGGAACCGAAATTCTGAAATCGATGCCACTGGCCACCGTGACTGTTTCGTATCGCAATATGGTCAGCGAATTGACAGAAACTCTCACTGGGGAAGTGTCGGTGTCGTTCAGCAGTTCGGATGAGAAAGTGAAAGCGAGTGTCAACAACAAAGTGATGGCGGATGTTGTGGCTCTTGTCGCCAGCGAACAGAACAAGATGGCAACCGATCTGCTCGACCGTGGCGACATTCTGGGCTGCCGCGAAAGCCTGGAAAAGAATGCTCTGTTTCTGGAAATGAATGCTGAAAAATACAAGAGCCGCGAGTTAGAGGAGCTTGGACGATCAAATCGAGCTCAATTTGGTTTTTTGGATGGCGTCACTTCAAATGCGGCACCGGAAGCAAAGAGTGCTCGCAAGGAAATGCGGCAGAAACAGTACGAAGCAGATTCCCAGCAGTCAAAGTGAGACGAATGTTCGGCGAGCCGATCTGTTGATTTATACTTCGCTCGGCGTGTGTCTAGCAATGATTATGGCGTTCGCGCGGATTTTGACGCTGCGATGTTCTTTGACAACGTGTTTCGGTGGAATCGTGGCCGACATGCGAGTGATGTCTGAGCTAGGTTGCGTGAGGCCGGGTGTGGGATTGCATCCGGGTTTACGAACATATCGCCTTTCCGGGCGATGTCAGATTTTTACTGCACAACGCCATGCACCAAACCTCTCAAACTCTGATTCCACGTTGGTTACGATACGGCATTTTGGCGTTGCTGACGCTGGTTGCCGCGAACCTGCTGGCATGGCGGAGCATTGAACCGGATCTGTGGGGACATATTCAGTACGGTGAAGACTGGATTCATGCTGGCAGGATGCCGACGACCGCAAGTCATACGTTTTCGACCCCCAACCAGCCGTGGGTGAACCACGAGAATCTGTTCGAACTTGCCGTCGCTGTCGGACAGCGAACCGTGGGCGGCTACGGATTGATGATCTTCAAATGCCTTTCTGGTTTGTGGTTGCTTTGGATGATGATGCGGAATGCGTCACGTCTGGGTGTTCCGGCTCTTGCAGCCGCTGTCGCGATGATACCAGTCGCGGCAGGATTGGCTGAGTTCTGGCTCATGCGTCCGCAGTTACTCAGTTTTTTGTTTTTTGGCTTGATGCTGGTCGCACTCGATCGAGCGTTTCGTGACTGGGAGGCATCGAAGACCGTTCACTTTCGCTGGCTGTGGTTCTGTATTCCTTTGATGATCGCATGGACCAATGCACACGGTGGTTTTGCGGCAGGTCTGTGCGTATTTGTGGCAGTTCTCGGATTGCGAGGCATAGAATTCTGGTGGCATCGACGTAACCTGACGCATCGCACGATTCTGCAACTTGCTGTGATTGGATGCATCGCAATTCTGTCAGTACTGGTCAATCCGTACGGCTACGAATTGCCATACTGGATGATTGTGTCACTGAGTCAGCCACGACCGGAAGTTTCCGAATGGGCAAACATTCTGGACGGTGGCGGCGTACTGTTTCCATTTTTGCTTCTGTCGATCCTGTCAATTGCGTGTGTCTGCATGACGAGATTCAGGCGAGACTGGGTTCAGATCGTCGTATTGGCACTGATCGCCGTGCAGTCGATCGGCCATCTGCGACATCTGGCATTTTTTGCGATCGCCTTCGGATTCTGGATGCCGCAACATGTCTGGGCTTTGTGGCATCGACTGGTGGAATGGCGACCCACGCTTGGTGTTCACGAAGAACTCACAAAACGGGCTGCGAAGCTGATTGGCCTTGAGCTTGCAGTTGTCGCCTCATTGCTCGTGGGGATGCTGAGTTACACGTTTGCGACATTTGGTGTTGATCGAAGTAAGTATCCTGTCTCCGCATTTGAATTCATGGATCGAGAAGGCATCAGTGGAAGACTGGTGGTCACATTCGACTGGGCTCAGTACGCACTGGCTGCCCTGGCACCGAACACGGCGGTGGGTTTTGATGGTCGCTACGATACATGCTATCCGCAAACGGTTGTTGATATGAATTTCGACCTTCTATTCGGCTCGGACATGTCTCGTCGCTATCGCGGTCCGGATTCGGGGCCGGTCGATTCTAATCGCGTGTTAGAGTTCGGCAATCCAAATCTGGTCCTTATGGATTGTCTGGCCGATGTTCCTGCTGTGCGAAATCTGGACAATCATCCTGACTGGATTCCGCTTTATCGTGATGGTCGGGCCGCTTTGTGGGGACGACGGTCGGAATTCGACGATCCGAAACACCCAGGGTATCTTGCTCCGGAACGTCGCCGCATTTCCAGCGTAGTCCCCGAAGGAATCGCGTCGTGGCCGGGATTTCCTAATCGGTCAGGCCGAGATGCTTTTTCTCCCGACGTTGCCGCGCGAGCGTCGCGGACTCACCGTACGGAGACACAATTGACTGTTTCGGATTCCGACGGAATTCAGTGAACTCGTGCCCAAGTAGGTCCTTTCTGCCGGAAAGGACTTCGCAGCAACACTGCGACCTGCGACCAGTTGCGGTTCCATTTCTAAATCATGTCGCCGGAGATCACAGCGACGCTTTTTGTTTCACCCGGTGACATCCCGCTCACGCTTCGCCATGCGGCGAAAGTCCAGCCCGGCAGGCAGGACCTACGGAAATCGCAGCCTGCTGCATTAG
>Ga0335397_10005208_pt1 | contig 17059 bp, 16 predicted proteins | sample MAT04_FD_205740 | JGI IMG/M metagenome (GOLD analysis project Ga0335397, IMG submission 205740) | Freshwater microbial communities from Lake Fryxell liftoff mats and glacier meltwater in Antarctica - MAT-04 (spades assembly) (version 2) ... | reverse complement strand
TGCCGCATGTCCATTTGGCGTCAACTCCCACCACTTTGCAATTGCAAGCGTCACGGAGTCAGTCGTAACTGCGCATACCGCCTTGATCAGAGCAGCCTTCGTTTTCCTGTCCATCACAATTACCTCAAAAAAGTTATCGATATCGTCAAAAAATGCTGGCTGAACGGCGGCGATCAGTGGGCGGCAGGAGTTGATTCGCCATGATCAGAAACGTCACCGCCGCCGCTCTGTTGCATCGCATAGTTCGTTGTCACTCTACATCGCCGAGCCGGTAACGAAATCACCTCGTAGTCACCTTCGGACTGTCGATGCCGAAGATCCTCCACGATTCGGTGAATATCGTTGTCGAACTTTGCCGCGAGGCGCCGTTTGGTTGCAAGAATTTCTTCGTTGGGATCAGGTATCATCTTCGGTTGCCTTCAGTTGTTCGGGAGTGCAAATTATCGGAGGCACAAATCCAGCATTGCGGCAGGTGGCCGCGATCTGGGATTGCAAGTGTGGATTGAGAATGTGTTTGAAGTTCCAGGTCGCAATAAATTGTACACCATTTGCCGCAGCCAATGCGATGTGCAACGCATCTCGCGGTTCCGAGGCAGGCACAGCAAGTTGAGCGACCAATTCATTTGCAAGCAATTCTGCGTCGAGGGATTCGGCGAGCAACGGAATTCCCTGCAGAACTTCGAGTCGCTCCGATGCTGCCATTGGGTCACCATCACCGCATTCGTCAATTGTGAGACGTGACGATACCAATCGGTATCGCGAACGCGCGGTAGACCACCACGCGCGAGTGATCCTTTGATGTGAAGCGATATCGGGATTCGGATGCAGTCTGCCGGCGATATGGCCGATCACCGTCGTTTCAATGTAAACAAGATCCATCACAACATCCAATCATCGACGAACGCCTGCGATATGCGGGGACCGAGGAGAAAAATCTGCGCTCGGAACCGACTGCGTCGAGGTCTCCCGTCCATTGTTTTGTTCAAGTAAACCGGTGTCGCGGCGTGCTTGCCCGAGAGCTAAATGGTACTCAGAAAGTGTGGTGTTTGGCAATGATTTTTGGCCACTCTGTCTGTCGGGCAGTCAGCACGAGAAGACTCAACGGTGTCAAGTGCATCAACGGTGTCAAGTGCATGGTACTGATGATGCATTCCTCTACCGGCGACTCACCCATTGAATCAAAAACGCATCGTCAAAATGAGTGTCGCCTGGCTGGTTTCGGAATTCCAGGCTTCGTCCAAAGACGTAACCGAATTCCCAGGCCGACAGACTGCCATCCTTGTCGGTTGATTCAAATCCCAGCAACAGGCGAAAATCACGATACGTCATTACAGGATTTGTTGCATCCGGAAAATTGACCTGCCACGTTCCGCCACCCATCTGCCCGGCCAGGTACATACGATTTTTCTCGCTCAGCATGTAGTCAATGCGTGGTCGTGGGAAAATCAGATCCATCCGAAGACCCTGCGTGAAGAGGTCGCGTAAAGAGACGCCAATGACGGGCAGGGCCGCGACATCATCTCGGTCAAGATAGTCAATGCCAAAGACGAAATCGGTGGAATGATTGACGTGGAACATACCAACAGCATGACTCGGAAAGCGAATACCTTTCCGCGCGCTGCCTTCAAAATCACTAAACGCACCGACGCTCGTAAACAGGTCATAAATCAACTGATCTGAAAACTTATTTCGAACCTGGTAACCCAACGTGAAATCCCAAAGTCGTGGCGGCAGCGGTGATGACACTGGACCGGCCAGCCAATGCACGTTGATCGCTCCTGTCAGACCATGCCTGTTACCCCGGCGCAAGTAAGGATGAGACTGCCAATCCAGCCAGCCAAAGTTCTCACCATGCCCCGGGATCCATGCGAGCATCGACTGCTCGCTGAATGCTGATCAGTTGAGCGCATGCGTTCGATTCAATCGTGAAGAGCGCAAGCACGAACATACTTCGCATCAGGCGATAAAATTCTCGCTTCAAGTATTTTTCCTGGGGGTGCCTCATGCACGTGTGATTCTGGCTTGCCAGTCGTGATGTCACAAGACTCGTTTATCGCGTGAAGCCCGGCGGATTCTGCCGTTTGTCCGATTGACGTCGGTTTTGAATGGAATCAAGCACCTTTCGCAGTGCATTGAAATGCGGGATGCCGTCAAATTGTTGCCGCCAGCAACCATGGCAACCCATACCTGCCGATCGGCAAAGTTAAGATGATCACCGTTCCGGACGTGGCGTGCATCTGGCCACGGCATTGCTTTTCAAAACACGCTTTGAGTCGTGTCGGATCGCGGTCCGCGTTGCGGCAGGTCCTTTCTGCCGGAAAGGACTTCGCAGCGCCGCTGCGACCTGCGACCAGATGCGGATCAACTTCAAAATCATGCCGCCGGAAATCACGGCACCGCATTTTGTTTCGCGTTACAGTATCCCGCTCACGGTTCGCCTTGCGGCAATTTGGAAAATCCTTTCCGGCAGAAAAGACCTACGGAAACCGCCAAATCGCAGCGTCGTGAAATCGCTTTTCCCATACTCCACCGAGCGTCGTCCAACTACCGGGCTTCTTGAAGAACTGCCGCAATCCGGGGATCGGCGAGTTTCGGGGCAAGCAAACACTTCGTCAGACGAATGGTGTCAGCCGAATGAATCGCAGTGAGCGACATATTCGGTTGTCCTCATTCGGCTGACTATATCTTCAACCTCGCTTCCCTTTGGTTCTTCGTGGACTTTGCGGTTACAAACTGCGATTTTGTTTTACCACGGAGGACGCACAAAAGAGATACGTCAAGTGCATGGTACCTACGCGTTGTCGTTAGGTGTCAACGTTCCATCCATACTTATCGCTCCAAGATACTGTAAACAAGTCCTTTCCGTAGTCGCCGACCGATAATTGACAAGAACTGCCATCATCCGTAGCGTGGTATTCCCAAGGTCCATAGAATGTGTCCACAATCGATAACTTAATCGGTGCAAGTGAAGTCGGGAATCTACCGTGAGTTGCGCGATACGACATGAGCGCATCGACGATGGGTTGACCAATTTCGGGGAGTTTAGACGGAGATGGCGCTCGAAAATCTCGCGAAAGATTACTTCCTGCCTCTTGCAGTGCAATGACTTCTCCGCAGAGCCATATCAGAAACTGCCAGGGGATTTGCTCTCCAACCGACCCCATACGCATCAAGTTAAGCGATTTTCTGCACAATCAGTGTGCGATCAGCGAAGATTAGTGTTCTAAATCCGGGCTTTTTGGGAACACTAATCTTCGCTCATCAACACTGATTAAAACAAACACTCGTGATTCTCTCTTAACTTGATGCGTATGGGTTAGCTCTCCAACCGACCCCGCGTCGGTGGAAGCTTGACTGGTCGGCTACAGGAACGAAACACCGCGATACAACCACTCCACTTGACCCCGCGTCGGTGGTTGGGCGACGTCGCTTGTGTGTCGCGGCTACACCGACGCAGGGTCGGTGCAGGCCAGTGCATGGAGTTCGAACTCGCCGGTTTAGCTCACCAGTCGGCGGTTCACCGACGCGGGGTCGGTGGAGCCGTGAAATGGTCAGTAATTGAGCGGCGGCGGCGACCACCGGCTAATCGCAAACACTCTGTCTTCTTGTGTCACAATTCTTCACGGCATTGCTCGATGGGGGTAGACTAATGCGAACACCCCGAGCCAACGTTTTCGAAGAAGTCGTGACCTTTGTTGTCCACCAGAATGAACGCTGGGAAATCGATCACGTCGATTTTCCAAATCGCCTCCATGCCGAGTTCTGCGAATTCAATCACTTCAACCTTACGGATATTTTCTTTTGCCAGAATCGCGGCTGGCCCACCGATGCTGCCAAGATAAAATCCGCCATGTTTGTGGCAAGCTTCTGTGACCTGTTTTCCTCGATTGCCTTTCGCAATCATCACCATGCTTCCCCCAGCAGCCTGAAAGAGATCGACATACGAATCCATTCGACCGGCTGTTGTCGGGCCGAATGAACCGCTCGCATAGCCCTCCGGTTTTTTTGCCGGGCCGGCGTAGTAGACCGGATGCTGCTTGAAATAATCCGGAAGCGAGCCCCCGGCATCGAGACGTTCCTTCAGTTTCGCATGGGCGATGTCGCGTGCGACGACAATCGGGCCGCTTAGCAATAATCGAGTCGTGACCGGATACTGATCCAGATCTGCCAGAATCTGTGGCATCGGGCGGTTCAAATCAATGCGAACTGCGCTTTCATCTTTGCGATGACGAAGGTTTTCGGGGATATACTTCAGTGGCTGGGTTTCAAGTTGTTCGATAAAGACGCCGTCTTTCGTGATCTTTCCCTTCGCTTGCCGATCCGCACTGCAGGACACGCCAATTCCGATTGGCAGCGAGGCACCATGTCGCGGTAGGCGGACGACGCGGACATCCAGGGCAAAATACTTCCCACCGAACTGAGCGCCGATGCCGCAGGTTCGAGCGGCGTGCAGCATTTTCTCTTCCATTTCGAGATCCCGAAATGCGCGACCCAAAGCGTCGCCGGTTGTTGGCAGATGATCGAGATACTTTGTTGAGGCAAGTTTGACGGTCTTCATTGTCGCTTCAGCAGACGTACCGCCAATCACAAAAACCAGGTGATACGGTGGACAGGCCGCCGTGCCAAGTGTCAGCATCCTGGACGTGAGGTATTCGACAAGTGACTTCGGGTTCAGGACTGCGCGGGTTTCCTGATAGAAAAATGATTTGTTGGCAGAACCGCCACCTTTGGCGATAAACAGGAATTTGTACTCATTGCCATCACATGCCATGAGTTCGAGTTGTGCGGGCAGATTGGTGTTTGTGTTCTTCTCGTCCCACATCGTGAGTGCGGCGTTTTGTGAATATCGAAGATTGTTTTCCGTGTAGGCATTGTAGACGCCGCGTGCCAGCGCGGCTTCGTCGCCGCTCGACCAGACCGCATGACCTTTCTTTCCCATCACGATCGCAGTGCCGGTATCCTGGCAAAATGGCAGCACGCCCGCGCTGGCGACGTCGGCGTTTTTGAGCATCGTTAAGGCAACCATGCGATCATTTTCGGAAGCTTCCGGATCGTCCAGGATTGCGGCGACCTGTTTCAGGTGTGCCGGGCGAAGAAAGAAGTTGATGTCATGAAATGCCTGCGAACACAACAACGTGAGCGACTGTGGATCAACACACAGCATCTCCTGACCCTCAAACTTCCGTACCGCGACGTGGTCCTTTGTCAGCAGCCGATATTGAGTGTCATCGGTTCCGGTATCAAACATGGGTTCATAGACAAAAGGAGCAGTTGGCACGGCAAGGTTCACTATTCGCGAAGAAAAAAATCGTAGCCGTTCACGGCCAGACGGAGTAGGGTGGGTCAAGTTTGCGAGATTGTCAGGTGGGTCAGCGAAAACCGGATTTTCTTCGTTGAAAATGGTGGCGTGATTCAACGCTGCGATCGCAAATGCAGACCCACCAGATCGCTCTCAAGCAATGTATCGAGTTACAATTCACTTGTCACGTGTCACCGCCGCCGCTTTTCTGCCGCCACCTTCAATATATTCTGAAACTCCAAAAGATCAAAAACGGAGGTTCACTCCGCGTCAGATTAGAATTCACCCTGGGTAGAATCGTTCACTCCCGCGATTCCGCGCAACCCCGTCAAATAACCACATGACCCTGGTCACCGATTGACTAACCTCGCGGGTACAGTGCAACCAACATGAGCGACACGAAATCTCTGATCCGACAATGGCGACTTCTTAGGTTCCTTGCGGACGCACGAGTTGGGTACACGGTCAAGGAGTTGCGTGAGGAAATGTCTGTATCCGTGGAGACCATTCGACGCGACCTCATCTGTCTTGGCACAGTCGGGTTTCGTGTCCATGAGACCGTTGGTTATCGCGGCGTCAAACGCTGGCGAGTCGAAGGGTTTGAAGACAATTTTAGATTCACGATCACGGACTTGATTTCGATCTACATGGGACGGCAGTTTCTGGAACCACTCGCGGGGACTCCGTTTTGGGAAGGCCAGCAAAAAGTCTTCAGCAAGATACGCGGTGCTCTTGGCGAAAACGGGATGAAGTATCTGAAGAAGCTCGCCGCATCGCTACACGCCACCAGCGTCGGAGCCAGCGACTATACACAGCGCAGCCAGATGATTGATCATCTGATGGTCGCGATCGAAGACAAACTTGTGACGTTGATCGTGTATCAATCCGACCAGTCCACCGAGCCCGTCGAGCAGGAAGTGTATCCTCAGGGCTTTGTGTTCCATCGCGGCAGTTTGTATCTCATCGCCTGGTCCAGCCGACGGGGGGAAATTCGGACCTACAAGATGGACCGCATCGACGATGTGCATTCGACCAAGCTGCCCGCCCGCGTGCCGGAGAGTTTCAATTTGGCAGACTGGCTGGAACACAGCTTCGGCATCTACCGCAGCAACACCGGCGAAATGCAAACCATCCGCATCCACTTCACCCGCGACGTTGCTCGTTATGTGAAAGAATCCAACTGGCACAAAAGCCAGAAACTGACGCCACAGAAAGACGGTAGCCTGCTCGCCGAATTTCAACTCACCGACACTCAGGAAATCAAACGCTGGATCATGTCTTTCGGGCCCAAAGCGAGGGTGCTGGATCCGACGGAACTCGCGGAAGAAGTCGCAAATGACCTGCAGCAAATGATCAACGGATATAAAAACATGGTTCTGGAGGATCGCCTTTCGGCATTAACGAAAGTTAAGGATGTCGATTAATCCAACACTCCCCGATACGTGCTCAACGCCAAGCGGCAATCTCACTGGGATTAGAAAAAGAATTTGTCCGAACTTGCGCAATAATTTGCTGGCTCGCATTTCTATGATGGTATCAGGGAGTGTAATTTACAGCAACCAGAATATTCAATTAAATTTGAGGCGTAGCCGTGACACAACGCAGATGGCAACAAACAGTGGCTGAAACTTTGGACAGATTTATCGACGGCAATGAAGCCAAACAAATCGTGCGTCGAGCTGACTACTCTGCGGTCCCAAGAGAGTTTTTAGGTGAGGTGTACCTGCGAATTATGCGAAGTACGCGCTGTCAGGAAGAATTTCCAGACGCCACGGAGACTGAAGTTCAAAAGCGAGTCTGGGCACTAGCACCATACCATCTCCGCAATGCAGTTCGCCAAGTCTTTACAGAACGGTCAGTCCCCAAAGAAATATTTCGCCGAGATGAAAGGGAAGACTGTGAGCAAGTTCAGATTGAGGAGTTAGTACTCGCGCTGCCTGAACCACTGCAATCAGTGGTGCGTCTCCGACTTGCCTCGAAAACCTTTACGGATATCGCCGCTATCAAAGGCGTAGCTGTCGGGACGATTAGCCGCCAGTTTCAAAAGGCTGTGCAAATACTCAGAGCGTCTGTGGCCAACAACTGATCTGATCTGTTGAAAGAAACAAAAATGCGACTTGATCTCGAATTTCCCGTCTTTTCCACGTCTGCGATTGCAGTCGATCACGGATATCACCTCTATGCGGGATTGTCCAAAGCACTATCGACCCTGCATTCAGAGAACGGCATCGCCGTACATCCGATTGTCGGCCGACAGATTGGTGACCGCATGTTGCAGTTGATGCCATGGAGCAGCTTGAAGATTCGCACGCCCCAGGAACGCATTGGCGATCTGGTGGGACTGGCAGGCAAGACCGTCACTATCGGCGACCGACAAGTGAGACTCGGAGTTCCCAAAGTCCAGGGCCTGGAACCCGCCACAGCCCTTCGTAGCCGGCTGGTGACCATCAAAGGCTTCATGGACGCCGAATTGTTTGCCCAGGCCGTCCGCCGTCAACTGGACGCCTTGGAAATCAGTGAACGAGTCATCCTGACCATCGGCAAGCGCCGCACCTTGAAAATCCGCGACAAAGAAGTCGTCGGCTTTGAAGTGATTCTGGAAGGGCTGACAGCAGACGAAAGCATCGCCTTACAGGAACAAGGCCTCGGCGGCAGACGGCACATGGGCTGCGGAGTTTTTGTGGCGGCCAGGAATTTGGAGGCGAAGGCGTGAAGGTTCTCCTTGCAAAATCATTTCACGGCGTAACGCCGCCACATGAAGCCACGTTACTTGGCCATTTACAGGCGGTCCATGCCGCAGCTCTGACCATCATTGATGCTTGCGGTAAGTCTATGGTGGCGGTGTTTCGACTGCCGATCAGTGATCTGCCCCGGTTTCGGCAGGTCGTTGCGATTGCGGCTGCGATCCATGATGTAGGAAAAGCGAATTCACATTTTCAGGGAATGCTGACTCGTTCGGCAGATCGCAGTCGCTACGACTTTCGGCAGGCGTTGAGGCATGAATGGGTGTCGTTGCTGTGGCTACAACAATCGAGCGTTCAACAATGGATAAGGGAAATTCTGCCCAACGAGTCCGATATCCTGATGCTTGAGTGCTGTATCTGTGGGCATCATCCCGGTCCAAAACGCCCAACACCTCCGGCAAGTATTGAAGGTGCGGGTTCAGAGATCCCCACATCATTTCATGGCCCGCACTTTCTTCAGATCACCGAATGGTTACAACAAGTGAGTGGCTCCAGTGTTCCGCCGCAAGTCTCGGAATGGACACTGAAATTTGATGAGTCATCAGCCCATGACCCGATCGTTACGTTGGCACGTTGGCACATGCGAGCCCAAAATCGTTTCGATAATCTATCTCCAGATGGAAAACGATTTATCGCTGCTGCGAAGGCATGCATGGTTGCAGCCGACGTCGCGGGTTCAGCGTTAACCGAACGCAAGCAGGTCCCGCAGCAACAGGCTGAGTGGATTCGCAGCACTCTGGCAACACTTCCGAAGGCGGCGGATATCGAGACACTTGTGAAGGAACGGCTCGGTGGTTTGCCGGAGCGCCCGTTTCAAACGAATGTGGCCGATTCAAAACAACGAGTGACTCTGGTCACAGCAGGATGTGGCTGTGGGAAAACTGTTGCCGCGTGGCTATGGGCTGCTCGTCAGTGTCCGGGGCAAAGGCTATTCTTTTCTTATCCGACCACAGGAACGGCGACTGAAGGATTTCGCGGCTATCTGTTCAATGAGGAAACGCAGCAAACAAAACTGAGTGCCGACCTATTCCACAGCCGAGCGCAGGTGGATTTTGAAGTCATTCTGGACGTTATAGAAGATGACAAGGCGGCTGCGATCGAAGAAGAGCAGTTGCGAATTTACTCGCTGAAAGCATGGTCCACTCCGATTGTCTGCTGCACTGTCGATACCGTGCTGGGGGTTATTCAGAACCATCGGCGTGGTCTGTACGCGTGGCCTGCACTGGCTCAATCTGCTTTTGTCTTTGACGAAATCCACGCCTACGACGACAAGCTATTCGGCTGCCTGCTTCGCTTTCTGTGTGATTTGCGAGGCGCGAAAGTTTTGTTGATGACCGCCAGCCTGCCGACACCACGACTCGCGGCAATTCAAACAGCATTGGAAGACGACGAGCCCCTGAACATCATTTCCGGGCCGCCGGAACTGGAACAGTTGGCTCGTTATCATCGGGAACAGCTGGAAGACATTAATGTTAGAGTTCGTGACGAACTGGCTCGCGGCGGGCGGGTTCTCTGGATCTGCAACGTGGTCGACAGGGCGATGGAAGTCGCGGATCGCTTTACTGACTGGAATCCGCTGATCTATCACAGTCGATTTCGTTATGAAGACCGAGTTCAGCGACACAAAGACGTTGTCGCAGCATTCTCACCGGACAGCAAGCAGACGGGGAGTCTGGCAATCTGTACGCAGGTTGCGGAAATGAGTCTCGATATTTCGGCAACCCTTCTGATAAGCGAAATTGCTCCCGTTCCATCATTGATTCAGCGTCTCGGTCGACTGAATCGACATGCGGTGCCGTCTGATCCGCCGCCGCCGACGATGCCTTTTGTAATTGACTACCCACGTAAAGATTCGGGCCAGATCAAGGAAATGCCCTACAGCTTTGACGTGTACGGCGACTGGCCGCAATTGACCGAGTCATGGCTGGAACAGTTGGGGACTCAGGACATCAGTCAGCAAAACCTCGCGAATGCATGGGAGAATCTGAATTCTGACGGCGACGTCGAGTGGATTGACAGCAGTTGGATCGATGGTGGTCCATCTACGCAGATTGATTCCCTGAGAACTGCGTCGCCCGGTGTAACGGTCGTTCGTGCCGGCAACGACGCTAATGACTGCAGGGGTGATGCGGCGAAGCTGGCCAGAGTGTCTATTCCGATGCCGCAGCCATACGGCAAGGCATGGACAGAATGGCCTCGAATCAAGGGCGTGATTATTGCGCCGGAAAACAGTTTGATCTATGACAGTCAGCGAGGTGCCCAATGGCAAAAGTAAAAACTGAATCTCCCAAAACACTGACAATGAATCTGTTCGCACCTGGCATGTCGATGCTGCATCGAGCCGGACTTGGCGGACTCGCCTGCTCGCTCCGAGCCATGGAACGCGATGTTCAGAAAAAGAAGCTGCCGGAGGATCGACGACCGGGCGGGAAGTGGCCACAAGGACAGCCACCGTGGACGATCAGCGAACAATCCATCACTCTGGATTTTGGCGAAGCTGAAAATGCCGCCAACTGGCTCAAAGCACTTTTCGAATACTCATTCGATCTGAAGGAGGATTTATTCTTTCTGCCCGGTCAATACGGAAGCGTCGCACCCAGTCACCCGGTACGAGCCTACCTGCAGCAGGGAATTACGCTGACATTTCTTCAGCACGGGCTGACTCGGGCATTAGCCAAGAGTGAAACGATACAAACTTTCAATCCCGAAGAAGACGCCAGCAAATCACTGCAGTATCAGTTCAAAGCTTGTACGGCTTACAAGCATCAAACTGGCTGGAAAGATGTCACCGACAACAAGGGGCAACTTGAACAAAAGCCTATTGAAGTGGCCGGACCACTGAGTCCTGGTGCAGTTGTCAGGCACAACGCCTTTTCCACCCCCACGAAACTCTATGACTTACCGGCTCAAATCATCCCGCTGTACTTCGCACTTGTTGGCTGTATGGCGCTGTCGATCAACCGGGGCAGCGGGGTCTTGCTGATTCCTGATGTTACCAACTTACTGGAGTTTCCGGCGATTCGTGCGGCGATGACACCGAAGTCCACGCGGGAATGCCAGATCACGATTGCGAGTGACGCGGCGTTACAGACACAACTTCGACTTCGCGCCACTCAGGAAATTCACAAGACGGAGTTACCAGCTTGCCACGTTGTGACCTTTCAACCGACTGTTTGGGCATCACAACAGAAGTCACGAGTCGATACGCTGACCGTGTCCTCCGGCAGCGACGAAGTGCTCAGTCAGTTCAGCATTGCGTTGAAAGAACTGAGTCCTCGAATTGCGACTCGCCAAGTTGAGGAGTCGAGTGGCAAAGGAAAGCAGAAAGTCGTCACTAAACGGAGTGAGTCGTTCTGGGTGGACAGCATCGTCCGGCCGCTTGTTGCGACAAATCTGGCTCGCGGCCAACCGTGGTATCACAACTTTGTGCAATTGATGACCAAAATCGATCCCGTCAGCAAACGTCCGCTGCGGGACAAACTGTCTTTTGAAAAGCAAGGATTGAGAGCAATGGTTGAAAAAGTGCCCTGGACTGACTCCGGTGAATCCACGATCGTCAGCGCAGTTCATGAGTCAATCGGTCGCCGATATGGACTCATCTCCAAAGAGAATAAAGGCAATTCCACGGCCATGAAGAACCGCTGGAAGGGCGAGTATGATCGATGGCGACTGGCGTTTGCCGGAGCCAAAACTTCTGAACAGTTCCGACGTTCGTTGTGTGATCTGTTCAGTCGGGCAGGAGTGAACAGCGTTCTGCAGGAGAACTGGACGAGCATTCTTCCGATGCTGTCCGACATTCGATGGCAGCAGGCTCGCGATCTCGCTCTTCTGGGTCTGGCGAGTTACTCCGGCAAGGGAGCGAAAGAGATTGAGGAAGCCGTCACTGCTGATGGTGACAGCGAAACAGACGTATAGATCAAATCTGATCTCGATGTATGAATTGCGAAGCGACTTAATTTCAAAAATCAATCGTGTTTACATTAACAATTAGGAAATTCAAATGTCATTGCATGTTTTCGGAAACATTGTCACACCGTTCGGAACAGCAGCCAATAACCGGGCAGAAACCGAAGGCAACATTACAACTTTGCAAAAGCTGATCTGGTACGGAGCACCGCATTCGACTGTCAGTGCTGAAGCGATTCGCTTTGCCCTGCGTCGATTATTGGCTGAAGCTGAGGAGACCGGTACGAACCGATCGTGGAATGAAGACGCTCGGGTGAACGAATGGAAAGATCATGAATTCGCGGGCTGGGCGGCAAAGAATGACAAGACCTTTATTGATGATGATCTTCTGGGCTTCATGCGAGCCGATGCGGCAAAAGAAGAAGCAGGCGAGAAAAAAGGTTCTGCGAATGTCCGCAGAGCAGTCTTGGAAATCACGCGAGCTGTTTCACTGACAGCGTGGTCGGGCGACGTCACATTCAATGCCGCATCGCCCGGTGCAACGCCATCCGCCTCCAAAGGCGACGACAACAAGAGCAAGAATCCCGTTCCGTACGGTACGGAAGTTCACGCGACTCGATATCAGTTTGGGTTCGCCATGACACCTGCTCGCCTTCGCGACGTATCACGAGCTGCGAAAGCAATTTCCGCCATCGGCAGCCTCCGTACGGTGGCGGGCAATCATGGCCGATTTCTCTTCGATTTTTCGCCGGAAGCCATTGTGTTGCGAATCACTGACGACCCCGCGCCCCGATTGTTGTACTGCTTCGACACAATCGATGGCGGACGCACTGTGAACGCCGACAGTCTGATTGCTCGAATCAAATCAAAGGACATCTCGAAGGATGAATTGATCGTGGGTGTGTCTGATACAAGCAGTCCTCTGGCGGAATCGCTGCGTCAAGCGGGCCTCACTGTCCAGGGCGTTAGGTCGGCAGTCGCTGCCGCCAGCGAACGGGTGGCCGCTGAAGTTTCGACAAGTGCCTGATACAGACCTGCAATTCGCAACGTTTGTTTAGAAAGTCAGCTTCAGGAGATTCAAGTGTTTGGAGTTTATGTCACAGTTCCTGTCGCCTGTTTCAGGCGAGGTATGGCCAGAGAGTACTTGGAAACCGAATTGATTCCGCCCCCATCGACGTGCTACGGATTTCTGCTTTCGTTGGTTGGCGAAACTGACCGTCGATGCCATCTGGGGTGCCGGGTCACGTGCGGCATCTTTGGTGAACCTGAAATCAGTGTGGTGTTGCGGACGGTCTGGCGAGTTAAAAAAACACCACTTGGGTCCGCAGGCAACACACGCCCTGATTATCAACAACTGTTGACTGATGTTCGACTGATTATCTGGCTGGATTCATCAGACGAACCTGATCAGGAGTTGACGCTCGAGAACCGAGTCCGAAAAGCACTCAACCCCGCCGACCGAGGTTCGATCGAACGCTTCGGTGGGCTGTCCCTTGGGGAGAGTACGCATCTTGTTGATATCGTTTCTCCTGTTGAAAACTGCCTAGAGACGCTGGCTCGGCAAGGCGCTTTTCGACTGTTTCAAACGTCTGCAACTGGACGGATGACACTCCCAGTTTGGGTGGACCATGTTGGTTCGGCGGGGACGAATTATGTCACGGGCGATTTGACACCGGGATCTGTGAGCAAACCGGACGTGCATCGACTTCCGAAGATTGAATTCAAACAGCAAACGCCGTAACGCATTTCATGCATCGAGAAAAGTCAATCGAGTGACCTACGTCGGCACCTCACCCACCTGCTTCAAGATCCGTTTGACCAGATCTTCAGAAAGGAAGAAATTCAGTTCGCTTATTAGCTGTTCAAGGACAGGAGCCAGTGCCGGAATCTGTCCACATTCTTTGGCCAGAATCAGAATTCCGACGGTTCCCACGATATTCAGATGGAGTTCCCGAGCGGCCTGCCGACCGGATTTTTCGTCGATCAATAAAAGACTGTCGGACGTTTCCAGAGCCAGTGCAATGGCTTCGGATTCGCCCGGGTCCAGGGTTTCACTCAAACGGTCCACACAGCTCACATCTTCCGGAGTAACCACTTTGATGAAGTCGAATCGAGCCAATTCAATTGGCGAATATGGTCCATCGGTTCGCTGCAATTCGTGGGCGACCGTCGGAGGAACGATCACAGCACCAAACAACGTTTTCAGGATATCTACCCGCGATATCCAGTCGAGTGCTCGGATGGGGGATGTGTCACTGATGACCAGCATCGCGCAACTCACCGAAATGTTTGACGGTCTCAAGTTCCGAATCCAAGTCTTCATCTGTGTACCGATAGATTGGCAGCCCGCGTTGGGCCAGTGCGGCTTCCATTCCCAGCCGGTCCAGCCCGGCCCAGGTGGCTGCCTGGTGGAGAGTCAGTCGATCGGCGTCGAAAAAACGGCACGCCAGTTCCACCCGAGCGTCACACTCAGTCAGGCCAGCCTGCTGTAGCTGTTCGTCAGAAATCAACAAAGGCATCTTTATCTCCAGGTACTGTCGTCACAGCACTTCGTTAAGCCACACACACTGAATACAAGGAATCAGGAGCTCGCTGCGGGATCAGCATTGTAGTCACGGAATGTCTCATTCGTCACTCTCTTTTTGCTGAGGGCACTACGTATGTCTCAACTCCCGTCAGAATCACTCGATGTTTGTGAAGATTCAAGCCTTTTGCCGAAGATTGCCAACGCCCCCGTCGCAGGCGTTCTGCCTTATGGTGATGTCGCATCGACTGTCGAACCTGTTGCCGAACCGCCCATTCGCATCATGGCTTTGCACGCGATGTTGTACTGCGAGCGGCTGTTTTATCTAGAGGAAGTCGAAGAAATCTACCTAGCAGATGGAAATGTCTACGCCGGTCGTAGGCTGCATGATGACGCCGTGTCGGAAGACGATGTCACTCCCGAAAAACGCTCGTTCCAGGTGTCCAGTGAAGCTTGGGGACTGACAGGCAAGGCGGATGCGGTTCGCAAGCGCGATGGACAATGGATCGCTTACGAACACAAGAAGGGCCGCTGTCGGCGGGAAACGGATAATACTCCGGCACCTTGGCCCAGTGATCGCATTCAGGCGATTGCGTATGCGGTGCTGATTTCTGAGACACTGAACGAACCAGTCAGTGAAGCTCGCATTCGCTACCACAAGGACAACGTCACAGCGAAAGTTGTCATCGACGACGTCGCGAGAGATGACCTTCGGCAGGCGGTCGAGCGGGCTCGTGAATTGCGGCGATCTGAACTCCGGCCGCCTGTGACGGAAAACGAGCGACTGTGCAGCACCTGTTCGCTGGCTCCGGTGTGTCTGCCGGAAGAAGAACGAGGCAAAGCTGAACAGTTGCAGTTGTTTCCCGCGCGTCGACACGGGCAGACTCTGCATGTGGTTTCGCCGAAGGCCCGCATCGGTCGCAGTTCTAATACCATTGTCGTGACAGTGGAGGATGACGTTCAAAAACTGCCAGTGGAAGATATCGACAGCGTGGTGATTCACGGTTCCGGACAGATGACGACTCAGGCTCTGCACCTGTGTTCGTCACGTGGCATTCCTGTTCAATGGTATTCGATGGGCGGTAAGTTTATGGCTGGAACCCAGTCCGTTTCCGGCCGAGTCCGTCAGCGAATTCGTCAGTTCAAGGCTCTGTCTGATCCCGCTTTCTGCATCGAATTGACTCGAAAAACGATTCAGGCCAAAGTTGAATCTCAACTGCGGTATCTCATGCGGGCCAGTCGAGGGAATGCGGAACGTCGCGATATCGTTGCTTCGTCACTGGATCGAATTCGCGAAACGCTGGCACGTCTCCCGAAAGCGGCATCCCTGGACACCATCCGAGGACTTGAAGGTATGGCCGCGAAAGCTTATTTCGCAGCGATGCCGTCCCTGATTTCAGATCAGGCGACCGAAGCCATGATCCCCAAAGGACGAACGAAACATCCGCCGAAGGATCGTTTCAATTGCCTGTTGAGTTACGGTTACGCAATGCTGTTTGGTTTGGTGCATCGCAGTCTGATTGCCGTTGGTCTCGAACCGGCGTTTGGATACTTCCATCAGCCACGATCGGCCGCTCCGCCACTGGTACTGGATGTGATGGAACTGTTTCGCACGGCGGTGTGGGACATGCCGTTGATCGGCAGCGTCAATCGAGCCATGTGGAACGACAGCAGTTTGTTTTGCATTTCGCCTGGTCAGGTCTGGCTGTCAGATTCCGGTAAGAAGCAGGCAATTCAGTTGTTCGAAGCTCGCCTGAGTGAAACCTTCAAGCATCCGCACACCGGAACGTCGGTCGAATACGCTCGAATCGTCGAGCTGGAATGCCGACTGCTGGAAAAAGAATGGAGCGGCTACCCCGACGAATTCGGCCAAATGCGATTGCGTTAACGAAACGCCAACCTGTCATAAGGTCGGCACCGTCTTGCGATTTCTTTTGTATGCTGCTCCGGCTGCGTTTCTCCGAAAACTGAACACCGAAAACTCTTTCTCATGTCCGACAAACACTGGCACCTGATCGCCTACGATGTTCGAGATCCCAAACGTCTTCGCAGGGTTGCTAAGATTCTTGAAGGCTATGGAACTCGCATCCAATACAGTATCTTCCGCTGTCGATTGGATCGTGAGGCGTTGGAGAAACTTCACTGGGAACTGAATCAGCAGATGGATCCCGAGGATGATCTGCTCGTGATGCCGATGTGTGCATCGTGCGCGGGCAAAGTCCCTCGTCATTCCACTGGAGATCAGTCCGATTGGGTCGATCCCGCCTCTACGTTTCGAATTGCCTGAGTCCGTCAAGGATGTATTGGTGGTGTGCATGAGTTCTGTACGAATAAACCGAACAAGCCACCAGCAAACGACTTGCGACCACCGAACGGACAGCTGGGTGCATGATTCGTGCAAATCACGCAGCTTATTACGGATTTTCGCTGGCCAATTATTGAAAAGGAAAATATTTGCGATGTCGCATTCATCGACGCTTGAATTTGTCCATCGTAAACTGTTTTATCAAATCACCTTAGCACTTGTGCTGTGATTCATTCGAAGATGCCGAAAGGCGTTGAGCACTTCTGCAATCCTTCGTCAGC
>Ga0335397_10005207_pt1 | contig 17060 bp, 13 predicted proteins | sample MAT04_FD_205740 | JGI IMG/M metagenome (GOLD analysis project Ga0335397, IMG submission 205740) | Freshwater microbial communities from Lake Fryxell liftoff mats and glacier meltwater in Antarctica - MAT-04 (spades assembly) (version 2) ... | reverse complement strand
CTTGCTGCAGTACAGGCACAGCGCCAGCGCGCCCTCTACGTAGGACTTCTGCGCGAGCAGCATCCGCCGCACATCGGTGTGTTCAATGATCGGCACTTGTGGGTCGGTCGGTGCAGCGCCAAGCTTGCGGCCCTGTAGTCGTTCGCGGGCATAGGTCAACGACTTGAGATAGCCGGTGTATCCCAGAGATGTTGCGCCGATACCGACCCCGATACGAGCCTCGTTCATCATGTGAAACATGTAGGACAGCCCGCGGTTGGCCTCTCCGACCAGGTAGCCCACTGCGCCGTCTTGTCCGCCCGGTTGATGGGCACCACTACCGAACACCGGCGCCGTATTGACGGTTCCGCGAAAGCCCATCTTGTGGTTGATCCCCGACAAGACGACGTCGTTGCGCTCTCCAATGGAACCGTCATCGTTGACGAGGAACTTGGGCACTATGAACAACGAGATGCCCTTAGTGCCAGCTGGCGAACCCGGAACCTTCGCTAGCACCAAATGAACAATGTTCTCGCCCAGTTCATGGTCGCCACCAGAGATCCACATCTTCTGTCCGAACACGCGATAAGTGCCATCAGCCTGCGGCTGCGCGCGAGTGGTGATGTCGGAGAGGCTGGATCCGGCGTGCGGCTCTGATAAGGCCATCGTGCCGAAGAAGCGGCCGGCGATCATCGGCTCGACGAAGCGCTCTACCTGCTCTGCCGACCCATGCGCGAGCAACAGTCGGGCATTGCCCAAGGTCAGCATGATGTAGCCAGCAGTCGAAATGTTGGCAGCGCTGAATAAAGACGTGTAGGCCCCGTAGATCACACCGGGCAGCCCTAAGCCGCCTTGATCCTCGGGCAGCACCGCAGCGAGTAGATCGGCCTTAGCGAAAGCTTGGAGCGCTGGTCCCACGTTGTCGGGAAGGCAGACGCTCGTTCCGTCAAATGTCGGCTCATTCAGATCATTTGCGCGGTTGAACGGGGCGAAGTAGTCGTTGGCTAATTCCTCGGCAAGATCTAGCAGCGAATCGAACGTCTCGCGCGAGTGTCCGGCGAATCGCTCGTGACGTGCCAAGGACTGGACGTCAAGCCATTCGTAGAGCAAGAACTCCAGGTCGCGGCGGGCAATCAGCTCAGTCACAAGGGCCTCCTCGGTAGGCGCGGGTTTTCGCCATCGGAGACGACCTTACTTCGGGGCTTGTCGCACATTCCCTCGGGACCGCGCCGAGGCAGCAGAGAATACGGCAAACACGCCAGATATGGCCGACTGCCGACAGCGCTGCATGGTTGCCGATAGGTATTGCACTTGACGCAACGTCAATCCCTACCGTTGAGTACATGGACTAGTTGCTAGCCATTCAGGACGTAGCGAAGGCCTCTGGGGTTTCCTCACGGACTCTGCGGCACTACGACGAGATCGGGTTGCTCAAACCGGCCCAGGTCGCTGATTCGGGGATTCGCTACTACGGCCGCGACGAACTGCTTTCGCTTCAGCGCATCCTGCTGATGCGCGAATTGGATCTTGGACTCTCAACGATCAAAGCTGTGCTCGAACAACAGACTGAAGTTGAGGCCCTACGAGGACATCGCCGTGAATTGGAGAACGCTCGCAAGCGGTTTGCGCGACTGGCAAAGACCATCGACCAGACCATCGCTGACATTGAAGGAGAACGGAACATGAGTGCTGCAGAACTATTCGAAGGCTTCGACTAGGAAAAGCAGAAGGCGTACGAAAAGGAAATCGTTGACAAGTACGGCACCCAAGCGCAGAGGCACATCGACCAGAGTTGAAAAAAGGGTCGCCAAGATGACAAAGGCTCAGGCCGATGAAATCTCGAAGGCATATCCGCGTATCAACGCTGAGGTTGCCAACCTCATGCAAGCAGGGGCAACTCCTGACGATCATCGCGTACAGCAATTGATCGCCGGGCACTACAGCATCGTCTGCAACTTCTGGACACCCAATGCCGAGCAGTACTCAGGCCTGGGTCAGATGTACGTTGACGATCCACGCTTCCGTGCCGACTACGACGTCCACGACAAGCACCTCGTCGAGTTCTTCCGCGATGCGATCGACCACTACGCAGTCAATAACCTCACGTAACTCGACCCCGGGTTCAGCTCGACAAGCAAGCAGGGACCGATGCCCTGGCCGCTGTCGACCGATTGGCCGTGTTAGGACCTACTGCATCGTTCTCCAGTGAGGTTCCTCCCGGGCGCGCCATCGTCTGCGTGGCCCTACTCGTCTTTGTTGCCTGCGGGCTACTTGCTGCACCCCTGCGGCGCCTGACGCGCTAACGTCATTCCATCGCAGAACTCGTTGTTCTCGATTGCGGGCGCTAAGAGGTAAGGCAGTTGCAGCAGTCCGCAGAGGCTAGTGATGGGAGCGGTGAATCGTGGGCGATTGGGCCCTGCTGGGCGGATCGCTGCTGCTGGTGCTTGCCTGTGGCTTGTTTGTCGCGGCCGAGTTCTCGTTCCTCGGGGCGAATCGGGCTGAGATCGAGGCCGCAGCGGAGGCAGGCGACTCCCAATCCCGCGGGGTATTCAAAGCGCTTACATCGTTGTCGACGCAGCTCTCTGGAGCGCAGGTCGGAATCACGATCACCAACTTGGCAATCGGTTTCTTAGCCGAACCTGCGATCGGACGGATGCTCGACCCGTTGTTGTTGAAACTGGGCATCTCCGGAGCAGCATCGACGGCGATCTCCTCGCTGGTGGCATTGACCATTGCGACGATCGTGACGATGGTGCTCGGGGAGTTGATCCCGAAGAACCTCGCGATCGCGCACCCCGAGGCAGTAGCCAAAGTTGTGCAAGGTCCGATGCGGGCATTCACAGTCGCGACCAAGCCGATCTCTGGTGGGCTCAATGCCGTAGCGAACTGGTTGGTGCGCAGGCTTGGAGTCGAACCGAGCGAGGAGCTTGCGGCCGCGCGCAACCCGCAGGAATTGCTCTCACTTGTCCGTCGATCTGCCGAACAGGGCTCGTTGTCTTTCGACACGGCAGGGCTGTTGCGCAACGCGCTGACCTTCGATGACAAGACCGCAAGCGACGCAATGACGCCGCGAACCAAGGTCAAGTACCTGCCGAGCTCAGCATCGATGCTGGATCTGCTCGATGCTGCTCGCGATAGTGGTCGTACCCGATTCCCGGTAGCTGGCACCCAGGTAGACGAAGTTGTCGGTGTCGTCAGTGTGGTTGATGCGTTTGAAGTCGATCCGGATCGGCGACGCCTGGTCTCGGTGGGGTCAGTGGCGCTACGCACGGAGTCGGTGCCATCGAGCCTGCCGCTCGACGATGTCCTGCGAAGGATGCTGGCCAGCGGGAGCCAGTTGGTAGTCGTCGTCGATGAGTTCGGTGGCATGGATGGCGTCATCAGTCTTGAGGACTTGGTCGAGGAGTTGGTCGGTGACCTCGAGGACGAGACCGACCGCTCCGAGCACATGACGACGCGCCAACACGGCGACGAATGGTCGTTGTCTGCATTGCTGCGACCCGATGAGGTTGCCGAACAGACTGGCTTGGTCATCGCAGGTAGCCCTGTCTACGAGACTCTCGGCGGGTTCGTGATCGCCCACCTCGGTCGGCTAGCGGAGGTCGGGGACAAAGTCGTCGTCCGAGGCGTCGAGTGCGAAGTGACAGCGACTGAGAAGCGCCGGATTGACCGCGTGACTATTCGGGTAGTGGACCAACAGCTTGTTCAGCATAACGACGACCAGCCTGCGGGTGGGCGGTCATGAGCGGGGCCTGGGCGCTGGTCGCCAGCTTGGGGTTGTTGGCAGCGAATGCGTTCTTTGTCGGTGCGGAGTTCGCCTTGGTCGGGGCTCGGCGCTCACAGATCGAACCACTGGCTGACGAGGGATCCAAGCGTGCGCGCAAAACGCTGGCCGCAATGGAGAACGTCTCGCTCATGATGGCCGGCGCGCAGCTGGGAATTACCATCTGTTCGATCGGCTTGGGTGCTTTGGCAAAGCCAGCACTTAAGAAGACCCTGCACGGCCCGTTGGAAGCGATCGGGCTGCCCGCGTCATGGGAGTCACCGACCTCGCTGGTGCTGGCATTGACGATCGTCGTGGCTGCGCACGTGGTGCTCGGGGAGATGGTGCCGAAGAATCTCACGCTGGCCGAGCCAGATCGAGCAGCGTTGGTACTGGGTCCGGCGCTCGGCGGTCTCGTGCGCTTGATCGGACCCTTCCTTCGTGTGATCAATTGGATCGCGAACCTCGGCTTGAGACTGTTCGGAGTTACGCCGCGCGACGAGGTCTTAAGTACGTTCGATGTTTTTCAAGTCGCGCAGCTTGCTCAGCAGTCTCACAGAGAGGGCATGATTGACGACGAGGAATATCGGCTGATGCGTAGTGCTGTTGCGTTCGCTACCAACACCACCGCTGCCGATGTCTATATCCCTTGGCAGTTCGTCACTAAGGTGACCACGTGGGCAACGGTCACCGATGTCGAATTGCTCGCTGGACGCACTCGTCACGTTCGCTTCCCGGTTGTTGATCGCAACGGGAAACCCACTGGTTACTTGTCGATCAAGGACCTCATCAGTCGCTCGAACGAGTTCCCAGCCGAGGCGCAAGTTCGACCGCTAACCCGCATCATGCCCAGCGTCGACGCTCGCACCCCCCTTCCAGAGGTACTGCTAGCTCTGCGGGCTCCGGATGCCGCGATGGCACTGGTGATCTCGGAGAATGGAGACCCGTTGGGCGTGGTCACCTTAGATAATGTGATCGCGGCGCTGGTCGACTTTCCTATCTCACCGATCTAATGATCTTCTTCTGAAGATTATGATCAAAGACGCGTTCAGGTGGGACTCCTCTACTAGAGTGAGGATACGCTCAACTGGAGGATCATTTGAATTCCACTACGACGATGGTGACCAAGCTTGACCACTGGGCTGACAAGGCGCCGGACAAGCCCGCGCTACATGGCGGCAGTCCCGATGCGCTGACCACCTGGACATGGTCGCAGTATCGCGACGATGTGCATCAAGTCGGCCGCGCTCTGATTGCCGCAGGGATTGCGCCGGGGGAATCGGTGGCGTTGATCGGGAACAACACCCCGCAATGGTTGATCGCCGATCTGGGGATCTTGGCGGCTGCCGCTGTTCCTACCCCGATCTACGTGACCAACACGGCTGAGCAGGTCGCCTGGGTGATTAACCACTGTCAGGCGCGGGTCGTGTTCGCGGATACAGCCGAGCAGTACGAAAAGTTGCTGGCCGAACGCCCCGACCTACCCAGGGTCGAACTCGTCGTATTGATCGATGACATTCCCGACAGAGATCCGGAGTGGACCTCATCCTGGCAAGAGTTCATGAGTACCGGCTCCGAAGACAGCGAGCCTGAGCTGCGGACCCGCATGGACAACGTCGCACCCGATGACCTGACATTGCTCTGCTACACCTCCGGCACAACGGGTGAGCCCAAGGGAGTCCAACTGCGCCACGAGGGTTGGAACGCAGTGATCGCTTCGGTGGTAGAAATCGTGCCGGTCATCGAGCTAGGCGAGCGCACAGTGTCGTACTTGCCTCTGTGTCACGTTGCTGAACACGCAATGACGCTCGGACTGCAGGCCAAGAGTGGCGCCGAAGTGTTCTGTTGTGACGACGTGGCCAAGGTCAAAGACTTCCTTCCCGTTGCCCGCCCAACGATCTTTCTGGCCGTGCCTCGGGTCTGGGAGAAGTTCGAGTCCGCGTTGCGAGTCAGGCTCGGGGAGGCCACAGGCATCAAGGCGAAGCTTGCCGACTGGGCTGTGCGTACTGAATTCAAGGGTTTTCAGTCTGACATCGCGGCCGGTAAGAAGACTGGTGGCATCCAACGGGACCTGGCAAACAAGCTCGTGATTTCCAAGGTCAAGGCCGCCCTTGGCCTGGACCAGGTTCGCGTTTGTCTCAGTGGATCGGCCCCAATGAGTCCCAAGACGGCCGACTTCTTCGCATCCTTGGGCCTACCGATTCATGACGTCTACGGAATGACCGAAACGACAGCCGTCGTGTCGATGGCTCCGCTGGGCATTCCGCGTTCTGGGACAGTCGGCAAGCCGATCTCATGTGTGAGCGTCCGATTTGCCGACGACGGGGAAATCTTGGCGAAGGGTCCCGGCATGACTTTGGGCTACCACAACGCCCCGGAACTGACGGCAGAGTTGATCGATAGCGACGGTTGGTTGCACACCGGGGATATCGGAAATCTCGACCACGACGGATTCCTGCGCATCACTGATCGAAAGAAGGACCTCTTCAAGACCAGTGGTGGAAAGTACGTTGCCCCGCAGTTACTCGAGTCAAAGCTCAAGTCGATTCCTGGCGTGAGCCAGGCCGTTGCTGTTGGCGACGGCCAGCGGTTCATCGGAGCTGTGCTCACGCTCGATCCAGATGGCGCTCCTGCCTTGGCCGGGGAGCTGGGAATCCTGTTCGATGGCGATCTTGCTGCTTTCTCGCGCGACCCCAAACTGGTGGCCTACATCGACGAGCAGGTCGCGCGGGTCAATCGCGACTTGGCCCGATACGAGCAGATCAAGAAGGTGACGATCTTGCCCGAGGAGCTCTCTGTCGAAGCCGGTGAGCTCACTGCCACGATGAAGATCAAGCGCAAGGCGATTCGGACCAACCACGCTGAGGCGATTGACGCCCTGTTCTCTTAGGACTTCGCTGGTGCTCTAACGCAGAATGCGGCTAACCCGCCGTTTATGGCCGAGTTGCCGCATTCTGTCGTTAGATCCAGCCAGCGGATCCCTAATTAGCGTCCGAGCTTTCGGTCGTTGGTGGGTTCTTCAGGCTGGTTGCCTCGACTTTGTCCGAGGGGCGCGTGCGGATCTTCGAGCCCAACCACTTGATCGGGTCGTACTTCACATCGACGACGCGTTCCTTCATCGGGATCAAAGCGTTGTCGGTGATATGGATTCCCTCAGGGCACACCTCGGTGCAGCACTTGGTGATGTTGCACATGCCCAGGCCGAACTCCTCCTGTGCCATGTTCTTGCGATCCAAGGTGTCAAGCGGGTGCATATCGAGCTCGGCCACTCGCATGAGGAAGCGCGGCCCGGCGAAGGACTCCTTGTTCTCCTCGTGGTCACGAACCACGTGGCAGACGTCCTGGCACAAGAAGCACTCGATGCACTTGCGGAATTCTTGACTACGCTCGACGTCGATCTGCTGCATCCGGTAGTCCCCGGGCGCGAGATCCGTCGGTGGCGCGAAAGCGGGAACTTCGCGAGCCTTCTGGTAGTTAAACGACACATCGGTGACCAGGTCGCGGATCACTGGGAACGCACGCAGTGGAGTGACCATGATGGTCTGGTCCTGACTGAAAGTGTCCATACGCGTCATACACAACAGGCGAGGGCGGCCATTGATCTCGGCCGAACATGAGCCGCACTTGCCGGCCTTGCAGTTCCACCGAACTGCCAAGTCAGGAGTCTGGGTTGCCTGCAGGCGGTGAATGACGTCGAGGACGACTTCACCCTCTTCGACGTTGACCTCGAAATCTTTCAGCTCGCCGTCTTCATCGTCGCCGCGCCAGATGCGGAACTTCGCGTTGTAGGCCATCAGCTGGTCCCTTCTTGGAGCGTGCTCAGTTCGGGTTCGGTGAAGTACTTGGCAAGCTCGGAACGATCGAACAGTTCCATTAGCTCATCGGGGACGACGGGTAGTGGCTGCTTCTGTAGCTCGACGCCTTCACCGTCCAAGCGACAGATCAGGTTGATCTTGCGCCACTCCGGATTCATACCGGGGCGATCCTCGCGGGTGTGACCGCCGCGTGACTCTTCCCGGACCAGCGCTGCCTTAGCGATGCACTCGGAAACGATGATCATGTTCTGCAGATCGAGCGCAAGGTGCCAGCCGGGGTTGAACTTGCGCTTGCCCACGACAGTGACTCGCTTGACGCGTCCCTTGAACTCCTCAAGCTTCTCAAGCGCGGCCTCAAGCTCGCCCTCGCGTCGGATGATGCCGACGAGGTCGTTCATGTTCTGCTGCAGTTCAGCCCAAACCGTGTAGGGGTTCTCGCCACCGTCAGCATGGAACGGTGCCTCGGCTGCTGCAGCTGCTGCTTCAACATCGGCCTCGTGGATCTTGGGTACATCCGAGCCGAGCAAGTCGGTGTATGCGGCAGCGCCGATGCCAGCGCGACGACCGAATACCAACAGGTCCGACAGGGAGTTGCCACCGAGGCGGTTCGAACCGTGCATTCCACCCGAGGCTTCACCTGCCGAGAACAAACCAGGAACGTAAGGGCTAGCGCCGGTGTCGGGATCGACTTCGATCCCGCCCATCACGTAGTGACAAGTCGGCCCGACTTCCATCGCCTCGGCAGTGATGTCGACGTTTGCCAGTTCCTTGAACTGGTGGTACATCGATGGCAGCTTCTTCTTGATGGTCTCTGCCGGGAGCCGCGTCGAGACATCCAGGAACACGCCGCCGTGGGGTGAACCACGACCGGCTTTGACCTCGGAGTTGATGGCGCGAGCAACCTCGTCACGGGGCAGTAGCTCCGGTGGGCGTTTGTTGTGATCTGGGTCGGTGTACCAGCGGTCGCCCTCTTCTTCGGTGGTCGCGTACTGCGCCTTGAAGACATCGGGGATGTAGTCGAACATGAAGCGCTTGCCCTCGGAGTTACGAAGGACGCCACCATCTCCACGAACCGACTCGGTGACGAGGATTCCCTTGACCGACAGCGGCCAAACCATGCCCGTGGGGTGGAACTGGACGAACTCCATGTTGACCAAGGTGCCGCCAGCGCGCATCGCCAGAGCCTGACCGTCGCCGGTGTACTCCCACGAATTGCTGGTGACCTTGAAGCTCTTGCCGATTCCGCCGGTGGCTATCACGACGGCGGGCGCCTCGAACGCCACGAAGTCACCGGACTCGCGGTAGTAGCCGAAGGCACCGGCGATCTTGCCCTGCTCGCCTTCGGGACCATCGAGTAGAAGGTCGGTGATGGTGCATTCGGCGTATACCTTCAGCATTGCTTCGGCATCCCCGAGGTCGCGCTGATCCTGTTGCTGCAGCGACACAATCTTCTGCTGCATCGTGCGGATGAGCTCTAGGCCCGTGCGGTCCCCGACGTGGGCGAGGCGGGGGTACTCGTGGCCACCGAAGTTGCGCTGGCTGATCTTGCCCTCGGGCGTGCGGTCAAACAAGGCACCGTATTCCTCAAGCTCCCAGACACGCGCTGGAGCTTCTTGGGCGTGCAGCTCGGCCATTCGGTAATGGTTCATGAACTTCCCGCCGCGCATCGTGTCGCGGAAGTGAACCTGCCAGTTGTCTTTGCTGTTGACGTTACCCATTGAGGCCGCGATGCCACCTTCGGCCATGACCGTGTGGGCCTTGCCAAAGAGCGACTTGCAGATAACAGCGGTCTTCTTGCCTGCCTCGCGAGCGGCGATGGCGGCGCGCAGCCCCGCACCACCTGCACCGATCACGATGACGTCGTAGGAATGCCGTTCGATTTCAGCCATTGCAGTTGTTGTCCCTGTTCTAGAAGAAGTAGAGGTTCGAGATGGTGCCACTGGCGACTAGGAAGACGTAGAAGTCTGCGAAGGCGACACCTAAGAGCGAGAACCATGCGAAGTTCTGGTGCTTTGGGTTGAGCCTGGATACGAAAGTCCAGGCCCGGTAGCGCACTGGGTGCTTGGAGAAGTGGCGCAAGCGACCACCCACAGCGTGACGGCAGGAGTGGCACGACAAGGAGTACAGCCACAACAGCGTCGCGTTGGCCAGCAGGACGAGCGTGCCAATGCTCATGTGGAACCACTGGCCCTCGCTATTGCGGAAGGCGATGATGGCGTCGTAGGTGATGATCACGTTGAAGACTAGGCCGGCGTAGAAGAACCAACGGTGCGCGTTCTGCAGGAGCAGTGGTTGGCGGGTCTCGCCCGTGTACTTCTTGTGCGGCTCGGCGACGGCGCAGGCTGGCGGTGACTGCCAGAACGAGCGGTAGTAGGCCTTGCGGTAGTAGTAGCAGGTCATCCGGAATCCGAGCGGGAAGATCAGGATGAGTAGCGCTGGGGAGAGCGGGAACCAGCTGCCGATGGGAGTGAAGCCACCGATCGTGCTACCCGGTACACAGTCCACCGATAGACACGGGGAATAGAACGGGGAGATCAGCGGTTCGGCGAAGTAATACGCGTTGGAAAACGCACGCCACGTCGAGTAAATGATGAACGCAACTAGGACGGCGACGGTAACCGTCGGTTGTACCCACCAGGAGTCGAGCCGCAGGGTCCTCGCGGCGATCTTGGCTCGGCCCGGAGCGCGAACTCCATAGCCTTCCATTGCTTCAGGCTTGAATATTTGACTCAACGCGCCGCGATCCTTTCGTCATGCTTCCTCGCTGGCAGAGTGTGCTCTGCAATGAAGGAAGGGAGTCGGCGCGTCAGCCAACCAAATTACGCTGACGGCGCCGCCGTTCCAGCCTTTACAGGCTACCTACGAGGTTTACGCGGCGTTCACTCAGGTTGCCCTCGCCACGCCGATGTGACGTAGGCAACTCCTCAAGGAACCTGATCGCGAAGGCCGTTCATCGAGCAACCCGATTGCCAATTTTCACAGCCGCCTTGCAGCTGGAATGCCCATGCCAGTTATCTGGGCTGTTTAGGGGTGCTAGGCGGCCGCAAATAGACCAGATAATCCGATCTCGCGCAACACCGGGCGAGCGAGGCCGCCGGGTGGCTCATTTGGCGCCGTGAGATGTTTGCGATTAGCCCAGGCGGGTGGTGAGCGGACAGCGCAGGGCAAAGTCCTGGTGAAGTTTCTACCAGGAAGCGCAGATAGACCGAATCGGTGCCGATACTTAAGTCACCAGCCCGAACTTGAGCATTTGGATCTCCGGAGGTGCCCGATGAATACTAGATTCGCCAAGGTCGCAGTTGCAGCCGCGTGTAGTGCTGCCCTGCTCGTCCCCGTCTGCGCCACAGCAGCATCCGCGAAGGTCCACCACTCCGATGGCGGTTATAGTCATTCAGCACACGCCACCACGGCGCTCGGCCAGCAAATCAAGGAGATTCGAAAGGCTGCGAACGAGGCCCTCAAGGCTGCCAAGAAGTCCCGCGCCGCTGCGATTCATTCAGTGAATGCAGCCTTCACGTCAGCTCGGAAGGCAGCGCGCGCAACTCGAGATGCGGCCCTAGTCGCAGCGAGCAGCGATGAAGAACGGGCAGCTATTCAGGCCGCTTTTAAGGCGACGATGAAGAGTGCTCACAATGCACGCAGGGCGCTCGTCAAGGCAACCAACGTCGAGTTCAAGGCAGCCAAAGCGGGGATTCTCGCGGCAGCAAAGGCCGCGATCGCAGCCGCGAAGTCCGCTGCCTAGAACACCAGGCACTAGCCCTCCCGCAAACCAACAGTTCGACTCAAAGAGACGGTTAGTTCCCCGAGGCATGCGTCCGGGGAACTAACCGTCTCTGTGTGTGGTCCCGTCTAACACCCCGACGACCGCGGGATTGTGGTCGAAAAATAGCCGAATCCGACTCAAATCATGACCACAATCCCGCAGTCGTGGTGTTTGGGAGGAGAGGGTTAGAGGACTTTGCCTAGGAACTCGGCGAAGCGGGGGTTGGTCGGATTGGCCAGGACCTCTTTGGGTGGACCGGACTCTGCGACCACACCCTGGTCGATAAAGGCGAGCAGATCGCCGACCTCACGAGCGAAACCGATCTCGTGGGTGACCACCACCATCGTCATGCCGTCCTTGGCTAGCTGCTTCATGACCGCCAACACATCGCCGACGAGTTCGGGGTCTAGCGCTGAGGTCGGCTCGTCGAAAAGCATGAGCTCAGGCTCCATAGCCAACGCGCGCGCGATCGCAACGCGCTGTTGCTGGCCGCCGGAGAGTTGCGTTGGGTAGGCGTCTCCACGATCACCGAGGCCGACTTTCGTCAGCAGTGCAGTCGCAGCTTCGCGAGCCGTGTTCCTATTGACGCCCTTGACGCTGACTGGTCCGACCATGACATTCTCAGCGGCCGTCATGTTTGGGAAGAGGTTGAAGCGCTGGAACACCATGCCAATGGAGCGGCGTTGCGCGGCGACTTCCTTGTCCTTCATCTCGTGCAGCTTGTCGCCCCGCTGGACATAGCCGATGAGTTCTCCGTTGACAGACAGGCGACCTGCGTCAATCTTTTCGAGGTGGTTGATGCAGCGCAGGAAGGTCGACTTACCGCCACCTGATGGCCCGACGATGCAGGCGACCTGTCCAGCGTCGAGCTCAAAGTCGATCCCTCGCAGAACGTGATTCTTGCCGTAGGCCTTCTGAACGTTCTGGGCTAGCACCATGGGGACCGCTGCCTTGGCGGCCGCTATCTGGGTGTCGCTCATGACTTGTCCCCCTTACTTGCGAAGCGACGTTTGAGCTTCTGGATCGGTGTGGGTGGCAATTCGCGAAGAGCGCCACGGGCGTAGTAGCGCTCAATGTAGAACTGGCCCATCAGCATGATCGAGGTGAGGAATAAGTACCAAAGGATCGCGACCACTGCCATCGGGAAGGGCTGGAAGGTGCGCGTTCCTACTGATTGGGCCTGGAACCACAGCTCGGTCGTCAGCGGGATAGCGAGGACCAGTGAGGTGGTCTTCAGCATCGAGATCGTCTCGTTGCCGGTGGGGGGAACAATGACGCGCATGGCCTGCGGAAGGACGATCCTGCGCAGCGTCTGGAACTTGCTCATGCCGATCGCGGTGGCAGCTTCACCTTGACCCTCGTCGACGCTGAGGATGCCAGCGCGCACGATCTCTGACATGTAGGCGGCCTCATTGAGACCGAGGCCAAGCACGGCCGCGATGAATGCTGAAATTAAGGTCCGGGTGTCGAACTTGAAGAGTTCCGGGCCGAACGGGATACCTAGGGACAACGTGCTGTAAAGCACGATGATGTTGCCCCAGAGGAAGAGCTGGACATACACAGGGGTCCCACGAAAGACCCAGGCGAACGTCCAGGCAGACCCGCTGAGCATTGGATTAGCCGATAGGCGCATGATCGCGACAAGGACGCCGCCAACCACGCCGATAATCATCGACAAGATCGTCAGAATGATAGTGACGCCGACGCCCTTAACAATGGGCGGGGCGAACAGTTGCTCACCAACGAGCTGCCAGTCCCAGTTGGGGTTGGTCAGCAGGCTGTTGATGAACATGGCGACCAGCAAAGCGATAGCCGCTGCGCCGATCCAACGTCCTGGATGCCGCACGGGAACGGCCTCGATTGCTTCGTGCCGTTCCCGTGCGTCGGTGTCCACCGTCAAGATCTTGCTCTATTCGAGTCGGAGTCGCTACTTGGACGGGTTGATTTCAGAAGCTGTGATGGCGCCGTTGGCGACGTTCCACTTGTCGAGGATGGCCTTGTAGGTACCGTCCTTGATGATTCCGTCGACTGCACCCTGGATGGCTTTGGCGTATTCGGTTTGACCCTTGGGCACGATGATGCCGTAGGGAGCCGAGTCGTAGATATCGCCGACCTGCTCAAGCTTGCCCGTCTGGGTAATGGCGTAGGAAACAACCGGCGAGTCAGCCAGCATTGCGTCAGCCTTGGTGGTGACGACGGCCGAAGAGGCATCCGTCTGAAGGTTGAATTGCTCAATGTTGATCGCTGGCTTACCAGCGTCGGTGCAGGCCTTGCTGCGAGCTGTGATGTCATCGACCTGCACAGTTGCCTTCTGGACTGCGACTGTCTTGCCACAAGGATTCGCAGGGTCCACGCCCTTGGGGTTACCCTTCTGGGTCGCCCATGAGGTGCCGGCGCTGAAGTAACTGATCATGTCGACCTGCTTCACACGGTCGGGGTTGATCGTCAACGAGGACATCGCGCTGTTGAACTTGCCCTTCTGAACGCCGACGATGATGGCGTCGAAGTTCGAGTTAGTGAACTCGCCGGTGAGGCCGAGCTTGGAGGCGATTGCCTTGCCTAAATCGACGTCGACACCCTCGATGGTGGAGCCGTCGCTGGCGAGGAACTCCATCGGCGCGTAAGAAGCATCAGTTCCGAAGGTGAGCTTGCCAGTTGACTTAATGTCCGCTGGGACCATTGCTGCCAACTCAGCGTCGACCGAAGCGCTGGGGATAGCACTGCCGCTTGGCGTCGAGCTTGAGTTGCTGCTGCTGCAGGCAGAGATTGCGAATGCGCCAGCGAGGGCCATTGCGGCGGCGATGGTTCGCCGTGTTGCTGTTTGGGTGATCACAGGTGGTTCCTTCCAACAAGGGGGTGGCTTTGGACGTCTCCCCACTCTGTCACAGGGCACCCCAATTACAAGCGCACCTGCGGGCCTTAATAACGCGGACTTCACGAGGCGTCCACACGAACAATGCCGCGCAATCGACCCATTCACGGCAACGGACCCAAGCGCCCGATCTGAGGTTGGCGCGCTTGGGTCGCGAGATCGACTACTAGCTAGGTGTCGTTGGTGGCGAGGGATCTGGTTGAGGTCGCACAGGTGTAACTTTGCGCGCTGGGGGTTTCGCCGCGGCCTTGCGCGTGCGTGAAGGTGCTCCTGCTTTCGGTGCCGGGCTTGTAGCGGCCTTTCGAGTGCCCGCTACGCCGGATCCAGCAGCGGCCTTCTTGGCTGGCGCCTTGCGCGCTGGGGACTTGGCTGCTGGAGCTTTCGCAGCCGGCGTAGACGCAGCGGGATTCGCTTGCGTTACGACAGTTCGTTTGGCAGGGGAGATCGTTGCCGGTGCTTTCTTAGTTGCCGGTGCTTTCTTAGTCGGTGCAGGCGCCTTCTTCGCAGGAGCGATTCGCCTTGCAGCAACTTTGGCTGCAGGTGCTTCAACCGCAGCGTCCGCAGCATCCGAACCAGGCGCCGATGCTCTGGCTTCTTCGGGTGGGGCGATGACAGTCGCAGGCTCCGGCATCGATGCGGCCAACTCCGGGACCTGCTCGGCAGCGGCAATCTCTTCAACTAGCAGTGCTGCTCCGAGGGCTCCGCCGTAGTCGCCCAGCTCGGCGAGGACCACCCGAGGCGGGTTGGCCGGCTTGAGTAGGCGTGAGGTCATGGCGCTTTCAATATCGTTCACGAATGGCTGACCGAGGCGGATTCCAAGCCCGCCACCGATGATCACTGCATCTACGTCTAGCAGGTTGACGCTGCTACCGATTCCTTGGCCGAGTGCCCAAACCGCCCTGTTGATCAGCTTCTTCGTGACTTTGTCGTCCTTCTTGAGGGCTTTGGCCCACACCCCACTGGTCACACGGGTCCGCTTCTTCTTCTTCATGATCTTGAATAGCGCGGTCTTCTTGCCGGACTTCTTGAGGCGTCGCGCCTCAGTCTCCATCGCAGCACGACCCGCGTACGCCTCCATGCAGCCTGTCTTGCCGCATGAGCACGGCGGGCCACCTTCGGCCTCGACAACCACATGACCGATCTCGCCAGCGGCACCTTTGCCCAGCCAGATCTCGTTGCCGATAACGACGCCACCGCCGACCCCGGTTCCGCAGAAGACTCCCAGTAGGGAGTTGTAATGCCGACCTGCGCCGAGGCGGACTTCAGCGTTGACAGCAACCTGGACGTCATTGCCCAGGGCCGTCGAAATTCCGAGCCGCTTGGTAAGCGCTCCAGCTAGCGGGAACGGGTCAGTCCAACGCGGCAGGTTGCCTGCGTTAGCCACAGTGCCTGCCTCGACATCGATCTGACCCGGAGAGCCGATACCGACTCCGACGATCTCGGACAGTTCTACCCCCGCGTTACTGGCGGCTGCGCGAACTGACTCGGCGATCGCATCGACGACTCCGTCTGGTCCGCCCTTGGTCGGGGTCGGTCGACGGTCCTCACCGAGGCGACGGTTCAGGGGATCAACGATCACGGTTTGGATCTTTGTCCCGCCTAGGTCTACTCCTGCGCGCAACATGATGGTCCTCTCGCTCGGTGGGTCGATCACGGGTCTTTCAGTTGTTGGTGGCGCCACGATCCGCGGCGTTGACCGTCTGGCTATCAGCCTCTAGAGGTATTCGGACTTCCGCAAGCAGAATGGGCGAAAACGATTCCGGCATGATCACCCGTTAGGACCAGCGGTGAGTCACGTTTTGATCGAGGCGAGCCGCGCTGCGATCAGTGTGACATCGTCGCGGCTCCAGTCGATCGAACGGTTGCGTGCGTGCGCCATGATCGCCGCAACCACTTCAGGGGGACCTTGGGAGCCGGGGGTGACCGATGCCTGGAACAGGTCCGCAAGCCCGGCCTCATCAAGTTGAGTGCCTGCCTGATCGTGACTCTCGCTGAGGCCGTCAGTCCACATGAGGATGAGGTTGGTGTTGGTCAGGTCGGTCGTTCGGCTCGTCCATTGACCGCCGAGTGCTGACATGAGCGGCCCGGTCATCTCGAGTTCACGCGGCGTCGAACCAGCATCCAAGATCATCGGACAGTGGTGGCCAGCATTGACCCACTCAACCGCGCGTTCATTTGGATCGATCACGACCAGCGCGCAGGTGGCGAACCGACTCGGTGTCGCGGCGAAGAGTTCAGCTGACTCGGTGACCGCATCAGCCGGCCTAACGCCGGCCTCAAGTGCCGCTGTCAGGTGGATCTTCAGGCGAAGTCCGGCGATCCCGGCATCGGGCCCGTGGCCGGAGACATCAGCGAGCACAATCGCGGTCCGACCGTCTGGAAGCGCGACAGCATCCCACCAGTCACCGGCGAGCACCCCTTCGGCTGGTTGGACCTGTCCGAAGATATCCAGCCCAGGTGCGAATGCAACGGATTCGCGTGTCAGTTCTGCTCGGATCGCCGCGACCACTGGCCCTTCTTGTTCCAAGCCCTCGCGCGCCATTCGCGCCTCATCGATCTGAGCGACAAGTTGGCGACGCATCTGCTCGGCGTCGCTTCCTGCAGCGAAGATCTCTGGTGGCCCGGTCGGGATAATGGGCAACTCGGTGTCGCCGCGGCGGGCGACTTCGCGTAGCTGGCGTCGTAGATTATCTATCGGGTGAATTACCCAGGTGCGGATAAGGAAGATCGACGCGATCAAACCCAGCAGCAAGACAGCGGCGGTGATGCCCATGGCCGTGGCCAGTCGACTTGCGAAGTCGGTGAGGTTAGCGAACTCGAGGTTGCGCGCTTCATCGATTGAGTGGTCGAGCTCGGAGGTGTAAGCGG
>Ga0335397_10005203_pt1 | contig 17065 bp, 14 predicted proteins | sample MAT04_FD_205740 | JGI IMG/M metagenome (GOLD analysis project Ga0335397, IMG submission 205740) | Freshwater microbial communities from Lake Fryxell liftoff mats and glacier meltwater in Antarctica - MAT-04 (spades assembly) (version 2) ... | reverse complement strand
TTTCCGCCGCAGCGTGACGTATGGTTTTGCGACGCTGGGCGCGCTGGGCAGCTATGGATTGAACCGGTTGAAACTGGCGAAATCGCCGTTGTTTCAGCGGAAACTTTCAGATTGAATGTGCCGCAGCAGGGCGCTAGATGGAGCGGCTCGAAGATTGTGGACGGAAGAGCTTAGCCACAAAAAGCACAAAAGGGCACAAAACTGAAGACATGCAAGAGGCGAATGGCCTGAGCTTATCGCGTCGGCCTTTTCAAATTTGTGCTTTTTGTGGCCAATTCGTCTTCTTGATTGCACGATGGTCTTGAGTGGAATCGCCTACCGGGATTTGTCCCGATGGAGCGACAACGATTCCGGCAGGCGTTGGACTTTGCCTTCGCGGTCCACGCAGGCCAGGACGCTGGTTGCGGTCGCGAGCAGATGATCGCCACGGAATAGTTTATAGCTGTGTTCGATCTTCGCGGCGGAGACCAGCTCGACCTTGGTCCGCAGCGTGAGCAAGTCGTCGTACCGGGCGGGCGAATGATAGTTGCAGACCAGTTTTACCACGACGAGAAATAATCCCGATTCTTCGATCTCGCGGTAATTGCCCCCCTGGGCACGCAGCATTTCCGTCCGGCCCATTTCATAGAAGTTGATGAACTGGCTGTGATGCAGAAAGCCCATCGCGTCGGTTTCGCAGTACCGCACGCGAATCGTGATGTCGTGTTCCGTCAGCATGCCTCGTTCGTCTTCCTTATGGCCAATTCGAGTCGCGGCATTGTTTGAGAATGTAGAACACTTGCTCCGCAAGTGTTTTTGCACTTGCGGAGCAAATGCTCTACCTACTGGACCACAACCGAAACTCGTTCCAATCAACCGGGCACCACCGCTGGCTTGCGAGCCGGGGCGTCATACGTTCGGCCGGATGCGGCGCAGCTGGGATCATAGTTGGTGAGGGCCAGCTGATAGAGCCGTTCGCCGGCGGGTGTCGGATAATTTCCATCCAGACATGCCTGGCACAACGCGGCACGGGGCATCTCCAGACTGCGGGCGATCGCCGGCAGCGACAGATACCGCAAACTGTCGGCTCCCAGCGCTTTCGCCATCCGGTCTTCCGCTTCGGGTGTCAGGCCCCGTCCGTCGAGAAACTGCGGGGCGAACAATTCCCCCACCGTCGACATGTCGATCCCGTAAAAACAGGGCGCGATGATCGGCGGGCAGGCCACCCGCACATGAATCTCGCGCGCCCGGCCCCGCTCCTTGAGCTGCGAGATCAAGGACTTCATCGTCGTCGAACGGACAATCGTGTCTTCGACCAGAATCACACGTTTGTTCTTCAGCACTTCCATCAGCGGCGTGTATTTCATCCGCACCTTGTCGGCCCGGTTGCCCCCTTCGATGAACGTCCGCCCGACATAGCGATTACGGATCAACCCTTCCAGACACGGGACTTTCAGCGCGTAGGCCATCGCATCGGCGGCGGCTTTCGCCGTGTCGGGTACGGGGACGACAATCGTGTCGTCGTCGATTGTCAATTGCTCCTGCTCGGCGAGTTCCTCACCGAGCCGCTTCCGTGTCAGGTACACGCTCCGGTCGTCCAGCGTGCTGGCGACGTTGGCGAAGTAAATCCACTCGAAGAAGCAATGGGCCGTTTTTGGGCTGGGCGCGAAGCGGCGGATCGAGAGTTCACCGTTCTCGATCAAAATCGCACAGCCCGGTTCGAGGCTGAAAATCTGCGCTTGCTGAAAGCCGAGGTTCGCCAAGGCGACACTCTCGCTGGCCGCGGCGAAGAGCGGGCCGTCGATGGCGTAACACAACGGCCGGATGCCGAGCGGATCGCGGGCAACGAGCATATCGCCCAAGGCGTTCAGATAGACGATGTTATACGCCCCGTCGATCCGGCTGGACAACCGGGAGATCAGCTCGAACAACGTCGGCTTCCGGTCGCCCGACAATTCCGAAGAGATGAGATGCATCAGCACTTCGGTATCGACATCGTGCTGCAGATGGAAATTGCGCTGCGAGAGGATCTCTTCGCGCAGTTCCGGATAGTTCGCCAGTTGGCCGTTGAACCCGAAGGCGAACCACTTCGATTTTTCGATATGCTGCCGCTCGAACGGCTGGGCGAGGCTGCCATCTTCCCCGCCGCAGGTGGCATAGCGAACATGCCCGATCGCCGCCTTACCCGTGCAGCGGTCCTGCAACAGCTTGCGGCCGGCGGGGTGGTTGAGTTGAAAGACCTCGGTGACGGTGCCGACGTTTTTGTGGGTGTCGATCAACCGCGAATCGCCGGGCCGGAAACGAGTCATCCCGGCGGCGAGTTGGCCGCGATTTTGAATTTCCAGGAGCAGCCGCGGCATGTAGAGCGCCGTTTGGTCCGGCGCGGGCATGCCTTGAGCATCTCGCGGCGTCATGCGGCTCCATCCCTCACCGGACAGATGATACACCGCAGCAATACCGCATTCGTGAAACAGTTCGGCCATGAAAGGTCTTTCCCGCAGGAACCCGCAGCCTCACCAGAGGCGACTCGCCGCCATCGAATCGCGTTTCCGATTCTATCAACTCCCGCGCGCCGACTCCAATCCATTCGCCCACATGCCGCGCGGAACCAACAGCGGAGGGAAAACTCTCGCTGAAAAAATCGATCGCGCGAAGTTTTACGGCGCGAACCCATCGGCAATCGCTGTGATCTGAACGACACACGAAATGCTGCTTTTGAATCACATCGGCGTCTGCGGTACACTCCCACGAGTTGAACTCCGCACATTGAAAGTCGGGACCTTATGTCCGCCGAGACCATTTCACGCCGCCAGGAATTGCTGCGTTCCGCGAAAACCATCGTCGTCAAAGTTGGCACGAATGTCCTTTCCACGGAGGACGACCGACTGGATGCCGGGCGGATTGCGTCGCTGGCCGAGCAGTTGCTCAATTTCTGCCGAGCGGGAAAAAAAGTCGTCCTGGTCTCGAGCGGGGCCATTGGCGCGGGGATGGGATTACTCGGGTTAAAGACGCGGCCCAAGGATTTGCCCCATCTGCAAGCCGCCGCCGCGACCGGGCAGGCACATCTGATTCATCTGTACGACGAATGCCTGCGGCCACACGGGTATCATGCGGCTCAACTGTTGCTCACCGCGAACGATTTCAAAAGCCGCGCCCGGTATCTCAACGTCCGCAACACTCTGCTGACGTTGTCCGAATTCAAGACGATTCCCATCGTCAACGAGAACGACACCGTCAGTGTGGATGAGATCAAACTCGGCGATAACGACCGCTTGGCCGCGATGGTCGCCAATCTGCTGTCGGCCGATCTGCTGATCATTCTGTCTGTTGTCGACGGCCTGCTGACCGGCGATCCCACCTCACCCGACAGCCGCAGAATTCCGCTCGTCGAGCGTTTCGATGACGAGTTGCTGAACTTGGTGGGGGCGTCCAAAAGTTCGCGCGGCACCGGCGGGATGAAGACCAAACTCGAAGCCGTCCGTACCGCGACCGATGTCGGCACGCAGGTCATCATCGCCAATGGCAAACGAGACCGCGTGCTGGAGGAAATCGCCGCCGGGGCCGACCTCGGCACCCTCTTCCTCGCCGAACAACAAGCCGTCCCCGCCTGGAAACGCTGGATCGGTTACACCCTGCCCCCCAAAGGAAAACTGGTCCTGGACGACGGTGCCCGGCGTGCGGTCGAGCAACAGGGCCGGTCCCTGCTGGCGATTGGCATCACCGCTGTCGAGGGCGATTTCGCCAAAGGCGAAGTCGTCGCGCTGGTCGATCAAACAGGCCACGAATTCGCCCGCGGCTTATCGAACTACGACGCCCAAGCCGCCCGCGCCATCGCCGGCAAACGCACCGAAGACATCAGCCGCGTGATCGGAGCCGCCCCGTATGCGGAGGTGATCCATCGGGATAATCTGGTGGTGACGGGCTGAGGGGGCAAGTGGCTGAATGTTTGATTTGGCGAGCAGTGACCGGGTTACGGTAATTAGCGTGCTTGCGCACGGACTATCCGGCATGGTACAAAGCTACTGCGGTGCTAAAGCGCTGGCCGATGTCATTTAGGTGGAGAGTCAGATGTCTCAGCGATGTGGATGCGATTGATCATGGTTTCAACTGGACACTCCGGCTTCATCGGATGTTCGCTGTTCAGCATTATGGCTGCGCAGCCGTAGTTCCGGGCCTAATTGTGCAAAGCTCAAACGTCATTAATATGTGATTGTCGTTCGGCTTGTCGCCAACCATTGCAAAACCAAAATTGGTGTAACAGGTCTGGGCCTTGGTGTTTTCTTTGGCAACATACAGCGTCAACCAGTCCACGGGTAATGCACAGCATCGGAGAGCCAAGTCAGACAATATGCGCCATGAGAATCGTTCATCACGTGGCGCGTCTTTTGGGAACTTCTGAAACGCTGGAAGAATCGCGACTGCCGGAATGATCGCAACCATCTGCTTTTTGCCTGTCGGATATGGCCACGATACTCGAGTTGTCCCGAAAGAGCCGAATCCGACCAGTGATTATTCGCAGTAATACAACCGAATCTCTGTACCTCGCTCACTTACGGAACGTCGCCCCTTGTCACCCGTAATCCATTCGTTCAAATGGATTTCCCACGGAGCGCTGCCACAATTAAAATTTGCAACATCACCGAGCCGATCATCAGTCATAGGAACTGAAATCAAATGTGGCTGCACGAAGTTTGGCCCGCAGGGTTATCACTCTTCTGGAAGCAACTCCATCTTTCCTCGCGGGCCAGACAGCTTCTTCTGGCAAATCTCATCTAGCGCAGCGGCCTGATCATAAGACAAAAAAATCGGCATTGCCGCAAGATCGGCGCAGTGAAGCTCCGCTACGGGCGCATATTCCGCGCATGCGACATTCGACACGTCAACCGGCTTCCACTCTTGTGGTCCGATATCATGCGGATTCGCGGTCGTTGCCGTCGTCTGCCACAGGCCTCTGGTGGCTGTCAATGACATCTGATAACTCCACTAAAAACAATCGCTTGACGAGCGTTTGTGCGTCTCGCCGGTAATCAAAAAACTTACTTGCAACGTCTTGAATAAACTGCGTGGTGGCCTCTTGTTCGCCTCGGCCTTTTGCGTCTACATGAACATTGACCGTTGCGTCATAGCCCTCGTTGCACTGCGCCATCTGGACATTAAAAACGCCATCTTTTCTAACCGCCGCAACATGAACGGTTTTCTGCTTGGCGACCAGTTCCGTTCCCTTCAAACCATCCTCCGTCCATGCTTCAAGCATCGGCAGAAGAGGAGAATCCCACTCGTTGGAATGATATTCTGCGTTTATGCCAATTGCAGTCACAGGAGTCCACTTGAGCGCCGCGAGAACTCTTGCGATGTCAGCCCCGCAATCTTTTGCGGGGTCAGTGGTTTCAACAATGATGCGATCAGGCCTGACGGTCCATTCGGCGTTCAGTTCAGGGGACGAAAACCTGAACCCTGGCTGAGTGAGGTTTGTTAAAAAGTGAATTTTGTCCCCCTTTTCCGGATGGACAATGTTCAGAGCAGTAAGCAACGAGGGCTGAACAACATAAATGTTGAACGTCCCTACGACGACACAACTCGATTTGATAAACTCGAACGCCACGAACGCACTCACTCGTTGTCGGTGACCATTACGAACGTAACAACATGTCAAGGTCAAATTCTACAGTTGCCATAACTCGTTTTCAATCATAAACTTGCGCTCAATGATTGTGCGACACAAGTGATATATGCATCAACAGGTTGCGACGAATTCGTCAGCCCACCCGTATGAATGGGATGGTTGGACACTCAGTTTATGCAGGGTTTAGCGGTGCCTATATCATGTTTAGGCTAATCGGGCTAGATCAGCTAAATACCAGCCATTATTAGGACCTTCCGGGTTTTCCGTGGGTAGCTTCAGAAAATGGGCGATTTTCAACCTCGGCTCCGACTCAGCAAACGAGGGCCGCCCCTTATCACCTCGGTCTGAACTGGCGAAGGCCGAGGTGACGGCGAGGCGAACGGGGCTTGTAGAAACCACTGAAAACAACTTGGATTCCAACATCTTTGGTGTCAGCACCGCGTTTCTCGGGACTAACTCCAAAAGATCGAAGATGCCCAACTCATGCCTGCCCAACACCACAAAACGCCGTGACGTGAACTGTTGTTAACCCACAATAAAACCGGATGGACCCATTATTTCGGCAACTTTCCCAATTGAGATACCCAGCCGGCCAGGAAGATGGGATGCATGGACGAAAATCGCAATCAATTCGGCCCGTCATTTTGGCTGTCGGTCGGCGTAATCCTCGTCATCATTTATGTGTATTCATGGCCAGCGGTCCAATGACCGCAGAGTCAAATCAGGCTTGCCCCCACAAGGTCGGCCCCCGTAATCCCTGCCAATCCGCCGTAAGTCCCTTGAATCCGATTTCCATTTCCAGCCTCCCCACAGTCTTTCCAAACGACATCCCTACCCATGCGGCGGGGGGGTTGCTATACTTCGGGCCGTGTCGGAATGCCGTCATCGGGTCGGTAGGTCGTTTCACGTCCCCGCAACGAAAGGTCCCGAAGGAGGATTTGCGTGGTTAAGCTTCGGTTACGAGAGAATGAACACATTTCCGATGCCGTCAAACGGTTTCGTAAACTGGTCGAACACGCCGGGATCAAAAAAGAGATGCGGCGGCGGGAATACTACGAGAAGCCGAGCGAGACCAAGCGCCGGGCACGTCGTCGGGCGGAACGTCGTTCACGCATGCAGCGCATGCTCGGCGTGACGTAAACATCGTCCTGGTCGAGTTTTGTGATAGACAGCGGTGAATCGAGGGCCGGGCTTTCCGGCCGTTCGCTTTCGCACGCCCGTTGCCGATGCTGTCCCTTATCGCGGCGACAAATTCACCTGCCAGCCTTCCTGGATTCGCTGCAATTCCAGCCGGCCGGACCAGCGGTTGCCAGCGATCAGCACCGCCACGCAATTCTCGGTGGCTGTGAGCCAGATGAATGCGCCGGCGTCCCACTGCGTCACCTTTCCGCGATTGCCACCGACCGGGCCTGCGTAGTCGAGATACAGCAGGCGGTGGTCGGGTAATTCTTCGGCCGCGATGGTCTCGTCCCCGTCCAGTGGAGTCGCCAGCCGCCATGTTCGGCACGCGGGACCATGCTCGAGCAGCAGGTCCCAGTGCAGTATCGGGTGATCGTGTTCCAAAATGGCGAATCGAGGCACAGGGGGTCCGATGAGCTTGATGGATTGCGGGCTTCGTGACTTCCCGGTGGCGTCCGGCTATCATCATGCCGACGCCCATGCCGGGCGGCAATTGCTCGCTCCCAGTTTGATTGAACGCTGACCGCAAGGTGAACCGCCTGATGACTGCCGTCACATACAAAAGCGCCGGGGTGGATCTGGAGTTGTACGACAACGCCATGCGTCGCTTGCCGCCGCTGATGAAGCGGACGCACACCGCGCGGGTGATGCCGGTCGCCGATGCGTTCGCGGGTCTGTTTCGGCTCAATGAAGGCCGCCGGCCGTTTCATCAGCAATACGATGATCCGGTGCTGGTCTCCGGAACCGATGGGGTCGGGACGAAACTGAAAGTCGCCCAGCTTTCAAAGCGCCACAACACGGTCGGCATCGATCTGGTGGCGATGTCGGTCAACGATTGCCTGTGCCTGGGAGCCGAGCCGCTGCTCTTCCTCGATTATCTGGCGCTCGGCAAAGACAACCCCGATCTGATCGCCGAATTGGTCCAAGGGGTCAGCGATGGTTGCGTCGAGGCCAAGGCGGCGCTGCTCGGCGGCGAAACGGCCATCATGCCTGACTTGTATCACGGTGATGATTACGACATGGCCGGCTTTTGCGTCGGCGTCGTGGAACGCAATCAGATCATCGACGGCACCGCGATTCAGCCGGGCGACGCGCTCATCGGTATTCCGTCGAGCGGATTTCACTCGAACGGCTACAGCCTGATTCGGCGGATCGTGTTCGATATCGCCGGTTTGTCGATTGATCAGGAAGTCCCGCAGTTGCAGCGCACCGTCGCCGATGTGCTGATGCAGCCCACGCGGATTTATGCGTCGCTGACGGCTCAACTGCTGAAACAATTTCCGGCCGGGACCGCGGTGTCGGGCTTGGCGCACATCACGGGTGGCGGACTGATCGACAATATCGAACGGCTGCTGCCGGCCGGTTGTCGCGTGTCCATCGATCGGCGTAGTTGGGAAATCCCGCCGGAGTTCACCTGGCTGCAAACGCTGGGGAATGTCGAGCGGGAAGAAATGTTCCATGTGTTCAACATGGGCATCGGCTTCGTGGCGATTGTGCGGGCACAGTTCGCGGATGGCGTCCGCCGGATGCTGCACGAAGCGGGCGGAAAAGCCTGGCTGATCGGCGAAGTCCGCGCCGGCGAACGCGGCGTCGAGTATGTCGAATAGACGTGCCGGCGCTGTTTTTCCGGGTAGGGTTTGCCGAGTCGTCGAGGCGAACCAGATTTCGAGCTGCGAAGTGGTTCGCCTCGAAGACTCGGCAAACCCTACAATGCGATTTAATCGGCGGCGAAGTAACCCTTGAGTTCGCGCAAGACTTGATGGGCGCGGTCCATGAACACTTCGCGATTTTGAATCCAACCTTCCGGCTTGATCGACGTGCGAATGTTCACGCGCGGCGTTCCCCGGCCGGACGTATTCACCTTCTCGCCGAACGAAAGCTCAACACGCACCGGCTGGCGTTTGCGAACCTTGCCCCAATAAGGCAGGAATCCGGCTGATCCCAGGCGAATCGTCACTTTCTGCGGAGTGACATCAAGAATCACGCCGTGATGGTCATTGACGAAACCGCCGAGTTTATAGATCACCGTATCCGCGGCTGTCACTGCGCAAAACGTCGACATGTGGATCAACGGATCGGCCACGGTCTGCACCACGGCCCGTTCGCTGTCGCGGTTCAAGTCGGCCGTTGTCATGGATGTCGTCCGATTGCGGCCTTCGGCCTTCGAGGAGTAAAGAGCCTTGTCAGCGCGACGCAGGACACTTTCGACCGAATCCCCCGCTTCAATCTCGGTAACGCCGAAGGATGCCGTCACATGCAGATTCGGCGAGCCGGGAATCTTCATCCGCGAGACCGATGTGCGCAGACGTTCCGCGCGGCGCAGCGCGGTTTCGAGATCGGTTCCGGGGCATAGAATCACAAATTCTTCGCCGCCGTAACGGCCGACAACTTCGCCGGAATAGGTTTCATGTTGCAGCAGGTGCGCCAGTTCGATCAGGACTTTATCGCCGACTGTGTGGCCGTAAGAGTCGTTGACTTGTTTGAAGTGATCGGCGTCCAGAAAGATCAGGCTGCACAGCTGAGTCGGTTGGTCGTTGTGTTGTTTGACAAGGCTTGTGAGCTGCGTTTCCAGTTCGCCTCGATTGGCCACGGAGGTCAGGGCGTCGCGTGAGGCGGCGAGTTGCAGTTCGCGGAACTCTTGTGGACGTTTGCCGCCACTGCGGGTGAAATCGCGGACGATCTCGACCGCGCCGTGCCAATGGCCCCGTTCATCGATCAGCGGGATCGACTGAATTTCGACTTGCAGCATTCGCCCGTCCGGCCGCGGAATTTGAGCGGGGGTGGTCACGGGAATGCCCTGCTGCACCGCTTGATACAGCGGGCACTCGGCTTCGGCGAGCCGGCGGCCGTCATTGTCGGCATATTCCAGTAACTCGGGCGACCAGGCTTTTCCGAGCCGATCCGACGACGTGAAGCCGGTCAGCCTTTCCAGCCCCTGATTCCAGGTGATCACATGCTGTTCGGCATCCACAATCTGGAAGCCGTCGTACAGGCTTTCCAGCATGTGCAGATACGAGAAAATGCGGCTCAACGATTCGGCTTCGCGGGCTTCGTTCGGACCAGACGGCCCGCCCAGCAGGAAGTCGTCATGATACTCGCCGCTGAACGCGGAACCAGTCTGCTGCACGCGGCGGATGAGCGCCTGGACGACGTTGCCGTCGAACTGCGTTCCGGAGGCGTCGACCAGCACCTGCAAGATTTCCTGATGCGATTTCGCCTTGCGATACGAGTGTTCGCAACTGAGTGATTCGTAGGCATCCGCGACGGCGAGAATTCGCGCGCCGATGTGAGAGTTCTTGAAGCCTTCGGCCGATCCAATCATCGAACTTTGCGATTGGGCGACGATGTGCAGCACTTCATGATCGACGAAGCAGGCCTGCAGCACGTCGAAGCCGACGCTGTAATGCAGCGTCATCAGCTCCATTTCATCCGGGCTGAGCTTGGCGGGTTTGAAGAGAATGCTATCGGGCACGGCGATTTTGCCGATGTCGTGCAGCAGCGAGGCGACTTCCAGCACCTGCAAGTGCCGGCCTTCCCAGCCGAGATGCTGAGCCAGTCCCAACGCGAGGTGAGCGACGCGCCGGGCATGCTGAACGGTGGCCGGGTCGCGGTATTGCAGCGCTGTGATCAGGCTGCGCAAAACTCTGCGGCTGATGATGCCGTTGAGATTGGCTTCTGACGGCCCCTTGGCAGCATCGGCCTGCGCGATCCGCGAGACGGCGAACAGACCGAGCAGCGAGCGGGATGTATCGAGCATGGAACCGGAGGCATGGCGGCGCGGTGCCCCGGCCGTCAGGTCATCGCTCATCAGTCGGGTCGCCAGGAGACTCATAACTCGGCTCGCTGCTCGGAAGCCAGGGGATCGCGTCTCCGTACGTTGCCCGGGGATGTTGCACTCCGGCAACACAGCGCAAACCTAGCTTCCGCAAGGTGCGAGTCAAATGGCGTCTGAAAATCGACCGCGCGGAGCCTAGCCGTCGTGACGATTACGCCGGTGCTGCCGGTTGTGCGAATTGTGTGGCGGCTGGGTGGCACGTCCCTGAGGCTTTGGGAAGGGCGTGGTCCTCGAGCAGTCGCCACGCCCTTCGAGGACTCAGGGACGTGCCACCCGACGGTTGTGATCGAAATTTGCGACCACGCTTCTACGAAGCGGCGCTAAGAGTTGCCGAGTTCTTTGGAGCGTTCGGTTGCGGCTTGCACGGCGTCCATGAGCGCGCCGCGGATGCCGTGCTGCTCCAGCACATGCAATCCGGCGATGGTCGTGCCGCCGGGGCTGGCGACCGCGTCTTTTAATGCGCCGGGATGTTTGCCGGTGGTCAGCACCATTTGAGCCGCGCCGAGGACCGTTTGCGCGGCGAGTTTCGTCGCCGCATCACGCGGGAGGCCCATCCGCACACCGCCGTCGCTGAGCGCCTCGATCAGAATGTAAACATACGCCGGGCCGCTGCCGGACAAGCCCGTCACGGCGTCGAGCAGCGATTCCGAGACCGGCAAACCGATGCCGACGGTCGACAAGAGATCTTGCACCAGTTCACCATCGGCACCTGTCGCGCGCGCTCCCAGCGCATAAGCGCTGGCACCTTGACCCACCAGGCACGGCGTGTTGGGCATCACACGGATCACCCGCGCTTTCGGCCCCAGACCGGCTTCCAGTTTCGCCAGCGGAATGCCCGCCGCAATCGACACGAACAAATGCTGATCCCGGACGGACGAGGCTGCCTCGGACAACAGCGCGTGCATGTGCTGCGGTTTGACCGACAGAAAAACGACATCCGCGGCCGCGAGAACTTCCGCCGTGGTGGCGACAACGCGTCCGCCGGTCTGCGTCTGAAACTGCTCCGCGGCGGCCGGCAGCACATCCCGCGCGATCAGGCGGTCGGCCGTAAGCTTCCCGGCGGCAAGAAACCCCTTCGCCAATGCCGAGGCCATCTGCCCGGCACCTAGGAATCCGACCGTCGGCTGCGAGACAGAACCACTCATGTGACGTCACCTAACCCACGAAAGCCCGTCGTTGGCAACGCCGGGACCGTACTCGAATCCGCTGAAGAATACCAAAGCGGAGTTCGCCGCGAAAAGGCGCAAAAATCGCAAAAAAAAATAACAAGGACGTTTATCTTCGCCAAGTTACCACTTTTTTGCGTATTTTGCGCCTTTTCGCGGCCAATGACCTTCTGCGATTGCAATCGAAATTTCAGCACAGTTTGGGCGGAATTCCAGCCACGCTAAATGCAACATCGTTAGGTCGCATCAACCCAAGACACCGCAATGTCCGCAGTCAATTTTCGCAAACTGGTGGATTAGACCGCGCGGATCACGGCGGCGGCGCTTTGGCCCATGCGCGTGCGGTTGACGCTGAGTGCCGTCTGATTGGTCATCTTCAGCGGTTCATCCCGCAGAATGTTCAGATTGCACAGCGGGTCGGGTGTGCGGTAGTTGACGGTGAACGGAATCTGGCCGTGACGCATGGCGAGCAAACTGCCAGCCAGTTCCACCGCACCCGCACCGGCATCGAAATGGCCGAAGTAGCTCTTGAGCGCGGTGACCGGAATCGACTGCGCCACCTGGCCGAGGGCCGTGTGATACGCCCGCGCTTCCGCGAGATCGTCCCGCTGCGTCCCTTTGCCGTGCGCGTTGACGTGCCCCAGATCGCGGGGTGTCAGGTCCGATTGGCGGAGGGCGGATTGAATGGCCCGAGCCAGGCCGACGCCGCCGGCGCGATTGGACGGATCGCGGCCATCGCAGCCCGCACCGACGCCCAGCACTTCGCAGTAGATCGGCGCGCCGCGGCTGACCGCATGCTCCCAGCGTTCGAGGACGAACGCCGCCGCCCCTTCACCGACCACAGTGCCATCGCGATGTTTATCAAACGGACGGCAGGAATTCGCCGGGTCGTCCCCGTGCGACAAACCTTCAAACAGGTTGAGCCGGGTGATTTCCAGCGGATGGATGTACGAACTGCAGGCACCAACGATCATCGCATCGGCCGCGCCGCGCTGAATCACCCGCATGGCTTCCGCCAAGGCGAGCAGAGCCGACGATTCGCAACTGGTGATGGTGTTGTTGGGGCCGCGGGCATCGTGTTCGATGGCCACATGGCAGGCCGGCATATTCGGGAGTTGCTTGAGGAGCCACAGCGGGCAAATCTGGCCCATGCTGTCTTCCCCCCAGCGGGTGAATTCGTCGCCGACGGCACCTTCCTGGAGCGAACGAGCCGCGTCGGCCAGTTCGGTCGGTGAAGTGGAGATGTGACCGGCCCCGAACTCGACGCCCAACCGCTCCGGGTCGATCGCTCCGCGGGTGATCAAGCTGTCTTTCGCGGCCATGGACGCCGCGGCGACACCCAACTGGATATCACGGGACATCACCTTGATGAATTTTTTGTGATAAATGTGCTCGAGCGGATCGAAATCCCGAATCTCGGCGGCGAGTTTCGACGGGAGATCCAGCGGCGAAAATGCTGTCAAATTGGAAATGCCGGTCCGGCCGGCGATCAAGTTCCGCCAAAAGGCATCTTGACCGATGCCAATCGGAGAAACCACGCCGATTCCTGTGACCACTACGCGTGGTACTTCGGTCTGAGCCGTCATAGCCGGAACCTGAAGAGCCAATCCCAGCGGGACATCCTACCGCGGGGGCCGTGTTTCACGTCTTGTAACGTCCATGTCAGCTGCTTAGCCGGAAAACCCGGCGGACAGAGCAGACGCAACCGATCCTGCGAAAATACATTCATCCCGATCCGTGACATCAAAAAGTTTGACGACACGAACCCGGTTTTGTAATCATCGGCACTTGGAATAGATCAATTCCAACCCATTCGGACGGAACACCGCCGGACAGGATCGTCTTTGGACGACTGGAATCGAACGTCGGCCGAGAAAAACACCCCTAATAACATCGACCAGATCGCAACCGAAATCTCGATCACGATACCCACCCAGCAAATTCCCCAACAAAAGTGACTGGTGTTAGGACCCAACCGCACCAGCGACATCCGTAATTACATCCCATTTGTGAAAAACTGTCAAGGACTGACTGGGAATAGTTCTTGTGTTTGTCGGGTTCAGGAATTTGACAAAAGATTTTATCAGACTGTACAGTCGACTTGACAACTCCAAATCACGCATTCCATAAAAAATCGCTACAACCCCCGCATTACCCAGGTTTTGCATTCGACTCCGAGTTCGCCCTCATTTGCGGTATTTGAATTCTATCCTTCCCGGCGAGTGAGACAGGTGACGCAGCCAGACCCGCGGACGCAACCCGCTGTCAAAACTGAACTTGCTCGAAATCAGGGGTTCCTTTAACATCCCGCGAGAATTTTCCCCGAGTCGGTTAAGAGGATACGGCCAGTCATGTTGTGCCGTGCCGTCGGGCTTTGCCATCGCGCCGTTGGAGCCTTCCTGCTGCTGCTGCTTTTGATCAGCGGTGCGGAAATCGCTCTCCGTCTGCGCGAATTGCAGACGCAACGCTCCCTGGCTCCGGCTCGCACCTCGGCGGCAAACTCACTGACCATCCCCAGTTGGACCACCTATCACGAACTGCGGCCGCTGGCGACCTTGACCGTCAAATCGCAGGACGAACAGCCGGCGGGTGTGGTGCGGATCAATCAGCTCGGTTTGCGGGGGCCGGACGTCGCCGTACCGAAGCCGCCCGATGTCTACCGCGTGCTGTGCCTGGGGGATGAGTCCCTGCTGGGAATAACCCTTCCTGATGAATCCCTTCTCACCAGCCGCCTCCAGGAGCGTTTGCAGACGACGACGCGGCTGCAGGTGGAAGTCTGGAATGCCGGCGTGCCGGGAGCCTGTCCGCTAACGGAATCGCTCCTGGTGATGCATCGCCTGGCCGCCTTACAACCAGACCTGCTCATCGCGATGGTCGATGATTCCGATTTGAGCGAGGATCATGCCTACCGGCGATACACCCGCGTGGATGCACACGGAACACCGCTGGCCTGTCGGCATCCCACGCTGGGGCGCAAGCCCCGGGGCGATCAACTGACCGCCTGGCGTGACGAGTTCCGCTTGATCGACCTCGGCCTGCGCTGGGCCGGCGATACCTGGAAACGCAAAACCGAATTGGATGGGGCCTTCGATCCCGAGGGGGGTGCTCTGTCCGACATCCCCAGTTTGCGCCGCGACCCGGCGGCACTTGAACGAACCGCACAGCCACTGGCGACGCTGGCCCGCTGGTGCCGAGGATCGGCGTCGGCGCTCTGCGTCCTGTCGGTGACCGCTTCCCCCCCCTCGACTGATGCGTCCCTGGCGTCGGTGGTGCAAACGCTCGCCGATTCTGAATCTTTTCCACTGGTTCCCGTCACTCGCGCTCTTCCGACCGCTGGTTCCCGGCGTAAGAAATTCTGGACGGCTGACGAACATCGCGAATTCGCGGACCGGTTGGCCGAACGGGTCGTGACCGCCATCCCAGGGCCGTGGAGCAGTCCGTATTTTCGCACGGAGGACCGCCAAATTTCTCCCGCCGGGCTGGAGTTCAGCCAGGAACCGCGACCCTTGATGCGACAATGATGATCATGACTCGACAACACTGATAATAACCCGCTCGCCCGACATGGCTTTCGTAAAAGGACACCCATGAGCGACTCCCTCGCCTCCGCCCGCCATTATTTCGATTCCGCCGCCGACTTGCTCGGCCTGTCTTCCAACATGCGGATTCTGCTCCTGACGCCCAAACGGGAAATGAAGGTCCAAGTAGCGATTGAACGGGACAATGGCGAGATCGCCACGTTCATCGGGTACCGCATCCAGCACGACGGCTCACGCGGGCCGATGAAAGGTGGGTTGCGGTTTCATCCCGAGGTCGACGGCGAGGAAGTCCTCACCCTCGCCACGCTGATGACCTGGAAAACCGCTGTGGTGAATCTCCCTTATGGCGGCGCGAAAGGGGGCATTTCCGTCGATGTCAAAACCCTGAGCCCCGGCGAACTGGAACGGATCACGCGGAAGTTCGTCGATGAAATTCACGACATGGTCGGCCCGGACAAAGACATCCCCGCCCCGGACATGGGGACCAACGCCCAGGTGATGGCATGGTTCATGAATCAATACGAAAAGTTTTACGGCTTTCAACCGGCTTGCGTGACGGGCAAGCCGGTCGAGTTACATGGTTCTGAAGGCCGCGAGGAAGCGACTGGCCGGGGCGTCGTCTCTGTCACCGAGGCTCTCTACGGTCGCCTGAAACTGCCGCTCGCCGGCGCGACAGTCGCCTTGCAGGGCTTCGGCAACGTGGGGAGTTACGCGGCCCAGTTTCTCGTCGATAAGGGGGCGAAGATTCAGGGGATCTGCGATATGTCCGGCGGTGTGTGGAACCCGGAAGGTCTCGACATTCCGCAGTTGCTGGCCTATGTGAAAGATCATAACGGCGTCGCGGGCTTTCCGGGTGCCGACGCCATCACCAGTGAACAACTCTTCGCCGCGCAGGTCGACATTCTGATCCCGGCGGCCTTGGGGAATGTCCTTCATAAAGACAATGCAGATGCTGTCCGCGCGAAGTACATCATCGAAGCGGCGAATAACCCTACCAAGCCCGAAGCCGACGAGATCTTCCATAAGAAAGGCATTCTCGTCGTGCCGGACATTCTGGCGAACGCCGGAGGCGTGACGGTCAGCTACTTCGAGTGGGTGCAAAACCGCCAGCACTTCAAGTGGGATTTGTCCCGCGTGCGGGGTGAACTCGACAAGATCATGCTGGACAGTTTCGACCGCGTGTGGACCATCGCCACCGAAAAGAAAGTCCCCCTGCGAACCGCCGCCTACATCCTCGGCATCGGCCGTGTCGGCCGCGCCACCGTCCTGGGCGGCATCTGAGTGCGGCCACCCAAAGCCCGGCGTTGGCAACGCCGGGACTTCTTTGTGCAGCGCGATCCCGGCCGCATGGATTGCCTCTCCGCCGACCGATTGTGCGTGAATGTCCACATTACGATGGTGGACGGTGCCAACGCCATGGTCTGCGCTCCGTGCGCTCCAAGTCCACGCAGTTCGGAAAAACCCAATCGAGGGTTGAAACCGCCATTGCACCCAAATTAGAATCGCCAGAGTCGACAGACTTCCACCTCTCAATGACAATTCGCAGCATCCATGTCACTGATCTTTTGTGCTGAGAATTGCTCGCCGGTGCGGCGGCACTGGTGAATCGGTCCTCATCAAGGAACTAAGAGTCTTTCCGGAAACGATACGTTGATTTTTCAGGCATTTCATGCCGCGAGTCGGTAATTAAATTTCGGCGTGGGGGACGGCGACAGGCGGCGAAGGAGCAGATGCGTGTGGCTGA
>Ga0335397_10005189_pt1 | contig 17091 bp, 11 predicted proteins | sample MAT04_FD_205740 | JGI IMG/M metagenome (GOLD analysis project Ga0335397, IMG submission 205740) | Freshwater microbial communities from Lake Fryxell liftoff mats and glacier meltwater in Antarctica - MAT-04 (spades assembly) (version 2) ... | reverse complement strand
GAGTTCTGAACTGAGGCCAAGGAGTTTGATTATGAACCTAGTGAAATCCAAACAACGCATCGCTGACCATGGAGAAGTCTTCACTCCTGCGTGGATGGTTGAGGCGATGCTCGACCTGGTGAAGGACGAGACGGAGCGAATTGACTCGCGCTTTCTTGAGCCAGCGTGCGGGAGCGGTAATTTCCTTGTGCCAATCGTGCAACGCAAGCTGGCCGCCGTGGAACTCAAATACGGCAAATCCGACTTCGAGCGCCGACAGTATTCGCTACTTGCCCTGATGTGCGTCTATGGCATTGAACTGCTGGCTGATAACATTGCCGAATGCCGCGAGAATGTGTTAGCCATCCTTGTCGAGTACCTGAATTTAGATGATTCGGACGAACTTTATCTCGCCGCGACTTACGTGCTGTCGCAGAATCTCGTCCACGGCGACGCGCTGACGATGCGCACCCACGACGGATTGGCGATAACGTTTGCGGAATGGGGATATCTGGGCAAAGGCAAGTTCCAGCGGCGCGACTTTCGCTTCGACACACTCACCCAGTCATCGACCTTCAGCGCAGAGGGTTCGCTCTTCGCTCATCTCGGCAAGCACGATATCTTCACGCCCGAGCGATCGTATCCGCCAGCGACGATGAGCGAGCTGGCCGCAGCATTGCTCGGCAATACCTCTAAGGAGCCCGCATGAACGAGCAGGTTGGTTTTGCGATGCGTGGCCGTAACCCGGATGTTTTGACTTGCATTGCAAACCTCTCCAACGACGAGGTTTTCACGCCGCCTGAGTTTGCGAACAAGATGCTGGACACGCTGACCGAGGCTTGGGCCGCAGACAACGATGGGGCGAATATTTGGGCCAACAAGAAGTTGAAGTTTCTGGACCCCTGCACGAAATCCGGCGTCTTCCTGCGTGAGATTACCAGCCGCCTGAACAAGGGACTGGAGCAGGAGATTCCGAAACTGGAAAAGCGGGTGAATCACATCCTGACGAAGCAAGTATTCGGGATCGGCATCACGCAACTCACCAGCCTGCTGGCGCGCCGAAGCGTTTATTGCTCGAAACACGCCAATGGCAAGCACTCGATCGCCAAGGGATTCGCAAGCGATGAAGGGAACATCTGGTTCGAGCGCACGGAGCATTCATGGGACAATGACAAGTGCAAATACTGTGGCGCGAGCAAGGCAGCCCTTGATCGTGGCGAAGATCTCGAAACCCACGCTTATGCATTCATTCATACCGACAACATCAAGACTCGGCTAGCCGAGATATTTGGAGGCAAAATGCAGTTCGACGTGATCATTGGTAATCCGCCGTATCAATTGAACGATGATGGTTTTGGAACGAGTGCAGCGCCCATTTATCAGCACTTCGTAGAACAAGCAAAAGCACTAGAGCCGCGATACTTGTCGATGGTCATTCCAGCTCGTTGGTTTGCTGGTGGTAAGGGGCTGGATCAATTCAGAGAATCAATGCTCGCCGATAATCGAGTTCGTTCAATAGACGACTATCTCTCCGCATCAGATGTCTTTCCGGGGGTAGGTCTCAAAGGGGGCGTTTGCTACATTCTCTGGAACCGTGAGAATCCCGGCAAGTGCGACGTCACCACTCATTTCAAGGATTGGCCTGTCTCGAAAGCGCGTCGCAACCTCGTCGAAACAGGTGCCGATGTATTTATCCGCTTCAATGAAGGGCTGTCGATTCTTAAGAAAGTTGTTGCCGTCGAAAGTGGAAAAACCAACTCGCTGACGCTGCCAGATAGCAAGCGTTTCGACCAACTTGTTAGTTCCAGAAAGCCGTTCGGGCTAGACACAACGTTCAAGGGCAAAGTTGCCAAGCGAGCCGGTGATATCATGGTCTATCAAAACGGCGGCACGGGATATATCTCAAGAAGCTCAATTCCGAACGGCATCAATCTCATCGACAATTGGAAGATATTCATGGGCTACGCCGCCCCTGGAACAGGCAACAAAGACACTTATCCGCACAGGATCATCAGCACACCATTTGCCGGTGGCCCTGGCACTATCTCTTCGGAGACTTACCTGTGCATTGGCCCTCTCGCGTCGGAGGATCAGGCTGAGAGCGTCTTGTCGTACCTCACTTGTCGGCTAACTCGTCTTTTAATTCTTCTGCACAAGCCATCGCAACACGTAACGCGCAAAGTTTATTCCTTCGTGCCGACTCAGAAGTGGACAAGGAAATGGACAGACAAGGATCTCTACGCGAAATATGGCATTTCCACCAGCGAGATCGGATTCATAGAGAAAGTAGTCCGCCCAATGGACCTCACCGGAACCGCTGAGGATGAGTAAGGTTAAGCCGAAGCTGCCCGTGCAGAATCCGGATGCGCTCTTTAGCCGCGTCGTTTCCATTCTTGAGCAGGCGCGGGGCAATGTCGTCCGGGCGGTGAACACGCAGATGGTCCTGGCCTATTGGTTGATCGGGCGCGAAATTGTCCGGGAATTACACGGTGGCGAGGAACGAGCCATCTACGGAAAGAGGGTCGTCAAAGTGCTTTCGGCGCGGCTGACGGAGCGCTTTGGGCAGGAGTTTTCGCCTACAACGCTTCAGTGTTTCCGCAAGTTTTATCTTGTCTACGCAGAGCGATGTGTGGCAATTCCACGCCCATTGGGCGTGGATTCCGCTCTAAAGGCGATTCGCTACCCAATGGGTACTAAATCTTTGGCTAAGGTAATTCTATGCCCGACGGGTAGGGAATTGGCCCGGCCCAAGAAATGCTCCCCGCTGGGTAGCCTATTGCCGCAAGGCTTCTCGCCGCAGCTCACTTCGTCGCATTACGGCGCACTGAGGGAACGAGAAATCATCGAGTCCGCGATGGAGCACTGCACTTATGAATAAGTCCATCGAACAAATCCTCGTGCTAAAGCCAGAGGTCCGGCCGCGTATTTACGCCTACTCCATCGCCGATAAGGCACATGCGGGGCTTCTCAAAGTTGGCCAGACAACGCGCGACGTGAAACATCGCGTTGCCGAGCAACTCAAGACCGCCGCAATCAAGAACTACAAAATCGAACTCAACGAGTCCGCCGAGCGCGACGATGGCTCGACGTTTACCGATCACGAGGTGCGCGCCGCACTCGGCAGGAAAGGCTTCGAGAACACCGAGCTGGAATGGATGCGCTGCACGCTCAAGGAACTGAAGACCGTCCTCACGGAGCTGCGCAGTGGGCAGCGGTTCACCGGCACGCACCACTTGGACTTCCCGATGCGACGGGAACAAGCTGAGGCGGTTGAAAAGACTTTCGACTACTTCCACTCGATCTGGACAGAGAACAAGAAAGCTGTACCGCGATTTCTATGGAATGCGAAGATGCGGTTCGGCAAAACCTTCACCGCCTATCAGCTTGCCAGAAAACTCGAAGCCAAACGCGTGCTGGTCGTGACCTTCAAACCCGCCGTCGAGGATGCGTGGCAGACCGACCTTGAATCTCATGTGGACTTCGACGGCTGGCAATACCTCTCACGGAATTCCGACAGTGATCCGACGAGCGTCCCCTCTAAAAAACCGCTGGTCTATTTCGGTTCCTTTCAAGACTTGCTCGGTCGTGACAATGCCGGAAACATCAAGCCGAAGAACGAATGGCTTCATAAAGTGAAGTGGGACTTGGTCGTGTTTGACGAATACCACTTTGGTGCCTGGCGCGACACGGCCAAGGAATTGTTCGAGGGAGAAGATGAAGCGGTGGCCAAGAAAGAGGCCAAGCTCGAATATGCGGCCGGTTTGGAAAACGTGAACGAGGACTTGAGTGAACTTTCGGAAAAAGAGACCGAGTTCCTGCCGATCACGACGAAGGCTTACTTGTACCTTTCCGGCACGCCATTCAGGGCGCTGGCGACCGGTGAGTTTATCGAGGAGCAAATCTTCAATTGGACTTACACCGATGAGCAGCGAGCGAAGGAAGAATTCGCAAAGAAGAATCCGAGTAAGTGGAACCCTTACGGCGCACTCCCGCAAATGCGACTGCTCACCTATCAGATGCCGGATGAACTGGTGTCGATCGCGAGCGCCGGAGAGTTCGACGAGTTCGATCTGAATGCTTTCTTTGAGGCGACGGGCGAAGGGAAGAAGGCGCAGTTCAAGCACAAGAGCGACGTGCAGAAGTGGCTGAACATCATCCGCGGCGAGTATGCGCCAAGAGCCGTGGAGCATCTCAAGACCGGAACACGGCCTCCGTTTCCGTATTCGGATGTTCGCCTGCTGCCGTATCTTCAGCATTCGTTTTGGTTCCTGCCGAACGTCGCAGCGTGCCACGCGATGGCAAATTTGCTTGGCGAAAAGCACAACGTTTTCTGGCGCGAGTATCAGGCGACTGTGTCCGCTGGCGCGTCAGCAGGTATCGGGCTGGACGCGCTGCCTCCGGTACGCCGAGCGATCGGCAGCGGCTTCGACACGAAAACAATTACGCTCTCGTGCGGCAAACTGACAACCGGGATTACCGTGGCGCAGTGGTCGTCAATCCTGATGTTGCGGAATCTGAAATCGCCGGAGACCTATTTTCAAGCTGCGTTTCGCGTGCAGTCGCCATGGTCGATCAAAAACCCCAACGGTGACGACCCGAATGAGGAGGAGATTCTTAAGCCGGTTTGTTTCGTGTTCGATTTCGCGCCCACTCGTGCGCTACGACAGCTCTCCGAATACGGGATCGGGCTTTCGCCCAACGAGCCAAACCCGGAGAACGCGGTCAAGGAGCTGGTGTCGTTCCTACCCGTGTTGGCTTACGACGGCGCAAACATGACGCAGATTGACGCGGCAGGCATTCTCGACATCGCGATGGCGGGTACTTCAGCAACATTGCTTGCGCGCAAGTGGGAAAGCGCGCTGCTGGTGAACGTTGATAACGACACGCTGCGCCGAATTCTCGACAACGCCGAAGCGATGGCTGCCGTCGAACGCATCGAGGGTTGGCGTTCATTGGGCGACCACATTATCGAGACCATCATCAACAAAAGCGAGAAGGTGAAGGATCTCAAAAATAAGGCGAAGAAAAAGGAGTTGTCAGCAAAAGAGAAAAAGGAACTGAGCGACGAGGAAAAGGAATATAAATCCAAGCGGAAATTGATCCAGGAGAAGTTGATCAAGTTCGCAACGCGCATTCCGGCTTTCATGTATCTGACCGATTTCCGCGAGAACACGTTGCAAGACGTCATCACCAGGATCGAACCGGACATGTTCGAGACGGTTACTGGCCTGACGGTAAAGGATTTCCACCTGCTCGTGCGGCTCAAGGTGTTCAACACCGAGCAAATGAATCAGGCCGTTTTCGCATTCCGGCGCTATGAGGATGCTTCACTGCGCTACACCGGCATCGAAAGCCATAAAGGGCTCACGCACTACGGGCTATACGACACCGTTGTGGCGAAGGAGTAAACAATGCGAGTATTAGAGCGGACGGCGATTTGCAAAGCTGGCTCACAAAGGTTCTTGTATTGCGAATTTTGTGCTCATTCCAATCCCTCGGTAAGGTCAGCCAAATCCTGAGGGATGATGTTGTGCTGAGTCAGGATGCGGCGATGATTGTCGTCGAATCCTAGTGCGATGGCGACGTGGTCGAATCGCCATCGTTTCATTCGATCCAGTTAAGATAATTTCACCTTATCTTAACAAGATAACGCCGCTTTATCTTATCTGCAAGCTAACTCACAATCTCATCCACGACTGTGCCATGCACGTCGGTCAGACGGTAGTCTCGGCCCTGAAAGCGGTACGTCAGTCGAGTGTGATCGACGCCCATCTGATGCAGTAGCGTCGCATTCAGATCGTGAACGTGAACCGGGTTTTGCACGATGTTGTAGCAGAAGTCGTCGGTCTGGCCGTACACGGTGCCGGGCTTGATTCCACCTCCGGCCAGCCACATTGTGAAACATCGTCCGTGATGGTCGCGGCCGTAGTTGTTGGGTTCCAGTTTGCCCTGACTGTAGGTTGTGCGCCCGAATTCACCGCCCCAGATAACGAGTGTCTCATCCAGCATGCCGCGCTGTTTCAGATCGCGGATTAAGGCGGAGGACGCTCGATCCACGTCGCGGGCCTGCAGTCTGAGATCGCTGGGAAGATTGTAGTGCTGATCCCAGCCGCGATGATAAAGCTGAATAAAACGCACGCCACGTTCAGCCATCCGCCGTGCCAGAAGACAGTGTCGAGCGAACGTTCCCGGTTGCTGTGACTCCGGCCCGTATGCATCAAATGTCGCGGCAGTTTCATCGCCCATTTCTACCAGATCCGGTACGGAACTCTGCATCCGAAACGCCATCTCATATTGTGTAATTCTGGTTGCAATGTCAGGGTCGCGGATCTCGACAGCGCGCTGAGTATTCAAAGCGGCAAGCACGTCCAGTTGATCGCGGCGCGTGGCTTCATTGATGCCGGGTGAGTTGGAAAGGTACAGCACGGGGTCGTTGCCCGATCGGAACGCAACGCCCTGATGATTCGACGGCAGAAAGCCGGACCCCCACAGTCTGGCATAAAGGGGATCGGCTGGCCGAGCCGCACTGCCCTTCGACAACAGCACCACAAACGCCGGAAGATTGCTGTTCTCTGTACCAAGTCCATAACTCGCCCATGCTCCAAAACTGGGTCGTCCCGGCTGCTGGTGTCCGGTCTGCATCAGTGTCACCGCCGGATCGTGATTGATCGCTTCGGTATGCATCGAAGGAATAATGCACAGGTCATCGACGATTTTCGCAGTTTCCGGCAACAGTTCGCTGATCCACGCGCCGGACTGCCCGTGTTGAGAAAATGAAAACAAAGAGGAAGTCACAGGAAACGATGCCTGACCACTCGTCATTCCCGTCAGCCTCTGATCACCGCGCACGGAAGCGGGAAGTTCTTCGCCGTGATACTTCCGAAGGTCAGGCTTGTGATCAAAGAGATCCAGTTGCGAGGGGCCGCCGTGCATAAACAGATAAATGATCCGTTTGGCTTTGCCTGGCAGTTGCCCGACAGCACGTGTGTCATCCTCACCGCGCAACAGGGAACCTAACGCCAGGGAGCCCAGGCTGACTCCGGTTTGAGGAAAAAACTGGCGGCGGTTGATTGCGGGATTCATCTGCGGGTAATCGCCTCGTCAAGATTCAGAATCGTATGCGCGATGACCGTCCATGCGGCCAGTTCGACGGAGTTGATCTCTCCCGGAGCTCGACTTGTTCCGACGTTCAGCACGGCGACGGCCGATGCGACATCAGCCTGAAATCGAGCTTGCTGTCGTTGCAACAGATTATGCAATTGGTCGATTTCGTGTTTCTCCGGAACACGGCTGAGGACTCGGCGAAAAAGCTGTTGCAAACGTATGTCGTCATCTGCGTTCGATTGCAGCAATAAAGCCGCCAGCGATCTCGCGGCTTCGACATACGTCGGATCATTCAGCAGAATCAGAGACTGCAGAGGAGTGTTCGTGCGGGCTCGCTGCACGGTGCATTTTTCGCGCGTCGTGCCATCGAAGGCCAACAATGCGGGTGGCGGCATCTGGCGTTTCAGATACGTGTAAATGCTGCGCCGCCAGAGACCATCGCCTGGGTCTTCGACGTAAGTGTCCTCGGCGTTGTATGACACTTCCTCCCACAGTCCTTTGGGTTGATAGGGTTTGACGCTGGGGCCACCGATCTGCCTCCGAAGCAAACCAGACGCGGCCAGTGCCTGATCACGAATCATTTCGGCAGGCATCCGGAATGAAGGGCCACGCGACAAAAAACGATTCCGCGGATCGACAACAGATAGTTCGTCCGGTGAACCATCAGCCACGTTTTGAACGCGAAATGTGGAATCCTGACGATAAGTGCGCGAAGTCACGATCAGCTTCAACATGGCTTTCGTGTCCCAGCCATTGTTCTGGTACGTGACCGCAAGCCAATCGAGCAAATCCGGATGCGTGGGCGGTTCGCCCTGAGTCCCGAAATCATTTGGCGTTCGGACCAGCCCTTCCCCGAAACACTGCATCCACAGACGATTCACGGCGACTCGGGCAGTCAATGGATTATCCATTGCCATCAGCCACTGAGCGAACCCCAATCGATTATTCGGGGCATCTTCCGGCCATACCGAAATCGCAGCGGGAACTCCAGGGAAGACGGCATCACCAGGCTGATTGTAGACACCTCGCAGGAGTACGTGGGTTTTTCGCGGTTCCGGCATTTCCTCCATCACGAGCGTCGTTGGGATCGATTCACGAAACGCCTGTTCTTCCTGTTGAGTGGCCTTAAGACGACTGCGAGGTGCCTGCGTCGCTTCGTCGGTATACCGTTCAATATAATAGTCCTGCAATGCATCGGTCTCCCGCCAGCCGCGAGATGCTGCAGGAGATTCGACGACTCCGCGAATACGTTCCGCATAAAACCAGTCGGCTACTTCCGTGGCGTCAAACGTCCGTTGCAGAATTCGGAGTTCATCGAGTTGCCCATAGTAGCCAAGTCCGGAATCTCGCCGACCGATCAGAAGCGGAAGATCATTAGAGAGACTTCCTGAAAGCGAGTCCCGTTGCACGTGCGTTTCGGCAGCGATCCCATCGACAAAAATTCGGACACCCTTTGCACTACGAGATCCGTCATAGCAGACAACGAACTGATGCCATGGTCCGCCGCTCGGCGGTGTGGTTGTTGATACTTCAATCGCATCCACGCCCCATCGAGATACCAGATTGACCGTAAGTCGCCCTTTTTGCCACAGGAACTCAAGTCCGCATCGATCACCTTCCGGCTCAATTTTCGATAAGGGACAACTCAACGATCCATCAGGCAGCATCCAGAAGCCAATGCTCCATGCGGCATCTGCATTGAAGCCCTCAACAATCCGTTCGGCATGTTGAGTAGCATCAAACTTTGCGGCCTGACTTCGAATGCCGTTTTGATATGTCAGCGTCGTCCCGACTGGCTGAGTCGCCGTTGCCAGTGTTCCGTCGAAGGCTTCGTGATGTACGAGCGATTCCTGTGGCAGAACGGGCAACACCTTGAGAGCCACCGATTCCCATGCCGCGATGTCCGCGAGCAGCTTCACACGGATCGGTTCAAACGTTTGAGCCGCCTCAGATGTCGCGGCTGCCAGCATTGCCAGTTGCTGTTCCTGTTCCGGCGTGGAGACCTTAATCAATGGGGGCGGGTTGTCGGTGACGATTAATCCGGTTTCGGGAACATTGTTGAAGAACGCAAAGAGTTGATAGAACTCACGCTGCGAGATAGGATCGTACTTATGATCGTGACACTGAGCACAACCGGCCGTCAGACCCATCCATGTGGTCATCGTTGTATCGACTCGATCCACGACGTATTCCGTGCGGAATTCTTCGTCGATGATTCCCGTTTCGTTGTTCGCCACATGATTGCGATTGAATCCGGTAGCGATTCGCTGAGGAACCGTGGCATCTGGAAGCAGGTCTCCGGCAAGCTGTTCGATGGTGAATTGATCAAACGGCATGTTGTTATTGAACGCATCAATCACCCAGTCTCGCCACAACCACATTTGACGAGGTTTGTCGCTGAAGTAGCCGTTGGTGTCGGCGTATCGTGCCGCATCAAGCCAATCCACCGCCATGCGTTCACCAAAATGCGGCGACGCAAGCAACCGCTCCACGGCCTGTTCGTACGATTCTTCGTGGCGGTCAAGATCTTCGAGCGATGGCGGCAGTCCTGTCAGATCAAAGCTGACGCGACGCAGCAACGCTTCTCGTGAGGCTTCTTTTGAGAATGCCAGATCCTGTTTTTCGAGTATCGCAGCAACAAAAGTATCGATCGGATTTGAAATACTTTCCCGTCCAGGCACGTCCGGCTTCGTCAGCGGTTCGAAAGCCCAGTGCTGTTGAAATTCCGCACCTTCAGTAATCCATTGCCGCAAGGTTTCGATCTGTGTTTTAGACAGCGGTTTTTTGAAATTGGGAGGCGGCATGAGAACGTCACTGGCATCCGCTGTGATCCGCCGTATCAATTCACTGCGGGTCAAATCGTGCGGCACAACAGCAACCGCCCCGGACTCCGCAGGCCGCAGCGCTTCTTCACGGATGTCAAGCCGCAGTCCCGACTGTCGCGCCTTTGCGTCGAAACCGTGACACTGCAGACAGTGATCAGCCAGAATTGGACGAACATCACGATCATCACGATTGAAACGGACACGTTCGTCTGCCAGCAAGGAAAAACCCAACGACAGCACCAATGCCACAACTGTCGAAATCCTCATGTGGTAGTCACATAACCCAGAGCCTGACGGATATCTTCCTCATCCAATGCCGGATATTCAGCAGCGAATTCCTTTCGATCAGGATAAGTCGCCAGTGCCTCCAGGACGCGGCGGACGGTCAGTCGCATTCCACGGAGACAAGGCTGCCCATTCATTACAGCCGGATCGCTGGTAATTCGATCAAAGCATACCATCGCACATTTCCTTAGTTGAACCTCATCGTGGACTCACTCCACTGTACTAATTGCGGAGACAAAAGCCAATTGCTTCTTACCGATTTGGCTGATGCCATTTGAGCCTAGCGATGTGGATGCTGTTGTCAGCTCCGTACTTGTTATCAACGGGAATCACGACGTTGGGACCCCATGTCTGCATCCATTCTGTCACGACAACCCATGTTTCTTCGGGCGTGACGTTGACGACGCCGAAATTCCCCAGGCGTGCTCCTCGTTCTGGTACGAGAATCTGTTCGGTCGATCGGATAACGTGCAGTTTCTCCGGATCGACCTGAGCAATGAACAACGGAGCGCGATGACGAAAGACATGGTCGTTGTTCGCGCCCTTGCGTGTGTAGACGAGAAACAGGCCGTTGGGATGAGTGACCCAGTGCTGCTGCGTGTTGTAATTGCCCAGATCGCTGCCGTCATCGAATGTCCAGCGCCGGGGCGTGTTGTAGTTCAATCCGTCGCTGCTGGTCGCGACGTAGCCGTGATCGTCGTTGCGAAGAGTCAGATAAAAACGATCGCCGAACCTCGTAATTGACGGTTCGTACAGGCCGCGTTTTACGTCCACTGTCAGTTCCAAACCGTGCTTCATATAGGTCAATTCAGTGCCATCGAAGTGGCACAGGAAAGCTCGACCTGAGGCGTCAGTGGTGACCCTGTTTCCCCGAGGTCACGGCTGATCGACGAATTCAACGCATAAAAAACGTCCGAACCGGTGATCATCAATGGCTGAGTTGTCGTCACAACTGCGGGCGGCGCGTTCGGATCATTTGCCGGTATCATCGGCGCGCACACCGGTATGAATGTTAAAGGAATCGCGCTTGCTGAAATGGGCGATGCACCGGGCAAAGAAGCACCCTACTATGTTCACGCTCCGCACTTCACGATTTTCTTTCGCACGATGCTGTACGACGCTGATTCACTGACGAAGACTCTCGACATTTTTCAACAGCAGCCGATGACGAAACGCTATCACTTTGTGTTCGGCGACGGGCAGACAGAGAAGCGAGCTGTCAAAATTCGAGCTCATGCGATTGAACCAGAGGGCAAACGAGTGTCTATCTGGAAGGACAACGATCCCACGGACGAATTCGCGCCGAACATCATGTCGTGCTGTGTTTACAATGACGAAGGCCGCGGAGCATTTCCGACACTCAAAAAAGAGCGCGGCAAGTTGAACGGTAAAAAGCTGGTTGATCTGGCCAACAGCATACCGATCAAAGGCGGCAATGTTGTGAATGTCGTGTACGACGCCACCGCACTGCAAATGTGGGTAACATACGCCAAAGGCGACCGCGAAGCCTATCAGCGACCTTCAGTGTTCCTCGACCTGAAGGCATTGGACGCAGACGACAACGGCACGCCGGATATTGCGATGGCAAAGTAAAAGTCTGCCCAGCAATTACTGTCGCAACTGCGACGAGATCGCTCGCAATCAACCTCCCCCAAGCAAAGCTTTAGGGGGAGGTCGGACGAGCGAAGCAAAGTCCGGGAGGGGTTGAGAGATACGGCACGGACTACTTCGAGAAATCCAGCCCCTTATCCGATTCGTCTGCCCCCAGCATTCGGAAATTGAATTTCCCCGGATCGCCGGGAGTGATCTCAGCGATGAGTGCGCCGCCGTCTTTTCGTTCAAGGGCCAGCACATTGCTTTCGACGGTGTAAGTCCCGTCGAATTCCTGTGGAGCCTGATCCTTTTGAGCGAAGCTCCAGGTAAATTTTGCGTCATCCGTGATTGTGAGTACAAATGTTGATCCGTCCGGACGAGACGCCTTCCACGTCCCACTCAAGCTCTTCGGGTCGACTGGTGCGACTTGCGGTTTGAAGGTCCGAACGTCTGGATTTGCTGTCCCTTCGGCCGGCAGCGGCGGTAAGGCCGGTGGATTCGAAGCGTCGTCGGCAGTTGCCGCAGGTGTCTGGATCATTCGCAGAATATCGGCGGCAACTTTGTCGCCGGGCATCAGCGTCACGGTTGTCTGGAGATGTCTCGCAGCAGCTTCCGTGTGGCCGCAGCTTAAGTAATGATACGACAGCAGAAAATGCCCCGCCGCGTCGTCCGGATGCGATTTTGTGAACGCTTCCAGCGCCCGCAGTTGATCGGTATACACAGCGACATTCGTGTACATTCTGCTGAGCGTCGCCCAGTCCCAGCCTGGTCCAACGGCAAGGACAGAATGAATCGTCGCAGCAGCCTGCTGATAGTCAGCTTTTGCAAATAACACTAAAGCGCGGAATTCGTGAAGAACGGCGTCGGTGGGATACTGCGTAATCCCCTTGTCGATCGTATCCAGTGCGACGTCAAAATTGTTCTGTTGAAATGCCGCAACGGCGTTGTCCATCACGATATCGGCTGAATCCTGAACGACTGTCGAAGGTGTTCCCGAAACAAGGGTTGCCGGGGAATCCTGAACGACTGCAACCGAAGTGTTGTAAGCGACGGGAATCGGCTGTGCGTAGTTGTAGCACGTTGCGCCATAGCCATTGTAATAGGGGTTCGAATATCCAAGATAGCCACTTGAATAGTAGAGTGAACCAAGGCCCCAACCGCCAAGGCCCCAGCCGAACGGATAGTAACCGGCATATCCGTAGCCGTACCTTCGATAGCCATAACCGCGTCCGTAACCATAGCCCAGTCCCCAGCCGTAGCCGTTTCCATAGATTCCGTAGTACGGACCGATGCCATAACCGCGACCATATCCTGCGTGACGATAGCCGCCTACGCCGTTGTAGCCATAATTGCCATTCCAGTAACCGTGATATCGATTGTGGTTATAGTACGACGGCTGGTAATGATTGTTGCCCAGGCGCACTTGATGGTTGTTGAGGTGAAAATTATTACCTGTGTAGTGATGGTTGCCAGCATTCGCGTGATGGACTCCCAGGTTACCAACATTGTTTCCTCGATAACCAAGGTTAGTGTGTCCGTGTGACATTTGTATCCCGGTTCCATTATTCCAGTGCGCTCCGTTCGCAGCATGATGAATCCCTACTGGAGCTCGATTCGCGTTCACCCCACTGTTATGGATTCCGCCGTGGTGCGCCACACCGCCGTTGTGCGCCACACCGCCGTTGTGCGCCACACCGCCGTTGTGCGCCACACCGCCGTTGTGGATAGCTCCGCCGTGGTTTTGTATACCCGTACCATTGCCCCAATGCGTTCCTCCCTGGCCCTGATGATTCCCAATCGGTGCCCGATTTGCGTTCACCCCACCATGATAGATTCCGCCATTGTGCGACACACCGCCGTTGTGGATAGCACCGCCGTTGTTATGCGCGACACCACCGTTGTGAATCATCCCACCGCCGCCGTTGTGGATGGCACTGCCGCCCATATGACCACCACCAAAATTGCCCCCTCCCACATGACCGCCGCCTGTGTGGCCGCCACCAAAATTGCCGCCGCCCATGTGACCACCACCAAAATTGCCACCTCCCGCATGACCGCCGCCTGTGTGGCCGCCACTCATATGGCCACCTCCCATATGGCCACCTCCACCGCCGTGGCCACCTCCACCGCCGTGGCCACCTCCACCTCCGTGGTGTTGGACGAGGATGTAGTCACCAGCCGTTTTGAGGATTGAATTTGCGTTCTCTCCCGCGACAACGCCAGACATGGACCCCAGTGAGTTGCCACAAATCGCAACCCCGCAAATCAGTGCGGACTTCCAAAGACTTCGTAACATGGCCGGATACCCCTAAGAGTTTTGCGATGAATTCTGACCTTCGTCAAACTCATGCTGAAATTCACACAATCGATCCCCTACCGGTTCTATTGCACTTTGTATACCATTGCGGCGTACACATCGTGAGTTGATTTCCTTCACTGCTTTTAAGAATTCCGATTGAGTGCGATGATTCGTCAAAGCAGCAATTACTGTCTCAGCAAAGAAGCTTTTTGCCCACGATATGCCATAAAGGCGGCTGTTACATAGATTTCCATGCGTCGATCGCTTCCCTGATCTGAGCAAAAACAATCCAGTGTGGCACTTCTTTCAGAGCCATCCTGGTGCTGAAGATTCCAATCGCTGCGGAACCGGTGGCGCAAAACATCCGGGCTTGAGTCTGAATGACGACATTTTTGAGTCCGTTTGATTCATCAGCCGTTTGAGTGTTTCACCAATCAACCGTCACCAATCCGAATTCTCCGTTGTGCGGGCTGCCCGCGAATCACGTCAATAGTCGTGAATGTTATGCGGGCTGCTGGCAGCGAGGGATCACGAAGGTTCCATGCGTGTTTTGGGTTGACAGGACGATTGAGGGCAGGACGATAAAAAGCAACAATGCGATTCAAAACCAGTTAAACAGTTCCATTTATCGAGGACAACATTGATGACATTCGACGTGAAGAACAAGACCATTTTAGTAACTGGTGCAAATCGTGGTATCGGGAAAGCGATTCTGGAAGAGGCGCTTCAGCGTGGAGCGACGAAGGTTTACGCAGCCGTTCGAAGCATTGATTCGGCAAACTCGCTCGTCGCTGAACATGGCGATCGCGTGGTTCCGATTCGAGTTGACTTGAACGATCCTGATTCAATCACCGCCGCAGCGAAAACGGCAACCGACGTCGATGTGGTCGTCAACAACGCGGGTGTGCTGAAGACGTCAAGTGCCATCAGCAAAGATGCAATTGAATCGTTGCAGTTTGAAATGAACGCGAATGTTTACGGGTTGATTCGAGTCGCTCAGGCATTCGCTCCGGTACTGAAAGCCAATGGCGGCGGCGCACTTGTGCAGCTTAACAGTGTCGCGTCCGTCAAAACATTTCCTGACTTCGCCACCTACTGTGCCTCCAAGGCCGCGAGTTACGCGATCACTCAGGGCTTGCGTGGATCGTTGCGGGTACAAGGCACGCATGTTGTCAGCGTTCATCCGGGACCGATTCAAACCGACATGGGACAGGAGGCCGGCTTTGGTGACGCTGCCGCATCACCTTCGTTGGTCGCGGCAGACATCTTTGACGCCATCGCCGAAGGTCGTTTCCACTCGTGGCCAGATCCGATGGCTCAGCAAATTGGCGGTGCCTATCAAAGCTTCGCTGAGAACGTCGTTGAGGCGGACACGGAGGAAAGCCCTGTGTGATCATGGCGACGGCGGATCACGCAGGTTGGATCATCGGTCGTTTTTCCTTTGGGACGTTTCATGTCATTTAAATTATGTTGGGTCGTGTTCGCCCTGCTGGTCGTCTCGACGCTGTCATTTCCGGCACGTGCCGGAGCATTGGACCTGATCGATCTGCGATGCGAATATCGCCAGAATCCTCTGGGAATTGATGCCTCGCAGCCGCGTTTGAGTTGGAAACTGCGGAGCGATGGTCGGGGCGTGACGCAGCTTGCCTACCACGTTCTTGCTGCATCCTCGCTGGAACTATTGCGTAATGATCAGGGTGATCTTTGGGACAGCGGCAAGGTCGAAAGCGATCAATCGGTACACGTCGTGTACGCGGGCAAACCGCTGACTTCCCGTCAGTTCTGCTACTGGAAAGTTCGCGTGTGGAATCAGGACGATCAGCCGAGCGACTGGAGTGATGTCGCCCGCTGGACCATGGGTTTGCTGTCGAATGATGACTGGACTGGTCACTGGATTGGCGCGGATTGGATGGAGAATAACGGAGGCGCCCTGCCCTGGTTGCGTAAGAATTTCTCCCTGGACGCGGCCCCCGACAAGGCCATGGCCTATGTGTGCGCTCTGGGGTATTACGAACTCTATGTGAACGGCAAACGAGTGGATGACTATGTGTTGATGCCGGCAGTGAGCGATGTCGCCAAACGCGGACTGTACCTGACTCATGACATCAGCGGCTATCTGCAGGAAGGCGACAACAGTATTGCACTCTGGCTGGGTCTGGGGTGGTCTCGGCCCATGTTGGAACGCGTCTCGAAGAATGGTCCCCTGGTACGGGCTGAATTCGAGCTTGGAGGGGAGACCGCCAGGCAGCTAGTCCTGGTTACTGACACCAGTTGGAAAACGCACCCGAGCCCCATCACACCGTTGGGGCCGTTGCAGAGTCATCACTATGGCGGCGAGCGCTACGACAGTCGGCTGGATCGCAGCGACTGGGCGAGCACCACATTGGATGATAAAGATTGGGGCAACGCCGTAATCTATGAGCCGTCCACGCCACTGATAGCTGCACAGGTCTCCGAACCGAATCGCATCCTTGGCGATATTCCCGCCAAGTCGGTACAACGCCGGGACGACGGCACGTGGCTCGTCGATATTGGAAAAAACTTTACAGGCTGGCTCGAATGTCGCTTTCCCGAAGGTGCGATTGAGGGCGCAGAGGTGCGATTCGAATACGGCGACAAAATTCTAAGCAATGGCGAGCTTCAGACCAACAACCAATATGATGAATATGTGTTCAACGGCCCGACGGCCCAGGCCTTCCAATCGCGTTTCAACTACCATGCCTTCCGCTGGGTTCATATCAAGGGACTAGCAAACGCCCCCCGCCCCGAAGATATCATCGGACATTGGATTTCTACAGACTACGCCCCGGCATCGGAGTTTACGAGCTCTGATGAATTGCTGAACCAAATCTACAACACCGCAAACTGGACCTATCGCTGCCTGACCCTGGGCAGCTTGGTCGTCGACTGCCCAAACCGTGAACGACTCGGCTACGGAGGCGACTCGGGGACGTCCATGGAAATGGGCATGACCAACTTCCAGACGGCTCCGTTGTATAGCAAGTG
>Ga0335397_10005188_pt1 | contig 17091 bp, 8 predicted proteins | sample MAT04_FD_205740 | JGI IMG/M metagenome (GOLD analysis project Ga0335397, IMG submission 205740) | Freshwater microbial communities from Lake Fryxell liftoff mats and glacier meltwater in Antarctica - MAT-04 (spades assembly) (version 2) ... | reverse complement strand
TGGGCATTTAATGTAAACGAATCGCAAGCGGTTTGATTAATGGTAGTTGACGATGTTTGATTAATTGTGATAATAAATGTAATGATACTGTCACAACCCACTGCGTTGATAAATGATTGAGTATAGACACCGCTTGTTGTATAGGTCACGCCATTCAACGTAATCGAATCGCAGGCAGATTGAATACTGGTGAATGTAGAACTGTTATTGATGGTTGCATTTAATGTAACGACACTGTCGCAACCGGCAGCGTTTGTAAATGATTGAGTGTACACGCCACTTGTTGTATACGTTGTTCCGTTTAGAGAAATCGAATCACAGGCAGTTTGAGTTAAGCTCAATGCGGAACTCTGATTGATAATCAAATTCAGGGTAATCACACTATCACAAGCTCCAAAGGAAATGATTTGTGTATATGTACCACTTGTTGTATACGTCTGGGCATTTAATGTAAACGAATCGCAAGCGGTTTGATTAAGCGTTGTGAATGCGGTTTGATTGATCGTTATATTGAATGTTACGATACTATCGCAACCGGCTACGTTGATAAATGATTGGATGTACACACCGCTTGTTGTATAGGTCAACCCATTGATCAGAATGGAATCGCACGAAGATTGTGTACTACTTACCATTGAGGTTTGATTAATCGCAATATTGTACGTGACTATACTGTCGCAACCTGCGGTATTTGTATATGATTGTGTGTACACGCCACTTGTTGTATACGTTGTTCCGTTTAGTGTAACAGAGTCGCAAGCCGTTTGCATTATGCTGACGGCGGAGCTTTGTTGAATACTTATAGTGTATGAAACAACACTGTCACATCCTGAAGAGTTTGTAAACGTCTGCGTATATATTCCGCTTGTTGTATATGTCTGCCCATTCAGGGAAATAGAATCACAGGCAGATTGAGTACTGCTGAATACAGAACTTTGCTGTACAGTTATTGTAAAGGTGATCACACTGTCGCAACCTGCCACATTGGTAAAAGTTTGTGTATAGACTCCGCTATTTGTATACGTAGTGCCATTTAATACAATTGAATCGCAGGCAGATTGTATACTGGTAAATGTAGAACTATGATTGATCGTCACAGTGAATGTAATGACACTGTCGCACCCGGCTGCATTCATAAAGGACTGCGTATAGACACCACTATTGGTATAGGTCAAGCCGTTTATAGAAATAGAATCACAGGCAGACTGTGTATTGATTGAAACGGTGCTTTGAGGTATGTTCAGATTGAATGTCACTACGGAATCACACCCGAGTGCATTCGTGAATATCTGCGTGTAAATACCTGTGCTTGTATACGCTTGTCCGTTCACAACGATCGAGTCGCAACCTGTTTGGCTACTCGAAGAAGAAGAAGTCTGATTGATGGTGAGATTCAACGTGGTTACACTATCACATGCAGCCGGAGTTACTTTTGTATGCGTATAGAATCCACTTGTTGTATATGTGAGTCCGTTCAGTGCCCATGTATAGGAAACGCAATTAACGGCTATCACCGTATCATAGAGAGTACAGGCGCAATTTAGGAGAAATGCATTTGGTCCATAGGGATTTGGATTTAAAACCGCAGTTACACCTTGTACGGTATTCGCAAGAGGTAAATTAGCCACGCCATTGATCGCAAAATTTGTTCCCGGAGGTGTTATAATCGCAGTTACCACACATTGTGTTTTTCCTGCGGCTGTCACAACCTGAACAGGTGTTTGCGGAGGTAAGGGATTGAATGGATTGAAATTCACAGGCCAACATGGGGCAGATGTTTCAACTCGCATCTTCCCAATGAGATAAGGAACACCGGCTACTAATTGAACCTCATCGCCCGCTGCTGCATTTACTGTTGTAGCTCGCAGATGATAGGTGGCAGCAGTGTAGGCAAAAAAAACTGCAGGTATGGTGTTAAAGATTGGGTCCCTGCTAAGGAAGGTATGTGTAACAGTTCCACCATTCGCAAATCCTGGTGTCATATTCAGTCCCCAGGAGTAACCCCGTAACTTAAGAGATGTAGTTCCTGTATTGGAGATATACACCTCATACTCAAAAATATTAGGAGCAGTCTGTATGATGTTAGTGAATGTAAGGAGAACGGCGGTTTGTCCGTCCCCTTTGAAGAATGCAAGCAGGAATAATAGTAATACTAATCCCTTTCGTACGGCTATGGATGGAAAGCTATTCAATGATGTGATCTTTTTTAGTAGGTAGTCTCTTTGTAAATATATTTAAAAAAAGCGGTTGATGAAAAAAATGAAGAAGGTTCTTTAGAGGAAGATAGACAATAGGGAACAAAGCAGGAATGATCCAACAGGAAAAGAGTTTTCTGGAAACATTCGGGGATTCGTTGAATTTATCTGATCAATAAAATATCACCCTTGTATTCAATTTCTCCGCAACTATTTCTTGCTTTAAGATAGTAATAATATGTTCCCTGTTCAGAAGGTAATCCTTTAAAATTTCCATTCCAGCAGTCCCAGACCTGTGTGGTTGTAAAGACCAAATTACCCCATCTGTTATAGATCATAAACTGCAGTTCAGTAATGTCTTTCCAGTATGTAATGCCAAAGCAATCATTCAATCCGTCATTATTTGGAGAGAAGGCATTGGCAATGAAATAACGTTCGTTCTCGTTATTCTGAACTTGAAGGTGTGTTGTCAGAAAACTGTCACAACCTTGTGCGTTTTGAAGTGTATCAATGTATGTGCCCGCCTCTGAATAAACATGCTGATTGATCATTATCTGTTTACCTACGCAGATCGTAAGCGATTGTTCCTTACTGCTGGAATAATCGATATCAAGGTTGGCTGTTACCACACTGTCACATCCCTTTGTATTGGTCAGCGTTTGTATATATGTGCCCGATGTTGTATAAGTCACACCATTCAACAGGATGGAATTGCATCCACTCAGATTCGTCGTTGATGAGGAGTTGCTATTGATCGCAAGGTTTAGGATTACCGTGCTGTCGCATCTTCCTGGTACCAGATAGACCTGTGAATAAATTCCGCTTTGGTTGTAAAGCTGTCCATTGAACAGGAAAAATTCGCAGGCATTCTGATTAATGACATTTTGAACTGGATGATAGATGGTAAGATTAAGTAAAACGAGACTGTCACATGCGACAGCATTCATCAATGTCTGAGTATAGAGCCCGCTTGTGGTATAGGTTTGTCCATTAAATGTAAACGTTTGACAGGCTGTATGCATATGACTGCTTGAACTGCTATAACGGATTGTAATAATAAGCGTCATGGAGCTGTCGCAACCTTGGCTATTGGGAATAATTTGCTGATACGTTCCGCTGGCAGTATACGTTTGGCCGTTTAATGTATACGAATCACATACATCATGACTTACGACTGAGGAACTGCTATGGAAGACTGTAAGTGTTGTAGTAAAAAGACTGTCGCAGCCTGCTACATTCGTAAGCAATTGGGTATAAACTCCATTGGTCGTATAGGTTTGTCCGTTTAATATTAATGAGTCGCATACTGTTTGAGCCGTTGAGAATGAATTACTATAACTAACAACTAAATTCAGGATATAAATACTGTCGCAACCTGAATTGTCAGAAAATATTTGTGTATAACTGCCACTTGTTGTATAGGTTAGTCCATTCAAGGAATATGTATCGCAAGCAGTTTGGTTCAGTAGAAATATGGAGCTTTGAAGGATGGTTAGGTTGAGTGTCAGAATACTATCACAACCTGCAACATTTGTCAGGGTTTGAGTATACACTCCTGTGGCTGTAAAGGTTTGTCCATTCAACATTAGGGAATCACAAATGATCTGCGTGCTACTGGCCGCATTGGGATAATTAATCACAATCGTCGCAACTACTACACTGTCACAGCCTGATGCTGTGGTAAATGGCTGTGTATAGGTGCCATTGGTGAAATATGTTTGTCCATTCAGTAAAGCAGAATCGCACCCAATAAGGTTGATAGCATTCACAATTAATAGCGTAATGGTCACTTGAATGGTTAAGGTGCTGTCGCAACCTGCTGCCGTAAACAGGTTTTGGGTATAAACGCCGGATGCTGCATAGATTTGTCCGTTCACGGTAACAGGGGTGCAATTTACCAACGTAAGCGTATTTTGCACAGAATAATTAATTGTCAGTAAAAGATTAAGCAAACTATCACAACCCACCGAATTTGTAAATACCTGTGTATACGTACCTGTCATTGTATAGGACTGCCCGTTAATGCTATATGAATTGCAGGCAGACGCTGTGATTGTAGAATCGGAACTGGCATTGATTGTGGCATTAATGGTAATAACACTGTCACATCCAACAGCATTTGTCAGGGTGTCAAAGTAGATGCCATCAGAATAATAGGTTTGCCCATTTATCGTCATCGAATCGCAAGCACTCTGAGTGATTGCAAATTGTGATGAGTTTAGAATGCTCACAGTTAATAGAACAATACTATCGCATCCAAATGCATTGGTCAGCGTGTCTAGATAACTTCCATTAGAATGATAGGTAGTGCCATTAAAGACAAGTGAATCACATCCTGTCTGATTAATTACGCTTGCCGAATTCTGATGAATTGTAAGGAAAATCGTGGATGTACTGTCACAACCTCCGGGGAACGTGTAAAGTTGAGAATAGCTTCCGCCGATTGTATAGGTTAGGCCTGTCGCTGGCCATGTATATGATTCACAAGCAGAAACTGGTACACCAACAGGACATGTACTGCAATTTAACAGAAATGGATTTGGCCCTAAAGGGTCGGGATCCATACTGGCGGTGAGGCCTTCAACAGTAGTCGAACTGGGTAAATTGGCAGTTCCCTGGATATTAAAGAGCACTAGTGGAGGCGACACGAGAGCAGAGACAACACATTGTGTTTTGCCAGGGGCGTAAATTGTTTGAATGGGTTCAAGCGGAGTCATCGGGTTAAACGGATTAAAGTCAGGAGCCCAAATAGGTGCAGTTGTCATTACACGCATACGTGCTATTCTGTAGGATACCCCCGGTGTCAATAGTACTTCATTCCCCGACGGAGCAGGGGTTGTGGTTGCCCGAAGGTGGTTGGTGCTTGCTGTAAATATACTTGTCACCGGCGGGATCGTGTTGAAGATAGGATCTCTGCAAAGAAAGGTATGGGATAATGTACCTCCATTGGCAAGACCCGGAGTCGCATTCAGTCCCCATGAGTAAGCACGGAGAGAATAATTGACGGGTCCGTTGTTTACAACCAATACATCATATTCAAACGTATTGGAATTGGTTTGCACAAAGTTGGTAAAAGTCATGTGGACGGTAGATCCTGCCTGAGAATTGCCTTTAATGGAAAAAAAAGTAAATGCTAAAAAAAAGAGAACCTGCCAGCCTTCCCGAAGTTTAAAAAATTTCATCATGAACAGCTTTTGAAAATGTTATTTCTTCTGTAAATATATCGGAAAAAATCATCAATTGATAATACTGGCAGGGTTATGTTTCGCACGGTGCATCCGGATTCCGGTTATATCTTGATATTTTTACAATCTGATTACATTTAGAAGCGTTTGTCCTCTTTCTATTAGTATGCAACTTTGTGTGTCGCTTAGTATAAATGATCATTCTGTGTTACCTTCGCCCGCTCTTACAACAAGTATTTATTTATGAGTTTAACAAAAGACCTGCAGTCCAGAAGTAATTCCCTTTGTGAATTGTGCGGTTCCTCAGACGCAAACAGTGTCTATGCAATTCCTTCAAGCCCTGATAAAAAAGCAGCGCATCATCTTTGGTTATGTCCTGTGTGTTGCATGCAGATTGAACATCCAGAAACGGCCGATCCAAATCACTGGCGTCTTCTTAATGAGACCATATGGAGCGAGTTGCCTGCGGTGCAGGTTGTTTCATGGCGAATGCTCCACAACTTGAAAAATCTCGACTGGGTTCCTGATTTGCTGGATATCGCTTATCTCGATGTTGAAACACTTGAATGGGCAAAAGCATCAGGCGAAGATGGAGGCGGAGTAGATAAAGTAAAACATCTTGATTGTTATGGCGCCGAATTGAATCATGGTGATAATGTGGTATTGGTAAAAACCCTTGATGTAAAGGGAGCTACATTCAGCGCGAAGATGGGAACGGTAGTTCGCAAGATCCGTTTGGTAGAAGATAATCCTGAACAGATCGAAGGAAAAGTGGAAGGCTCACAGATTGTAATCCTGACGAAATATGTAAGGAAGTCAGGTTCGTAGTGATGCTGTTTCTAGTGCTATGTTCATCATAAAGTGACGACAGGGTGAGGAATAGTATCGAAAAGCCCACAGCGAAACGCAGAGTAACGAGGACTTGCAGAGGATAGCCCGACCTGAGGTTTCGTTCTTTAAAACGAGACGAAGGGCACGGCCCAATACACTTAACTTAACAATAGTTTATTCCAAAAAATAACGTATTATTAGTGGACAGCCGTAAGATCATTTCCGGCAAAACTGAGGATGTTCTCAAACCCTAATTATTCATTTCCATATTTTTCAAAAAGCAATAATTCTATGATGGCAAAGAATTAATCGCATGTATTTTTTGTATAAGTAACTACGGGTGTGATGAAAAAATAAAATCGTTAATGTTAACTTCCAATATTGGTGCATCTAATAAATCAACATTGCCATCACCATTCAGATCCGTCGTGTAATACCCGAAATTAAAATTGCTGATATCATCCTCTAATAGGGGAGAATCAAGCAAGTCAATATTTTCATCAAGATTAATATCTCCGGAATAAAATGCCCAAATACCGGGCTCAATTTCCTTCATATTGTTGCCATAAACCTGTGAACTGCTTATGCTAAAATCATAGGACGAAGGTAGGTTGCTGACATATACAGGATGTTGACTCCATGTTTCAACAGTATTTCGATGTTTTATAACAATGTAATAAAATCCGGTGGGTACATGGAATATACATTGTGAAGTCCCATTCGTATGCAGTAAAGTGCTGATCGTACTTACATTATTAAAGGGAACTATTGGAGACCGAAATTGTACAATGATAGCATCTGTGATATCCGTTGAACCGATGACTCCCTGATTTAACAGGACAGGAACCATTAACCCTGCACCTGAATAATAGCCCTGAAGAAATAATTTTAAATGTAATGTCAAATTACATGTATCAACAGTAATTGTTGAGGTCGAAGAACTGCTGCAACCATTTAAATTTGTATACGTGTATTGATACGTCGTGCTTACACCTGTATATGGATTTGATTTGCTGAAGATGCCCCCGGAAGGTGTTCCAAATAACGCAATGGAATCGCCTGCACATCCACTGACATTCGATGAAGTAACGATCGGAGAAGCATTCACCATAATCGTTGATGTGGATGATGAAGAGCATCCGTTGGAATCGGTGAAGGTATAGGTATACATCGTGGATGAACCAATATAAGGGTTGGTGATATTGAATGAGCCGCCGAAAGGAGTTCCTGAAAGATTCAACGGAATTCCCTGACATGAAGTCAGATTCATGGTGGTTACCATAGGCAAAGTATGTACGTTCACTTTTATGGGTATTGAAGAAATAGTATTCCCACCACATGTTACAAGACACCTGTAATATTTACTGGCTACAGGAGATAGCGTATTCAATGAGGCTGTACCAAGGTTGCTAATGGTATTTGAGAATAAACTATCATTGGAACTCTGCCATTGGTAGGTTATCCCAAAATTACTATCGGTATTTTGAATTGAAAGCGTGATGTAGGAGTTTATGCAAACTTCGGTTGCAGAGGATATTGTATTTCCCGGGTTTGGTGGGCTGGTACAAGAGGTTGGAAATTCGTACGCGCCGATGTCAGGATTAGAAGCCGGCCTGCTTAATTCTAATATATCTTCTGTAATTCCCACAGCCGCGCCCAAGTTGTTCATGGCAAGTTGTGTGGGAATAAAATTTGAAGAACTAATAAATAACGGATTTAGATTCACACTGGCTAAATCTCTTCCTGTGGCGGTTTTCCATGAAGCTAATGTACTATAATTTGTTCCGTTGTATCCGATATAGTTTGTGCCAGAAGGCGCATTGATAAACAAATTATTATTATTGGATATTAGGGTGATAGAGTTTGTTGAGTAATAGAGACAACAGTTTGTACCTGAGCCTGATCTGCTAATTGTAATACTATTATTTCTTATATCAATACCTGATACCCCAGACAGATCAATCCCACGACTTGTTCCGGTAGTTCCTGCCGGATAATCTAATGAAATCGTATTGTGATATGCTTTTATGTAATTAGAGCTACCTAGATTAAGACCTCGTTTTGAGCCACCTCCGCTCAGATAAATGAGGTTATTGATGATTTTATTTTCATTACCTGAGCTTGGAGTTGTAACTGAATTAATATCTATGCCATAAGCCGAATTTGAAATAATGGGTTGTTGAATGAAAGGACTTCTGATAACATTTTTCTGAATCAACATTTCTTTGCAACTAAACACATATATCCCCGTGAAATTATTCAACGTCGTGCAACTGGGTCTTTCAATAATATTATTAGTTAGTTCGGTGCCGTTTTGATAATGAGTATAGATTCCGATAGAATAAAAGTCTTTAATAGTACAATTAATCACTTTATTTCCGGAAGCAATACTTGGGGTATTATGTACCAAACTTAACCCATAATAGCCACCTTGTGTTGTGCAATTTATGATAGTATTATTTATACCTCCAACACCGGAAGCTATTGGCGCACTGGCAAATCCCGAAATGGAAAATGGACAGGCATAGTTACTAACGACATTATCAGGGCAGGTGAATGTGCAAGAGTTGAAGATATTATTGTTTGCATTATTCCAAAGATGGCAAGCCATAGAGTAGAAAGAATTAGACGCTTCAATGGTCAAATTATTTATCCGGATGTAATCTGTACCGTTCAACTCTAATGTGCAAGGCGCATTCGAATTGGTTGAGCCATAGGTCAATGTTTCATAGTTCCCATTGATGGTTATTGTATTAATCAACGAGGCATTCACGATTGACGATATGAATACTTGCTCATGATACGGGCCACTACCTTGAGCGACAGTAAGTATTATCGGACCATTTATGCCTACACAAGAAATAGCATCAAATGCAGCGTTAAACGAATTAAAATTTGTTCCGTTAGTTGGCAAAGATTGATTAATGCTGAATGTGCCACTCAACGGTGTGGGTACTATAACTTTTATTGGTGTGGAGCTCACTGTATTGCCACTACACGACATATGGCAGCGGTAAAATTTTGTAGAAGTTGGTATCAATGTATAAGTAGATAAAATACCGAGATTCGTACTATTTACAAGGAAACTGCTATCATCCGCACTTTGCCATAAATACGTAATGCCAGAACCCGGATCATAGTTTTGCAATGATAAAGTAATGGGAATATTTAGGCATGCAATGGTGTCAGAAGCGACAGTATATCCTGGATCTGGTGGGGTAGAACACGCAGCAGTGAACTCGTATGCCCCAATGTCAGGATTGGTGGCTGAGCGAGTGAATCCATCGATATCTTCTGTTATGCCGAGATTGGCGCCAATATTATCAAGTATGCCAAGAGCAGGGATGAAGGTAGCTAAGCCTGTAAATAACGGATTTAAGCTGAAACTTGCCATATCCAGTCCTGAAGCAACTTGCCAGTTCGCCAATGTTGAATAGGTGGTGCTTCCGATAGCAACAATATGATTATTAGTTGCTAAAGGACTATGAACGTAAATATTATTGTTGTTGGAAGAGAATGAAGCATTGGCTCCTGTGTAATTGACACCATAATTGGGACCATTGCCCAATCTGCTTATGCTGATTATGTTATTTTTAATAGATATGCCATTAATGCCTGACGTGATCCCTTGAGAGGTTCCGGATGTCACCACCAGATCATCCAAAGAAATCGTATTATGATAAACTTTTGCATAATTAGATCCATATAAATTAATGCCTACTTTAGTTCCATTACTTACAAAATTATAAATGAGGTTATTAATAATTTGATTTTCATTTCCAGGTGATGCAGTAGCATTTAGTATGATAGCATGAGCTAATCGTATAGAGATAGGTGATTGGGTAAATGGATCCCTGATTTTATTATTTCTGATATTCATATTGCTGCAACCCATATAGACTGAGATGCCATAAAAGTCATACGTCAGATTTGTGCGGTTCGGTCTTTCTATCGTATTTCCAATAAATTCTGTTGCATTTTGATACGCTGCATACATACCTGTAGAGTGAAAGTCACGTATACCACAATTAGTAACCCGATTTCCTGTAGCCACATTTGAAGAACCCCCGACAAATGAAAGACCGGCATAGCCGTTTTCAAAGCTGCAGTTAGTTAGTATATTGTTCGATCCCGAAGCACCCTCTGCATCAGGATCAGTAGCAGATCCGGAAATAGAGAATGGGATTAGACCATAAACTGCTGCGTTTTCTAAGCATTTGAATAGGCAGTTATTGAACTGATTATTGTCAGCCTGATTCCATAAATGACAAGCCAGGGCATAATTAGTGCCCATCGCCTGAATTGTCAGGTCATTGATATTCACATAATCGGTACCGTTAAAGGTTAGTGTTGAAGGAAGCGTAGAAACTATCGAGCTGAATATCAACGTTTCGCCATTTCCATTTATTGTAATCGTATTCGTAGCAGAAGAATTAAACACGGATGGAAACGTAACTTGTTCATTATAAGGACCACTACCCATGGTGACATTAAATACAACCGGTCCACTAACGTCATGGCATTCAAGTGCGTTTGCTACATCTGTAAATGAATTAAAGTTTGTTCCACCCGTGGGTAACGATTTATCAATAGTATAAACGCCATTCATGCGAGGTGTATTCACCAGTACAGGTATAGAATGGCCGGTATCTGTTCCGCAAGAAACATTACATCGATAGTATCTTGTCATTAAGGATGCAGTTTTTATAGTTGGACCGGTTCCAAGATTCAGGGAATTGAGCGAAAAATTTATGTCATCGGCACTCTGCCAAAGATATTCTATGCCTGATCCTGATGGGTAATTCTGTAGCGATAAAATAACTGAATCTCCGACGCATGTCGTGTTTGCACTGGAGATGGTATTGCCGGGTAAAGGCATTCCAGCGCACGCTGGTGCCACAGACGATGTTACATTTATTGTTGTATTATTACTTACTCGAAAACTTGTAGAACTACTTGCTAAACCATAAGGGATAATATAAATATTTAAAATTTGGTTTGGCTGAACTTGAATAGGATTGGTTGGAGTGATTGTATATGTAGCACTTGAAGATGTCGGTGTCAACGAGCCGATAACTGTTTTCGGCCCATCGTTAATACTATATTGAATACTCGCTGCATTGCCACTTAAAACCGCACTTGTCCGAGCCACAATAAGTAAGCTGTTTAGTGTGAAAGAGGTACCTGCATCTGTAGTCATGTCAATTCTGAACCATTTATTACTTGACAATGCTGTTGGTAACGTAGTATTAAACCCGAAACCTGCTACGCTACCTGTAAGGTACGTACATGTTACGCCACTTCCCCTCATTATCTGGGAGAATGTTACACCAGGTACGATGGGAGAAATAGTTGCTGTGGGTGATTCGGGACAAAATGCCGAGCCCATGCCGGTATAAGCAACCAGAATTTGAGCATTCGCGAATAAAACATGAGTAATAATGAGTAGCGTAAGTGTAAATCTTTTCATAGAATAAGATAATAAATGGATTTAAATAATGTTACAGTTAATCAGAATGAAAGATATCCTTCATGATTTTCAATAGGGTTTTAAGAGAATGTCTGTTTAACCTAAGCATTCAAAAATAAGTTAGAATCCCGATACAGTCTAGATTAATTAACAAATAGTCTGTACAGCTAAAACTGTTATTCTCCCATTTGCTAACAGACAATTTTTAAACAGAATATTTGTCAAACGTTGGTGGGGGCAAGGCTTTGTCGATGGATTATAGGATAACAGCTAACCTTTCTAATAACTTTATTTGCTTATTCCGTTTTATAACGTAGTTGTACGTTACAAAGTTATGAAAGCACATTCACTACCATCATTGACAAGTGCCGAAGAAGATATTATGCAGATCATCTGGAAACTGGAATCATGCCTCGTCCGTGACATCATCGATCATTTAGGACAACCGGATATCCCTCATAGCACCGTCTCATCAGTTGTGCGGATATTGGAGAAAAAAGGATTTGTGTCACACAAGGCCTACGGAAAAACACATGAGTATCGTGCTGCAATATCGAAAGAGGAGTATGCACAGCAAAATGTCTCAAGCCTGATTACGAAATACTTCGGCGGCTCCCCCAATCAACTGGTGAGTTTCCTGCTGGATAAGAATGACCTTGATCTGAAAGAACTGAATAAACTCATGGAATCCCTGGCAAAATCTAAAACTAAATAGTATGCTACAGTATATCACCAACACAAGTATCATCTGGCTAGCCTGTCTGCTCCTGTATCAATTATTTCTGAAAAAGGAGAGCTTCCACCAATTCAACAGGATATTTTTGATGGGGAGTCTTATTGCCGGTCTTTTACTCCCTGTAGCAAATCTTAACAGCATGCTACCCGCTACGAGTAATGCGCTGTTCCAGCCGGCAGCGCAGGTCTATGAGATAAAGAAAGCGATGCAGGTAAAACAGATCGAAGAAATTTCGGCACCTATCGCTACCGTTGATAATACCCTGGAAACCGCTCTTTGGATCATTTACCTTGCAGGTGTTTTCGCAGGCCTGATCATGATAGCCTTTGAAGTGCTCACACTATTCCGTTTATATATTCACGGAAGTAAACATTCTGAACAGGGTTGTACGATTGTTGAAACCGGAAAAGAGCATTCCCCTTTCTCTTTTTTCAATATCGTTTTCATACGGAGCCGGGAAGATTACAGTCATGCCCAATGGACCTTATTGATCGCACACGAAAAAGAACATAGTCGGCAGTTACATGTCGCAGATAATCTTGTGTTGATCCTTTTACGAATTGTTTGTTGGTTCAATCCCCTGCCACATCTCTATTTTAAAAAAGTACGGATCCTACATGAATTCCAGGCAGACCGCGCGGCAGCAACAGACACTGCTGACTATGGATTTTTCCTTCTTGAGCAAAACCTGTTACAAGGGGCTCCCATCCTTACTCATTCATTTAATTATTCACCAATAAAAATCAGAATTGCTATGCTTACAAGAAAAAAAAGAACATAGGCCAAACTTCTAAAATACCTGGCCGTTTTTCCTCTTCTATTAATCCTCGTGGTTTTCTGCACTCAAACTTCCTTTTCAGGAGAGATGAACAAGAAAGGGAAGAAAGTAAATTTTAAAGGAAACGAGATAGAATTCGGAGAACTGAAAGTAATTCCATGGGATTTCAAGGAAACATTGAAGCAACAGCGAAAGATGTTCCTGATTACTTCGTTGCCTGATTCAGTCCCTGCCAAAGAATGGACAACAGCGAATTTAAAGATGGAACGTGTTATGATTGATATAGTTCCTGTATTATTGAATGGTAAACGTATTTACGGAAGTGAAGAGCAGTATTTCCAGCCGGAAGCGGATGCGAAATATACTTCTCCTGTATTTAGCGGAGCAGGAGTGAACGCTGATCAATATCTTTTTGCACAGTTAAAAAATGATCTCGACAAACTTGAAAATGGAAGTTATATTCTTCGTGTAAACAACCTGGTGATCAACGATAAAGGTAATATAGCCTATTATGAAAATGCAGGTATTGATTTTAGTTGGAGAGAAGAAAAGAAAAACCCGTTAATCGCGGATGATGTCAAGCATACGATCAATGAGAAATTAGTGGATGCGTTGGATCATTCAATACAATTTAAGCCGGCATTAAAAAGTGGCAAACCAGTGAATGTGAGGCTTGTGATGGGACAATACCAGATAGAGGTTAAGAACCATAAAGCGCAACTTGTGGAGAGGGCGGGATGTTAGATAGATGAGAGACATGAGATTTGAGAAGAGACTATCGACCAATGACAGCCGACCATAGGGCGCCACTTCAAACGCGGCCCTTAGCTTTTTATATTCTGCTTACGCGATAATGCGCTTCCCCGAAACCAGGAGCGAACAGATAGAGGACAAGAGTATAAGAAAGAAGAAGCGCACAGCTATTCTATGTGTAAATTTGTCTTCAGAATATATTTTTATGTTGCAACAGATAGCAAGTATGGAGAAGCATGGTTTTGAATGGCACGACATATCGGATCCCTCTAAGGAAGAATTAATGCAAATAGCCAAACAGTATGGTTTGCATCAGGCATTAGTAAACGATTGTCTTCAACCAGACCATCTTCCCAAATACGAGAAGATGGATAATTATTCGTTTATTATTTTTAGAATACTGAGTGAGAACAAAAAGCAGGAAGCGGATACCGTACAGGAACTCACTGATAAGATAGCTATTTTTTATTCTGAAAAATATATCATCACGATTCACAGGCAAAAGCAAATTTTTCTTGATGATCTGACGGAATCTCTCAATACCAAAAAGTGTTCGAATAGTGCTGAACTCCTAAACGCAATTATTTATTCCGCCTTAAATACCTACCAGACACAGTTGAATGAAATTTCAAGAGACGTTGACTTTTACGAGGAGATCGTTTTCCTTAAACCTAAAAAAGTGCCACTACTAAAGGGTCTTTACTACTTAAAACGTAAAATAGATTTAATCCGGAGGATGCTGATTCTTTCCTATGAGATTATTGATTTCATCGATGCGGGAATTGGGGATGTAAATACCCGTGAAACACGCGATGAATATGTAAAACTCAAGAATATGTTTGATTCCCTTTCAGAAAATATACATCAATTATTGACCGTTTATTTTTCTTCTTCATCACAACGGACAAATGAGACCATGCGTATATTAACTATATTCTCAGTATTCTTTATGCCCTTAACCTTTATCGTGGGCATCTACGGAATGAACTTTGATGTGATGCCTGAGCTGCGCTGGAAACTAGGATATCCCGGTGTTATGATTATCATGGGCGTGGTAACAGTAGCCATTTATAGTTGGTTTAAAAGAAAGGGTTGGTTATAGAAAGCGACACGACATCGAGGGATGTTCCACTTTGATATAGAAGGAACTCTAAATTTAGGAATACATCATTTCAAAACATCAATCATAACAAAAAATGAAACAAAAAATAATCATCACGCTGGCAATGATCGCCACATTTGGATTAGGGTTCTCTTTTAAATCAATGATGACTACGATGTCCGACGGCAAACCATCTATGAAAAGGGCAACCGGTATTGGCGGCATCTTTTTTAAATGTAAGGAGCCCGCCAAAATGAGGGAATGGTATAAGACCCATCTTGGTTTGAATACCAATGAGTATGGTGCTGTTTTTGAATGGCGACAAGGAGCAGACACCACCCAAAAAGGATTTACGCAATGGAGTCCGTTTTCAGAAAAAACGAAATACTTCCAACCTTCTACCAAGGACTTTATGATTAACTATAGAGTAGAGAACCTGCTAGCTCTTGTTGATCAGCTTAAAAAAGAAGGTGTTACAATAACCGACACTATTGAAGCAGTGGAGTACGGAAAGTTTGTACATATCATGGATATAGAAGGCAACAAACTCGAATTATGGGAGCCAAACGATTTAGAATATGAAAGGATGGGTGGGAAGATGGGCATGTTGACTACAAAATAGTTTGTGGAGCTAATGCAAATAACATATTCATGATAGTACTAATAGTTTATTAAGTTGTTTATAACGGAACTGAAATGGGGCGAGTTGAAGGTGCAAAACAGCATGACGGAGAAATAATACTATAGTATACATATCACATTTTTGAATCACGATGCTATTACCCGGTCCAAATATATTACCAGATTATTATTTTGTTATTTGAAAGTTTTATTTACATTTGCGCCATGACAAATATATTAGTACAACAACGCCATATGCTACACCCGAGATTGGGCTGTGGTTTTTTGTGCGTGTACTAAATTTGATATAGACGTATAAAACAATTACAGCCCTTCAGCAATGAGGGGCTTTTTTTATTTCGGGTAGTGGAGGAGTCAGGCCGTCCTCGCTTGTTTTGGAAACAAGAGTTCGCAAGTTCGAATCTTGCTTACCCGACAAAATATCATATAGTGCAATGGTAGCACACCACACTTTGACTGTGGTAGTTTTGGTTCGAATCCAAATATGATAACTGTGGTATTAGCTCAGTTGGTTAGAGCGCAACCCTGTGAAGGTTGAGGCACGAGTTCGATTCTCGTATATCACCTATGCCGAAATGATGGAATGGTAGACATCCCTGTCTTAGAAACAGGTGCAAGTAATTGCGTGTAGGTTCGAGCCCTACTTTCGGTACAAATTCTTTTGTAGTATAATGGACAGTATTTTCAGCTACGAACTGGAAGGTGTAGGTTCGATTCCTGCCGAAAGAACTACTCACTCCGGAAGGTGTGGGTTTTTATTTTGTCAATTAAAATATTTGTTTACATTTGCACCCGTGGTAACAATTATAAATAATACTTGGTTCTGTAGTACAAAGAAACGCTTTGGCGGTTCATTGTATGTATGCAAGTAATATTTTATACATTATCAAAGGAACCCTCAGAGCGAAAGTTGTGAGGGTTTTTTATTTTCCCTCATAACGTAACGGCTAAAGTACTTGGCTTTTAATCATGGAACCTGGGTTCGATTCCCGGTGGGGGAACAAATGCCAGTTAGGCTATGGTAGCCAAGCAGTCTCCAAAACTGTAGGAGGTAGTTCGATTCTACCAGCTGGTGCAAATGAGCATGTAGCCAATATTGGTAAAGGCTTACGTCTGCAAAACGTAATTAATGTGGGTTCGATTCCCTCCGTGCTCTCTAATGGAAAGTAAATTGGTCAGGTGGACAAAATGGTTTGCTAAACCGCTTGCCCGTCATGGGTCTGTTTCGATTACAGTGCTTTCCTCTTATGGTGCTGAATCTAATAAACGTGAGTCCATCCGAATACAATTGTTTATGACAAGTGAGTGCAACTTGAATTAAGGAAATGGAGAAGGAAGTAAAAATCATAGGTAAAAGGAAAGAGAATGAGTAGGAAAATGAAAATGAATGCAGTATTGA
>Ga0335397_10005186_pt1 | contig 17093 bp, 14 predicted proteins | sample MAT04_FD_205740 | JGI IMG/M metagenome (GOLD analysis project Ga0335397, IMG submission 205740) | Freshwater microbial communities from Lake Fryxell liftoff mats and glacier meltwater in Antarctica - MAT-04 (spades assembly) (version 2) ... | reverse complement strand
AGCGAAGAGGAATACCGCGATGAGCTCCGCACACTATTGGGTGTCGTGCCCGAATGAAGGGCTGCCGGCGAAGCGGCGCATGACACTGAGCAACCGAGCGCTCCAACGGCTGCAGCAGCTGGTGACAGACGTACCTCTCTCGCCGGAGCGGTACACCTTGCACGAAATCATTGGGCAGGGCGGCATGGGTACGGTGTATCGCGCCCACGACTCGGTCCTGGAGCGCGATGTTGCATTCAAGCTGCTGGATGAGCGCAGTGAAGGAGTGGCGGAGGCTGGCGCACGACTACAGCGTGAAGCCAACATCCTCGCGCAGTTGGAACATCCGGGCATTGTGCCCGTGCACGACGCCGGCGAATTGAGCGACGGTCGCGCTTTTTATGTCATGCAACTCGTGCGCGGCGAGCGACTGGACGAATACGCCTCCCACGGCTTGAGCCGCGGCGATGCGCTCCGGCTCATGCTGCGCCTTTGCGAAATTGTCGCCTTTGCGAACGCACGGTATGTCGTGCATCGTGATTTGAAACCGGGCAACATCATGATCGGGCCGTTTGGCGAAGTCCTGTTGCTGGATTGGGGAGTGGCAAAGCTCCTGGTGCCAGCCATGGGTAATGCCACCGACACTCCGGCATCACGGAGGTTGCCCGTTACGTCTGCGGCTGATCCAACGGTCGACGGAATGATTGTCGGAACGCCTGGCTACATGTCGCCCGAACAGGAGGCCGGTGACAGCGCGCGTGTTGAACAAACCGCCGATGTGTATTCGCTGGGTGTGATCCTTCGGGAACTGCTGCAGTCCGCACCGGATGCCAACAATCGTGCGCTCAACGCCATCGTCGATCGCGCAACTGCCTGGAAGTCGGGTGATCGCTACGTCTCCGCGGCTGCGTTCGCCGATGACATCCGGCGCTGGCTGGACGGCCAATCCGTCTCGGCGCATCAGGAATCCACTGTCGAGCGGGCAGTGCGTGTGTATCGCCAGCATCAGGCGGCGGTGTTGCTGGTGTTGACCTATCTGCTGGTGCGCGTGGTCATCCTGCTCTGGCGCCACATCTAGCGAAACGATCAATCCCGACGTGATTTACGCGGGAATTAAACGACCACCAATCAGATACCTAATATAGGAATACACCGCCCGTTCATGCCCACCTCTCGCACACTCTTCCGTGAACAAAATTCTGCTCGGCGTCATTCTTGGCGGCATCCTCGGTGCCGTCGATGGAACATCAGCGTTGATCTCAGCGCCCGAAGTGCGTCCCGAGATCATGACGATTGTTCTTGGGTCGACGTTCAAGGGACTCGTCGCCGGCGCGGTCATTGGCTGGTTTGCTCGACGCAAGCACAACCTCCCGATGGGGATTGTGTTTGGCCTCGTTATCGGAGCATTGTGCGCATTGCCGTTCGCGCTGGGCACTGACCCAACCACGGGCAAAGTGTATTTCTGGGAAATTCTGATTCCCGGATCGCTGGTTGGACTGATTGTCGGTTATGCGACGCAGCGCTACGGAATGCGGCCGGTGGCGGCACGAAGCTGAACAATTACACCGTGCATTAATGCGCCATTAACGACCGCTTGACAGGCGCTCGACGGCATCGCGTGCGGCTTCCCCAAACAGCGGAGGGCGGCGCGCGTTTGCTGTCGCTAGTTTATTGCGAATGGCCGAAAAGAAAAAACCCAAATACGATACCAAGCGCGCCTGGGGCGAAGCCCGCGCGCTCATGTGGGAACACCGCCGGTCCGTTGGCATCGGACTCGTGTTGATGGTGGTGAGCCGCGCCGCTGGATTTGTGCCGCCCAGCAGCGCGAAATTTCTCATTGACAACGTGCTGGGCAAGCAGGATGGCTCGAAACTCACTCTGTTGGTGGGTGCGGTGTTACTGGCCACTCTCATCAACGTCGGGACATCATTCGCGCTCTCGCAGGTAGTGAGCGTTGCCGCGCAGCAGGCCATCGCCAAGCTGCGTGAGGATGTGCAAGCGCATCTCGTGCGGCTGCCCGTGAGCTTTTTCGACAGTACCAAGAGCGGCGTGCTGATCTCACGCGTGATGAACGATCCCGAAGGGATTCGCAACCTGGTGGGCACAGGAATCATCCAGCTCGTCGGCGGTTTTTTCAGCGCAATCATTGCGCTCGCCGTGCTGTTCTGGTTGAACTGGCGCTTGACCTCGGGCACCGTAGTGTTCCTCAGCATCTTCGGCGCCGGCATGTCCGTCGCGTTCAAGCGTCTGCGTCCGCTGTTCCGCGAGAGGGGCGCCATCACCGCCGACGTAACGGGCCGGCTGGCCGAGACCATTGGTGGCATCCGGATCGTCAAAGTGTACACGGCCGAAGACCGTGAGCGCGCAGTCTTTCGCGGCGGCGTGCAGCGGCTGTTCCAGAACGTGGCGAGCACGATCACCGGCACGTCGGCAACCGGAGCATTGGGACTAGGCGTCGTTGGTGCGGTCAGTGTGCTCGTCATGTATTTCGGTGGCCGGGATGTCCTGGCGGGCAAGATGACGTTGGGCGATCTCGTCATGTATGTCTTCTTCATTGCCATGGTGACATTCCCACTCGTGCAGATTGCGAGCATTGGCACGCAGATCACCGAAGCCTTTGCGGGTCTTGATCGTATTCGCGAATTACGGGATATGGTTACGGAAGATCAGGAAGACGAAACCAAGGCGGCTCTTCCGACGCTCCGCGGCGACGTGTCGTTCGAGAACGTGTGGTTTGAATACGAGAAGGACGTGCCGGTGCTGAAAGGTGTGAACCTGACGGTGCCTGCTGGAACAACAACCGCCCTGGTGGGCTCCAGTGGATCGGGCAAGAGCACACTCATCTCGCTGGTGATGGCGTTTGCGCGTCCGCAGCAGGGACGCATTCTGATTGACGGTGCCGACCTCGCGGGACTCAAATTGCACGAGTATCGGCGCCAGCTTGGCGTGGTCATGCAGGACAACTTCCTGTTCGACGGCACGGTGCGCGACAACATTGCATTTACGCGTCCGGACGCGACGGATGAACAAGTGCGTGAAGTTTCGCGGATTGCGAACGTCGATGAATTCGTGCAGGGATTTCCCGAGAAATACGACACCATCGTTGGCGAACGTGGCGTGAAACTTTCGGGTGGCCAGCGTCAACGGGTGGCGATTGCGCGCGCGATTCTCGCCGATCCGCGCGTGCTCATTCTTGACGAAGCGACGTCGTCGCTGGACAGTGAAAGTGAACAGATGATTCAGGATGGTCTGCGTCGTTTGCGCGCGGGGCGCACGACGTTCGTGATTGCGCATCGTCTGTCCACCATCACCAGCGCCGACCAAATTCTCGTGCTGGAACACGGCGAAATTGTCGAACGCGGTACACACAGTGAGCTGCTGGCGCACAGCGGACGGTATCGCGATTTGTACACGCGACAGCATCGTATCGAGGACGATCGGTTCATCAATCCGGGCGAAGATCCCATTCCGACCACCGAAGCGGATCTCAAGGCCGAGGCGGTGAAGTCGGCGGCGCGCGCCGGCCGCGCCGGTTAATTCGTCGAGCGGGTACACAGTCGTACGTCCGGCGTAAAGGCCTGCGGCTGCAGCGTTTGTGCAACGCTGCAGCCGGTAGTGCCACGACATTGTCGCTAATATTGAGCCAGACGTCACAATAGTGCGGCTGCGGCAGTACATTACAGGGATGTCGTTTACTTCCCTCAAGCTCCACCCCGCTCTCCAGAAGGGCCTCAAAGAGCTCGGCTTCACTCGGCCGACGCCAATTCAGTCCGATGCCATACCCCCCGCCCTCGAAGGGCGAGACGTATTGGCGTGCGCCATGACAGGCAGCGGCAAAACCGCTGCCTTTCTTTTGCCTATCCTGCATCAGCTGATGGACAAGCCGCGCGGCACCACGCGCGCCCTGGTCATCACTCCCACGCGCGAACTGGCGGCGCAGATTGTCGAAGCGCTGAACGAAATGGCCATTCACACGCCCATCACCGCGGCGGCCGTTTTTGGTGGCGTTGGCATGGGTCCGCAAGAACATGCGTTCCGCAGTGGCGTCGACGTCATCATCGCGACGCCGGGACGCCTCCTCGACCATTTCCGTTTTCCGTACGCGAAGATTCCCGGCATTGAGTTTCTCGTGCTGGACGAAGCCGATCGCATGCTGGACATGGGCTTCCTGCCCGACATCAAGAAAGTGTTGCGTCATTTGCCGCAAACGAAGCGGCAAACGTTGTTCTTTAGCGCGACGATGCCAGCGCCAATTGCGCAGCTCACCAAAGAGCTGCTCACCAATCCGGTTTCCATCAACCTGCAACGCAAGGCTGCACCCGCTGTCGGCATCACGCAGGCCGTGTATCCGGTGTCGCAAGATTTGAAGTCCGCGCTACTGGTAGAACTCCTGAAGCGCGGTGATATGCCCCAGGCCCTGGTGTTTACGCGCACGAAGCATCGCGCGAATCGTCTGGCGTCGCAGTTGGTGTCGCATGGCATCAAGGCCGAGCGCATTCACGGGAATCGTTCACAGGCGCAACGCACGCTGGCGCTGGCGGGATTCAAGGACGGTACGTATAAGGTGTTGGTAGCAACCGACATCGCCGCACGCGGTATCGACGTGGAAGCACTGGGGCACGTCGTGAATTTTGATGTGCCCGCCGAACCCGAAGATTACATCCATCGCGTTGGACGTACGGCGCGAGCAGAAGCGGTAGGGGAGGCGTTCACATTTGTGTCTCCTGAGGAAGAAGGTGGGCTTCGCAACATCGAGAAGGCCATCCAGAAACGTTTGCCACGCGTAGTCCTTCCAGAGTTCGACTACAACGCCAAGGCGCAGGGTAAACTCGAAGTGCCGCTGGCCGAACGAATTGCAGAGATTCGAAAAAAGAAGTCGGAAGATCGGGCACGTTCGGCCGCCAAGCAGGCGCGTCGCACAACGGCGCAGACCGGCCAGCCCGCTGCACGATCCTCATCCAACCCACCAGCCGCGCGCCGCGCGGCGGGCGATGCCGCCCCCTCTCCGTCACGTCGTCCATCATCCCGTGGACCGGCGAAACCCAGTGCGAAAGGTCAAAATCGGAATGGCTGAATCAACAACACAGTCCCGCGTGTTGGAGTTGTCCCGTGGTGAATGGACTTCCATCGTATCACGCTATGCGAGTGTCACGCTTGGACGTGCCATCTGGCAGGTGGTGAACACCATCGTTCCCCTGGGCTTCATCTTCTGGTTGATGTATTGGGCAACTGGAACCATGCCGTGGTTAACGGCTGCGCTGTCGTTGCTGGCCGCAGGGTTTCTGGTACGCACGTTCATCATCATGCATGACTGCGCCCACGCATCGTTTCTGCCGTGGCCCAAAGTCAACGACGCACTCGGATTCGTTACCGGCGTACTGACATTCACGCCGTTTCAGCAGTGGCGTCGCGATCACGCGCTGCATCATGCGTCGTCGGGCGATCTCGATCGTCGTGGACATGGTGATGTGCCCACGATCACGAAGGCGGAATATCTCGCGCGCAACAAATGGGGCAGACTGCAGTATCGCCTCATTCGTCATCCGTTGTCGCTGATGCTGATTGGCCCTGTACACTTGATGGTCAATCAGCGCTTTCGTGGGCGCAGCAAGGCCACGAAGACGAAACAGTTGTACAGCGTGTGGTATACAAATCTCGCGATCGTGACGATCGTTGCGCTGACGACGTACGTCTGGAGCTACAAGGCGTTCTGGGTGGTGTACTTGCCGTCGATGTACATTGCCGCCGCCATCGGTATCTGGTTGTTTTATGTGCAGCATCAATTTGAAGATGCGTACTGGGAAACACACGAGGAGTGGGACTACGCAACGGCTGCGATCACCGGAAGTTCATACCTGCGCCTGAATCCGTTCCTGCGTTGGTTTACGGGCAGTATTGGATTGCATCACGTGCATCATCTCGGACCGAAAATTCCGAATTATCGGTTGCAGAAGGCGCATGACGAAAATCCGATCTTCGAGAAGGCGCCGGTCATGACGTTCGGGATGGGATTTCGTGCGCTGCGCCTTGCGCTGTACGACGAAGACGCGAAGCGGCTGATTCGGTTCAAGGATCTTAAAATCGCGGCGTGAAGCGCTGACAGCGAACTGCCGGGACGCTGAGAAAACTGAGACAGCTGAGAAAGGCTGAGAACAGCAAAAATCCATTCTGCAGTAGAACGCGATTTCGGCGGGGCATCCGGCGACATCGCGTTTCTTTATTAAAAACAGCCGGTGTAGTTCTCAGCCTTTCTCGGCATTCCCGGCGCTGCTCAGCGTCCCGGTAGTTGCAGTTTTCAGCGTTGCTTAGCATTCTCGGCGCTCGGCGCTGCTCAGCGTCCCGGCAGTTGCAGTTCTCAGCGTTGCTCAGCGTCGAGGCGGCTGCTGTTCGGCTGCTACGAACGCTTCGGTTTGAGAATCGATCCGCGACACTTCAACGACCCGCAGGAACACGGGTACTGGCGCTTGAGCGCCGGCGTATGTCGCTCCTTCAATTGATACGCGTAATCGTACGCCAGCTCCTCCCCAACTTCGATATCGCGCAGTGCCTCAATCCAGATGCGTCCATCATCGATGACGGCGTCACAATTCGGCTCGCACGAATGATTGATGAATCGCGCTTCGTTTCCGTCAACGGCTGCGTCCACAACCACGGCGTCATCGATCGCGAACAACATCGTGTGATGGGTCTCACCGGGCACATCCGGATAGCGGGCTTCCGCTTGCTCAGGCGTGAGCCGTTCGCCTGCATATTCAATCAATCGCATGCCTTCAGGAATCGGATATCGCGCAAATGCACCGAGGCCCTGCATGGGTGAAGGCCGAATTTCGAACGGAAGTATCTTCGGAACCATGGTGTCGCGATGCTGGCTCTGGTAATTTGATTCAGGTACAAGAGGGTGAATATAGACCGCAGGTGATTAGTTTTAGGAAAAGGAGTGAACCATGAGCACAACGTTACCCGTGGCCCGCGAAGCATTCATCACAGCAATGAATCGCGACACAGGTGGAAGCGACCGGCCCCGCTATATGGCCGTACTGGATGCCCTGATCGATTGGAGTTTGGCTCGCCCCGAGCAACTGGCCTTCCGCTCGGATGAATCTGCCCGGGGTGTGCTGAGTTTCCTGCGTGTGGGATCAAACGTCGTCTTCTGGAGCGTTCGCCCCATGCGGAGCGATTGTCCGCAAATCGAACTCTTGCCTCGTGCCACGAGCATCCTCACCGACGAACATCGCGGTGAAGCTCGCGAAGCGCTCAACGCCCTTTCACGCGAAGTGCTGGAAGGCGACGACAAGTTGCGCATCGGCTTTAGTGCCATGAAAAGCCCCGCCTCGCGCGATGCCATCTTCAAGCTGATGAACGATCTGCTGGACAAGGTGCACTAGAACTGCTTTCTGGTACCTCGTGAGCCTCGCGAGGTACCAGAAGTTCTGAGGGTGGGCGTCAAGGGTGGGTGTCGGGTTATATTTCTTCGGTGAACACACAAACTGAAGAAACGACGACAATCGCCGGCTTTGCTGGCTTAGGTCTAGATTCGCGCCTTATGGCTGCGCTGACCTCTCTTGGCTACGAAGAGCCAACTCCAATTCAACGCGCCGCTATTCCGCCACTCCTGGCGGAACGCGACGTGTTAGCACAAGCCGCAACCGGCACCGGCAAAACGGCAGCGTTCGCTCTGCCGATGCTGCACCGCGTCACCACCGGCGCAGCCGCACGTGACCGGACGACAGGGCTCATCCTCTGTCCTACGCGTGAACTCGCCATGCAGGTGGCCGAGGCCGTGCACAAGTACGGAAAAGCGCTCGGTGTGAGCGTATTACCCGTGTACGGCGGTGCCAGCATGGAAACGCAGATTCGCGCAATGAAGCGCGGCGTCGATGTGGTGGTTGCCACCCCAGGACGCGCCCTCGATCATATCAATCGCGGCACGCTCAATCTCAAGAGTGTTCGTGTGGTCGTGCTCGATGAAGCCGACGAAATGCTGGACATGGGTTTCGCCGAAGATCTCGAAGCAATTCTGGCCGCGACCCCAAAAGAACGGCAAACCGCGCTGTTCAGCGCCACTTTACCCGCCAAGATCATGGCGATTGCGCGCAAGCAGTTGCGTGATCCGGTCACGATCAAAATCGATCGCGAGACGGTACCCGATGGTGAGGCCGCTCGTGTTCGTCAGGTCGCCTACATCGTTCCGCGCGCCCACAAAATGGCCGCACTCGGTCGCGTGCTCGACATCGAACATCCCACCTCGGCCATTGTCTTCTGTCGCACGCGCGGCGAAGTCGACCAGCTGAACGAAACGCTGGGCGCTCGCGGCTATCGCTCGGAGTCATTACACGGCGGCTTGTCGCAGGATCAGCGCGATCGTGTGATGAAGAAATTCCGCGCGAAGAAAACCGATCTGCTCATTGCGACGGACGTGGCCGCGCGCGGACTGGACGTGCAGCACGTTTCGCACGTGGTGAACTACGATGTGCCGGCCGATGCCGAAGCCTACGTCCATCGCATTGGTCGCACGGGTCGCGCCGGACGTGTCGGTGTGGCGATCACGCTGGCCGAGCCGCGCGAACACCGACTGCTGCGTAATATCGAATTCGCGACCAAGCAGACGATCGAAATTCTGACCGTACCAACGGTTGCCGACCTGCGCGCACGCAAGCTCGAGCTCACGCGCGCGTCACTGCGCGAAGCGGTACTGGCGGGAGATCTCGATTCGTTTCGCAGCGTGGTTGAGTCGTTGTCCGAAGAATTTCACATCATGGACATTGCGGCCGCGGCCGTGAAGCTGGTCGAAGCGCGCGACGAAACAGAGGAAGCGGAGGACATTCCGTCAGCCGCGCCAAAGAGCGAACGCACGCGTTCATCGCGCACCGATGGTCGTGGCGAGGTGCGTCGCGAAAGTGGCGGCGCCGAAGAACGGGCTCCACGTCGTGGCGAACCGGCCACGTCACGAGGCAGCGTTTCGAAAAAGAATCGCGGCAGCGCGCCTGAATGGCCTATTACTCGGTTGTGGGTTGGCGCTGGTCGCAAAGCAAAGTTGCGTCCAGGCGATCTCGTGGGCGCCATTGCCAACGAAGTCGGCATCGATGCCGGCGTGATTGGCTCCATCCAGATTGCCGACGGCTATTCCACGGTTGAAGTGCCGGAGGAAATTGCTGACGATATCATCGAGGCGTTGCGCAACACGACCATCAAGGGTCGTCGCGTGAACGTGCGCAAGGATCGTAGCGGCCGGTAGCACACGCGGCGATTACTAACACTTCGCGCCAATCAGACTCAGGTCGGATTGGCGCGAAGTGTTTACGAGGTAGTGCCGGACTATTTCTTGAGCGATCCGAACAACAGCCCCAGGTACAGTGAAAGGACGCCATTGTTCACTCGGCTCTTGAACTCGTCGCTGTTGTCGTTGCGGATGTCGGCGAGGCCAACGCCATAACGTAATCCGCCGGTTGCGGCGATCCCACCCAAATTAAAGTCGACACCCGTGCCAATCGTTATTCCGTAGTCCAGCCTCTTCGGTTTGAAATCGACGTCCTTGCAGTCGGTAGTCGGCAAGTTGGTCGCGCCATTCAATTCGAGTCTGCATCGAAGGTTAAAGCCAACTGACGGACCGGCGTACACGTGCGGTCCAATGGTCTCCCTCGAGAAATCGTAGCGCAGCAACACCGGCAGTTCGAGATAGTCCAGGCGGACATTTGATGTACCTGCCGAACCCGGCTCCTTGAATTTCGTACCCTTGTTCAGGAAAAGAAATTCCGGCTGCAGCGTGATGACCGAACCAAGCGGGAGCTGCACCGATCCGCCAAAGATCGTCCCACTGCGGCGCTTGAAGTCGAGATCGTCCGAACTGCGCAGATTCGAGTAGGTGCCGCCCGCAATAATCCCGAAGCGTTGGGCGCGGAGAGGCGCGGCTGTTAAGGCGAGCAGGGACAAACCGCTCACGATTCGGACAAAACGTGGTGTTGCGTGCATAGATGTAGGATCCTGGGCGAGGTTGAACGCAGTTTGAACCAACGTGTACCATCCACTTGTGCCTACTACAGCCGAGTTCCCGTTGAAGGTCCGATTGGCCGATGAGATTGCGAACTCGGTCACACACGGTGTTGGACTTCTCCTCAGCCTGATTGGTTTGCCAGTGTTGATTCTGGCAACGATGGCGCGCGGCGACGTCATGAATGTGGTGGGCGCCAGTGTGTTTGGTGGAACCCTGGTGGCGCTGTATGCGGCGTCCACGCTGTATCATGCCGCACCGCCAACGCGCGTCAAGAATGTGCTGCGCAAACTCGATCACGTGGCAATCTTCCTGCTTATTGCCGGAACGTACACGCCATTCACCTTGGGTGTGTTGCGTGGTGCGTGGGGATGGACGCTGTTTGGAATTGTGTGGACACTCGCGGCGTGTGGAATTTTTTGCAAAGTGCTGTTGGGTACTCGTTATCAGAACGCATCCACGGTCTTCTACCTGGCGATGGGTTGGCTGATTGTTGTCGCGGCGCGTCCCATGATGCTGAACATGGAGAGCGCGGGCCTCTGGCTCATCGCCGCCGGCGGGTTGTGTTATACCGGTGGTGTTTTGTTTTTCGTGCGTGATCATCGACGGTATCATCACGCCGTGTGGCACTTGTTTGTGATGGGCGGGAGTGCGTGTCACTTCGTAGCGGTGTTACGGTATGCCTGATACGATTGGTGCGACACGCGGATTGTCGCGCCGATTGCTGCTGTTGGTCGCTGTGTTCCTGCTGGCTGGTATCTCGCATTTCGTGGTACCCGATGCATTTGAACGCATCGTGCCTGCGTGGGTGCCGGTACCTCGATTGATGGTATACGTCAGCGGCCTGGCGGAATTGGCGGGCGCGATTGGCTTGCTTGTTCCGTCGCTGCGAGCGTATGCGGGATTTGGCTTGATCGCACTACTCATAGCCGTTTTTCCCGCCAACATTCACATGCTGCAGTTAGCGCGCGAATCGAACGCGTCGGCGGCGTATCAGCTCATTCTCTGGATGCGACTGCCACTGCAACCTTTGCTGATCTGGCTGGTATGGCAAGCCGCAGTGCGGCCAAGCCGGAATCATTAAGCGACGATTAAACCCTGATTGGTGCTCTCGACAGCCCGTTGACCAGGCTGAATGATGAGAAGTGAAACTCCCGTCGTTACTGTCTTGGTTCAGCCGCACCGCTACCGCCATGTATTCAACGTGCCTGTTTTGTCACACTTCGCTGGGCAAGAATGAAATAGTCGAAGAGTTTCCGGTTGGTCGGCGCATTGCGTTCGATTCGGAACGGGGGCGGCTGTGGGTTGTGTGCAAGAGGTGTCACAATTGGAATCTTTCGCCAATCGAGCATCGCTGGGAGGCGGTCGAAGCCTGCGAACGCATCTACCGCGGCACCGCCGTGCGTGTTTCGACCGAAAACATTGGATTGGCGACGCTTGGTGAAGGGTTGGATTTGGTGAGGGTTGGCAAGCCACTTCTGCCGGAGTTCGCGGCGTGGCGATATGGGTCACGCATCAAGAGCCGTCGTTGGCGTGCGGCCGGACTCTCAGTGGCCGGTGGTGCGGTTACCGGTGCGGCGATGATTGGCGGAACCGTAGTTTTAGCGGCGGCTGTTGCTGTAGTGGGATTGGTCGTGGTGCCCACAGCGTTCAACAGTCTCGCCTGGCTGCACGAGCAATACACGCACGAACGCGTGCTGATGCGCGTGCGCGACGAAACGGGGCAACAGCGCTCCTTGAAGTTGCGACACCTGGCGCGACTTGAAGTGGCGATGTCGAACAACGAAGCTGGCTGGAAATTTCGTGTCGCGCACGAATCGGGAATGATGGAATTGGAAGGGGCCGAGGCCACACGTATTGCCGGACACATTCTGGCGCACGTGAATCGATCTGGAGGAACGGCAACACAATTGAATGACGCGGCGCGTCGCATTACCGCGCTCGGAGATCCGCAGCGATACATCCGTCACACGAGCGAATTGTGCGAGATTCGTCGCTACTCGCGCTCAATTTTCTGGAACGACGACGTAGGGGTGCTGGGGCTCACGCAAACGGAACGAATCGCGCTGGAAATTGCGGTGCACGAGGATGCGGAGCGTCAGATGATCCAAACGGAGTTGGTTGGGTTGGAAGCCGCCTGGCGGGATGCGGAAGAAATCGCGGCGATCAGCGACAGCTTGTTGATTCGCATACAAGCGAAGGATCCACAGCCGGAGTAAGTGCCATCAGCGGTGGCTCCGCGCTGGTATGGTCTGCATTATTTCATGCTCCACGATCGCGAACACGCGGTCACCCTCGCCAGGTGTGTACGCTCCCCCGCCGGTGAACGACGTAAACGCCGGGAGAATTGCGCCGCGTTCGCAGAAGGCGAAGCAGGGAAGGCGCAATGATTGTCGCCCGCGTCCGCGCAGATTGACATGCGGATGCAAGTGCCCGGCGAGCACATAGTGTGATGCGTGCGCGGTTGGGTGGTGTTGACACGCAAACGGTCCAACAATGAGGGGCCCGTCGACACATTCAATGTGGAGCGCAGCGGGCGGATCGCCCGCGTGTGTGTCGTGATTGCCACGCACCAACACTATTTCAAGAGCCGCGCGTGCGGCGCGCCACTCTGCAATAGCATCGAGCGTGCGTTCGTGACGCCCCGCGCGTGCATGCAGCAGGTCGCCTACAATCACGAGTCGGGCAGCGGTTGTTTCGTCGAGCACTGCCGAGAGGCGTTCGAGGTCACTCGTGGTCACGCCGGGCGGAAGCGGAACACCTTTCGCGCGAAACGTGGCGGCTTTGCCCCAGTGCAAATCGGCGACAACCAGCGTTGAAAGACGTGGCAGGAATAGTGCACGATGGGGTGAGAGTTGCAGCGATTCGCCGGCGACTTCGAGATCGAACATGTATTGGTTCAGCGTGATTCGAACGGGCGCAGAATGGTCGCAGCGCCGGGGGCAGTTGCGCGTTCAGCTTGCGCGGTCATGCGACGCACGCGGTCAGCGAGCTTTTCGCTGCTGACTTTGGCTCGGGTGGAATCTACCAACAGGGGGAAGGCCAGCGGCGTTGGACGGTCGACATGCATAATGCGCACCGTGCTATGCGCCAGCCGTTGCAACACGCGACCGATCCGACTCACTTCGAGTTGTCGTTCGAGCACTTCGCGATTCGCCTGCGCAATGAGCAAATTGCCGGGGTCGTAGCGAACCAGCACATCGTACAGCAAGCCGCTGGACGCCTGCACCTGTTTGAGAGATTTCGATTGGCTCGGATATCCGCTGAACACCAATCCCGCGACGCGCGCAATCTCGCGAAATTGCCGACGCGCCAATTCGGCCGCGTTCAAGCTCTGCACAACATCGGCCAACAGGTGCGTTGAAGAGAGCAGGCCGTTCTCCAACGCTTCGACAAGCGGAGCCGCGGTTGGCGACAGGAGTTCAAAGCCGTAGTCGTTGCTCGAAAACGTGAAGGAGATCGGCGCAATTTGCGACAGACGGTACGCGAGTAGTGCCGAGAGGCCTTCGTGTACCAGTCGTCCTTCAAACGGGTAGATCCAGAGATGATGTCCATCGCGCGTTTCGCATCGCTCAATGAGGAGTTCATCAATTTTCGGAATGGCGGAGCGCGCCGCTTGCAGTTCGAGGATCGGGCGGACCGCCGCCATGTCGGCGCCGGAGAAATCGCCAAGGCGCGCGCATTCAAGCCGCGCGCGGACGGCGAGTGAAAGTTCGGTGGAGAGTGGCATGCGCGCACCCATCCATCGGGGTATCGCGCCGGCCAACGTTTTTGAGCGACGCACCCACGCCGTGAGATCACGCACGCGGACAAATTCGAGGGGTGTGCCGGAGAATATGAATTTGTCTCCCGGGGAAAGTCGTGCGATGAAACTCTCTTCAACGGTACCAATCCGTCCACCTTTCAGGTATCGCACGGCGATGGACGCGTCGCTCACGATGGTGCCGATGCTCATCAGGTGGCGTCGCGCGACCTGATCGCTGGTAACGACATACCGACCATCGACCAGCTGAACGCGCGCGTATTCGGGATAGGCTTTCAGTGCGTCACCGCCGCGCGTCACGAAGTCCAATGCCCAATCGAGCTCGCGCTCGGTCAATTGCGAATATGCGCGTGTCGATCGTAATTCACGTAGCACGGCGTCTCGCGTGAAACCGCCGCCGACCGCGAGTGTGAGCAGATGCTGCGTGAGGAGGTCAAGTGGACGATCGATAGGCTCGCGCGATTCGATGTTTCCGGCCGCAATTGCATCACGCGCCGCCGCCACTTCCACGAGTTCGAAGGCGTGCGTGGGGACACACACAATACGCGAAACGCGTCCCGGCGAGTGTCCCGACCGACCGGCACGCTGCAGCAAACGCGCGACGCCTTTAGGGCTGCCCACTTGCATCACGAGGTCGACCGGCGCGAAATCAACTCCGAGGTCGAGTGATGATGTTGCAACAACTACGCGGTAGCGACCGGTCTTGAGACCATCTTCAACATCCTGCCGTCGCGCGCGATCGAGTGAGCCGTGATGAATGGCAGTGAATTCGAACCACGACGGATCGGCCGCGATGATGGATTGAAACCAAAGTTCGCATTGCGAACGCGTGTTCGTAAAAACAATGGCACTCTCGGCTTCGCGTAACCGCTTCATCACTTCCGGCAACAGTTTCGTGTTGAGATGTCCTGCCCACGGAAAACGATCCATCGTTGGCGGAAGCAGCGCTTCCACTTCGACTGACTTTGGTACGAAACCGCGCACGAGTCGCGCGGCGTTTGGTTGCCCGGATCCGTTCATGCCGAGCAGCGTCGCCGCGGATTCATTGAGGTTGCCGAGTGTAGCGGAGAGTCCCCAGGTGCGCAGACCTGGGCAGATACGTCGCAACCGCGCGAGCCCCAACTCCACTTGCACACCACGTTTAGTGGACATGAGTTCGTGCCATTCGTCAACAACGACGCACCTGAGATGCGCGAACAGTTCTTCGTGGTCGGTCCGACACAGCAGCAGCGACAGTGACTCTGGTGTCGTGATGAGCGCTGTGGGAAGTCGCTGTTTCTGCTTGCGGCGTAGTGATGCCGACGTATCGCCCGTGCGTGATTCGACAGACCAGGGCAGGCTGAGGTCTTCGATGGGCGCGCGCAGCGCCTGCTCAGTGTCGTTCGCGAGCGCGCGCAGGGGCGTGATCCACAAGACGCGCAGCGGTTCGGATTGTGCGCGAGCGGCGGCTTTGGTTGGCCGCGGGGTTTTCGTGACTGCGGCTGCGACCTGCTTCGTTGGTGCACGTTTGGGTTTCGCCGGCGGCGTTGCGAGCGCTTCTAGTACTGGACCCAACCAGGCGGCGTACGTTTTGCCCGTGCCAGTGGCTGCGTGAATCAGTCCGGATTCGCCACGCGCGTACGCGTCCCATACTTCGCGCTGAAAGGCGAACGGTTTCCATTTCTTCGCATTGAACCAACGCGTGAGACGTTTGTCGAACGGAGCGCGCGATTCGTTTTGCGATAAAGCGTTCTCGCTCATGTGAGTAGCGCCCGCACAATCTCCAGTGTGTCGGCTTCACCTACGGGTTTGTCCTTCCGCCAGCGCAGAATGCGCGGGAACCGCACCGCTACGCCACTCTTGTGTCGCTTGCTGAGATTGATGCCCTCAAACGCCAACTCAAATACGAGTTCCGGTTTTACGGTGCGCACGGGACCGAACTGCTCCAGCGTGTTCGCGCGAATGAATCGATCGACCTCGCGAATTTCGGCGTCCGTCAGTCCGGAATACGCTTTGGCGAACGGCACGAGTGCGCCATTGTCCCACACCGCAAACGTGTAGTCGGTGTACAGCCCCGCGCGACGCCCCGATCCGGATTGCCCGTACACCAATACGGCATCAACCGTAAGCGGCGCAACTTTCCACTTCCACCAATCGTTGCCGCGTCGGCCAACGCCATACGGCGACGCCAACTTCTTCAACATCAAACCTTCCGCGCCTTCATCACGCGAGCGTTCGCGAATCTGCGTGAGATCTTCCCACGACGTAAAATCGAGCGCCGGCGATATTCCCGCGGCGGAACCAGTCGGCAGCGCGTTGACAGCACATTCTACTGCCGCTCGGCGCGTCGATAGCGGCTGCGCACGCAAGTCCTCGCCGCCGACTTCCAGACAATCATACACCAGCAAATGACACGGCACCTCGGCCAACAACGTCTTGCCTACCGTTTTGCGCGCAATGCGGCGCTGCAATGCGCTGAACGGCAATGGATGTCCGTCGCGCCACGCCAGCAGTTCGCCGTCGAGCACCGTGCCATCGGGCAAGAACTCGGCCCACGCTTCCACTTCGGGAAAACGTCCCGCCAACAATTCCTCGCCGCGACTCCACAAAAATGTGCGACCGCGCCGCCGTACCAGCTGCGCACGAATGCCGTCCCATTTCCACTCTGCCTGCCATTCGGATTCGCTGCCAAGCGCTGCGACATCGCCTGCGAGTGCATGCGCGAGAAAAAACGGATACGGCTGGCTCCAGTTCGCGTCGTTCGTTTCTGTCTGGACGAGCCGCGAATACCATTCGGGCGAGACATCCCACTGCCCCATCATGCGGTGTGCGACCACGTCAGCGTCAACGCCGCTCGTTTCACTCAATGCGCGCACCACCAAACCATCGGATACGCCAACACGAAATGCTCCCGTCAACAATTTGTTGTACACGAATCGTGTACTGCCGGTGAGTTGACTCCACGCCTTTCGTAGCGTGTGTCGTTGTTGATCCGGCGTCATCTCGCGCAGCGGCAACAAGCGTTGCTCCACCCATTCGGCAAGCGAGCCTTCGTCGGCCGCGCCAACTTCCGGCACGATGAGCGCCAGCGTTTCGGCGAGATCGCCCGCCTGCGCGTATGACGCGTCAAACAACCAATCGGGAATGTTGGCAGCTTCAGCACCCCAACGTCGCAGGTCGGGAGCTTTCACTAATCGCTTGGGTCGACGACCGACCAGAAATGCAATCGCCCACGCCGCGTCGGCGGGTGATGCGTCGCGAAAATACGCGACGAGTGCGGCCACTTTTCCCGAGGTCGCGGTGGTCGCGTCAATCGCATCGTACAAGTCGGCGAACCGTTTCACTGGTGGCGTTCGTTGGCAGCGCCATCGTCCACTGCGCCAT
>Ga0335397_10005185_pt1 | contig 17093 bp, 13 predicted proteins | sample MAT04_FD_205740 | JGI IMG/M metagenome (GOLD analysis project Ga0335397, IMG submission 205740) | Freshwater microbial communities from Lake Fryxell liftoff mats and glacier meltwater in Antarctica - MAT-04 (spades assembly) (version 2) ... | reverse complement strand
ATTCCCTTCGCCTGCTACCCTTTTTCTTTCTGGCTAACTTGCGCTGTGCCTTGTGAAGCTTTCTCAGATTCCTTTTGAGTGGCTTGGGAGCTTTTATTTTTTCGCCTGTACTCAGGGTGGCGAAGTCCGTAATGCCGAGATCGATGCCAACTGATCGTCCATTGTCCGGTAGGGCTGTCGGACTGACCTCGACCACGAAGCTGACAAAGTATCGGTTCGCAGCATCTTTGATCACTGTGACCGAACTTGGCAAAGAAGGCAACTCCCTTGACCAGACGACTTTGATTCGCCCAACTTTAGCAAGATAGATTTTCCCGTGTTTAATGGAAAAACCTCCTATTCTGAATCGTGCCGACTGCCTGTTGTTACGCTTTTTGAACTTGGGACGGCTAACTCTTCGACCTTTTCGCTCACCTTTGAATGAATCAAAGTAGTTTTTCCAAGCTACCCCTAAATCAGCAATTGATTGCTGAAGAGGAATGTTTGAAACTTCTGCCAGCCATTCTCGTTCTTCCGATTGCTTGGCTTGAGTAATGAAAGTCTTTTGCAAGTCGACCTGACTCGGTAGTTTTTCGGCTGAATTACACAGGGCTAGCGAATCGTTCCACACGACACGACAGCAGCCAAACAATTTAGCAAGACTATGAACTTGCGGAGGAGTTGGATATATGCGGTCCTTGTATCGTTGTTTCATGGAATTATCTTAGCATTAGAACAACTGTTGAAATAAATAGATATATTACAATTGTGATTCACTTGAAGAAAGAAAAGAAGGCGGTTGAAACCGCTACCGACTTTTCCCCGTGTCTAAAGCTTTCGGGCCCGGCGGGCTCGTTTTTCGGTCAAACTTTGGAAAACAGATGGCACAATGCTTGCAACTTTTGCCCGTCACACTGATAGCGTTACTAGCGTTGCTTTTAGCCCAGACGGTGAAACGATCGCCAGTGCATCGAGAGACAAAACAGTCAAACTGTGGAAAACTGACGGTACGCTGCTGCGAACGATCGAACAAATAGCTCCGGTAAATTGGCTCAGCTTCAGTCGCGACGGGAAAATAGTAGCTGTGGCGATCGATGACGGTACTGTCAAACTGTGGAGTTCTGACGGCAGGTTAATCGCGACTCTGTGGCATAGCGAAAACAAAAAACCCTCAAAAGTTGACACCGTCAGTTTCTCCCCCGACGGTAAATTTTTGGCCACTGCGGGTGAAGACAAAACGGTAAAAATCTGGAACATCGCTGCACTAACACTCCCAGGAACCCCAAAAAAAATCAACACAGGCTAAGGGCGAACTGCTAGCAACTTTGCGGGGACACAGCAAGTGGGTATTTGGGGTGAGTTTTTCCCCCGACGGTCAAACACTGGCTTCTGGAAGTGCAGACGCAACTGTCAAACTCTGGAATCTGGCTAATGTTGGTGATAAACGTCCCAGCGATGCTAGCAATATTAAACCGGAAAGCCGCTTGCTGAGAACTTTTGAGGGACACGCCGATCGAGTTACTCAGGTGAGTTTTAGCCCTGACGGTAAAACCCTGGGTTCGGCTGGTTATGACAATTCGGTGAAGCTGTCGAAGGTGGACGGGACTTTGGTGGCGACGCTGCTGAAGGGTTCTAGCGACAGCGTGACTAGCGTGAGTTTTAGCCCGGATGGTTTATTGATTGCTTCGGGCAGTTACGATCGCAAGGTGAAGTTGTGGAGCCGCAGCGGGACTTTGCTGAAAACTTTGACCGGTCACAGGGATAGTGTGATGAGCGTGAGTTTTAGCCCGGATGGGAAGGTTCTGGCTTCTGCTGGGCGGGATAATCGGGTGATTTTGTGGAATTTGGATCTTGATGATTTGCTGGTGAGGGGCTGCGATTGGGTTGGTGATTATTTGAGGACTAATCCTAATGTGAGATCGCGCGATCGGCGTCTCTGCGACGGGGTGGTGGCAAAATCTCATTAGGGCATCGGTAATGGGGAATGGGTAATTGGTGAGAGAGAGTCGGCGGTTGAAACCGCGACTACACAAACGATGTCCATGCCAAGCGGACTAAGAAATCAAGAGAGAAATCAAGAGAGTCGGCGGTTTCAACCGCGACTTGTCAAACGATGTCCGGATGGTGCGCGGACTAAGAAATCAAGAGAGTCGGCGGTTTCAACCGCGACTTGTCAAACGATGTCCGGATGGTGCGCGGACTAAGAAATCAAGAGAGTCGGCGGTTGAAACCGCGTCTTGTCAAACAATGTCCGGATGGTGCGCGGACTAAGAAATCAATGAATATTCAAGCCTGGGTTTGGTATCAAAACTATTTCCCCCTTCCCCTTGGTCTCGGGTTCCTGTAAAGTAAATAAATGTAAAGAATATGAGTTTTCTTTGATCCTCTGGTTAAGACCGCCACCTAACATTCACCATTAAGACCCAGATTACAAGTTCCTATGTCACAGCTTTTCCCGCGCAAATTTATAGCCTCTGCTGTCGCCTTTTTTCTGGCTTTGTCTGTGTGGGCGATCGCACCTGCGGCCCACGCTTTCAACAATCCCGATTTGTTGCCAGAAATTCAGACACCAATCATTGACCTAGCTAAAGCCCTTACGGATATTGAAGAAGAGGATTTGGCAAAAAGTTTAAATGCCTTTGAAGCCGAAACCGGTTGGAAGCTGCGAGTGCTGACTCAGTACGATCGCACGCCCGGTTTGGCAGTCAAAAGTTATTGGGGCTTGGATAGCAAGAGCGTGTTGCTAGTTGCTGACCCCAGAGGTGGCAATTTGCTCAATTTTAATGTCGGCGACTCGCTGTATCCGCTGCTGCCGCGCACTTTTTGGGTGGAACTGCAAACTCGCTACGGTAATCAGTTTTTTGTCCGGGAGAATGGCGAAGATCGATCGATCATTGAATCTTTAGAGTCGATACAAGGCTGTTTGCGTCAGGGCGGGTGTCGCGTGGTTCCCGGTTTGCCGAAGGAACAGTGGGTTCTGACATTAATTTCATCGGTGCTCGGCGGAGTTATCTGCGGGTTTGCCGCTCAGCCTCGGAAACCCGGACAGCTTGTGGCTTGGCAGTGGGCGCTGATGTTTTCGCCGCTGTGGGGGATTCTATTTTTGGCTTTCGGAATTGGGCCTGTGGTGACTCGGACTTCTGACTGGTTGCCTTTGACTCGAAATGTGGCCGGTTTTGCGATCGGGGCTTTGGTAGCATTCTTAACTCCTGTTTTGGGCAAATCTCCTTCGTCGGAAACTTAGTCATTTGTTGGCCGTTGTCCGTTGTCAGTTGGCAGTTGGCAGTTAGGAGATTTTACTCAACAGTCAACAGTCAACCGTCAACAGTCAACAGTCAACAGTCAACAGTCAACAGTCAACCGTCAACAGTCAACCGTCAACAGTCAACCGTCAACCGTCAACCGTCAACAGTCAACCGTCAACCGTCAACCGTCAACAAATGACTAAAAGCTGGTAAGCTGGTACTTGATAATTCACAGGCGACAGCTATCCAACAAATGGAATGGCACGTAAGCGATGCCCAGAGTCTGGGATTAATCGATAGCGAAATTGGCGACCACGGTTTTTCAGCGGCGGAGTACGAAATAGTCCGCCGCGTGATCTATGCGACTGCTGATTTTGAGTACAAGTCTTTAATTAGTTTCTCCGATCAGGCTTTGCAAGCCGGGGCGGCGGCTTTGGCTGCTCGAACTACGATCGTAGTAGACGTACCGATGGTGCAGGTGGGCATTACGCCACAAATTCAAAGTACCTTTGCTAATCCGGTTTATTGTTCGATGGAGGCTTTGACGCGCCCTCAAAAGGAAAAGACGCGGGCGGCTTGGGGGATTGAAACTTTGGCTAAACGCTATCCTGAAGGGATTTTTGTGGTGGGCCAGGCTCAAACTGCTTTGTCGGCCCTCGTCGATTTGATTGAGGCTGAGGAAATTCGACCGGCTTTGGTGATTGGGACTCCTTCTGGGTTTGTGGGGGTTGATGTGGCGAAGTCGCGACTGCACGATTCGATGGTGCCTCACATTCGGATTGAGGGGCGCAAGGGTTCGGCGGTGGTGGCTGTGGCGATTGTGAACGGGTTGGTGGATTTGGCTTGGCAAGCCTACGGCCAAGAGGGTAATAGTTGATGCGGTTTGTTACATGAATTGGGAATGATGTTAACTGTTAACTGTTGACTGTTAACTGTTAACTGTTAACCGTTGACTGTTTGAACAATACCAATGCAACCGGAAATGATCTTAGGTGCGTCGCTATGAGAAAAGTCAATTTTTTTGAGAGATTTTCGATCGCGACACACCCTACAACTGTCAACGGAAAGGCAGCCGCTGCTTGATTTTTGGTAGGATTTTCTTGAGTTGTGCGATCGCCCATACCGACATCCACACACCAAATCCCGCACCGAGGCGGGTCAGCAGCACGAGGATAATTGACGGGATTTCAATGTTGCTTAATGGTAGGTAAAATTTGCGATCGGGCGGGTCTTGTTTGATCAAATAAGGCGCGCCGATCGCAACTACGCCCACAACTCCTCAACCAAAACCTACTATTTGAATTGTTGCTTCTAATTTTGCATCGCGATCGGCTTCTTCTCTAGCCACAATGCCCCTAATTGCTTCCATCGCCTTGTCTAGCAACCCGGTGCCGTGTCGGAAGTAGCCTAAGTCAAATTTGATTTGTTCGCTGAACTGCGGGCAAGTTTCTTTGCTGAATAATTCTAGAAAGCTCAAATTAGAATATTTTCTAGCATCCCTACGATTATAACTTTTTATAGATTTGATGTCAAGACTTATTTGATTTAATTTATTTTGGTAATTTTTGGCGTTAATGGCGATCGTATTTTGGCGATTTTCCATATCTATCAGCAATCGAGTATACTCTACAGCGCGCGGCGGCATCTCAATTGTCTGACTTTCGAGATACTCTAACTCCTCTGGCTTTAAACCCGCACCCTTCGATTGTCGCTGATGGGCTTTTTCCCGCTGCAAATACTTAAAAGTCTTCTCAATATCCCCTTCGATTTGTTCGTATTTATGGCGAGTCACAAAATAAATGTCGCGGGTGTCTTCATAGGCGTGCAGAATCTTATTGCGGTACAAAAACAAATCAACAAAATCGCTGTAGCGCGTCTCATCCCAGATATTATCAGTTGCCGAATTGTTGAAAAACCAGACGATAATGTGGCAGCCCGTATCGGGGCGACTCGGATTGCCGTATTCTAAAATCGGGCTGCCAAACAACTCGCCTTGACAGTAAAAACTCGGCAGATTGTCACCAACAATGAAATTTTCCAGACACTGTTGGGCTAAATTTTTCATAAACAGCGAATCTTCCCGCGCCGCTTGATTTTGTTCCACACTCAGCCAAGCAGTAATTAACAGAGTTTGCCCGACATAACTTTGCACAAAATCCGGCAGCAAGCAGTTATCGGGATTGAACTCCTTAAAAATGCTAACACCGACAGCGGGAGTTTTAACGCCGTTAACTTTTTCGGGGATGCGAATTTGCAAACCGAGGGCATAGGCATCATCAATTCGCACAGGTTCGGCAAAACCTTTGAGGCTAATTTGTTGGTTTTCGTGGGAAATTTCCTTAGCAAAAGCCAGAGAATTGCGCTTACCGACAACTTCAGGATTAATCAGCTTGACTCGCCCGCCCTCGGTTCCTTTGCTTTCGGCAAATAGCAGTCCTTGAAAGCGCTAGTGATTGCTAATTTAGCTTGCAAAATCTCGTGGCATTTCTGCCAGAGTGGCACCTCTGATTCTGAGGAATTGCAGAGGTGATAAGCAAATAAATAGACGTTGGGGGCATAGATTTTATTGTTTTGAATCATTGTCTGTATTTGATTGATTTTCTGCCTCTAGTTTTTGAAGTTTTCGGCAAGCTTCTTCAATACTTTGACGCAGAGTTTGAGTGATATTAGTTAACGGCTGCATTGTAGTTGGGGTGGGTTCGCCCGCATCCTCGATATCTTTTTTAAGTTTTACTGCATCTTGTTTTAAAGTTTCTCCCAATCCATGATAGGCACACCATTTGCTGATTGTCATAGCCAGGGGAAATAATTCATCATCGGCTGATTCTGCTATGTCTGTTTCTAGTTTAGGTAAATCTTGCCATGCTGTCGGCAGGAAAATGCTGGGATTTTCGTGCAGCCATTACAAAAAGATAGCGATAACCTTTTCGGGTTCCATAGGACAATTGTTTGTTAATAAAATGTGAGGGTTGGTGGGGCTGGGGGAACGCATCTTATTGAACACTGTTCATCAGTGGTGAGTATATTTTGAGATAAATTCACCATTCTTAGAAGCTACAGACACGCTTTGTAATGACTTTTTAGACAAAAGAGGAACTGATCAATGGTGGTTTTTACTTGCTGCTAATTTTTAGACAATAAAAAGCTTACAACCACTGTTTACAAGTTATATAATAGTTAGCAATGAATTGTTTGTGAGAATTTAGTCAACTGAAACAGCGAGGTTCTTAGTCAAATATTCATCATCCCACCCCGCTCTAATTCGCTTATTTTTCACTTGAGTTTTTGAGGTTTTTTCTGGATTCAAAAGATTGAGTGAAATATGTCTGTTCGTAGCAAAGTTTTGCGGAGCATTATCTTTTCTAATCCGACAATCATCTTCGCGAAAACCTACATCTAATACCCAATGTAAATAATTTTCTATCCCCCAATGACTGCGGACTGATTCACCAAGCTTTTGAGCATTATTTTGTAAACTACTAATGTAATAACGAGTTTCAATAGTTGTTTGTTCCTTCACTATTCGCACGGATTCTATCATGCCTCGATGGTGAAGTTTATCCCATTTATTGTCGGGATAAATTACCTCTTTGATATCACTTAACATTAAGTAATATCGGATTTCTGAGCGGCCGTGATTGTTTTCTTTTTCCCTCGAATAAGCTGTATGTGTAAATCCCGAAAATCCTTGTCTAATTGCTTATTTAAACAATTCTTCTACTCTGGCATACAGTGATGGTTGGTTCTTTTTTCAGGTGATTACGTAATCTCCTTCTTGTTCGACAATTGACTTCACAATTGACCTCTAACAGCCCATCGTATCAATCTTGACAATGCTTCCGTTTAATTCTAATACTTTGAGTAAAGCTGGAATAGCTGTGATTTCATTGGATTTTTTATCAACTTTAATTTGTCCTAAAACTAATCTTTGACTAATGGCCCAAGCACTAACCATATGAATCGCTTTTTTGTCTAATCCCCGATCGTAAGAATGACGAAGAGTTTTGCCATCAATTGCGATTACTTCTCCTGGATTTAAGCAGCTAATAGATTGAATCCAATTCAAAAAAGATTTCTGAAATTGCTCCGGTTTGAGCGTCAAAAATACTCGCGCAATTGTGTCATGGGTCATGCTATTCGGTAATTCTAAAAATTTATTTAACCATTCGTATTTAGAGCGATCGTAACTTTCGATATCCACCCATATGTCAGCACCACAAATCACGGCACAAATTGAGATGGTGACAATATCAATTAATTTATGGCGTGCAAGTTCGCTCAACTCGCTTGATATTCTAAGTCGGCAAAATGATCGGCAATGGTGATTTTAGGTTGGAGTTTCATAAGAACGAACTCTGATTAAATGTTTTGTAGACACTCAAGAATTATTCTCCAATATACCATATTCTGTTAACATAAAATTTAGATGCGTTCGCCCTTGGTGCAGAGATTTCACCATTAAGTATTTCGTTTACGGGCACATTACGAGTTATTCGTCGTACTGTTCCAAGATTTCAGCGGCTAGAACCACAAGAACTTCCCTTTTTTTCACTTGGTTAAATTTGGAGATACTTGATGAAATTTTACCGAAAAGAGTTCAGAAAAACAACCCAAGAGTGGTCAAAAAACTTGTGTCAAAATTTCGATCCCAAAAAGTTGAACACAGAGGTACTGGCATCAAAATGAATCCTCCTGTTTTTAAGATCTTAAAGCCTCCCAAACCTTAAGTAAACCGTATTGTACAATAATCCGCTGGTCTCGAAAACCACGGCGTTGAATACGCAAGCAGACTTCCCGAACCATGAAATTAGACGGCAATTCCTCACTACAAACAAAATTAATATAAGGTTTGTAGTGAGGACTTTAGTCCGCATTGGGCCAAATTTTATAAAAACGGACGGTCGTCCGCACTACAAACAGTAGTTTCTATCTCGATTATACTAACTATCACAGGTCAAAGTGTCGCTTAAAGCGCGGGTCTAGTTTGTCGGTTTTCCTTTGGTTGCAGGTGCGGCAGAGGGTTTGCAGGTTGCTGATGTCGTTGCTGCCGCTGCGGGCTAGGGGGATGATATGATCGATCGTCAGTTCTGCTTCTAGTTTAGTTTGGCCGCAGCTTTGACACTGGTATTCGTTGCGAGTAAATACGTATTTTCTGACTTCTGGGGGAATACGAATTCTGGGGGTTTTAGTCATGATGTATTTTAACTGCAGATGTTTGATGGATTAGCTGGCTGAGTTTTCTTGATTGAGAAGTTGGCGGCGCAAATCATCGAGGGGAGATTCTGGTTGGTTAGTTTCTGACTGGTTGTTTTTTGGTGTGTCTTCGACTTCGGGTTCGTCTGGGCAAAATTCTATAGTGACATTGAGTTTGAGCTTAATCTTTCCTTTCTGCCAGCCCTGAGCACCCACTCTGAGAATTTCACAATCTATACCTTCACCAAACCATTTCTCATAAGCACGTTGTAGGTCAGTAGTTAAACCTACATCAATATCTAGTTTCTGTTGACTTAACAACTCACCGAGTGTCTGTCCTAACCCATTTTCAGGCAAAAGTTTATTTACTGTTTCCTTGAGTTTTTCTACTTTAAGCATTGCGTCACCGAAAGATAAAGCATCATCATTAGCACAGTTGTGAAAATCACATTTATCTTTCATGTTAATTTCTAAGTTTTTTAAACTGTCATCATAACTATTTTAGAGTAGTATCTCTCTTTTGGCAAGAATCCCGGCGAATAGAATTCGCGGCTATACAAACGATGTCCGCCTCCGCGGACTAAGAATCTCTTCAACCCGCGTCGGCGGGTTTTGTCTGTGTCGCCGCGATTTCCAATCGCCCGATTTCTTTAAGCAAGAATCCCGGCGAATAGAATTCGCGGCTACACAAACGATGTCCGCCTCCGCGGACTAAGAATCTCTTATCTCTTCAACCCGCGTCGGCGGGTTTTGTCTGTGTAGCCGCGATTTCCAATCGCCGTAATTTATGCTCTTTTGACAATAGCCCGGCGAATAGAATTCGCGGCTATACAAACGATGTCCGCCTCCGCGGACTAAGAATCTCTTCAACCCGCGTCGGCGGGTTTTGTCTGTGTCGCCGCGATTTCCAATCGCCGTAATTTATGCTCTTTTGGCAAGAATCCCGGCGAATAGAATTCGCGGCTATACAAACGATGTCCGCCTCCGCGGACTAAGAATCTCTTATCTCTTCAACCCGCGTCGGCGGGTTTTGTCTGTGTCGCCGCGAATTCTATTCGCCGGGTTTCCAATCGCCGCGATTTCCAATCGCCGGGTTTCCAATCGCCGGGTTTCCAATCGCCCTAATTTCAATCATTCACCATCCACAGCAACGCTATTGTTTTCTCCAATTACAGGCAACAAATGCTCGTGCAACTTCATCGCCCGCAAACAAGCATTAATCCCAGAAACCGCCCGATCGTACTCTTGAATCTTCTCTTCATTCTCACCTTGCAGCCGCAGATTCTTAGCAATTTTCTCCTCAGCTTCCTGTGCTAAAGTTTGTTCCAAATAATCGCGGGCTTGACTGTATTTCTGCAAAATATCATCAGCTTGCTTGTCCGCCATCGGTAACAAATGCTCTTTTAGCGTTTGGTTGACAGTTTGGCGGAAAGTTTGCCGAATAGTTCGAGATACTTTTGGCTCAAAATCTAGCCTCAACAATTGCCGAATTGCCGGTTGCGCGTCTACCATGTTTTCGCAGTCAAAACCTTGAGATGTTTGCTGCAATGTTTCCCGGAATTGGTAAATCGAAAACGTGCCTTCATCGTAAAAACGGGCACTTTCTCGCACGTAGCGATCGCACTCCACGCCCGCTGCATTCACCAAAGCATTAGAAACCCGCTGCGACAACTCCTCTAACTGCTGTTCAATTCCCCCATCGTTCCCCAACAACCGATAAAGCAATCGATAGTATTCCGACTTGCGAACACTGTCTTTCAGATACTGGAAATAATTATCAATCAGTGACTTAGTAGCCTCTACTAAAATATCTTCCAACTGATTCGCTAAATAATAAAGCGCTTCCACCAAAACCGCAATTAGAGGTGCAGTAGCATTGCGGGGATGAGTCATCAAAGTGCGTCCGTAAGCCGCCTCTACCGAAAATCCGTCTAACAATTCATCCAAGCGGCGGATCATCCGAGATTGCAGTTGGCGAAAATCTGTATCGAAAATATCGCATTTGTTCATAATCATTTCATTGATTTCTTTGGCGATATGTTCCCGAAATTCTTGTCCGACTTGCTGCAATTCTTGATTTAGCCGCAAAAGTTCTTGGGCTTTCATTGCTTCAATTTCGCGGGGCTGGCTGTCCAAATTTCGCTGAATTGTTTGGTATTGTTTCCGCAGTTGAATGCACAAATCTTCTAAATCGTCAGCGAGATTTTTGAACAGTTGCGGGCGCTTTTCTTCGGTGAGATAGCGCGTGATGGCTGTGCGAAAATCTTCGATGCCGCTATCTTGAATTAATTGCTGGATTAACGGTTGACCTTGTTCCGCAAGAATCCGCACGTAGTTTTGATTTGGGGTTTCGTAACTGTTAACTGAAATCCGAAATTGGCTAGCAGACAGTTTGCCGGAATTGGCGCAGTAGCGGTTAAATTCGTTGACAAATTGCGGTGTTTCTTGACTATTTTCGCTGTTATTACCCGAATTCGTGTCTGCATCAACGCGATCGCGACTTTCGGCAAATATTGTATCCAAACCAAAGCGATCGCGCCCGGTTGTCCCTCTAATCAAACTCCCGTAAAATCCCAGTAATCCGCTGGTTTTATAGACTCTGGTGGTGTCGCGAAAGTCGGAATTAATCAGATTTTCTAAGCGCTGTCGCAGTTGCGTGTTGTACCAAGTTTCGTCAATGCGGTTGAAAATGTAAAACAGCCGATCGCGAATTCCCGGATTCGATCGCGTTTTCTCCATCAACTCCGTCTCTTCCGTCGTCATTTCCCCAGACGACGCAGCCTTCAAGACGCAGACAACCGCCGAAGTATCCGGGCTTTCAATCTTATCATAAGTCAATTCTGCATCCCGCTGCACCGGCGCATCAATTCCCGGCGTATCGATAATAATATTGCCATCTTGTAGCAAGGGATGGTAACAGTAATATTCAACTCGCTTGAGTACAGCACTGTTGCTACCGCGCCGCGCATAACTAGCAGCTTCCTTGAGATTAGAGAAATTAAATTGCTCCATCGAATAAGTAGCATTTTCTACAGTTTGGATGCGGTCGCGATTTGCCTCAAAACCTTCTAACAGCAGCATCAAAGCCTTAGCTTTTTTGGCTACCTCGGATTTATTTTCTCCGCCTTCCTTTTCGATAATTATCGAACATCCCTGAGATAAAATCTTTACTACATCTATTTGATTAATATTGATTTCAGTAGTTAAATTCAACTGTTCGCAAAGAGCGTAAGCTTGCTGGCGAATCTCAACTTCACTCAAAAAAGTGAGAACAACGCGCTCTTTTTGGGCCGATTCAGCATAGGCGATATAACACTCAGTACCAGTGGCGTGTCCTTCAGCACTGTAGAGTAATTCTCGCTCCAGCAAAGCATTGATCAGCATTGATTTTCCAGCACTGAAAGCACCCGCAAACACAATCTCAAATTGGGGAGAAGTTGCTTTTTTCAGAGAAGATTGTACCGCCGTGATATCTTGTTGTCGCAAAGACGATTCCTGACGCAGCAGTTGGAGTAGAGAGTCAACTTGCTCTTGCAGATTTTTGCATTGAGGTGGCATTTGAGTCATTTTAGCACTGCTCCTGATTGTGGGAAAATTAGCTTAGGGTTAATCCTGGACGCACCGGGGTTCAGAAACCGGGTTTTTTGGCCAAATATTCAGTTGCAGCCGACAGATTGAGTAAAAAACCCGGTTTCTTGGTCGGAGTGCATCTAGGACTACTTGGTGTTAATTTTAGGCTAGTTCAGGAATAATTGCAACAGTAATTTTACTTATATTATTGAGGATTGCTCAACTTAATTAGTAGTAAGGTGCGCAGTGCGCACCCTACAGAATTAAACCGATAAATCTTGACGCGGTTTAAAGGTCTCAATCTGCCGCAATTTTTCGTATAATTCCCGTTCTTCTTCACTAATTTCTTTGGGAATTAACACCTGAATTTCTACTAGCTGATCGCCCCGATCGCCATTTCCAGTCGGATAGCCCTTATTTGCCATCCGCAACCGCTTTCCAGAGGTTACTCCCGGTGGTAGTTTCATCTTCACCGGGCCATCTAGCGTCGGCACTTCCACATCTCCACCAAGCACCGCTTCGCATGGTGTCAGCAGCAATTGGCAGCAAATATCCGACATTTCCAAGCTAAAAAATGGATGGGGAGAAACTGTGATTTTTAAGTACAAATCGCCGCCGGCAATTCCTTGATTTCGCAGGCGAATTTGCTGGCCCGATACCATCGCCCCAGGCATATTTACTTCGATCCACCGCCCGTCATCCAAACGAATGCGCTCGGTACCGCCGGAATAAGCTCTTTCCAAAGGCAGAGTCAGCCTGGCCTCAATGTCTCTTCTGATTTCGCGATCGTCTATTTCTCTAGTTTCGCGTCGCATTTCGCGATCGACTGTTTCGCGTCGCATTTCGCGATCGTCAAAATCCCTTCTATCTTCCCTAGAATTAGCAACATAACTCGTTTTTTTAGAAGCCGTACTCCACGGTTCCGAGGCGGAAACTCGCGGTGCATCATTTGCTGTCGCCATCCTCACTTCCCGTCGCCTTCCAAGCACTTGATCGAGAAATTTATTAAAATCTGAGTAATCGCTAAAATCGATATCTTCGGCTGGTTTTTGGCGGCTAGCTTTGTTATTTCCCCAAGTTTTGAAGTTGGGAAGTTTTACGCCTTGTTTCCCTTGAAATCCCTTTTGTTTCCAGAATTTACTAAACTGGTCGTATTGAGCTCGCTTTTCGATGTCGGAAAGAATATCGTAGGCTTCATTAATATCCTTAAAGTTATCTTCAGCAAATTTGTCACCCGGATTCACATCAGGGTGTAACTGTCTCGCCAGTCGGCGATAGGCTTTTTTGATCTCATCAGCCGTAGCGTCTCTGGGAACTCCGAGTATTTGATAGTAATTACGAAAGTTTTGCATTATTAGTCATTAGTTATTAGTTATTAGTCATTAGTCATTAGTCATTAGTGCTGTCCCCGCTCGCGAACATTATCATCAGTCATTAGTCATTAGTCATCCTGCTTATCACTTTCAAACTAAAGACTAATGACTAATGATTAATTACAGCCAATCATCATCATCATCCCAGTCGTCGCTTTGGTTTTGATAGGGGCGAGTCGGGCGATTAGTGCTGGTTCTGCGATCGGGTGTGCGATCGCCCTGACGCTCGTAGGGGCGATCGTAGGGGCGATCGGGAATTGGATCGACAGTCGATCGCCTGTACGGCTTAGCATTCGTATAATAGCTGCTGTCATCACTGCGCCGCTTCGTACCATCGCCCGTAAAAGTCCGCTTCACAGACTCAAAGAAATCATCATCATCGTCATCCTGAGCAAAAGCTGAAACTTCGCGGTTCAAATCGTAAAGAGCATCCTGCAAATCCGAGCCAACTTGATCAACTCCCCGCTCATCATTGCGCTCCAAACTGTCTCGCAACTCCCGAATTAACGTTTCAATGCGCTGGCGGCTTCTTTGAGCAAACTGCATTCCGCGATCGAGTGCAACTTCCCGCAATTGTCGCTCAGCTTGATAAGCCAAAGCTTCAGCACGATTGCGTTTTTCCACCCTTTCCCGCTGCAACTTATCAGCTTGAGCAAACTGTTCCGCATCGCGAATCATTTGATTCACTTCCTGCTGACTCAGCGTCGAAGCACCTTGCACAGTAATGCTTTGTTCCCTGCCGGTAGTTTTGTCTAAAGCAGTCACCAACAGCATCCCGTTAGCATCAATATCAAAAGCAACTTGTACCTGGGGAATCCCTCGCGGTGCCGGCGGAATTCCACTTAGTTTAAACCTTCCCAAAGACTTATTATCTCTACCTAATTCCCGTTCCCCTTGGATGATGTGAACTTCTACCACAGTTTGGTTGTTTTCAGCAGTCGAAAAAATGTCCGATCGCCTAACTGGAATAGTAGTATTGCGAGGAATCAGTTTTTTCATCACCCCGCCGATAGTTTCCAAACCCAGCGACAGCGGAGTCACATCCAACAGCAGCACATCGCGGACATCCCCCGCCAAAATCCCCGCCTGAATTGCCGCACCCACGGCTACAACCTCATCAGGATTCACATTTTGATTCGGTTCGCGATCGATCAAACTGCGAACAATTTGCTGCACCAAAGGAATCCGAGTCGAACCGCCAACCAACACAATTTCATCAATCCGAGAAGGACTCAAATTTGCATCAGCCAAAGCTTGTTTCACCGGCCGTCGCAGCCGCTGCACCAAATCGGTGCACAGCCCCTCAAATTGACCGCGAGTCAGTCGCGTTTCCAAATGCAAAGGCCCATCTTCATTCGCATCGATAAACGGCAAATTAATCTCGGTAATACCGACTCCCGAAAGCTCAATCTTAGCTTTCTCAGATGCTTCGATCAAGCGCTGCAAAGCTTGGCGGTTTTTGCGTAAATCCACCCCTTCTTTTTCTAAAAATTGTTCAGCCAACCAATCAACAATTTTCTGGTCAAAATCATTGCCACCCAATTGAGTATCGCCGCTAGTTGCTTTGACTTCAAATACTCCGTCTCCCACGTCTAAGATAGATACATCAAAAGTACCGCCACCCAAATCAAAAACTAAGATTGTTTGACTTTCTTTTCTTTCCAAACCGTAGGCCAAAGAAGCCGCCGTCGGTTCATTTAAAATCCGCTTCACATCAAGTCCGGCAATTCTGCCAGCATCCCGCGTCGCCTGTCGCTGGGAGTCGTTGAAATAAGCGGGAACAGTGATGACAGCCCCCGTGACTTCTTGTCCGAGATAGCGGCTGGCTTCATCGGCCAACTTCCGCAACACCATCGCCGAAATTTCCTCTGGGGCAAAATCTTTTTTCAGGCGAGGGCATTTAATTTTGATGTTTCCGTTGTCGTCGCGGCGAGTTGTGTAAGGGACGCGCTTTGCTTCTGGAGTCAGTTCGGTATATTTGCGTCCGATATACCGCTTGACGGCGTAAAAGGTGTTTTGCGGGTTAAGAACATTTTGGCGTCTGGCCATTTGTCCGACAAGGCGTTCTCCTTCCTTGGTGAAAGCAACCACCGAAGGAGTTGTCCGCATCCCTTCTGCGTTGGCAATCACAACCGGTTTGCCGCCTTCCATGACGGCTACTACTGAGTTTGTCGTTCCGAGGTCAATGCCAACTACTTTACCCATGCGTCTGTTATCTCCTGTGGCGTTGTGTCTAGCCTTTTAAATATAAGCGTAAGTATGATTGCACTAATTGTACCGCGTCGAGAAGCGGGGGCTGCGGGGGGATTGCCTCACTTCGGGCTAGCGGCTGGGGTTGGTTGGGTGCGATCGGCGGGTTGCAGGCGTGTGTAGGTGGAATTTATTTAAACTAGAATATAAAGTAAATTTAAGGGGTTAATTATTATGCAAAGTATTAAAGTGCGATCGCGCGTCGGTGCAGACGGGATGCTGCATTTGCAAATCCCCGGTGGTATCAAAGATACAGATTTGGAAGTTATTGTAATTTTCCAGCCCATTGTACCTGCAACTGAGGCTAAAAAACCGGAAGATTTAGGCTGGCCACCGGGGTTTTTTGAAAGAACAATCGGGTGCTTTCAGGATGAACCTTTAGTCAGGGGTGAGCAAGGGGAATATGAAATACGGGAAGAATTGCTGTGATTTATTTTTTAGACACCAATACTTGCATCCGTTTGTTAAATCCAGACCGCAACTCAACTGAACAAGAGCGGCAAAGAGCCGATCGCGCCCAACACCAATTAGACCAATTGCGCGCTCAATTGCGATCGGCCGGCCTTGAACCGGAATTGTGAGGAAACCGGGCGGTTGAAACCGCGTCTACACAGACAAAACCCGCCTCCGCGGGTTGAAGAATGCGCGGTTAATATTTCTGTATTTTCTTCCGTCCCTCTGAGCTCGGACATCGTTTGTGTAGACGCGGTTTCAACCGCCGTCTTACTATAATCATCACACAAAAAACCAAATGCCGCACATCTTTGACAACATCGAACTGTCCCTACTTCCCGCACTCCGAGAAACCATCAAACTATCCTATCGAGCCGATTTTTGTGTTGGCTATTTCAACCTCAGAGGCTGGCGAAAAATCGGCGAATCAATCCAAGCATATATGGGCAATCAAGGAGCCTGCTGCCGCCTTTTAGTCGGAATGCAAAGATTGCCTTCCGATGAATTGAATGCTAGTCTTAGCCTGCGTTCCCATCACAGCGGAATTGATAATAGTGAAATCAATCGACTCAAAAAGCGGATGGCAGAAGAATTTAGGCAACAGCTTACAATCGGCGCTCCCAACGATGAAGACGAGAAAGGTTTGCAACGATTGAGCTATCAAATTAAAACCAAAAAAGTTATTGTCAAATTATTTTTAGCTTACCCGCTACACGCCAAGCTATATCTCGTGCACCGTCACGATCCAAACAGTCCAATTGTGGGATTTTTGGGTAGCAGCAATCTAACTTTAGCCGGACTTTCCAAACAAGGCGAATTGAATATTGATATTTTAGATGGTGATGCTTGTACTAAATTGCAAAAATGGTTTGACAACCGCTGGGAAGAATACGGCTGCATTGATATTTCTCAAGAACTTGCAGAAATTATCGATCGCAGTTGGGCGCGAACCGAAACAATTCCACCATACCACATTTACCTAAACATAGTCTATCACCTATCCCGCGAAGCCATTGCCGGTCTTGCCGAG
>Ga0335397_10005182_pt1 | contig 17099 bp, 17 predicted proteins | sample MAT04_FD_205740 | JGI IMG/M metagenome (GOLD analysis project Ga0335397, IMG submission 205740) | Freshwater microbial communities from Lake Fryxell liftoff mats and glacier meltwater in Antarctica - MAT-04 (spades assembly) (version 2) ... | reverse complement strand
AGAAGGTTCCGTTTAAAATCTCAGCTAACTCACTGATCTGTTTCATATAATATCTCCCTCAGAACGAGAAATTATATCGATTTATCAGTGAGTTACAATGTGACTAAATTTTTGTCGTGTACAGAGGATTCGCTCAGGGCGTGTCAGTAAGTTAAAGGGGCTTTTTGCTCAATTTGCCGGTGTAAAACCGATTATTTCATTAGATGTGGATGGTAAAGGTATGATTGTTGATAAAGCATTTAATGAAACCAAGGCTTTAGTTAAAGTGGTAAATACGATTAAAGAATTGGCTAACGGCAGCGGTCTTGAAAAATATTGCATCATTCATGCAGGTGTTGCAGATAAGGCTTACGAATTCGCGCAACTGACCACCGAAACATTAGGCCAGAAACCAGCATTTATTGAACCGGTGTCAACTGCAATAGGCTTACATGCCGGTCAAGGTTGTATTGCGATTGCTGCGATGATGCATTAACCAGTTCATTTTACCACTATTACTTCACTCTGTATTTTTAAGAAGGTATGCTATATTAGCGGCCTGATAAAATCGACAAGGTGTCAAAATGGGCTGCGGGACGTTTTTTAAAGCTGTAAAAGAAACAATAACTACTTCCGTTTACGCCTCCACGTCTAGTAACGCCAATGCTCACCGCTGGCAGGCTGGTGCCGATCTTGCTGGCAGAATATTAAGCAATCTTCATGAAAAAACAACTATTGCCGCGCAAGTTGCTCAATTAATTTTATTAACCCACTATATTTTCCGCGGTGAAACCCATAATTGTGAAAGGCTGCTGCATATATTCCAATTTTGTTTGGTAGGATCGTGTCTTAGTTTACAGGCTTTAAATTTTTTTCATGACAATGACTGTAACGATAATATTGAAGACGACCTTTGTAAGGCATTGTTTATTATTAATGAGTTTTATGGTGGCTCTTTGCTTGCTACATGGATTGCTGCGGAGGCGACAACCAAAACTGTCGAGCATGCAACGCCGCTATCACCTTCCGTATAGCGCTTTATTCACTTCGTAACGACTCCATCGGCTCAAGTCTGGCAGCTCGTCGCGCCGGATAAAAACCAAAGAATATACCAGTTGCCACTGACACTGCAAAACCCGCTAAAGGCGGCATTAAATTAATAAAAAATGGCCAATTACTAAAATATGCGACAAACCAGGTAAAAATCAGACCAAGGATTACCCCTAATCCGCCCCCCAATAATGACAGCATCACTGACTCTACTAAAAACAATGCCTGAATTTCGCGGTTTTTTGCACCCACCGCTTTGCGAATACCAATTTCTTTTTTCCGCTCACTCACGGAAACAAGCATTACATTCATCACGCCAATACCGCCAACCAATAAAGAAATTCCGCCTATCACGCCTAATAATAAAGTAAAAATTCGCCCCTGATTTTCCATACTGGCAATAATCTGCTTGGCACTGCGTGGAAATACCGTTAACTGAGGCGCTGCACCATTAATAATTTGCTTGACGCGCATAATCAATTCATCAACTGGACTGTCGGGGTTCAGTTGCAAAATAGCATTATTTACTTTGCTATCCTTACTAATTAAACTAATACCTGCAATTGGAACAATAACCGCCTGATTAACATCCTCATTAAAAAAAGCACTTTCCTGCCACGGTTTTAATACGCCAATCACAGTATATAACGATTTGCCAATGCGTAATTGTTTACCTAATGGATCATCCATACTCACTTGCTGCAATTGTTTTGCCAATCCATTACCTATCACACAAAAATGTTCGAAAGTTTCCACGAAAGAGACAAAATTGCCTCGATCCACCTCAATATGAACTATTTTTGCCAGCATTTCATCCGCGCCGATAATGGCACCCTGTACAGCATGTCCCTGATAACTAATGGATTGATACGCAGTAGAATAAGGTGCGACATGTTTTACGAAGCGAATTTGATCGGAAAGCCCGCGCCAGACCTCAATAGGAACTTCACTGCCACTTTGGCCAGCACTTTGTTCTTTTTGGAAAACAGAAACGGCAAGCAAATCAGTTCCGAGCGCTTTAAATTGTTCCAGTGCTTTCTCAGTCGCTATTTGCCCACAACTAATAAGCGCAACAACCGCGGCTGTTCCAACCAATATTCCCAGCACTGCTAAAAAAGAGCGCAATTTTGCAGCGCCGACATTTATCATTGCTTGTTGAAAATGGCTATACAAAGTCATTGCGATACCTCGGCAATAATCTGTCCATCACATAAAGTGATACGCCGTGCACATTGTGCCGCAATGTGGTCATCATGAGTAACCATGATAATGGTGCGGCCTTCGGCATGTAAGGCCAGGAATATATTCATGACATCTGTGCCGGTGTGAGAATCCAATGCACCGGTCGGTTCATCAGCCAAAATAACCCGCGGCTCGCCAACCAAGGCACGGGCAATAGCCACACGTTGCTGCTGACCACCCGATAATTGCATTGGCTTATGTTGATCATGATTTTGCATGCCCACACGAGTCAGTGCTTGAGTTACACGTTGATCAATTTCGCTGGCCGGTACATTCCGATAAACTAATGGTAAAGCTACATTTTGTCTGGCTGTGAAGCGTGATAGTAAATTGAACTGTTGAAAAACAAAGCCAATATGCTGATTACGTAAAACCGCCAGTTCATCCTGATTTAAGTCCGCGATATTACGTTGATTGAGTATATAACTCCCGCCATCAGCCTTATCGAGAAGGCCAATAATATTCATTAATGTTGATTTGCCTGAACCTGAAGCACCGACAATTGCCAGTAAATCACCCTGTCTGACGGTCAGCGAAACCTGTTTTAATACCTGGCTGTTTACGCCGCCTATAGAATAATTTTTAATCAGATTTTTTATTTTAATCAGTTCGTTACTGGTCATATACCACCACATCACCAGAACGCAAGCCCGACTCAATTATCACTTTATCCGCCTGAGCACCACCAGTAGCAACCTGTCGAGTAACTACTTTTCCGTCTGATTGCCGTACAGTAACAACACTGGCGCCTTTATCCCGACTGACTGCGGCAATAGGTACTAATAATTGCGACTCACTTTCAACTTCTAATTCTATGGCAGCACTCATTCCCACTTTTATCCAGGGTTTCTGGCTATCTGTAAGTTTTTTTACTTCCACCATTGCTGTAAAGGAGGGTAACGAACTTCCACTACTGGCTATAGCCTGAGCATTTACAGACACTACTTCACCCTGCAAAACCTGCTTTCCCAAAGCCACACCGGTTATCGTGGCTTTCATACCGGGATGAATTTTATCAATATCAATTTCTGGCACGTCAATTTCAACGCTTACACCACTTAAATCGCCAATTAAACCAATCACCTGCCCAGCTTTAACTGCTGAACCCACTGATAAATGGCTCGCATTATCGTCAGTAGATTTTGGTGGATAAAGTAATATGCCCTCGGCGGGCGCTCTTAAATGAATCAAATTATGATTGCCGGTCAGGGCCTGTCTTACTTTTTCAAACTCGGCAATACTCAATGCGGATAACTCCTGGTTATCATCATCCATTTTTTCAAGCATTTCCGTCAGCTTGCGAGCCGATTGCATTAAAGAAACACGGGAAGTAGCAAGACTTGATTTTTCCGACAAATAATTATTTTTAGAAATTAAACCAGCGTCCCACAGTTCCTGAGTACCGGTAAATTTTGCTTTGGCTACACCAAAACTGTCTTTTGCTTTCAAATAATCAGTAAGCGTATCGTTAAATTGTTTTTGTAAATCGCTGGAATTTAAAGTGACTACCACATCATTGTTTTTAACCATCTGCCCATAATGATATTCCATGCTTTCCACCACGGCATCAAGCGGGGAAGTTATCGTACTTTCCTGCAAAGGCTGGATAGTACCGGTAAAAAACAGGCGTTCATGCATTTTTTCAGTCTTTACCACATAGTTTTGCTGACCCGTTTTTTTAGAAGAGTCATCATTTTTACACGCCAGTAAACAGCCCGCAAAAACAATAAGTATCATAAATTTGATTATGTTATTCATTGACCATACCTGAGTTTGATTTGCCACTCTGTCAGCGTTGTGCCTAATAATCGTTGCAAAGCAGATAATTGATTTAAATAGGAAATTTTTGCACCAATTAAGCCTGCCTGCGCCTGCAATAATTGATTCTGAGTGTTGTTAACATCCAGCGAACTGGATATACCCGCCTGAAGTTTTTTCTTTTCCAGATTATAAGATTGCAACGCCAGTTTTACCTGTTTTTCAGCAAGTCCATAGCGTTTTGCCTGGCTTTGGATAGTGCTTATTGTATTGGTAATACTGGTAATTAACGCTCGCCGCGATGCAATCAGATTAATACGATCTTTTTCGAGTTTGACTTTGGCATTAATCAACTGACTACGGCGACTAATATCATGCAAAGGAACCGTCAACGTCAAGCGGGCTGTTTCATTAACATTACGACCATTATAAATCGAGTGAATACCATTGGTTGAACCACTGACATCAGAAACCATTCCCGATTGTACGTTGGCACCCAAATCCAGCTGCCAGAGCTGTTGATTCTTTGCAACAGTATAAGCGCGTTCATCGGCGCGTAATAACAATTTTTGCGCCAGGTACTGGCTATTATGCGCAAGCGCAATATCGATAGATTCCTGTACATTCGGAATTATTATTTTATCGACAGTCACGTCACTGGGGACAGCCAGACGCATGGCCGGATCAAGGCCTATTAATTGTAATAAATCCTGGGTTGCTGTTTTAAATTCATTTTCTGCCTGTTCCACCAGTAAACTTAATGATTCAATCTGATAAGATGGCTGGATATTGCCTGTTGGCTCTAATTGCCCAGCTTCTATTTTTTTCTGATTTATGTCGAATGTTTTTCTGGCTTCTTCCAACTGACGATGCTGATTTTCCAGATTATTGCCGCTCAAAATCAACGAACGATAACCACCTATAACCTGTGTAACCTGATCGATAACTGATTGTTGTAAACTGATTTTATTCAAAAACTCACTATCAATCGCATTAAGTAACCCGGCCTCGTTAACACCACGCCCAAACCCTCGTAATAAAGGCTGATTAACTGAAAAATTTAATACGGGACTGTAGCTATTATAGTTGGAAACATTATTTTCCATGTTTAACTTAACCTCAGTTCCCAATTTTGTTTTTAGATTAAATTCAGGAGTAGCCAGATAACTTTTGTTAGTAGCACTGCCCGCATTTTCATACCTGCTTTTTTCAATAGCGGCTGATCCGGCCAAGGCATATTGCAATTCAAATTCATTATTAGCCAAACGCAACTGGTAACGCTGAATGATGCGATCAAGTTCAGCATTTTGAATATTTGGGTTATAACGCAGAGCTAATAAAATTGCTTCGCGTAAACTCAAATGTTGAATTTTTTTTGTTTTTGTATCAGGAGAAGTAGGTAATTCCACCCAATGATTAAGCATGTATTCGGGATTTTTAATGGCCTCTTCAAGCCGTGCATGTGCTTCATCAACCGGTGCAACTTGCTGCTGAGTTTTAGGCTGATTAACCCAGTTATAAAACCTGCTACCTGTTTGGGCAATGGAATCCAAAGTTGGAAACGCCCAGACACCTTGCACCATCAGGCAATTTATGAATATTAAAAAGCAGATAACCGGAGAAAAACGCTTTTTATACTTAAAAAAAGGTACGAGCTTAATCATGTCTAAAATTAAACCACAATTTTACATAATATACCAATAATTTATGCCACTATTTAAGATGTCCTATTACAAACGCCGACCCTTAATTTATACATATAGACTATTTTATAAACTACAATTAGGGATATAGTTTCCCAAGAAATCTAACATTGTGCCGGATAATTTTTTTAAAATCTGCCTACGTACCGCGCTTTATGCGCGGTACGTAGGTAAAAAAAATTGTCCGGCACAAAGGAAATCTAATAATGGTAATTAAAGACTTACATTCTTCTCAAGCTAGTTATAAAAAACAGATAGGTGCACTTAGAAAGCCACCGACTGATCGTCAAATGCAGTCGATGGAGGCGCTTTATCAGGCTCAAAATCAAGCGATTACTCGACTGGTATTTAGTGGCGGTGGTGCAAAAGGTGTTGTCTATCCAGGAAGCTATCGAGCATTGCAGCAAACCGGCGTACTGTCATCTGTGTCAGATATTTCGGGCGCCTCTGCAGGTGCAATTACTGCATCGCTAATAGCAATTGGTATGCCCTCAGCTGATTTCCGTATGAAATCACTAACAACCAATTTTGCCAATTTGATAAAGCAACCCGAAACGCGCGAGTGATGGATGCACTCGGTTATCTGGATACTGTCAATCATATTACGCTTCATGAATTACACGATAAAAACAAATTTAACGATGCGAATTTTTATCAACAACTAACCACTAATTTTGTGGGTATTTACACGGCTATGTTAACTGGAACAGGTAAAAACCTGGATAACGATTCAATAATAAGAATGATTAATCAAATTAAAACAAAATATGCTGAAAAACCTGACATTTTAAACCGCGAATTATATCAATATATCAAAGAGCAAGTGGAAAAAGATTTTGATTCCCCTGCCGCGTTTGCGCTTTCACGAGCAGTGGAATATCAAGAAGGTAATTTAAAGCCAGCCGATTTATTTAAAGAAGTCTATCAGGAAACTTTCCAACGCGGTTCAAAATTGTCGCAATCAAAAATTACCGGTGAACGCTATGTAAGTTCCAGTGCTCTTAATGAGGCGTTGAAAGGTAAAAATTTGTTGGAATTATATTCAGATCAGGAAAAACCAGATAGCAGAACAACCGTTATTTTTAATAGTCTAAACAACCTTGCTGGTTTTCAGGAAGCCTATGACGAGGCTCATGGTAAGGAAATTGCTCCCGCAAAAATTCCCAAGCGTTAACCCGCTGCATGTTGCATAAAGAGTCGCTTAAGTGGCATAGCCTGATTACATAATCTCAACCCCAGTCCCCGCAATGCCGCTATTGGTGATAACGGATTTGCAAACAGGGTTTTTAATCCTTCCATTAATATAATTGATTGCCAGACTGCGTGCTTACGCTGACGTTGATAAGCGCTTAAATTGCCTGGAGAAACAATATTCCCGGCAGCATCCAGACAGGATAACCAAGCTGCAATATCAGCCAGACCAACATTTAAACCCAATCCCGCTAAAGGATGAATAGTATGAGCAGCATCCCCCATCAACAACCAGTTTTTTCCGGCATATTGTTTGGCATGACGCATGATTAAAGGGAATTGATAACGCTGACCAATCAGCGTTGCTTTACCTAGTTTATGAGCAAAGGCCGCACTTAATTGCGTATTAAACTCTGCCTCATCCAGAGCTAACAGTTGATTAGCATGTGCTTTGGTAGTTGACCATACAATAGAGCATTTATTGGGATCAGTTAATGGTAAAAAAGCTAACGGGCCATCAGGATTAAAAACCTGATAGGCCGTTAGCTGATGCATTTTTTCTGTATGAACGGTGGCAACAACGGCATGCTGATGATACGGCCAGCTAGTGATTGGAATAGATAATAAACTACGTGCTGGTGAATTACCGCCATCAGCAATAATTAATAATTTTCCCTGCCAGACCTGCTCGTCTGTTGCAGCAGTTATTTCTCCGATTTTACTATCTATTTTAGTGACTCTGCTTAAGGGAAACAGTGTTATTTTTTCCTCTTGCTGTACTTTTTTCAATAACGCATTTTTAATTACGGATTCTTCGATGATTGAACCCAATTGGTTAGTTGCAATCATTCGCGCATCAAAATCAATTGCTGCACCAGTAACCGCGTCCCAAACATGCATATGCTGATAAGGTGATATCCGTGTGCTTTCCAGTAGAGGCCAGACATCCAATTGTTGGAATAGGGTTTGTGATGCGCGGTTGATTGCATAAACGCGTGGGTCAGCTTCCGTGGTATTGATCGTCAAAACGCCTGCATCTATAACAGCAACTGTAAAATTACGTTTCGCCATAGCAACAGCTGCTGTTAATCCGACGATACCGCCGCCGATAATCAGGCAATCAAATTCGTGCATTATTTTCCCTCGCTTAACTCAATGCCACATACCAAATCAGGACTGACGCCGGCAAATCCTCTTGCATGACGTGTCAACGCTGATTTTAAACTGGGAATATTATCCACCGCGATTAAACCAAGACTGCGAGCAATTCCTAAACCGGGGACGCGACTGGTAAATATGTCAATCAATCCATCCGTAAAGCGTGTGGTTGTTTTTTGATCATAACGTCGCATTGCCTGATACCCTTCAAGCATTTCGGCATTTAAACCCTGTTCAATAATACATTGTGCTAATGCAGCGACATCACGTAAACCCAGATTAAAGCCCTGACCAGCAACCGGATGCAGTGTATGCGCAGCATTACCGACAAAAACCAGTGGCCATGCTATTTGTTTGGGCATAATCGCCTGACGTAAGGGGTAGAGCTGACGCGTACCTGACTTTATCAGACGACCTAATTTATAACCAAAAGCACGCTGCAGTTCTTTCAGAAAATCACGCTCATTCAACGCCATTAATTGTTCAGCATCTTGCGGCCGCATTGCCCATACTAGCGAAGCGCGTTGCTGGGTCATGGGTAACATGGCCAAGGGGCCGGCGGCTGTAAATCGTTCATAAGCATGATTATGATGAGGACGATTTAAACCAATATTAGCGACAATTGCCTGTTGTTGATAATCTTTGCGATCAACACGCATACCGGCAAATTTGCGCACCGAAGAATTAGCACCATCAGCCGCTACAATTAACGTAGCTTTTACTTGCTGTACTTTTCCTTGTTGTTGAACCGTGGCTATAGCGGCTCGATCATCCAAATCAATAAGCGTTGCCGGTGCCAAAATATTTTCTGCGTCGAGTAATTGATGTAATGCGCGATTTATTTGTTGTATCTCAACCACAAAACCGAGCGCATTTTCTTTTCCATGTAATTGCGCTGTGCCAAAACGATTTTGTTCAGAAACATGAATTGATTCAATTGCCTGGGCATGTTCTGTTAATAATGGCCAAACACCCAGCATTTGTAAAATTTTTACGCTGGCTGGTGATAAAGCCAGGGTGCGGGCATCAAAATCCGGTTTGGTCAGATCGCTAAACGAGTTGGTTTCCACGAGCAGGGTGCTAAATCCTCTGCCAGCCAAGGCAAGCATTAATGTTGCGCCGGTTAAACCACCACCAATTATCAGAATATCAACTTGTTTTTCAGCCACGCATTAATGCCTCAATATCAGCTATTTCCACCGGAAGTGCTCCCGTCAGGTTTTCATGGCCGTTTTCAGTTACTAAAATGTCATCTTCTATACGGACACCAATGTTCCACCAGCGTGGTTCAACAGCATCCATATCAGCGCTGATATATAACCCGGGTTCAACAGTCAAGACCATACCCGCCTGCAACGGACGCCACTCATTATTAATTTTATATTGACCGCAATCGTGCACATCCAGCCCCAGCCAATGTCCTGAATTATGCATATAAAACGGTTTATACGATTCATTTGCGATTAGCGTATTTACATCACCATGTAAAATGCCTAACTCACATAAGCCGGCTGTAAGAACTTTTACCATTTCCTGCTGGACAACATGCCATGCAACACCGGGTTTGATACAGGCGATTCCAGCTTTTTGTGCATTTAAAACCAATTGATAAATTGCCCGTTGCTCATCGTTAAATTTGCCATCGACAGGAAAAGTTCGGGTAATGTCCGCTGCATAATTTTCAAACTCACCACCGGCATCAATTAATACCAAATCACCCGCATTCAATGGCTGGTTATTATCGGTATAATGTAAAATACAGGCGTTGGCACCGCCGCCAACAATGGGATCATAAGCGACGCTGCGGCAACCATTTCGACTAAATTCATATAATAATTCAGCCTCAAGCTGATATTCATTATCGAATTTATGGCAGGCTATCATGGCGCGTAAATGAGCAGCTACGGAAATTTCTGCCGCCTTGCTCATTAGTTCAATCTCTGCATCACTTTTAAATAACCGTAACTCACTGATCAGCGGATCTAAATCACACAACGAATGAGGTGCGGGAATACCGCGACGCACATGAGATTTTAGTGTTTTTAAGGCGTTCATGATCGTTGTATCAAGCGCAGGATTTTCGCCAAGACTATAATAAATGGCTGTTTTACCTTGTAATAATTCAGGCAGAATGGCAGCAATGTTATCAATGGAATAGGCTTCTTTCATTCCCAATGTCTGGCAGGCACCCTGTTGCCCCAAACGTCTGCCCGTCCATTGTTCCTGAGCCGGATTTTTGGGTCGGTTAAATAAATAACTGTCACCGTCTTGCCCTGCAACAATGATTAACCATGCATCAGGCTCATTAAAGCCGGTCATATAATAAAAATTACTTGCCTGGCGAAAACGAAAATGCGCATCACCATTGCGTAATGATTCACTGGCAGCCTGAATAATTGCAACTGTATCTGCTGGCAACGTCCTTGCTAACTGTTGACGCCTTGACTGATATTCCTGCTGACTAATCATAATAACGTCCTTCTAACACATTAATGGGCGGAGCCTGCATGCCCGGATTTATCATTCGCTTGCAAATCACCGCATAAGCGCAGCACGGCCATACGCGCATATTCGCTTACATCAACCAGTGCTTTTTCATCCTCTTCACTCACCTCAAGATTTTCATAATCAAGTTGTGCAAACTCTTGTATATGCTGTAAAGCATCCTGAGAATCCTCTTCTTCAAGCTGTTCATAGGAAACGCCAGCCAAAGTCATCCCTTGTGTAAATCCTTCACACCACTCGCTAAAAGCCTGTGCACGAACCACAAGTGCTTCCTCATCTTCGGGCAATAACATTTGAAATTCAAAGTCAAGATTGGCTAACTGATGCTGGCTAACAGAATAAATTTTAAACATTTCCAAATTGGCGATGCGCGTCAGATCATCCTTTTTACGATTAAACATAAGCGCTTGCAAATAAGATTCGCCCTCACGTGAAGCGCCAGCACATAAATAACCGCACATAACCCCATGTAACTCACTTGCCGAAATAGGCAAGGCCAGCGCGGCTATATTGTCGGCGAATAAATCGTAAGAAGGCAAGCGCTCAAGGTTTTCCTGGACCATAACAAACTCAATCAACATATAAACTATAAGTTTATGATAATTGATCCGCAGGCGCAAACCAAAATTGATTGTTATTTCTACATTAATAATGGCTAAAGGTAAATTTGCCCCATGAAAACAAAATTGATACTATTTGAATTATGATTGCTTCATTACCAAGGCCAATAAAAATGTCAATAACAAAATCCTGCTCGGTAAAACTGTTAAACAAAACTTATGAAATAAAATGTCCCGAAAGTGAAACTGCCAATTTGCAACGTGCTGCTGATAAATTAAATGAACAATTATTGTCAAATAAACGAAAATTCAAGCAATTGGATGACTTTCAAAACCTCGTTTTGGCGGCATTGCATGTAAGCCATGAATTGATTGCCTGTCAACATCAGCAAGAACAACAGCGCCATCAGGTTGCGCAATTTATAAATTCACTGGAAAACAAAATTAATCAGGTGGTTAATGGGAATGCTCATTTTGAGCCGCAAACCTGATTAATAATAATTTACAGATTAATTGCTGCGCTATGATAGATACTGCTATAATTCATTTAACCCGGCAGTGAGTGATTTCTGAACCAATACTCACGCCCTGGGGAGCAACCTGTAGTCAGCGTTGTGCATACCCACCTTGAGTGGGGAGCCTGAACTGATTCATCCGCCCCCCACCTGAACCTAAGGGTTCAAATCCGAGGCTGTCGGGCCCTCAAATTTCTTTACATCCCAATTAACTGATCTTTCAAAGCTAGCAACTCATCACGCACCTTCGCGGCCATTTCAAATTCCATATTTTGAGCATGAGTATGCATTTGTTTTTCAAGAAGCTTGATTTGCTTAGCCAATTGATCAGGCGGTAACAGCTGATAAGCAGCCCTTTTTTCAGCAACCTGACCTTTACGCTTGATACTATAAGCGCCTTCCATAATATCGCTGATTGACTTGGTGATCCCTTTCGGCGTAATGCCATGCTGCTCATTAAATTCTATTTGCTTATTGCGACGTCGATCCGTTTCATCAAGCGCCCGCTGCATTGATCCGGTTATTTTATCTGCATAAAGAATGGCACGACCATTTACATGTCGGGCTGCACGGCCAATTGTCTGGATAAGTGATCGCTCCGAACGTAGAAAACCTTCTTTATCCGCATCGAGAATCGCAACCAATGCAACCTCAGGCATATCAAGACCTTCGCGCAACAGATTAATCCCTACTAACACATCAAACTCACCAAGTCGCAGATCACGGATAATTTCTACTCGTTCAACCGTATCAATATCCGAATGCAAATAGCGAACTTTAACACCATGTTCCTGTAAATATTCGGTTAAATCTTCAGCCATTCTTTTGGTTAATGTTGTCACCAAAATCCGATCACCCTCTGCAACCACTAATTTTATTTCAGACATCAAATCATCAACCTGATTTTTAACTGACCGGATATAAACTGTCGGATCGATTAAACCGGTAGGCCGCACCACTTGCTCGGCAACATTGTCAGCATGCTCCTGCTCATAAGGTCCTGGAGTGGCGGAAACGTAAATTGTTTGTGGCGAACGTTCTTCAAACTCTTCAAACCGTAAAGGGCGATTGTCCAACGCCGATGGCAAACGAAATCCATAATTAACCAGGGTTTCTTTACGCGCCCGATCACCGCGATACATACCGCCAATCTGTGGAACAGTGACATGTGACTCGTCAATAACCAACAAGGCTTCTGGTGGTAAATAATCAAATAAAGTCGGTGGCGGCTCGCCTTCGTTGCGGCCAGAAAGATAGCGCGAATAATTTTCAATACCGGAGCAATAGCCCAGTTCAAGCATCATCTCAATATCAAAACAGGTTCGCTGCGACAGACGCTGAGCCTCAATCAGTTTATGTTGATTAGTAAATTCCTCAACCCGAACTTTCATTTCATCCTTTACCCAATCCACTGTTTGCAGTAAACGCTCACGCGGTGTGACGTAATGGGTTTTAGGAAAGATTGTTGTGCGCGGCAAACGTTGCAGAATCTCGCCTGTCAACGGATCAAAACGAGCAATATTATCAACCTCATCATCAAATAATTCGATACGGATAGCCTCTTTTTCCGAATCTGCTGGAAAAACATCAATCACATCACCATTCACTCGAAACTGTCCGCGTTCCAGTGTTTGGGGGTTGCGACTATATTGCATTTCAGCCAGACGCTTTAATATTTTACGCTGATCGGTTCGCTCACCACGTGATATATGCAACACCATGCGTAAATAGGAATCTGGATCACCCAACCCATAAATTGCGGAAACGGTGGCCACAATAATCGCATCTTTACGTTCTATTAATGCTTTAGTCGCCGATAACCGCATTTGTTCTATATGTTCATTAATAGATGAATCTTTCTCTATAAATGTATCTGAAGAAGGAACATAGGCTTCTGGCTGATAATAATCATAATAAGATACAAAGTACTCAACAGCGTTGTCAGGAAAAAACGCCTTAAATTCACCATAAAGCTGTGCAGCCAGGGTTTTATTCGGTGCCATAATTAACGTGGGGCGTTTTATTGCTTGAATAAGATGCGCAATGGTGTATGTTTTACCCGATCCAGTTACACCAAGTAAGGTTTGTCGCGCCAGACCGGAATTTACGCCGTCGATTAGCGAAGCAATCGCAGTAGGCTGATCACCGGCAGGTTCGTAATTAGAGTATATTTTAAATACATTTTTCATAGTGCACTCATTAAAAAGCGAAAATAAATGGGCAGTTTGAACGATAAATTTTAAAATCACTTGCATAGACTGAGCAGATGCATAAAATCGCAAGTTACTGGAAATTCTTTTTAACTATAACCGATAATTGCGGGATTGTAACATTTTTACCCAAAAAAATGGTTATACTACTTTTAGACAGGAGCATAAATGAATATTGCCTTAGCCCAACGCATTCAGCAAGTAAAACCATCGCCCACATTGGCAGTGGCTGCAAAAGCTGCGCAAATGAAAGCCGATGGCTTTGATATTATCGGCCTTGGTACCGGCGAACCCGACTTCGATACCCCACAAAATATCAAAGACGCAGCAATTGCCGCGATTAATGCTGGCTTCACCAAATACACAGCGGTTGATGGTATTCCTGAATTGAAACAAGCCATCCGCGATAAGTTCAAACGTGATAATCAACTTGATTATCAATTAAACCAGATTCTGGTTTCTGTCGGCGGCAAACAAAGCGTTTATAATCTCTGCCAGGCATTGATTAATGAAGGTGATGAAGTCTTAATTCCTGCGCCATACTGGGTTTCCTATCCTGACATCGTATTATTAGCTGGCGGCACACCAGTCATTCTGCCTTCAACATCTGCGAGCCGTTATAAAATTACAGCTGAGCAAATTGAACAGGCAATTACGCCAAAAACAAGATTACTGTTCTTGAACAGCCCATCGAATCCTTCCGGCGTTGCTTATACACTGGAAGAATTAAAAGCCTTTGGTGAAGTCTTAAAAAGACATCCAAATGTATTAATCGCAACAGACGATATGTACGAACACATCATCTGGACCCAACCTTTCGCCAATATTCTGAATGCATGTCCAGAATTATACTCCCGCACAGTCGTGTTAAACGGTGTTTCAAAAGCTTATTCGATGACAGGCTGGCGCATAGGCTACGCAGGCGGCCCCGCTCCATTAATCAACGCCATGAAAACGGTTCAATCACAATCAACATCAAACCCCTGCTCAATCGCCCAAAAAGCCTCTGTAGCGGCATTAAATGGCGGCATGGAGTTCGTTGAACACATGGTAAAAGCATTCCACAAACGCCACGATTACCTCGTTGATCGCCTGTACGCAATGCCAGGCATTGAAGTGATTCCAGCAGACGGAACGTTCTACAGCTTTCCAAACGTCCAGGAAATCATCGAAAAACGCGGCTACACAAATGATGTAGAATTTGCAGACAAGCTCCTGCAAGAAGTAGGAATAGCACTGGTACCCGGCTCCGCATTCGGCAACGAAGGCTGCATCCGCTTATCTTTTGCTACCAGCATGGAAAATCTGCAAGACGCAATGGATCGCTTACAACGTTTCTGCAAATAATTTAAAAAAATCTTTAAAATACTATTGACCAACAGGCGGATTCAATTTAAGATTCCGCCTCATTCCCCGGTAGCTCAGTCGGTAGAGCGGATGACTGTTAATCATTAGGTCGGCGGTTCGAGCCCGTCCCGGGGAGCCATATACAGCAAGGCTTTCAGCTCGATTCATCAAAACCCCAAAATTTACGTGTCGAATATGTGTCGAAGTTTGAGATAATGTCCTCAATATAATTTTGGTTATTCTTAACTTTAGAGGTATTTTAATTATCCATAAAAAGCTCTAACTCATAATCCGTTGGTCCAAGGTTCAAGTCCTTGTGGGCCCACCAATAAAATCAAGTAGTTACATTGATTTCCGAAAAGTTCAAAAAAGTCATGTAGACGCGATGTAGACATAATATAAGAATTGGATTTAGGATAATAACTTATGGCAGCTCGGCGCATTCCGCAATAACCTCACGAATAAAATTCCCAGTATGGTTTACCTAGACAGTCGAGTATAATTTTTTGTCTATCAATGATATTTGTAACCACTTCTGTGGTTTTATCAATGATTAATACACTAATCCCTTGAAAGCAAAAGAATACCCATCTTGCTGTTGGGCGCTGAGTTGGTTTTTTCTTCATATCTGGGAAAAATGCACTTTGTTCAGTAAGTCGCTGTCTAATTAAGTGCTCAATACCTGCATAAACCATCAGACTACAAGTCATTATCATTAACAACGCCTCTATGCGTTCTGGTTTTTTTAAAAATAGTGATGAAGTCAGAAAATCAGGACTTTTTAAAAATCGAAACCCACGCTCAACGGCTTGTTGAGATTTATATTCATCAAGTAAAAACTGCATACAGAGGTCTTCTGAAAGATCATTGGTACCTAATATAAAAAGACCATTGGTTTGTTGTGCTTCATTCCGCAAGCTCAAATCAGTCGTTATCATTCCGGTGATTTGAAAAGTTGTAACCACCTCGTCATTTAATCCTGGGCGACCACGTTTGGTTCGTTTATCGTGTCGTATGATTTCTGGTTCATTGATGCGAATAAACTCTTGTTTATCAAGCCATCCCTGCAGGGCTTTACCTGCATCTATATCACAAGCAAATTTTTGTCTCATAAGTTTTTTAAAATCGATAGTAGCACGCTCTGTTTTTTTACTAATTAAAGCTGAGTCAGCAATAAAATAAGTGTTATGATAGGCTGCCTTTAAACTTTTTAAGTGCGATTTCACTGTCTTTTTAAACGTTTCGGTATCATTTACATTGCCACTGACAGCTTGCATGTATAATGGGATGCCTGCTTGATTTTCTGTTATAAGACTCAATACAACTTGATTTAAATCAGGGCGATGATCACGGCTGTATCCTCGCGTAATATGAATCGATTTTGCATCAACATCTCGCTCATATTGACCATCTAAATGAAAACTTGTTGTATCAAGATTCAGACTTTTACATGGGAGCTTAAGATACTTAACAACGCGTAAGGCAATCTCCTGATATAAGTCAGAGACACCTAGCTCGTATAGTGAGTCTAAAAATCTCCCCATCACATCTTCATTAATATGGGATGGTAGAATACCTTTGCCTAATAAGCGTTCTGTTGGCTTCTCTGAAAAATATTCTGGATACATGTGTAATGTTCTGCTTACAAAGCCAAGACCATTCAATATCATTGCAACAAGAAGCGTACCATTGGAAATCATACTTTTATGTGATTCCTTTGGCATACGTTGATTAATAAGCTCTGCAAGACCAATCTCTTTACAAAAACCTGAAACCAAACCCAAATGATCCAATCTTTGTATATTAAAACGCGATGCATCCATTTCCACCTTCCAAAAAGTAGTAATAGATCAAAATCAGATCCGCGTGTCAATATTTTTT
>Ga0335397_10005176_pt1 | contig 17117 bp, 9 predicted proteins | sample MAT04_FD_205740 | JGI IMG/M metagenome (GOLD analysis project Ga0335397, IMG submission 205740) | Freshwater microbial communities from Lake Fryxell liftoff mats and glacier meltwater in Antarctica - MAT-04 (spades assembly) (version 2) ... | reverse complement strand
TCGCTCGCACCGTCGGGGCGAGCTGATCGGCCATCGCGCGCTGGGCCTTGGCCTGCTTGACCTTGCTTTCGAGCTTCTTCTTGAAGCCCGACTCGGGACCGGCGTTCGAGAGCGCGAGCAGCCGCGCGCGGGTCGCCTTCTTGTGCGCCGCCCACGCCGCGCCGCCGAGCGCGCTCGCCACCAGCGCGAACGGCAGGAGCGGCAGGCCGGGGATCAGCGCGAGCGCCAGCGCGAGGGTCGCGCCGATCCCGAGCACCTTGGGGTTCTGGAAGAGCTCGTGGCGGAGGCTGTCGCCGAGGCCGTCGGTGCCGCGTCCGGCGACGCGGGTGGTGAGGATGCCGGCCGCGAGCGTGATCAGGAGGGCCGGGATCTGCGCGACGAGGCCGTCGCCGATCGTGAGCAGCGAGTACGTCTCGGCGGCGTCACTCAGGCTGAGATCGCGGCGGAGGACGCCGATGACGAAGCCGGCGCAGAGGTTGATACCGGTGATGATCAGGGCCGCGATCGCGTCGCCCTTGATGAACTTCATCGCGCCGTCCATCGCGCCGAAGAGCTGGGATTCGCGGCCCAGGGCCTCGCGGCGCTTCTGGGCCTCCTCCTCGGTGAACGCGCCGTTGCGCAGCGCCGCGTCGATCGCCAGCTGCTTGCCCGGCATCGCGTCGAGGTTGAAGCGCGCGGCCACCTCGGCGACCCGCTCGGCGCCCTTTGCGATGACGAGGAACTGCACCAGCGTGATGACCAGGAAGACGACGATCCCGACCACCAGATCACCCTGCACGACGAAGTGCCCGAACGCCTCGACCACCTCGCCGGCGCTGCCTTTGCCAAGCACCAGGCGGGTCGTCGAGACGTTCAGGCCGAGGCGGAAGAGCGTGGAGAGGAGCAGCAGGCTCGGGAACACCGAGACCTCGACCGCGCTCGGCGCGAGCAGCGTGACGACCAGGATCAGCGCGGCGCCCGACAGGTTGATCGCGAGGAGCACGTCGAGGAGCTGCGGCGGCAGCGGGATGATGAGGAGCGCGACGATCATCGCGACGCAGAGTGCGAGGACGACGTCGCTCTGACCGGTGAGACGAGAGAGGGAGAAGCGGTTCATCGGGGCCTCGATTCGGGGTTCAGTGGACGCGGGAGAGGATCGCGACGGCCTTCGCGGTGAGCTCGGCTTCCTGGGCGCGGCGGGCCTTGTCGCGGGCGAGGATCAGGCGCGCGCGCGCGGCGGCCCGATCACCCTTCTCGAGGAGCAGCTCGGCGAGGTTGAGCTCGGCCCGCCCGTCGGCCGGATCGAGCGCGATCGCGAGCTCGTACGCGCGCATCGCCTCGTCGGTGCGCCCCGAGCGATCCAGCGCGAAGCCGAGGCCGAGGCGGAAGTACGCGACCTCGGGCGCGATGGCGGCGAGGCCCTCGAACAGCACCAGGCCGATCCGCACACCGCCGCTCGCGAGGTAGTGGTGGGCGATCTCGGCGAGGCCGTAGAGCATCGCTGCGTCGTAGCCGCGAGCCTCGGCCAGCGAAGGGAGCGCGAGGTTGCGGTGCTCGGCGGTGACCGCGTCGAGCGCGTCGAGGTTGTGGAAGAGCTCGGTGTCGAACGATCCGTCGAACTCGGCGGCGCGCTCGGCGGGCGTGTAGCTCTTCGCGTGCGGGGCGACGACGACGACCGGGGTCGGCGTGCGGGGCGGCGGGAGCGCAGCGGGCTTCTTGGGCACCGAGGTCGAACGAGGCGGGGTCGGGCGAGAGCGCGGGAGCGTGCGAGCGTTCATTCGGATCTCCTTTTCAAGCGCGGGTGCGGCGCGAGATCTCCTGGCGGATGTCGCGCTCGATGCCGTGGATGCCGCCGAGCAGCGTCATCATCCGGGCCTCGGCGGCGACGGCCTCGCGCGAGGCGGCAACCGGAAGGCGAAAGGTGTGGTCGAACCGCTCGAGCGCGCGGCCCAGCGCGACGTAGAGCGCGTAGCCGGTGGCGGCGCGGCGCGGCGGCGGAGGGAGGCGGAGGTGATCAGCCGAGGCGGGCGGCGCGACCGCGCGACCCATCCCGGAGAGCGGCGAGACATCGACGATCTCGAGGTCGCGGAGCGCGTTGAGCTCGTCGATCGAGGGGCGGTCGCTGCGCGCGAGCGGAGCCGAGCCGAGGGCGATTTCGTGGAGGGAGGGGCCGGTGACCTGCACGAGAGAGCGTGAATGGAAGGGATGTGCCGGGGATCAGAGTGCGCGGGATGACTCGAGATCTCCGGATCGGCGTCCGGGATCGTTCGGTCCGGGGTCCGGCTAGTGCCAGCGACCGGAAGTTCGTTCCGTGTTCCGCGAAGGGATCGCGGCCGATGGCGAGGCGGACCACCGAGGCATACTCCGCGTCTGTTGAGGTGGTCCAACGCGGCCAGCGGTCGCGAGGCCGAGCGAAACGCGGAACGAACTTCCGGTCGTAGGTGCTAGTTCGGGTGGATCGTGACGCTGATGCCGTAGAGCGGGAACGTCGACGCCATGTACGGGTCGACGCGCAGGTAGTACGTGCCCGCCGCGAGCCCGTTGGCCTCCGACGCCTCGATCACCGAGCAGGTGCCGGCCGAGTCGTCGTCGTCGTTCGCGATCTCCGTGATGCCGTCGGGTCCGAACAGCGAGAGCAGCGTGTCGGCGCCCGCCGGGCACTGATCCCGCGCGCCGCCCTGGGTGCGAATGGTCAGCACCGAGCCCGCCGGGACCACGATGCTGTACCAGTCGACATCCGAAGCGGTGATCGCGCCGCGGCCGAGGCGGATGTTGCCGTTGAGCGGGGTGGCCGACATGAACGTGCCGTTGGGCTCCGTCTCGGTGAGCTCCCACGTGCAGGACGAGGAGCAGCCGTCGCCGCTCGCGACGTTGCCGTCGTCGCACTGCTCGGTGCCGTCGATGTACAGGTTGCCGCAGACGTTGGCCGGCACGACGCGAACGTCGAGCTGGTAGACCGCCGGCGGGACCGACGTCCCGGTGGTGTAGACCTCGACCGCGTAGGTGCCGGCGCTGAGGCCGCGCGCGGCGGTGTCGAGGCCGGCGGCGATGCGGCCGCAGCCGTCGGGGCCGTCGGTCGCGTCGGTGGTGAGCGAGGTGCCGCCCGGGCTCCGCAGGCGAAGTGAAGCGCCGTTCGGGCACCGGCCGCGGCCGTCGCTGACCTCGGCGATGATGTGCGAGCCCGCCGGGACGACCACGCTGAACGCGTCGATGTCGCTGATCGTGGCGAGCACGCCGCGAATCGAGGCGGCGCTGGAGGTCCCCGCCGGTAAGAGCACTGTGGCGGTCGCCTGGGTGTTGTTCGGCTCCATCTCGGCGGTGCCCTCGATGGCGCACATCGACGAGCAGCCGTCGCCGTTCATCGTGTTGCTGTCGTCGCAGGCCTCACCGGTTGTGAGGAACGCGTCGCCGCAGGACGGCGGCGTGACGCGCACCTGGAGCTGGTAGGCCGCGCTGCCGCCGGTCGACTCGACCCGGAGATAGTACGTGCCCGCCGCCATGAAGCGCGCCGCGACGTCGCGAGTCGGCGAGATCTGGCCGCAATTCCCCGGTCCGTCGGCGGTGTCGAGCACCAGTGACGTAGTGCCGTCGACGCCGACCAGGCGCAGCGAGCCGTTGTTCGGGCAGCCGCCCATGCCGTCGCTCACCTCGGCGAAGACCGAGGCCTGGGCCGGGACGACGATGCTGAAGAAGTCGATGTCCGTGCCGCTGGCGATCGATCCAAGCAGCGTGCGGTCGTTCGGATCGGCCGCGCCGCGCAGCACGGTGGCGGTCGCGGAGGTGTTGTTCGGCTCGACCTCGGCGGGTCCCTCGAACTGGCAGGTCGACGAGCAGCCGTCGCCCGCCATGGTGCCACCGTCGTCGCACTGATCAGCGCCGTCGACCCAGCCGTTGCCGCAGCCCGGCTGACGGATCTGGATGTCGATCGCGTACGCGGTGATGGTCGCGTTGTTCTGATACTCCTCGACCGACACATAGTACGTGCCGGTGGCGAGGTTGCGGACCTCGATATCGTTGGCCGGATCGAGGAGCGAGCAACTGTTGATGCCGCCCTCGTCGTCGCTGACGATCTCGGTGGTGCGGCCCGGCGACCAGAGCCGGATCACGGTGTCGTTGCCAATGGTGCAGGTGCCGGCCGAAGGCACGAAGGTCTCGGCGCGGATCGACTGACCCGCGGTGATCGCGACCGCGTAATAATCGATGTTGCGGAGCGCGATCGAGTCGCTGAACGTGCCGCCCGTACCCATCGCGGTGGCGACCGTCTCGAACTGGCAAGTATCGGAGCAGCCGTCGCCGAGCGTGGCGTTGCTGTCGTCGCACTGCTCGGTGCCCTCGCGCGTGCCGTTGCCGCAAAGGGTGGCGGTGAGGTTCACGCGCAGCCGGTACCCGAGGATGGTCGCGGTGCCGCCGCTGGCGCGGACCCGAAGATAGTATCGACCGGCCGGCAAGCTGCGGGCGAACACGTCGACCAGCGGGTTGATCAGCGGGCACAGGCCGATGCCGTCGTCGTCGTCGGTGCCGATGACCGTGGTGCCGTTCAGGCCGACCAGGTCGATGACCAAGTCTCCCGGGCAGGCCGTGCCGGTGGCGTCGGTGGCCTCGGCGCGCACGTAGGTCGTGCCGACGAGATCGATCGCGTAAGTGTCTTCGTCGCCGGTCGGAGAGATGTCACCGGAGAGCGTTCCGCCCGGAGCCATCAGGACACCTTCCGGTTCGATGGTGCAGGTGGCCGAGCAGCCGTCGCCGCCGCTCGTGTTGTTGTCGTCGCACTGCTCGTTGGCGGGCAGCTCGAGGATGCCGTTGCCGCACGCGGTCGGCACCAGAGTCACCGTCAGCTCGTAGCCGGCGATGCTGGCGTTCTCGCCGGACTCCTCGACGCGGAGATAGTATCGGCCAGCCGCGAGCGCGCGCGCGCCGGCGTCGACCGCGGGATCGATCAACGAGCAGCTACCCACACCATCGAAAGTATCGGTGGCGATCTGGGTCGTGCCGTCCGCGCCGTAGAGGCGCAGGACCGTCGCGACCGGGCTCGGGCAGATGCCCGGGCCGCCCGAGGTGGTCTCGGCACGAATGGAGTAGCGCAGCGGGCCCACCGGCAGGTCGATCGCCCAGTAGTCGCGATCGCCGGTCGGGGTGATCGAGCCGAGGCCCTGGTTGCCGAGCCGGCCGCCGGTCACCAGCGCGGTGGCCTGGGCGGAGGTGGCGTTGGGCTCGTTCTCGGACACGCCGATGCCGAACGAGAAGACCGCTCCGGGCGCGGCGGCGGGTGAGGTGCCGGCGTTCATGGCCGCGGCACCGTCCGCGGCCCGGATGTAATACTCGATGCCCGGGGGCTCGACGTCGCTCGCCGGGATGACCGCGACGTAGCTCGGCCCGCCGGTCATCGGCAGGCTCGTGAAGCTGGATCCGCCGATGCGGCGATAGAAGAGGGTCGCGGAGACGATGGTGCTCGCGTCGGTGATCGTCGCGTTGACGTTCACGCTGGCGCCGGGCGCGCGCGGCGAGGTCACCTGAGTATGGGTGATCTGCGGCGGGTTGGTGTCGGCCATCGCGACGGTGAACGCGTGGGTCGTGCCGGGCGCCGCGGCGGGCGAGCGGCCGGTGTTGGACGGGTTGGCGGAGTCGACCGCCTCGATATAGTAGTCGACGCCCGGCGTCTGCACGGTGCCGGCCGGGATGGTCGCGGCATAGTTACCGCCGGAGCCGGTCATGGCCGCCGTCTGGAACGTCGGCATACCTTGAGTACGGTAGCGGAGCGTCACGCTGGCGACGCCGCTCGCGTCGGTGACTTGCGCCGCGACCTGCACCGCGCCGTTCGCGGTCTGGCCCTGCGGCACGGGGGTGTGCTGGATGACCGGCGCGACACCGTCGACGACCGTCACCGAGAAGCTGCTGAACACGGCTGGCGCGCCGGTGGGGGCGGTGGACGCGTTGGCGGGCGAGGCGCCGTCGACGGCCTCGATATAGTATTCGACCGTCCCGGCGGTGATGACGTTCGCGGGGATGTCGGCGGTGAATCGATCACCGCTCATGGCCATCATCGTGCGGCTGAGGAACGCGCCCATGCCCTGGCGGCGATAGTAAAGGTTCGCTGCGCCGACGCCCGAGCCGGCGTCGAGGATCGTCGCGCTGACCGTGACCGGCGCGCCGGCCAGCTGGCCATTCGCGATGGGAGTATGAGTGATGACCGGGGGAGTATTGTCCGGCGCGATGACCGGGATCAGCAGCACGGTCCCCGGCGCGCCGGCGGGGAACACCGCGCGGTTCGGAGTGCCGGCGTTGTCGCGCGCCTCGAGATAGTAGTCGACGCCGGGCATGGTCACCACGGCGCCCGGAATATCGCCCGAGTAAGTGCTGCCGGCCGCGGCGAGGACCAGGCTCGTGTAGCTACCGGTGCCGGTCGGGCGATAGTACAAGGTCACGTCGAGGACGCCGCTCTCGCTGTCGGTGGCGGTGGCCTCGACGGGGATCGGCAGGCCCGCGGTCTGGGTGGTCGAAATGGGAGTATGGGTCAGGAGCGGCGGCGTGCCGTCGGGCAGCGCCATCACGGTGACCATGGCCTGCTCGGTGTCCATGCCGAAGCCGTTCATCGCGCGGAGCTCGACGTTGGTGTCGGCGGTGACCGGGAGATCGAACATCCCCATCGCGCCGCCGGGGAAGCCGGCCACGGCGTTGCCGCCCGCGAAGAGACCGACCGAGTCTGCATCGGTCGCCGACCAGCGCACGGTGACGGTGCCGGGTCCGAGGAGCGACAGCGGCGTCACGGAGAACTCGTCGATCACCGGCGGGTTCGCGCCGACGACGCGCACGGAGACGCGCGAGGTGGTGTTGCCGACGTTGTTGCTCGCCTCGATCACGTACTCGGTCGTGGCGCGCGGGGAGACGGGCGTGCTGCCCTGCCCTTCCATCGTGTCGAAGACGACGTTGGCGCCATCGAGGATGCGGATCTGGGTGGCGTCCTCCGCGGTCCAGGAGAGCTGCGCGGTCTCGCCGACGCGAATCTCCTCCGGCGCCGCTATGAACTCGGTGATCATCGGCGCCTTGCCGACGATGATCTCGGCCTCGCGCTCGACCGTGAGCCCGCGGCCCTCGGCGATGAGCACGTAGCGAGTGCTCTGCATGGGCTGCACCGCGAACGTGCCGCGCGCCATCGCGTCGGCGACCAGCACGCCTCCGCCCTTCATTTCGAGGCGGATCGAGGTGGCCCGATCGACCTCCCACGACAGGACGCTCTCCGCGCCCATCGCGACGATCGCCGGGCTGGCGCTGAAGCTGTTGATGACCGGGGCCATCGCGTCGGCGGGGACGGTGATCGAGACCGAGCGCTGATCGACGCCGGCGGCCGAGCGCGCGCGGAGGATGAACGTCGTCGCGACCGTGATCGGCGGCGTCGTGACCATGCCCTCGAGGACCGGCTGGGCCGTCAGGGTGTCGGGGGTGATCTCGACCGTGTCGGCGTCCGTGACCTTCCACGACAGCTCGACCGTCTCACCGGCGCGGACGGCGCCGCGATCGGAGACGAAGCGCGCGATCTTCGGCAGCTTCGCGGAAGGCGGCTCGATGGGCGTGGGGGTGCGGCCACCGTCGCAAGCCGCTGCGCAAAGGAGGGCCAGAGTTCCGCCCAGCCAGCCGAGACGGCGAGCACACTTGATAGTCGAAGACATGGAACAAGCCTCCTCGGGGACGCGTACGTACCCCGCCAGTGGTCTAGTACGGACCGCCTGAAGCTATCTACCCTTCAATGGTTGACGAAGGTTCGAGTCCCTTCGATCGTCCATGCAGCGTGGGACGATTTTTGGTCATGCTTCTCGCAGCGAGCATTCCGGCGGCGGTGTGGGCCGAAGACGCCAAGCTGCGGGTCACCGTCCGACGCGACGGCCAGATGATCCCGGCGACAGTGATGATCCACCCGCCGAACGCGCCCAGCGGCGCGATCCCCGCCTCGAGTCAGCCCGCGAACCAGAAGTTCACCATCGCTTCGGGCACCTACGACCTCGTGGTGAAGGTGGACGCGCAGGGCGGAAAAGAGGCCGCCTGGGTGCGCGTCCTCGGCGTGAAGGCCAGCGGGCCGGCGCTGAAGGAGATCCCGATCGAGCTGGCCGACGGGACGCTGGAGGTCACGACCACCGACAACGGCGCGAAGGCCGAAGGCGCTGTCCGCGCCTTTCGCGAGGGCGCCGCGACGCCGGTCAACCAGGGCCCGAGCGGAACCGCGCTCGTCCTGCCGCCCGGCCCCTACCGCATCGAGGTCGTGCTCTCGGGCGCGTCCGACTATCCGCACCACGCCACCGAGCTCTGGATCGAGCCGAAGAAGACCGCTCGGCTCGCCGAGAAGTTCGAGACCGGGCGGCTGACCGTCGGCGTGTTCCGCGAGCGCCAGCCGGTCGAGGCGCTGGTCCAGCTCGCGCTCCCGGGCGCGAACGACTTCTTCAATTACTTCAGCGCGCCGGGGACCGTGAGCCTCTCGCCGGGCACTTACGACGTGCTGGTGAAGCCGAAAGGCGCCGTCGCGGTCGAGGTGATGCGCCGGCCGCGCGTCGCGGTGGTGAAGGGGAAGGAGAACAAGATCTTCTTCGATCTCACGCCCGCCAAGGTCACCGCGAAGGTGATCCGCGCCGGCAAGGCGGTGCCCGACGCCGATGTTCGCGTGGTGGTCGCCGGTGGCGAGGAAGAGGCCGCCAAGCAAGAGACCGACGGCTCGTTTCGGCTGTCTCCTGGCCGCTACGAGCTGATCGCGAAGCTCCCCGACGGCGACACGATGCGCGATGGACCGTTCGAGGTCGGCTTCGGCGAGAGCCTCGCGCGCACGCTCGAGTTCGAGCGCGGTCAGCTCACGGTGCAGGCGACGCGCGGCAAGACCATCGCCGAGGACGCCGAGGTGTTCGTGTTCCGGAAGGGCGCGCAGAAGCCGATCGCGCAGGGGCGCTCGGGCGCGATCCTCGAGCTCGCGCCCGGCACCTACGACGTCAAGGTCACCGCGGGGACGGAGACCGTCTGGCGCGAAGCGGTGAAGGTCCAGAAGGGCAAGCCCGCGAAGGTCGAGATCGCGATGAAGCCCAAGCAAGGGGAGACGATGCCCGAGGGCGATCCGGGCCTCCCCGAAGGGGAGTGACGATCGACGCCGCTTCGCGTCATGCTCCCGCGGCATGGCCTCCCTGACAAAAGACGAGCTCCTCCGCCGCACCAAGGCGGAGATCCGCGAGATCTCCGCCGACGACGCCAAACGTCGCCTCGATCAAGCTTTGTTTCTCGACGTGCGCGAGGCCGACGAGGTCGCGACCGGTCAGATCACCGGCGCCACGCACCTGCCGCGCGGCTTCCTCGAGATGAAGATCGAGGATCTGGTGCGCGATCACGATCGCGAGATCATCGTCTACTGCGCCGGCGGAAACCGCAGCGCCTTCGCCGCAAAGACGCTCGGCGAGCTGGGCTACACTCGGGTGTCCTCCCTCGTCGGCGGTTTCGGCGGATGGAAGAACAAGGCCCTCCCGTGGAGCGTCGAGCCGAAGCTCTCGTCCGAGCAGCTCACCCGCTACTCGCGCCACCTCTCGCTGAGCGAGGTCGGTGAGGAGGGACAAAAGAAGCTGCTTTCAGCGCGTGTTTTGCTGATCGGGGCGGGCGGCCTCGGCTCGCCGACCGCGCTCTATCTGGCGGCCGCGGGCATCGGCCACATCGGCGTCGTCGATCCCGACACCGTCGATCGCTCCAATCTCCAGCGACAGATCATGCACCGCGACGCCGACATCGGCGTGCTCAAGGTCGAGAGCGCCGAGCGCGCGATGCGCGAGCTCAACCCCGACGTGAAGGTCACCAAGTATCCCGAGTTTCTCACCTCGGAGAACGTGATGCGGATCCTCGACGCGGGCTGGGACGTGGTGATCGACGGCTGCGACAACTTCCCGACGCGCTACCTGGTGAACGACGCATGCGTCTTCCGGCGCATCCCGAACGTGCACGGGTCGATCTTCCGCTTCGAGGGCCAGGCCTCGGTGTTCGCGCCGACGCTCGGCGGGCCCTGCTATCGCTGCCTCTATCCCGAGCCCCCGCCGCCAGGGATGGCGCCGTCGTGCGCGGAGGCGGGCGTGATCGGCGCGCTGCCGGGGATCATCGGGACGATGCAGGCGATCGAGGCGATCAAGCTGGTGCTGAAGAAGGGGCGCCCGCTCGTCGGCCGGCTCCTCCAGTACGACGCGCTCGAACAGAGCTGGCGGGAGCTGCGCTTGCGGCGCGATCCGAAGTGCCCGGTCTGCAGCGACAAGCCGACCATCACCACGCTCATCGACTACGAAGCGTTCTGCGCGGTCAGCTAGTAGCTCTGCACAGTGAAGTTGATGGGTTGCGGGTGTCGAGGCGCTCGTCTGGCAAGGCGCGCCGTCCGACGGCATACTCTGCGTCTGTCGAGGCGGCGCAACGCAGCCAGGCGAGCTGGATCGGCGGCCTCAACCCTTCAACTTCACTGTGCAGAGCTACTAGGAACAGAAGTTCCAGGGGACTAGTCGCTGAGGAGGAGCACGAGGCCGGTGACCAGCGCAGCGCTGCCGAGGCTGAGCATGACGCTGCCGAGCACCGCGTTCTCGAACACCGCGCGCTGCTGGGCCTCGATCTCGTCTTGATCGATCGAGAACATCGTCGCGTCGATCGCGTCGGAGGCGTTCATCACGAACTTCACGCCCGCGAGGCCGGCCGCGACACCGCCGCCCATCGCGAGGAGCGGGATGAGCTTCGAGTGGGTGCGCTCCTCCTGCTGCACGATCATCGGAGGGGCCTCGAGCCCCGGCGTGATCATGGCGGGCGGGGCGATGGCGGCGGGTGGTGGGGTCGCGACGACCGGCGGTGGTGCGGTCGCGGCAGGCTTGCCCGTCGCGAGCGATCGTCCCTCGGGGAGGAGGCGCTTCACGGCGTCGCCGATCGGCGCGCGCCAGGTCTTCGGATCGCGTGACACGGCGACGGTCTCGCGCGCGACGAGCTGCGCGCCGCTCTTGCGATCGATCGTCACCTGCAGGCGCCAGCTTACGCGACGCGCGCGCACGGCGAGGCGGATCGGATTTTCGGCGCTCGGCCCTTCACCCGTCGCGACAGCCACCGCGTACTCGATCTCGGCCGACAGCGCCTGGCGCTCCACGGGATCGAGACCATCCGCCGCCTCGATGTCGAGGCCGACCGACCCGGCCGTCAACGCCAGCGCGAGACACACCCAGCTCACCACTCTGAGAGGATACCGGAGCTTTCACGCGCTCGGCCCGCGGGCGCGCGCGAAAGATCTCGTGTCGCGGCGAAAGATCTCGCCACGAATTTTTGAAGGTCTTCAGATGTCGAGGTTGGAGACGTCGAGCGCGTTCTTCTCGATGAACTCGCGGCGCAGATCGACCTGATCGCCCATCAGCGTCTCGAAGATCTCGTTCTCGCTGGCCGTCTTCGACAGCTTCACCTGCAGGAACCGCCGCTTGGTGGGGTCCATCGTGGTCTCCCAGAGCTGCTCCGGGTTCATCTCGCCGAGGCCCTTGTAGCGCTGGATCATCTGACCCTTCTTCGCGTTCTCGAGGAGCTGATCGATCGCGCCGTCGAGCGTGCTGAAGCTCACGGCCTCCTTGCCGCTGCTCGAGACCATGAAGGGCCCGACCAGCTCGTGGAAGTGCTTGAGCTGCGACTTGAGCGTGTTGAGCTCGTTGCCCGCCACGAACGCCGCGTCGATCACCGAGCGACGGCGCGAGCCGAGCTGGCGGCTGTCGAACTCGATGCTGGGGTGCGCGCCGGTGCTGATCACGCGCGACGTGAGATCGCGGATCGCGTCGGGGTGGTGCTGCGCGAGCCACGCCTTGGCCGGCGCGATGATGTCGCGCTCGAGCATCTGCGCGTCGATCGCCGGGACATCGACGCCGATCTGCGACTTCGGCCGCAGCATCTCCGCGTCGATGTTGGTGGCCCGGACCAGCGCCTCGACCACCCGCATGTCCCGTCGCTTGTCGACGATGTAGAGCACCGAGCGGTAACGCAGCACCTTCTTGGCGAGGTTGCGCAGGTGGACGCCTTCGATCGGCGCGCCGCCCGCGGGCGTGAGCACCACGTCGGTCATGCCCTGCTCGAGCAGGTAGTCCTCGAGCGCGTCCTCGTCCTTGAGGTACTGCTCCTTCTTGCCCTTCGCGACGCGGTAGAGCGGCGGCTGCGCGATGTGCAGGTGGCCGTGCTCGATCACCTCGCGCATCTGCCGGTAAAAGAAGGTCAAAAGGAGCGTGCGAATGTGGCTACCGTCGACGTCGGCGTCGGTCATGATGACCACCCGATCGTAGCGGAGCTTCGTCACGTCGAAGCCTTCGGTGCCGATGCCGGTGCCGAGCGCCGTGATCAGCGTGACGATCTCCTGCGACGACAGCATCTTGTCGACGCGCGCCTTTTCGACGTTCAGGATCTTGCCCTTGAGCGGCAGGATCGCCTGGAAGCGGCGATCGCGTCCCTGCTTGGCAGAGCCGCCGGCGCTCTCACCCTCGACGATGTAGATCTCGCACTTCTTGGGATCCTTTTCCTGGCAGTCGGCGAGCTTGCCGGGCAGCGACATGCCGTCGAGCGCGCCCTTGCGCTGCACCAGCTCGCGCGCCTTGCGCGCCGCGATGCGGGCGCGGGCGGCGTCGATGATCTTGCCGACGATGCTCTTGCCGAAGCCCGGATTCTCCTGGAGGTGCTCGCCCATCTTGGCGTTCACGAGGCTCTCGACCGCGCTCTTCGCCTCGTTGTTGAGCAGCTTGTGCTTCGGCTGGCTGTCGAACTTGGGGTTCGGCATCTTCACCGCGACCACCGCCGTGAGGCCCTCGCGGACGTCGTCACCGGTGGGCGGTTCCTTCATGTCCTTGAGCAGCTTCTCCTTGGTCGCGTAGTTGTTGAGCGTGCGGGTCAGCGCGGTGCGCAGGCCGATGAGGTGCGTGCCGCCCTCGTCGTTGTACACGTTGTTGGTGAAGCAGTAGATCTTCTCGACGTAGCCGTCGGTCCACTGCATCGCGATCTCGACGTCGACGATGATCGGAGTGCCCTCGGGGCCGAGGACCTCCATCGCGGACGAGAAATAGACCGGCTCCTTGTGCAGCGCCGCGCTGGTGCGGTTGAGGTGCTCGACGTAGCTACGGATGCCGCCCTCGTAAAAGAACGTCTCGCGGCGATCGTCGCGCTCGTCGACCATCTCGATCCGCAGACCCTTGTTGAGGAACGCGAGCTGAGAGAATCGCGTCGCCAGGCGATCGAAGCTGAAGTCGAGGACGCTGAGGATCTTGCCGTCGGGCTTGAAGGTGATCGCGGTGCCGTGGCGATCGGTCGGGCCCTTGATGGTGAGCGGCGCCTCGGGCGTGCCCGAATTCGAGACGGGCTTTCCGCGCTCGAAGCGCATCCAGAACGTCTTCTGGTTGCGATAGATCTCCATCTCCAGCCACTCGGAGAGGGCGTTCACGCACGACACGCCGACGCCGTGGAGGCCGGCCGAGTGCTTGTACGTCTCGTTCGAGAACTTGCCGCCGGCGTGGAGCACGGTCATCACGACCTCGGCCGCGCTCTTGTTCTGATCCGGCTTCCAGTCGGTGGGGATGCCGCGGCCGTCATCGACCACGGTGATCGATCCGTCGACGTGGATAGTGACGCCGATGTGGCTCGCGTGGCCCGCGAGCGCCTCGTCGACCGAGTTGTCCATCACCTCGAACACCAGGTGGTGCAGGCCCGTCGCGTCGGTCTCGCCGATGTACATGCCGGGGCGCAGGCGGACCGCCTCCAGACCCTCGAGGACCTCGATCGAGGTCCCGTCGTAGTCCTTCATCTGGGCGTTGATCAGGGCGTCGCGGTCGACCTCTTTGGCCTTGTAGAGATCGACGGGCTCCGGGGCCCTTTCTTCGGTGTTGGACAAGGTGCGGCAAGCTAGCACCTCGGGGGTGGTGTTCCAACGACAATTCTCTTTGACTCCGCTATCTTAGAGCCATTCCGGAGGGGGGCTTTCGAAAGGGTTTCTGCGGGCGTGATTCGGACGGCAGATTTTGGCCTCGCCGGCGTAGGAATCGACGTGCGTCTTGCCTCGTCTCTGTCCCTCGCTCTTGCCTTCGCGGGCCTCGTCGCGTGCGAGGATAGCGGACGGCGCCGGCCGGGGGGGGGCGGGCCCAACACCAACACCCCGATCGTCGGCCGCGACGCCCGCGTGGCGGTCGAGGGCGAGGACGCCAGGGAGGCGCGACCCGGTGAGGACGCGCGCGTCTCGAGCGAAGGACACGCCGATGCGGCGGAGGTCTTCTTTCCGGACGCGTTCGTGCCGCAGCCGCCGCAGAACGACGCCCAGGTGATCGACGTGGGCTTCCCGACGTTCCCGGACGCGTTCGTGCCCGCGCCGGATGCGTTCGTGCCGAACCCGCCGCCGCCGGATGCGGGCGTCGCGCGCCCGGACGCCTCGATGCCGCAGCCGCAGAACGACGCGGGGCCGGCGAACGTCCAGACGAGCGTCAGCGAGGTCGCCGGCTCGATCGTTCACCTCGGGGGGACCTCGGCTCTGCTGACGTTCACGCTCGCGTTCGACAACCGCGGGCCGAGCGCGGAGACGCTCGACATCACGGGGGCGACGATCACCGTGTTGATCGGCACCCAGCTCTTCGATGTCGCGCCGGCGTCGCACTTCGCGCCGGTCGGGCACTCCGAACGGAGCTTCGTCGGCACGCCGTCGGCGGTCGGGGGGGCTCCCTTCGACCCGCAGCTGGTCGCCCTGGTCTGCTCGGGGCTGGGCGGGGTCATCGGGCTCCCGGGCCTGGGCTCGCTGTTCGTGGACATCTCGAACGGGCAGCAGGTCTCGCTCGTCCCGACCTTGTCCTGCACGCCGTAGGTGGCGCCGCCTCGGCGTCCATGGTTTGAGCATTCTCGTGCGCTCGTGGATGCGGGATCCGGTCGTGCTCGGCGCGACCTTGGCCGGCGTCCTCGCGACCGCCTGGGCGCTCTTCGGCGGGCGCTACCTGCCGGGCATCGACTACTCGAACCACCTCGGCCTGATCTCGATCCTCGCGAACGGCGGTGAGAGCGGCGCGCTCGACTACATGGAACGGTCGTTCGCGCCCTCGTACTATCTCCTGTTCTACCTGATCACCGCGGGCGTCGCGCAGTTCACCACGGTGGATGTTGCGTCGAAGCTCGTGCTCATCGCCGCGGCCGGAGGGCTGGTGCTGGCGACGGCCTCGCTCGCCGACGCCTGCGGTCGATCACCGCGCGCGGCGGCGATCGCGCCCCTGGCGATGTTCGGCGTGAGCTTCGGGTACGGCTTCGTCACGTTCATCTTCACGGCGCCGTTCTTCATCTGGTCGCTCGCGGCGGCGGAGCGGTTCATGACGGCGCCGCGGACGGCGATGCGGAAGCCGGCGCTGATCTACGCGGTCGCGCTGTGCCTGACGTATCTCGGTCACGGGATGGTGTTCGTGGCGACGGCGGTGGCGCTGGTCGTACGGGTGTTCGTGCTCGGGCTTTGGGATCTCGCGCAGCACCGCGGAGCGGCCATGCCGCGAGTGGCGGAGACGGTGACGCGGCTCGCGATGGGCGCGGTTCCGGTGCTGGCGATGGCGGGGCCGGCGGCGGTGTCGCTGGCGCTCAAGCCGGCGGTCGAGGCGGGCGCGCAGGTCTCGCCGAGCATCTTCGGCTGGGAGCCCTGGAGCTCGCACTGGGCCCAGATCGGCGGGCACCTGCTCGAGCGCGGGTCCATCACGCACTGGCACGTCATGTACGGGGTGCTGGGGCTGTTCGCGCTGCTGGTCGTGGCGGCGATCTTCTTACCGCGCGTCGAGGACACCTCCACGCCGGACAGCCGGCGGGCGATCGTGATCTACGCGGCGGTGACGCTGGCGCTGTTCCTGGTCGGGCCGATGTCGATCGAGCCGGCGCAGATCTGGTTCGTGTACCCGCGCTTCGGCGTGCTCGCCGGCGTGCTGCTGTGGCTGGTGCCGCGCGCGCCGCTGAAGGGCGCGTTCGGCGCGCTGGTGGTGGCGATGAGCGTCGGGCTCGTCGCGTGGAACGCGAACATCAACCGCGGGCACATCCAGAACTTCACGGGCTGGGCAACGCACTACGATCCGGTGCGAGAGTCCGTGCCGCCGAAGATGCGCGTCCTCGCGCTCACGGTGGTGCCGGGCGGTGACTTCTCGCAGATCCACCCGGCGCTCGGGTCGCTGTATTTTTATCACCTGGTCGACGGGGCCAGTTACACGGCGTTCTTGTTCGATCACCGCGCCCTGCCCGTGCGCAGCCGGCTCGACGTGAAGAAGCCCAACGCGCCGTTCTGGCGGAATCCGGACAGCTACGATCCCGCGGTGCACGGAATCGAGTTCGACTATCTCGTGCTGCGCGGACCGGGTCTCGCTGCGCGCACCGACGCGGCCGGGCTGCACGAGCTGGTGGTGGACCACGAGGGCTGGCGGGTGTACCGGACGAAGAACCCGACGCCGCGGCCCTCGCGCTAGTCCCCTGGGTCAGCTGAGTCAGAAGTTCCTGTCGTATATCGCGAAGGGATCGTGGTCGCGGGCACGGCGGGCCGCCGCGCGAATACTCTGCGCATTTGAAGGCGGCCCAACGCCGCCAGCGAGGGCGAGCGAGATCCGTGCGGAACCTCTGTTCCAGGGGACTAGTAGCTCTGCACAGTGAAGTTGAAGGGTTGAGGCCGCCGATCCCTCTCGCCTGGCTGCGTTGCGCCGCCTCGACAGACGCAGAGTATGCCGTCGGACGGCGCGCCTTGCCAGACGAGCGCCTCGACACCCGCAACCCATCAACTTCACTGTGCAGAGCTACTAGCTCCACTCGAGCATGCGCTCGATGGGCTTCTTGGCCTTCTCGGCGAGCGCGAGATCGACGTGGATCTCCGGCGTGCCCAGCTTCATCGCGAGGTACAGCTTCTCGAGCGTGTTGAGCTTCATGTGCGGGCACTCGTTGCACGCACACGCGCTGTCGGGCGGCGCCGGGATGAACGTCTTGCCCGAGCCCTCGGTGCGCTTCTCCATCTGATGGATGATCCCGGGCTCGGTCGCGACGATGAAGCTCTTGGCCGGCGAGGCCACCACGAACTCGAGGATCGCTCGTGTCGAGCCGATCTGATCGGCCAGCTTCAGCACCGGCGCCTCGCACTCGGGGTGCGCGACGACGAGCGCGGG
>Ga0335397_10005175_pt1 | contig 17117 bp, 18 predicted proteins | sample MAT04_FD_205740 | JGI IMG/M metagenome (GOLD analysis project Ga0335397, IMG submission 205740) | Freshwater microbial communities from Lake Fryxell liftoff mats and glacier meltwater in Antarctica - MAT-04 (spades assembly) (version 2) ... | reverse complement strand
GTCAAGATTCCCGACCAGCAGATGAAGGCCCTGGAGGACGACGGGACCCTCACCCGCCACGAGTGGCACGGCGACTGGAACTACACGCTCAACCCCAAAACTGCGCGTGTTGAAAACTGACAGGCCCAAAGTAGTCCAGGAGGACGACGAGTCCAAGGAGCACGCCCCGGTCGCTGTTGGCGGGTCGCTGCTGGATGAGCTGGTCCGTGACGGTGCGCGGGCGATGCTGGCCGCGGCGTTGCAGGCCGAGGTCGCCGCGTATGTCGAGGCCCACGCTGACCAGGTCGACGAGGCCGGTCACCGGTTGGTGGTCCGCAACGGCCACCACCAACCGCGCGAGGTCAGCACGGCTGCGGGCGCGGTGCCGGTACAGCAGCCGCGGGTCAACGACAAGCGCATCGACGCCGAGACCGGGGACCGGGTGCGGTTCTCCTCGGCGATCTTGCCGGCGTGGGCTCGGAAGTCTCCGCAGGTGGCCGAGGTGCTGCCGTTGCTGTACCTGCACGGACTGTCCAGCGGTGACTTCGCCCCGGCGTTGACCCAGTTCCTGGGCTCCGCCGCGGGCCTGTCGCCGGCCACGGTCACCCGGCTGACCACGCAGTGGCAGGACGACGCGCAGGCGTTCAACAAGCGGTCGCTGGCCGACACCGACTACGTGTACATGTGGGTCGACGGGATCCACCTCAAGGTCCGCCTGGAGCAGGACAAGGTGTGCCTGCTGGTGATGATCGGGGTCCGCGCCGACGGCACCAAGGAGCTGATCGCCCTGGCCGACGGGTTCCGTGAGTCCACCGAGTCCTGGGCCGACCTGCTGCGCGACTGCAAACGCCGCGGGATGAGGGCCCCGGTGCTCGCGGTCGGCGACGGGGCGCTGGGGTTCTGGAAGGCGGTCCGGGAGGTGTTCCCCCAAACCCGGGAGCAGAGGTGCTGGTTCCACGTCGGGGGCAACGTCCTGGCTGCGCTGCCCAAGTCGGCGCACCCGGGCGCCAAGGCCGCACTGGCCGAGATCTGGGGCGCCGAGGACAAGGACCACGCGCTGAAGGCAGCCAAGGCGTTCGCCGACTCCTACGGCGCCAAGTGGCCCAAGGCCGTCGCCAAGATCACCGAGCACCTGGACGTGCTGCTGGCGTTCTACGACTACCCCGCCGAGCACTGGATCCACCTGCGCACCACCAACCCCATCGAGTCGACCTTCGCCACCGTCCGGCTCCGGCAACGGGTCACCAAGGGACCCGGCTCACGGGCGGCCGGCGTCGCGATGGCGTTCAAGCTCATCGAATCCGCCCAACACCGCTGGCGCGCCGTCAACGCCCCGCACCTGGTCGCCCTGGTCCGAGCCGGCGCCGTGTTCGACAAGGGCAAACTCGTCGAACGACCCGACGAATCAGGCGACCAGATCGGGGGTGCTCAACAAGTCGCGTGACACGCCGATCCACAGGTCTTGACTATTGCTCCATCAGGAATCGTGCCTGAAGCTTGAGAGAGCCTTGAAGGACCTGCCGGCCCAGCCCTGACGCTCAGGCCTGCGAGCGCTGGTCGTGTTTCTCACATGCCGCGAAGCGCTAGAAGGCTTGGGCCGTCACAACAATGACTGCCCAAGCCGTCTAGTGTGCCGCACTGAAATCCGCGTCAGAAGTCGTCCGATTGACTGGAGGATCTGTTCGGCGGGTTTGGTACTGATGAATGGCCTGGGGTCCGTATCTACTGTCGAAGTTGTGGCGTTGCAGTTGGACTGCGCTACGGAACAGAACGAGAAGGAGCTACCTGTGACGGAGTCATCGCGAGCCGATCAGATCCGCCGGTCGCTGGAGCAACACCAAGCGGCAGGGGGCCCGAAGGAAACGCTCACGGTGCCCCTTCAGCGGCGCCCTGGGGTGCTGCCGGTCATCACGTTGCCGCTCAGCGTGCCGGTTCTGAACGCGAAGAGCCTCCGGATCGCGCCGAACTGGTCGACCACGCGGAGGCCGACGTCGTCCGGCGTGACCGTACGGGCAAGACGCCCAGCGCCTGGTGGCCGAGCTGGTGCGTTCGGAACACCGTCACGCCGGCGACCTGAAGGACTCGTTGAAGGATGGGCAAGACCAGCCGGCAGCGGCGGGCACGAACCGCGCGCCGAGCAGGTAAACGGTCCCAGGACTTTTGCGAAGGGACGCGGACCAACACGGGCGGGTCCCGAACGGTGTGAACGACGACCTCAGCTTCTTCCTGCTGCGTCCAGACGCTGATTGTCATGGAGAGCTCGGCTGTGCGCGAGGCGGTAGGAGTCGGTACCGCGCGTCGGCTTTCTGCTGCCGTCTGGTGCGCGACGGTGCAATGCTCGGTCAGGGTTGCCGGGGGCGTGGGCGACGAGCTCGGCGCGGCCGCCGTTGCCGTCGAGGTGGATGCTGAGCAGGGGCCCTACGCCGGGGGCGTAGAACTTCAGCTCCTGCACGGTGGGCTCGAGCGGGACCAGGTCGCGGGTCATGAGGATGTCCTTGGTGAAGTGCCCGAAGGGGACCTGGACCTGTTCTTGTCCGACAGTGATCACGCCGGCGCGGTCTTCGGCCTGCCCGGCGTAGTACTCCTGGCGGTAGGTCATCCCCGGGGCGGGCCGGGCGGGGATGGCGATGCCAGCCTGGGCGCCGTCGACTCCGGCTTCGAAGGAGCCGTCGGTGTTGACGGGCTTGCCGTTCTCGTACTCGGTGGTGGCCTCACCTAGGTACCAGATGTTGCCGTCGCGGTCTTGGGCGTACCAGTCGTCGGTGACCTCCACCGGGACCCCGTCCTCGGTGACGACATCGCGCACCACGCGGGCGGTGACTCCGTTGGCGATCCGTTTGGTCTGGTCGGTGACGGTGACCACGACCTTCTGCTGCGTGCCGGTGGTGTCGGACTCGCGGAAGGTCCAGCTAGCACCGGGGGCCATCGGCCAGTACGGGTTGTCGATGGTGGTGCTGAAGTCGGCTGGGTCCAGCGTGAGGCTCTCGGTGTTCTGCGGCAGCGGACGCAGGCTGTTCGCCGGGGACGCCGGCGAGCGGGGATCCTGCGTGGTGCTCGTGCAGCCGGCCACCGCCATGGTGGTGGCCAGCAGCACGGCGACGGGACGGCGGCGGGATGTGGGGTGGGTCATGGCTCCTCCTCGGAGACTCCTCGCGAGCTGCTGGCGGCCGGGGTCGGCCACGGCGGTGGTTCTCGCTGGTAGGTGAGCGTGCCCGCGGGTGGATGAGGATTCGGTGAACGCCCGGAAGACCGATGGGTGCGCGGTAGCCGGGGGCGGTGGGACGCTGAGCGGATGAGAGTGCTGGTGGTCGAGGACGACGCCAAGCTGGCCGCGCTGATCCGGCGCGGCCTGGACAGCTACGGGATGAGCGCAGACGTCGCCGGCACGGGTGATCAGGCGCTCGAGCTGGCCGGGGCGACGGCCTACGACGTGGTCCTGCTCGACGTGATGCTGCCCGGCCTGGACGGGCTGCAAGTGTGCGCCCGGCTGCGCGAAGAGGGGAACGCTGCACCGGTGTTGATGCTCACCGCCTTGGACGGGGTCCTGGACAAGGTTGCCGGGCTGGACAGCGGCGCGGATGACTACCTGGCCAAGCCGTTCGCATTCGCCGAGCTCCTGGCCCGCATCCGAGCCCTGACCCGCCGCGCCACCCCATGGCGGGAGCCGCTGCTGCGGGTCGGGGACCTGGTGCTGGACCCGGCCGCGCGCACCGTGCGTCGCGGCGAGGTGGACATCGCCGTGACCGTCAAGGAGTTCGCCATCCTCCAAGCACTGATGCGACGGGCCGGGCAGGCATGCACCCGCGTCGAGCTGCTGGACAGTGCCTGGGACATGACCTACGACAACCGGTCCAACATCGTTGACGTCTACGTGCACGACCTGCGCGAGAAGATCGATCGGCCCTTCGGCACCAGCACCGTGCAGACCGTGCGCGGGGTCGGGTACCGCCTGGCCGTGGGGCCATGAGCGCGGTCCCGATTCGGTGGCGGGTCACCGGCGCGTTCTGCGCCGCGTTCGTGCTGGTGATGAGCTTGGTCGGGGCGGCGGTCCTGGCGTGGTTCGCGCACTCCCTGACCGTGGCCGGCGACCGCGCCTTGCGGGTGCGGGTCGACGCCTTGGTCGCGGCACAGGCCGCGACCACGACGGTGTTACCGCTGGGCGGGCCTGCGGCCGGGTTCGACGAGAACCCCACCCAGATCCTGGACACCAGCGGCCGCCCGCTGGCGTCCAGCACCGGGCTGCGGGTCGCGCTGCTGAACCCCGAGCAGACCCGTCGCGCCGTGGCCGGGCCGCTGCTGACCGACCGGGCCGGGGACACCGACCTGGATGAGTCGCTGCGGGTGCGGGCGCACCTGGTGGACCTGCCCGACGGGACCCGCCTGGTCGTGGCCGCCGCGTCGTCCCTGGACGAGACCGGGGAACGGGTGGCCTCGCTGCGCACGATCGGCTCGCTCGGGCTGCTCGCCGCGCTGGGCCTGTGCGGCGCCGGAGGCTACGCCGCAGCCGGGGTCGCTCTACGACCCGTCGAGCAGATGCGCCGTGACGCCGAAGCGATCGACACCGCCGGTCACGGCCTGCTCAGCACACCCGCGGCCGACGACGAGATCACCCGCCTCGGGGCCACCCTCAACGCCATGCTGGGGCGGATCCGCAACGCCCGAACCCTCGAACAGGCGACACTGCGGCGCGAGCACCGGTTCGTCGCTGACGCCAGCCACGAGCTGCGCGCACCCCTGACCAACCTGCACACCGAGATCGAGCTGGCCCTGGCCGACCCAGCGCCAACCGTGGCCGCGCTGCAGGCCGCACTGATCTCCGCCGGGCAGGAGAGCAACCGGCTGAGCCGGCTCACCGACGACCTGCTCACCTTGGCCCGCACGCACGCCCTGGCCGCGCAGCCGTGTCAGGTCGACCTGGCCGCGCTACTCGCAGCCGTGGTCGACGACCACCGGGACACGGCCCGCGACACCTCGCGAGACCTCACCCTCACCTGTTCAGTCCCGGCGCCGGTGTGGCTGGACCCCAACCTGATCCGCTGCGCCATGACCAACCTGATCGGCAACGCCCTGCGCTACGGGAGCGGCCCGGTGCACTGCAACGCCCGACAGTCCACCACCACCCTGACCCTGGAGGTCCGCGACCACGGAGCCGGGTTCGACCCGGCCTTCCTGCCCCACGCCACCGAACGCTTCACCCGCGCCGACCCATCCCGCCACACCCATGGCACCGGCCTGGGGCTGGCCATCGCCGACGCCGTCGCCGAGGCCCACCACGGCCAGTTGAGCATCACCAACCACGACGATGGCGTCAGCGTCACCCTGCACCTCCCCAACGCTGCTTGACAACGCACAGGGGCATCTGTCCCGTCGGCGCTGCGTGAAGGGACGGGAAGCGGGCTGCCTGTGCCAAGCCCAGTTGGCTCCCCTGTGTCGCTGACTGGGCTTGGCACAGGGAGGCCGCCAAATGTGGCTCTGACCTGACACGCCGGTAGGTGTGGGCGGAAACGTTGGTCACCATGACCGAGACAATCACGGGCGGGAGCGATGCCCAAGGATGCGAAGATGAGGACGTCGTCGTCGACAGCGTCGGTCAGTGAGCGGGCTGCGATCGCCGAGCTCGTCAAGCCGCCCGGGATCGCGGTGAGGACATCACCGGCCGCTAGTGTCCTGCGCCTGAGATTCGTGCAAGAAGTCGTCTGATCGAGGCCAGGATCTCGTCGGCGGTGTTGGTCCAGATGAAGGGTTTGGGATCCTGGTTCCAGCCTTGGCCCAGGCGCGGATGTGTGCTTCGAGGGCTTGGACGGATCGGTGACTGCCGCGGCGGATCAGCTGGTCGGTGATGAAGCCGAACCAGCGCTGGACCTGGTTGACCCAGCTGGAGCCGGTGGGGGTGAAGTGCAGGTGGAACCGGGGGTGGGCAGCCAGCCACTTCTTGATCGCGGGGGTCTTGTGGCCGCCGTAGTTGTCACAGACCAGGTGCACGTCGAGGTGCTGCGGGACTTCGGCGTCGATCTTGGTCAGGAGCTTCTTGAACTCGATGGCCCTGTGCTGTCTGCGGTGGATTGAGGAGATGACGGTGCCGTCTTTGATGTTGAACGCGGCGAACAGGCTGGTCACGCCGTGACACGTAGTCGTGGGTGCGGTTCTCGGGCATGCCCGGCATCATCGGCAGCACGGGTGAGGGATGGAGTGCACGCCGGGACTCGTGCCCTGAGCGCGCGCAGTGCGGTGTCGCCCTCGGTGCGTCGGCTCTGGGCGGGCTGGCTGCGATTCTGACGCTCGCAACAGCTGGCCGCCACCGCGCCCTGCTTGGCGACTGGCCACCGGGGACTTTTCCGTGGCCACGGACACGCGGTCAGCAGTTCCGCGGGATGTCGCCCAGCGCGCGACCGACCTGCTTCACCCAAGCCCACAGGGCGACACGAAGCGCCGCCGCGAGGGCAGACCGCGCTGTTGCTGCGACCATTTGCCACTTCGTCGGGTATCAGGTGATCACGGTCGAGTGGGGCGCACTCTTGGCGTCGAGGACCTCCAGGAGTGCGCCAAGGTCGGTGGCGCTCTCCAGGTCGTGGCGCAGGGGGCGCTCGGCGTGCACGCCGTAGACGTTGTGGCGTCCCTGCCGGTGACGCGTCAGGTAGCCGCTGTCGACGAGGTCGCGCACGATCCGCTGCACGGCCCGCTCGGTGATCCCGACCTGGTCGGCGACCCCCCTCATGGTGACCGCCGGGTCGCGGGCGATGCACACCAGCACGTGGGTGTGGTTGGACAGGAACGTCCAGTGGTGAGTTGACATACGACAAGTATTTCACTAAATTTGTGTCGCACAAGGGGAGTATCCCGCGAACGGCGCGTCGTCATCTCGGTCGGTTTCCGATCCGGCGCAGCCGACCGAAGGCCCGTCAGGCCTGCGGTGGGAGAGACCTTCGACACGGTCGAAGGAGACCCCCGTGGAACAGGCGTTGATCGTGCCCTGGTGGGCATGGGCCGGCCTGACCCTCACCATCGTGGGAATGCTGGCCATCGACCTGTTCATGCACCGCGACGGCCACGAGATCCGGTTCCGCGAGGCGGCCATCTGGAGCGGGGTATGGATCAGCGTCGGGCTGGGCTTCGGCCTGGTCCTGTGGGCGTGGCAGGGCGGCGAGGTCGCGAGCACCTACTACGCCGGCTACCTCATCGAGAAGGCTCTGTCGGTCGACAACGTGTTCATCTTCGCGATGATCTTCACCGCCTTCGCCGTGCCCCCGGCCTTCCAGCACAAGGTGCTGTTCTGGGGTGTGGTCGGGGCCCTGGTGTTCCGGCTGGTCTTCATCTTCGCCGGTGTCGCCCTGCTCGAGGCGCTGTCCTGGACGGCCATCCTGCTCGGCGCCCTGCTGCTCTACACCGGCTGGAAGATGGCCTTCAAGCACTCCACGGACATCGACCCCGACCGCAACGTCATGGTCCGCCTGCTCCGGCGCGTCATGCCGACCACCCCCGAGTACCACGGCAACCGGTTCTTCGTCCGCATCGACGGGCGCCGCACCGCCACCTTGCTGTTCGTCGCCCTCGTCGCCGTCGAGGCCACCGACCTCGTCTTCGCCATCGACTCGGTCGCCGCCGTCCTGGCCATCACCACGACCACCTTCCTGGTCTGGGCCGCCAACGCCTTCGCCGTCCTGGGGCTGCGCGCCCTGTACTTCTGCCTCGCCGGCCTGCTCGCCCGGTTCGTCCATCTGCACTACGGGCTGGCGTTCCTGCTCGGCTTCGCCGGCCTGAAGCTCATCCTCTCCGAGACCCCCGTCGGCAAGCTGCCCATCCCCGTGACCCTCGGCGTCATCGTGCTCACCCTGGCCGTCAGCATCGCCACCAGCCTGTGGGCCACCCGGGGCGTCGACAGCAGCCAGCCCAGGCCCGCCTCCGACATCACCCACTGAGAACCCAACCCACAAAGGAGCCCGCCATGACCGTCACCGCCCTGCAAGCCCCCGGCCGCCGACCCGCACCCCTACCGCTGCCCACGGCCGCCGAGGTCCTCGCCCTGCAAGCCGTCCACGAGTATCCCGCGATCTCGGTCCTGTGCTCCACCGACGCCGCACCCGCCATGTCGACGGTGGCGCTCGCCCGCCTCGAGCAGCTCGTCGACGACGCCACCCGCAGGCTGCGCTCCGAGCTTGGCGGACCCGTGGCGGCATCGCTGCGCGACGACCTCATGCACCTCGTCGACGACGCCAAGGAGCGACCGACCCGCGCCGCGGTGGCCCTGTACGTCAGCAACAGGCACCTCTCGGCGTGGAGCCTGCCCCAACCCGTGGTGGACCGGGCGGTCGTGGACCCGACCTTCGCCACCCGCGACCTGGTCCGCTCCCTGCACCGCACACCCCGACACGTCGTGCTCGTCCTCACCGAGCGCGACGCACGCCTGTTCGACGGGGCCGGCGACACCCTGCTGCCACCGTTCGGCGGCCCGTTCCCCCTGATCGACCGCACCCCCCGCCGGCACACCCGCACCGGCGGTGCGCCCGCCAAAGGCGCCGAGCAGGACCGGCGAGCCGACACCTTCCTACGCACCGTCGACCGGGCCCTGGGCACCTACCTCAGCCTGCACCCCGCCCCCCTGATCCTGGTCGGCGCGGGCCGGACCCTGACCCGCTTCACCCGGATCTCCAGCAACCTCGGGCGTCTTGCCGGCACGGTGCAGGGCAGCCACGCCCGCACCCCACTGCCGACCCTCGCCCGGCTCATCCGCCCCGTCCTGGAGGGCTACCTGCGCTCGCGCGAGGACGAGGCCCTGACGCTGCTGGACAAGCGCAGCATCGCCGGCGCAGCCGCCACCGGCATGCCCGCGGTCTGGCTCGCCGCCCGCGCCGAACGACCCGAGATGCTCGCCGTCGAGGAAGGGCTGTTCTACCCCGCCCGGGTCAGCCGCGACGGCGACCTCATCACACCCGCCGACGACCTCGAACACCCCGACGTCATCGACGACGCCGTCGACGAAGTCATCGAAACCGTCCTGCGCCGAGGAGGCTGGGTCGCCCTCGTCCACGACGGCGCACTCACCGCCACGGACCGGATCGCCCTCACCCTGCGCCCACGCTGAGCCGCCAACTCCACCCCACCTCAGGCCTTGTCCGACCTGCCGCCGAGCGGCGCCGACGAATGACCATCGAAGCGAAGATGCGACGCACAAGCCCATCGGCCACCTCCACGGGCGGGCGAAGAGTGGACGCCGTTCGGTTGGTTGGCAACCTGCGCGCTTCGGCCCGGGGGAGGACGGCACCGTGCGGCCTCGTCGCCGGCCAAGGATCCGCGGACCGGGACTCTGCTGTCCCGGTCCGCGGCGTTCAGAGCAGGTCAGTGCTGGTGACCCGTGCCTCCCGTCACGACGAGTCCCGTCGGCACGACCGGAAGCGTCACTGACCGCGTCACCCGATGGCGTTCGAGGTCCACCAGGACGACCCGCTCGCTTCGAGGGTCGGTGACCATGGCCTGGTGACCCACCACCGCCATCTGCGGACGGGGCTGGGTGTAGTCGGTCGGCTTGGACCACGCCGGCACCACCTGGGTGGACGCCTCGATCTCGCCCGTGGCGGGGTCGATGACGTGGACCTTGCCGTCGGTTCCCAGCACGACGAGATCACCGTGGTCGTCTCGCGTGAAGGACCCGTAGGCCATACCGAGATCGACGAGTCGCGTCTTCCCGGTCTCGGTGTCGGCGAGCACCAGCTGCGTGCTGGTGTAGTCGCCGGCGAGCACTGAAGAGGATGGGGAGCCGGCGAGGGTCCCCACCCGCCCCACGACACCTTCGGGCTCGGCGATCTTGCCGGCCTTGCCCCGGTGGAAGGTGAAGATGCCGTCCTCGCACCCGAATGCAACGAGGCCGCCCTTGGCCCCGCCCTCCCCGTGGAGGCCGGGACAGGTGTCCCAACGGGCGGCGATACGGCCGTTCTCCGTCATCCGGGCGACTCCGACCCGGGCGGAAGACCCCTCAGCCGGAACGCTGACGAGGTAGCCGGTGCGCAGCGGCACGGCGACCCCGTGATGGGCGGCGTACGGGGCGAACGAGCGCAGGCTCAGCACCGGGGAGTCGAGCTGGTCGTCGGAGACCACCTGGACCACTCCCGTGCCGTCGTCGTAGATCGCCGTACGCCCGTGCTCCCCGTTGACGTGCGCGGGCCGCATCCCAGCCACGACGCCGCGTTCCATCGCCGGTCGTCGCGCGGCCCCCCTGCCATCGGGGTCCCCGGTGTCGAGGATGCGGACCGTACCGGTGCCACTAGGAGTGAGGAAGACATGACGCCCGTCGCCCGCGACGGACAGCGCGGGCCGTGCTGGCAGGCGGAACGCGTCGAGGGTGGCGAGGTTCTTCGCGTCGAGGACGAGCACGCCGTTGTCATGGGCTATCGCGACGCGGGGCCGCTCGGTGGATGTCCCGCCTGATGCCGTGTGCCCGGTGGCAGCAGGAGCCGCGGCGGCGACCGCAGCAGCAGTGGGCGCCACCGCCGCCGCACCGGTGAGGGCAGCAACGAGGCCTGCCAGGGTGGACAGGAGGATGCGGTGATGTGAGGTGACCATGTCGCGACCCTACATGAGAATGATTTTCATCCGCAATAGTGGTGCCGACCGCTGCATCGCCCTCCCGGTACGTCTGCCCGCCTCGGTAGGCGCGCTGCTGACCGCGCGCGGATCCAGTCCTGTCATCGGCCTGGCGCGACCAGTTCCGCAGGTACAGCTCGGAGATCCTGAAGTCAGGGGCTACTTGAGTGATCGGAGCCTCGCCCTGACCGGCCATCGCGACGACATGGTCACGGAACTCCTCGGATGTGGTGCAGGCATGTCGATGACATCCTTGCGGCGGGACCTCCCGGCCCCACCGATCAGTTGTCAAACGGGCCGACGACACGGGCGCCCACTGCGTCTCGGCGGACTGCAGCTGCACGACGTGCAAGCACGCGGCTTGACGCCGAAGGGTGCGGCTGGGGCCCATGGTGTCCCGCTGGCCTTGTGGCCGACGCGAGCGAGCCGCTGTCGACGCTCGGACTTCGCTCGACCAGGCAAGGAACCGCCGTCGAGCGTCTGCTGCTCGATTCGGACGGGTTCCGGTCCGCGCAACAGCTCCAGGAGGTGCTGCTTGGACGCGGAGACCACGTCGGTCTGACCAGGGTCAAGGTCGACGGGCCCGTTGTGGAGTCCTCGGCGCAGAACGTCGCCGCAGCGCACGGCTTCACGGCGGTCGAACACACCATCGAGATCGCCGGGACCTGCACGACGTGCGCCACGTTGACAGGCCTGAACCCGGCCGCCGCTCGCGAAGGGACTCAACTGGTCGCAACACCACGATCGTGGAGCTGCCGATCGGCAGACCAGCCGGATGGGCGCGGGAGCTGAATGGCAGGGCGCCGGGCAGTTCTGGGTTCACCGGCCTGCTGCAGGTGGCCGTGCAGGTGATCGGCTGGTGAGTTCCGTGGTGTTCCGTCGTCGACGACGATGACCGTGCGTCGCCGGCGCACCTGCTGGAGGGCCGCAGCCAGGCCGGCGGCCGGCCCGCCGATCACCGCCACGTCGCAGTGCCGTTCGACGGTGGGATGCACGTCCTCGTTGGTCAGGGCTTCGATGCTACGACCCGCGGCCCCGGTGAGGAATTGACAACGATTATCACTCTCGATGAGAATTCTTGTCATGAGACCGACTGTGCCCGCTGCTGCCCTGTGTTTGGTCCTTGCCACCGCCGCGTGCGGCAGCTCCGACGGGTCGCCCCGCAGCGGCCCCTCGTCCTCCGCGCCCCCCGAAGCCGCGATCGCGGTGACCGCGGCGTTCTACCCCTTGGAGTGGGCGAGCCAGCGCGTGGGCGGTGACCTCGTCGACGTGACCGGCTTGACCAAGCCCGGCGGCGAGCCCCACGACCTCGAGCTGACCCCGAAGGCCGTGGCCGAGCTCGCGTCGAGCGACGTCGTGGTCTACCTCAAGACCTTCCAGCCCGCCGTCGACGACGCCGTCGCAACGCAGGCAAGGGCGGCCTCCTTCGACGTCTCCACGGACGCCGATCTGACCATCACCGCCACCGAGGACTCCCACGACCACGAGGGTGAGGGCGAGGAGCACTCCGAGGAGGAGCCCGCGAAGGGCGCCACCGACCCGCACTTCTGGCTCGACCCTCTGCGCCTGGCGCAGGTGGGCACCGCGCTCGGTGAACGCTTCGCGTCAGCGGACCCCGCACACGCGCAGACCTACCGTGAGAACGCCACGGCGCTGGCGTCCGATCTGCAGGCTCTGCACGCCGACTTCGAGAAGGGGCTGTCGAGCTGTGCGAACAAGGAACTGGTCACCGGCCACTCAGCCTTCGCGTACTTGGCCGCGCGATACGGGCTCTCGCAGGAGGGCATCGCCGGCGTCAGCCCCGACGCCGAACCCGACGCGGCGACCATCCGGGAGATCGTCGAGCACGTCAAAGAGCACGACGTGAGCACGGTCTACAGCGAGACGCTCGTCTCACCTGCTCTGGCGGAGACGATCGCCAGGGAGTCCGGAGCGCAGGTGGCCGTCCTCGACCCTATCGAAGGACTGACGGACAGCTCGGCGGGCGAGGACTACCTCGAGGTGATGCGTAGCAACCTCGAGGCCCTCACCAAGGGCCAGGAGTGCAGCTGAGCCCCACCGCAGACACCCCGTTCGTCGAGCAGGGCCGGCATTCGTCGGGTTCGCGCGCCGGGCAGTCGGTGCGCAGGCGGAGCTGCACGGCCACGACCGGGTCTGCGGCTGGTGACACCCGGTGCTCGAGCGCCGGCGGGCACGCGGAGGTGGAGTCGCGATGAGCGAGCGGACCCTGGAACGGCGCCACACGGCAGCGGGGCGCGATCGCCGAGGCGCTGGTGGGCTGCGACGAGTTCCGCTCCGCGCAGGAGATCCATGCCGCGCTGGGCGGTTCGGGCACTCGGGTGGGTCTCGCGACGGTCTACCGCAACCTCCAGGCGATGGTCGCCGACGGTGAGGTCGACGTCATCCGCACGGCCGAGGCGAGGACGTCTACCGCTCTTGCTCCACGCACCACCACCACCACCACCACCACCACGTCGTGTGCCGCTCGTGCGGCCTTGCCGTCGAGGTGACCGGGGATGCCGTGGAGCGCTGGGCCGAGGCGGTCGCCGCCGCGCACGGCTTCACCCAGGTGCGGCACACCGTCGAGATGGACGGCCTGTGCGCCGACTGCCCGGCCGTGCGGGCGTGAGCGCCCGGCATCCTCACTCGTAGGGGTTCTCGGGCACCGCCATCCGGCGGAGGTCGTCGACGTCGAGCACCGGCAGCTCCTGCGCCTCGGGGGCGACGATCGGGGCAGGGCGCCAGGTGCCCACCACCTGAACCCACTCGTCGTCGGCGACCGCCGGCGCACCCTCCACGCGCACCTTGACGGCGAACCCGTCGGCGGCGCAGCAGTTGAGCGACATGCGGGTGAGCACCCAGTCGTTCCCCAGCCCCGGCGACGCGAAGCCCACGAGCCGCACCCGGCGACCCTCGAGGGAGCGGTCGGCGTCGAACAGGGCGCGGCCTTGGAACTCGGCGAGCGTGAGCGCGACCGGGTCGCCCTCGGCCAGAGGAGGTAGCCCCTCGGTCGAGGTGATGGTGGTGACCAGACCGCTGTCCCCGAGGGCAGAGTAGGACCCGAGCGGGGGCGGAACGGCGACGCCGAGCAGGAGGAAGGGCACGACGAGGAGCCACCCGACGCGGGGCCCTCGGGCGTGGTCGTGACCGTGCTCACCCTCGGGGTGCTCACCCTCGGGGTGCACGGCATCGGCCTCGTGCGCCGGTGCGGGGTCCAGGCGTGGGTCGAGGTCGTCGCGCTCGGGGTCCAGGCGTGGGTCGAGGTCGTCGCGCTCGGGGTGGCGGCGGTCCTCCCAGACCCCGTAGGCCCCCATGAGCAGGAGCACCAGGGCGGCGGCGAGGATCGGCAGGCGCAGGCTGGGCTTGACGAAGTTGAGGTAGATGCCGTTGACGGCCGCCACGCTGGAGATGACCCCGATGACGAGCAGCAGGCCGCTCTGCGTCACGCGCCTCACAGCAGCACCGCCCCCACGGCCAGGGCGGATGCGACGGCGACGACGAAAGTCAGCGGCGCGAAGACGGTGGCGAAGCGCCGTCCGAAGGTGCCGACCTGCATCGCGAACAGCTTCACGTCGATCGCCGGCCCCACCACCATGAACGCCAGCTGAGCGGTGCGCGGGAACTGGCTCAGGCTCGCCGCGACGAACGCGTCGGCCTCGGAGCACACCGCGACCACGACCGCGAAGACCGCCAGGACCAGCACCGAGACCAACAGGTTGCCGGCCAGGGTGTCCAGCACCGACCGCGGCACCAGGACGTTGATCGTCGCCGCCACGGCCGACCCGAGCACGAGGAACCCCCCGGCGTGGAGCAGGTCGTGGCGCGCAGCCGAGACGAAGTCCGCGAGGCGGCCGTGGCCGCTCACCCGCTTCTGGGGCACGGTGACCAGGTGGTCCTTGCCCAGCCCCAGCCAGATCCAGCCGATGACGACCGCGGTGAGGAGCGATGCCGAGAAGCGGGCGGCGACCATGTCCACGCTGCCCGCGAAGGCCACCGCCGTCGAGACGAGCACGACCGGGTTGATCGCCGGCGCCGCGAGCAGGAAGGTCAGCGCCACGGCCGGCTTCACCCCGCGCGAGACGAGCGACCCGGCGATCGGCACCGACGCGCACTCGCACCCGGGCAACACCATCCCCGACAGGCCCGCCACGGGCACCGCCACCGCGGAGCGGCGCGGCAGCCACCGGGTCAGCGCGTCGGTCGGCACCAGCACCGCGATCGCACCCGATAGGACGACACCCAGGACGAGGAACGGCAGCGACTGCAGGCCGATCGACACGAACACCGTCAACCAGGCAGCCAAGGCGTCATTGCCGTCGACCAGCGCAGCCAGGCGCGGCCGCAGGAAAACCAGCGCAACCATGAACACCGACAGCCCGAGCATCGGCCAGTCACTGCCAGCGGCTCGAGCCCTCGCCGAGTCGCGTAGGCCCTCGGCTGCACGCCGCTCGGCGCGAGTGAGCTCGGCGTCGACCGCATCGGTGACCGGCGGACCGGTCCTGGCGTCAGGGTTCATCGCGTTCAACCATAACGAAGCGCAGGTGAACGCCAAGCGCCTTGCCTGGCTGCCCACTGCGGCTGTGGATCGTCTGGAAGACGGTACGCCGGCGGGGCTGGCACCCGCATCACCCCTGGCGGGCCTTGAAGCGGGGGTTGGCCTTGTTGATGACGTAGGTGCGGCCCCGACGGCGGACGACCTGCGCGCCGGGTAGGGCCTTGAGCGAACGCAGGCTGTTGCGGACCTTCATCGCACCTCCACCCGCCCCTGCGCGACGGCCCGCACGAGGCGGCGGGGGACGGCGACCTTGCGGCCGTCGACGGTGACGGGCACGAGGGCAGGACCTGCGCCCGCCAGTTCGCCCGGCGGTGACGGGTGTTGCTGCGCGACGTCCGGCGCTTGGGGACGGCCATGTGGGTTCTCCTGAGGGTCGGTGGGGCAGGGGCGGTGGGCGCGACGGGTCAGGCGGCGAGCCGGATCGGTCCGAGCCAGGGTTCGAGGCCGTCCGTGTCGACGTCCCAGGCGTGGCCACGACCGCGCAGCTCGGCGTCGGTGAGCAGGCACGCCCTGAACGCGCGACGCAGCTCGTCGCGGGCGTCATCCTCGCGCAGGCCGGTGACCAGGATGCGGGTCATCGGGGTCGAGTGCCCCCAGGAGCCGCTGACCCCGACCGACAGCTGACCGCCGGCCCCGTCCCAGACGCAGATCGCGCCCGGCCGGCTCGCGAGCCAGAAGCACCCGCGGGTGCGAAAAGGCCCTCCGCCGAGCACGTCGACGTGCTCACGCAACCGGCCAGGGTGCACCGGGCGCGATGCCGTGAGCTCCATGCTCCACACATGGTTGCCCTCGCCCTCGCGGCTCGGCCCGTCGTGCACCTCCCCGACCCACGCCTCGCTGGCGTCGTGCTCGTGCAGCCCGGGCAGCAGCTGCTCGGCGGGCATCTCGGGCCAGTCGCAGGTCACGACGGCCCCCGGACGGGACAGGTGGCGCACGAGCTCGAGGGCGGCATCCGGGGTCTGGCCGAACAGCGCGACGACGTCGGCGTACTCGACCATGCCACCGAGCACCTCACCGAGCCCGCGCCGGTCGGACTCCAGTGTGCCCAGCCCCCGTTCGCACAGCAGGTCCTCACCGAGCAGGTCCTCGACCGCAACCGAGCCGTCCAGCGCCGCGACGACACCGGCGACCCGCACCCCGGGCGCGACCGAAGGGTCCCAGCCGAGCACCCGGCACACCGACAGCGCATCGGCGGCCACGGGCAGGTGCGCCACGATCGCGCCCCAGCGACCGAGCTCGCCCAGTCGATGCAGGGTCGGCAGCACGTCCTCGCGCACCGCGCAGCTGGCGCACGCGTGCTCCATCGGCACGACCTCACGTTCGAGCAGCCCGCTGAGGTCGCTCACGGTGCGCACGAGGTGACCCGCTGCGGCATCCAGGTCATGGCGCACGACGACGGCATCCGGCAGGTCGAACTGCAGGCCGATCGTGGCGGCCGCCATGGAGTCGGCGGAGATGCCGGTGACGAGGAAGGTCGGGATGCCGCTCATGCGCTCCCACCCTCCACGGGCGCGTGTCCGTAGCGGCGGTTGAACCGCTCGACGCGGCCCTCGGCGTCGAGCGTGCGAGCGCGACCGGTCCAGAACGGGTGGGAGTCACACGAGACCTCGACGTCGATGACCGGGTACGTCGTCCCGTCGAGCTCGACCCTCGCCTCGGGGATGCGGGTGGAGCGGGTCAGGAACCTCGAGCCCGTCGAGCGATCGCGGAACACGACAGCCTCGTAGCGCGGATGGATGCCGGGGCGCATGGTGCGGACCTCCGTGTCGATGTCTTGATAACGATTCCCATTCTATGTCAGAGTGAACGGGCTTCTGCACATCGAGACCCAGGAGGTCGCATGTCCCGCACGTGCATGGTCACCGGAGCCACCCCCGGCTACGGGCACCGCATCTCGCACTCGCACCGCCGCACCAAGCGCCGCTTCGACGTCAACGTCCAGCACCGCCGCTACTGGGCGCCGAGCCTGCGCCGCACCGTGCGGCTCACGGTCTCGGCGCGTGGCATC
>Ga0335397_10005174_pt1 | contig 17122 bp, 11 predicted proteins | sample MAT04_FD_205740 | JGI IMG/M metagenome (GOLD analysis project Ga0335397, IMG submission 205740) | Freshwater microbial communities from Lake Fryxell liftoff mats and glacier meltwater in Antarctica - MAT-04 (spades assembly) (version 2) ... | reverse complement strand
CTGCTGAGGTCAGGGGTTCGATCCCCCTCTGCTCCACCATACGGTCCCGTCGGGGAGTGGCGCAGCCTGGTAGCGCGTCTGCTTTGGGAGCAGAGGGTCGCAGGTTCAAATCCTGTCTCCCCGACCAAGTTTTTCTAAGTCTCTGAAATTGTTAGCTCCACCCCCAAGGTGGGCGGTTGCTGTGCAGTTCGCTGCGCCAACTCCCCACCCGGAGAAGCTAACCGGATGGCGACCCAGCAGCACCTCTACCGTCGCGGCCCGATCTACTGGTGGCGGCGTGTGCTTACGATTCCCGGATCTCGATCCTATGAATCAAGATTTGGATGAAAACCCGCCCCAGCCTTGGGAAGCGCTGCGGCAATCGATCCGCAGCGCGTCGGCTGTGTTGTTCATAACACCTGAATATAACCGATCAGTTCCGGGAGTCCTCAAAAACGCGATCGACATCGCGTCACGACCTTATGGACACAGCGTTTTCGACGCGAAACCAGCAGCCATCGTCAGTCACTCTCCGGGCGCGGTTGGCGGATTCGGGGCCAATCACGCCCTGCGGCAATCGCTTTCGTTTTTGAATATGCCGACACTCCCGCAACCCGAAGTGTATCTCGCCAATGTCGCCAGTATGTTTGACGACGCGGGAACACTCACCGATGCGAGCGCCCGCGGTTTCTTAACAACGTTCATGACGACATTCGCAGCCTGGATAGGCAAGCACGCGGCTACGGGCTCGGGGTGATTTCGGTCAGCGAAGCGCTGGATCAGCAGTATGAAGCGCTGCTACAGGCCCTGCGGACGCTTGTGTTCGAAAACCATCCCGACATTGAGGAAGTAGCACGTCGCGGTGATTGGGCAGTCAATTGAAGGGCCAAAATTGGATCGCTGAATGACCGGGATGTCGCGCGAAGCACGATGTCTCCTTTCGCAAAAACTTGGGCCCCTTCTCAACAAGCCTGACGTCCTACATCGGCCAGCTTCAGACTATAAGAGCGTGACATCTATCTTCTTCTGTCGCGATCATGTCGCGGACGATCTGGCGAAGCCCGCTCGGGCGTTTGCAGAGAGGCCTCCAGATTTCGGGCATGGTGTGCCGCAAAAACCTCCGGCGTGGCGTTCATGCTCTGATGCTTGTCGAGGAAAGCGCGAACGTCGCTGGCAAGCTCACGGTCGTCCGATTGGCCGGTCGCGTCCAGCGCAGCGGCAGTTTGCTCATAAGCATGGCGTATCTCTCGCCAGCGGAACGTGCCGGCTGCGATGAACGGCGGCAATTGTTCCTGGCCCCGCGCAACCGCAATGGCCTGCTCGTTCGTGCGGCGGTCGGATTGGGTAATCTGACGGCTCCCTTCGGTTCGCAGCCGCGCTCGCAATTTGACCAGAGCCATGCTCGACCCGGCAATACCTTGCCCGCGCGCCCTTCTCGGCGTCGCCTCGGCCGCAACACCGCGTGTGCGTAACTCACGGGCAAAGCGTTCACGGAAACGATTGAGTAGAACCGGGCGAGGATTGAACCTGTTGCGATTCAGCCCCTCGGCCTGCACTGTCAGATGCACATGCGGGCGCGGTGTGTCGGTGTGGAGGGCAAGGACATAATCGTGATTGTCGCTGAGTTCGGCGTGGGCCAGTGCGCGGACGGCTCCCAGCACCTTTTCGGGATCGGTTCCTGCGGGCATCGAGAAGATCAGCGACACCGATGACACGGTTGGCCGCGACCGCCATTGGAGCGTATCGCTCCACTCAGCCGCCCGTTCGGCAACGTCTTCCTTGACTGTCAGGATTTCGCCGTCGCGGGTTTCAATTTCCACGTCGCCCTTGCGCCCGATATAGTCGAGATGGGCTTTGACATGGCTCCCGCCCCGCTGACGGCCCGTAACCTTGACCACCACCTCGGGTGCTTTGCGCACGATCCGCGCCAGCTTGGCCCGCGCTGTCGGACCGGTGGCAAATCCGTAACTGGCATAGAGCGGGACGCGCGGCGTGCTTGTGGGGTCATGGATATAGCGCACCCGAAATGCCGGACGTGTCGCTTCCCACAAGGCGGATTCCAGGCTCATCAATCCGCTACCGTCCAGTAGCTCGCATCGCCGCGCATGGCCTCGCCAACGGCTGTGACCTGCTCGGAGATTTCCATCCGCATGTCGGCGATCCGTCTCAGCTCGGGTTCGATCTGCTTGTCGCCGGTTTCGAGCATGGACGCATTGGCCGCTTTCATCGCCTGATTGAGATTGCGGCCAATGCGCAGCAACTGCATTCTGATCGGCGCAAGTTCGGCTAGCAGTCCGTCATCGACCCGCGATTTCAGCGCGAGGTGGCGTCGCACCAATGCCTTGATCCACCCGGCGCGATCGGTCGAACGCTGCGCCGCCCGAACCTCAATCACGGCGATCTCGACATCAGTAAATCGCAGTGAAACGCGATTGCGCGCGACGCCATCGGGACGGTCAATGAAGGGACGATCCGCGATCTCCCGCACCGTTTGTTCGATCATCTGCCGCAACATTGCGCTTCGTCCGCTACGGGCCACCGCGAAGCAATCGAACGCCGCGAGCGCATCGGCGTCAAGCCGAATGGTGAGCGTCGCGCTGTTCGATAATGGATTTGTCGCCATCAATCATGCCCAGAGAAACAACGTGAAACAGGGGCAATGTAAGACAACACGCGCCGCTAGGCATATCCTGCATTAAAGACAAATCAGACAAACCCCCTAAGACAAGCGCACCCAAAGCGGGTTTCCACTTCGGACAATAAGGGGCTTTGGGTGCGCTTGGGGATTTGAGGGTCAGGCTGGACGGGAAGCCATGCTTCCAATGCGGGCCGAAGATCGCCGGACAATTTCATGTTGACGGCTTGCGGTCGCGCTCCTCCATACGGCGATCTCGCCAACTGTGCGACCGCAGCCGGTGCAGACGCGGGCGCTGGTATCCAGCTTGCAGATTTCCTTGCATGGCGATGGCGGGCGCGGGATCATCCGCGCCCTCAATCATTCTGTCTTCCATACCGCAAGGGCAGAGTAACGCCGCCAAAGTGCCTTACGCAAAATCTCCGCGTTCAACGCAAAGCCTGGACGCGGCACAACGCTACAAGGGTAAGTGCAAAACACCACGAAGCCTCGTCCGGCAGAACCGGGCGGGGCTTGGGTGCAGCGGTCAGTTGCCGCTTGAGGCGCGGGCGCGTGACCAGATGAGGTTGAAGCTCTTGCCATCTTCATCGGCGAACAGGCTGGCGAAGATCGGGGCGTTGAAGCTGGGATCGTCGAGCTTGATCGAGAGATAGTCGCGGCCTTCCTTGGAGGTCTTCTGCCAGCACGCGCCGATTTCGGCCTTGGCGACGAACACCCGGTGCGAGGGGGCGTTTTCATTCTCGCTCGCTTCCTCGGCGACGATGGTGACGTTCTTCTTCTGCAAGCTCATCGTGACGATCTCGCCGGTGTAGTTGGTGTCGCCGGACTTTTTAAATGTGCCGATATTTGCCATGATATAATTCCTTTCATGTTGGTCGAACCCCGCGCTCATTCGCGGTCTCGATGGCTGGTTACAGGCAGGGGCTTGCGCTGCTGCACCTGAAAGGCCGGAACGCAGTGTAGGACGGCGGACGGGGGGGTTCTTGTCCCGCGAGGAGGCAAGCGCAGCGCAGCCGGGGAAGAAAGTTTCCGTCCGCCGTTGCAGCAAAGGGTAAGAGGCGAAGCCGTTCGCTGCCAACCAAGGCCATTGACGAGGCCGTGGGTGAGCGCGGTTCTGGCCATCGGTCGCAAGGAGATTTGGCGAGGATCGGTTGGTGCGTTCAATGTCCGGCTGATAAATTCCGCCATCGAAACTGATCGCTTGGGCTTGTCGAACGAAGACGCAATAGGTTGCCCTCGGTGCCGCGCAAGAAAATGCTGCATCGCATCGGATTTCAGTCGGTGCCGGTCATTGGACTGCTGGCATAGTCCGCAATCGGGCAGGGACACATTTCGTCAGCTCTGCATCCCGCAATCGTCCGATCCGCCTGCCTGTTCGCCGCTGGAGATTGGCATCGACATCATCCCGTCAGGTTTTGCCCATCCACGACGCAACAGACCAAGCATCAAAGCCCCGTCCGGTGCTGCCGGACGGGGCTTTGTGGTGTAGGCACATTATCGGCATGGGCGGGCGGATGAACTCCGCCCGCCCACCGCTCACGCCGCAAGGCGTTGCTCTTCGATCTCCTTCAAGGCATCGGCGACTTCGCTGTCGCCGTCCTTCGCAACCTCCGGCGCGCCAACGGCGGGGTCAGGGTCGAGCGGCAATTCGGGTTCAGCAAGCCATGCCGCGCGACTGGCGGCGGCAACCGTCGCCACGCCGCCGCGCTGGGTGTAAGCCGATGGCGGGAACGCCATCCAGCGCGGCACCCAATTCTCTACTTTCGCGCGGCCATTGCCGCCGGTCAGATAGTCATTGATGACGCCTTTGATGGTCTTGCCCTTCTCGGCGGCATGGGCGGCTGCCACGGTATCGCCGCCGACCTCGCGCAGCACTTCGGTCAACACCTCGCGGTCACGGATGAGGCCATTAAAGGCATCATCCGCCACCCAATAATCGGCCATTTTGACGCCAAGGTGAAGGCCGATGGTTTCGATGAGGCCGGTTCCACTTGCCAGCGTCTCGGCTATAACAACGCCCAGAACCTCCATGACAACCGCATCGGGCAATTCCAGCAGGCGCAGAAACAGCGCGCTGACGCCGTGCCTCGGTTCGTGACCCAAAGTGACGCTCGGCTCGTCGGGGTCAAATCCCAACACGGCAAGCACTGCGCGCCGCCGCTCGTCGAAACGGGCTTCGGCAACACTGGTTTCGATGCTTTCGGTAATCGGTTCGTTACGGCTGCGCTGATCCTGCACCCTCACGCCCCACAGGGGCGAACCGCAAATCGCGTGAGCGACCATGACGCGCAGCGCCGTGCCGGTATCGGCGGCAAGCGCCGACCGCACCGCCGCATGGCGGTGCAGGTCGATATATTGGTTCATGGCGGCGGTGATTTCGGGGCGGGTGGTTTTCGTGGCTTCGGGCGCGTCGCCTTTGGCGATGCGCTTGGCTTCGCGCTCGGTCAGATAGCCCTCGTGGAACTGCACTTCGCCATTATGGGCAATGGTGACATAGACGCGCCCGCCCTTGCGCTTGGGGGTGGCCGCAAACTCGTAGCGGTGGAAATATTGCCCATCGGGCAAAATGACAACATCGCTCCAGCCATCGGCAATATAGGTCGCCTTGCGCTCCTTAATGGCCGCGCGCTGCGCGTCCTCGAACTCGCGCACGTCGCCGAAATAGCCGTCCTTCTCGAACAGGTCTTTGACGATACGGCCCTGATAGGTTTCAAGGTCGAACAGCGCGACGCTGGTTGATACGGATGCGCCGCCGAACAGCCACGCTTTGAACTGGTGGCCCTTGGGGATGGACGATTGCGGATCGTCATACAGCGCCAGCCATGTTTTTTGCTGTGCTTTGGTGGCCATCGTTAGATGGCGAACACTGGTCGCGTCGATCTCCTCGGCGCGGTAAAGCTGCCGGATGCGCGGCAAGAGATTGCCCAGCGCCAAGATACGTTTGACGGTCAGCTCGGGCATCCCGAAGGTCATGGAAATTTCGTCCACGCTGCGGCCTGCCTTCACCAACCGCGTGAACGATTCCCACTGCGTCACCTCATCGGGCGCAAGCCGCGCAAGGTTCTCGATCAACGAGGCTTCGAGCGCGGCGGCATCGTCGCCCGCCTCCATGATAGCGCATGGCAGCGGCTCGGCGCAGCCGGTTTCGGTTGCGACGACTTGCGCCGCAAGGAAGCGGCGGCTTCCCGCCACGATCTCGAATGTCTCGGCACTGCCATTCTGGCGCACCAACAGCGGCATGATGATGCCCCGTGCGCGAACAGATGGCAGAATACCGCTAATGTCGGGTGGCTTCTTCCCGCCTCGCATGTTGGCGGGGGAAATCGAAAGCCGGTCGAGCGCGATATGGTCAAGTTTCATGGCACTTATTCCTTCTGTTGGGTGGCCCCATCCTCGGGGCATCTTGGGGGGCGGTGAGGATGGGGCCGGTTGTCCGCACATTTGGGTTTAAACCTGCGGGGTCTGCCGCCGCCTTGAGTCCCTTGGGGATGCTCAAGGCGGCGGAAGGGCTGAATCTTCTTGAGTTCGGGCAGCGGCCGCGGCCACAAGCCGCATCTCGTCCTCTGTGATGCCACCGCACAGGCGGGCAGCATCGGCATAAATGGTCAGCGGGAAGCGCGCTTCAAAATGAAGGTCGCGCTCGATGGCGAGGCCGAACGTCGGTTTCACGCCCGCGATTTCGGCAAGGCTGGCGCTGCCCATTTCGGGGCAACCAAAGCCAAGGTCGCAAAGCCCGAACAGCGTGTCGCCGTCTTCGTCCAGTTCGGAAAACAGCCAAGTGCCAGACCCGACAGGATTGAAGAATTTGACGACTGGCACATGATCGCCACGGCTCAAGCCGTTGGCGATCAACCGCGCGCGAAGGTCTTGGGTCAACAAAAGCATGGCAGAAATCCTTTCAAAACATCTCGATCTGGTTGCGGGCGTTGGTATCGAACAGGCCGTGATCGGCGGGACGCTGCGCCTTGCGCGGCTCCAGCGGCGCGTTGGCGCGCATCGCGAGCCGGTCGCGGGGCGTGATCGGAACTACCCCGTAAACAAGCGTCTGCTCACCGATGGCCGTTTGCTCTGACGCCAGCCCGTTTGTGGGGGGAGGCGCGGCGCTCATGCCGCGCGCGCCAAGGTGGTTTCGCTCTCCCGAACGAAGGCCAAGAGGAAATCAGCCGCTTTGCTGGCTTGCGATGCCGCTTTGAAAATGGCGCGATTGTCAGCGCGCAACACGGCCAGCCAAGAGCCGAGATAGTCGGCATGGCGAACGGTCGGGACAATCCCTAGCGCGGCGCATAGAAAGGCCGATGTCAATTCGGCACACAATTCCTCGCGGGCATAAAGCGCCGAACCAAACCGCCCCGACTGGTCACGCGCCAGCCGCGCCTTGCTTCCGGTCCAGTGGCCTAGCTCGTGCAAAGCCGTCCGGTAAAAGTCGATTTGATGGGTGAACGCGGGTTGCGGCGGCACCCGCACATAATCGCCGCCAACGTCATAAAACGCCCGCGCCCCGCCGATGCGTAAATCCGCACCCGTCGCAGCAATCAAAGCCTCCGCGCCATCATGCTGTTCGCGCTCGGGCAACGGCGTCGGGTCGGCGGTCAGCCGTTCTGGCAAGCCGTCGCACTGCGCCGCATTGAACACGACAAAGCGTTTCAGAAACGGAATCGAACGGGGCTCGCCCTCTGCGCCGTCACCCTGCGCGCGCGCATCGTCGGGGGTGAAGCGGTCGGCGTAAAAGATCGTTTGCCCGCGCTCACCTTTGCGAACGCAACCGCCAGCGGCCAAAGCCTGCCGGAAGGTCAACCAATCCTGCGACGGGTAACAGCCTTCAATGACTGCACCCCACAGAATGAGAACATTGACGCCCGAATAGGGACGCCCCGAAACAGCGTTGCGGGGGAGTCCCGGCACTGCCGCCGATGAACTCCACGGCTGCGCCCACGGGAAGCGGCCCGCTTCAAGCTGTGTGATAATCTTGGCCGTCACCTCGTCATAAAGCGAAGCGCGGGGTTCATTCCCGCGCGCGGCGCGTAGCGCCGCCTTGCCCGTCCCACCACTCCGCCGTTTCCGATTGCCAACCGCCATCACAGCCTCCTCGCCTTAAAAACCACACCGACCCCGGAGAGGGGGGTGGGCGGCAAAGAGCGACCAAGAGGCCCGCCGCGATCAGGCGCACCTGCAAGGCTGTAACGAAGTGAAAGACCCGGCCAGAAGAACGAAGTGGGGCCGGGTTGCGCCTGAGCGCGGCGGGCCTAGCCGGAAGCGCCGCCCATCCCCCTCTTCGGGGACGGCCACAGACACGCCGGCGCATCCGCGCCGTCACCAGTCAGTCGAACATCATCGCAAGAACATTGCCGCGCAGCGGCCGAACAGGAAATGTCATCCTTGCACGGCGCGACGCAGGCGGGCGGTGTGGCGGAAAGCAGAGCGAAGACCAGGCTGTTGCGCCAACGGCGCTGCGCCGCCAGTCAAAGCGAACGCGCGTCCGACGCCCGCACGGCAAGGAGAGAGGCAAGAGCGCCAGCGGGTCAGCCCAAAGACGCCGCACCCTCAGGAGCGCGTAGCGCGGGACAGAGTGCGTCCCGGGATTCTCCCGCTCATTCTCACACGCTCCTGATCGTAACCCGAAGGGCCAAGACTACAGGCTTGGTTCGCGCAGCGAATAGAGCGGGTCGCCGTCAGGCAGCGCTACAACACCGCAGAAGTATCAGGATTCCATGATGGCCTTCAAATCTGCCAAGTGTGTCATGGTGAAATAGATCGACGCATCCCTGCCAGCCAAAATTATTTCGAGATTTCCGTCATCGCAAACCAAAAACATTTCGCGGATTACATCGCCTGATCCGAGCGCATATTGAAACATCGCAGCGTGGTTAGGGCAGAGCGCTAGATAGTTTTGAAAATGCCGTTTCTCAGCGTCGTCGAAAAACTCAACTTTCTCGACATAGTGCCGACCGTCTGTAAGCCGAAACGGCAACGGCTTGCTACAAATCTGGCATATCATTTCACCGTCAGGATTGGTATATTGCTGCCGCAGATATTGCTCAGCTTCCTGCTTTACCGACCCAATTCCGACCGAAACAGATCGTGTCCGATGTTCACTGACTTTTCCCGGCGCGTTGGCTGCCAGAGCGCTCACCTTAAGGGCGCGCCGCTCGGGATTCTTCGGTTCATTTTCCGGCAGTTGGAAATTTTTACGATGCTCCCAATCCGCATAGATGCGATTCAACTCATCAGCCGGAATTTCAGCGACTTTGCGAGCGGTTTCGGCATCGTCAAAGCCCAACGCTTTAGCGGCTTCGTTCTGTGATTTTTCCCGATCGGCGACGGCAGCAGCCTGTGCCTGGGCGGCAGCACTCTGCGCCTCAATATTCTTGCCAAAATCGATGGCCTTTAGCCAAGGCCATCCGGCGTCAAAGGTGAACCCTTCCGGAAGCAGTTCTGATCGAGCGAGCGCAGGCTTTACGAATTCGGCCTCGCCCTGTGGCACCCATGCAAAGTTTCGAAGCTGATGAACGAGGTACGAATCGGCAAAGCGCGCACCATTGCTCTCGTTTTTGCGATACACCGCTCGGAGTGGGTTTTCATATGTCGCCCAGTCATGTTTGTGATGCGTTTCTGGCAACGAACGCATCGTCTCCCAGACGAGCTTTGAAAGCCTGACCGATTTTCGTTCTGCGAGCTGTTTGAAATGCCGGATCGCATAGTCGCGATTGATCGGGGAGGTGTAGCGCTCACCGGAAACGGCCTGCAAATAGCTCAAATTTGGGTTGCTTGAGCATTTCTGATTGATGACGTTGATACGCGCCATACTACCCAGCTTTTCGGCAAAGCGCGCAATCTTTGGGATGTCCATGGGCATCGACGCATAGGCATCCGCCAAAGCGAATACCTTATCTGAAGTGCCGAGGATTTCGATATACTCACCGACACCGGTTTCTAGGAACGGTGCATCAAGGTATGTGTTTGCCGGTTGGTGCCATTTATCGTCTTGTCCGAGGAAGAGATAATACGACGATAACAGGAATGCGGACGAAGGTTCGTCATCCAAAAGCTTCATAAATCGGCGCAAATGCGTCGCGTATTCGCGCTGGTTTAGTGTCCGGTTATCCGTCGTATAACCGTCTTTGAGGATCGCCTCCACGAACTGCCTCTCGCCGACGCTGGTTACGCCGACATCTCCAAGAAATTTTCGGGCGCTTTCCTGTTGAGTTTTGCGTTTGCCTGATGAGTAGACGGCATCATCGACCCATAGCACCGCAGAAGATTTCAGGCCGCTGTCGCTGGGGAAAAAGCATTTCGAACCGATGCTGTGCCGCCCATCGGAAAGCCTTACGATTCGACAATTTCTCAGCCTCCGTATTGCGCTTTGAGCGTCCGTCTCTTTGGCCAGTAGATCATAAAATTGCTGGTGCCACTCGACACTTTTATTAGCCAGCCATTGCATAAATGCGACATCCACGCCGCGCCAATTATTCTCGGCAGCCTTATCGTTGATGCAACTGACAAATTCGTCGATGTCCCAATCAGTGATTGCGAGACCATTCATGAATTTCTCTACATGCGTTCCCTGCAAGGCTCGGCTCGCAGCCCATTCCGGCGGCTCGTCGTCGCAGTCGATCAGGAACTCAATATCGTCGCGAGATAGCAATTCCTTGAGCGCTGATTTGGCTTGAACCAAGGTTCGCGCAGGCGCGTGTCCTTTTGCGTGTGTCGGCGTTAACTGCTGGGCGTTCATAGCCTCGCAAATGGCCACGCGGATAGGGACGTATCGGGCACCCAAGGAGTCCTGGGGGTTGGGCAAGACGCCTAGAAAATCATTCGACAGCAATCCCAAATCCCGGATCGAATGAAGCGAAGAAGCGGTTAGAATCGCTAGCTGCTCGAAAAGAGGTTTGTTGGCAGGGGTCTCTTTGATGCTTGCTCGACTTAGCTCTGGGACAAAGGGGGCGTGCAGATGAAATCGCAGACCAGATGTTTCCTTTCCAGCCGGGAAAAAGACCGCGACTTGGCCAGGAACAGGAACGATCTTTAGCTGGGCCGACAGCGGCTTGTCGGATGAAACCGTATGAGTACTGGGCAGCAATTCGAGTGCAAACGCTATCGCGACACGCTGCTTCTCCAAACCTGCTACCGGCTGACTGAATTTGAGAAAGTGGGCACTCGTCGTCGTGCGCCCATCCACCTGCTTCATGACCTCAATATGGGTTTCAGTATGGGAAATTCGGAGAATTTCGCCGGACATTTCAACCTTCAATTCCCATTTTATCGATTCAATATTTGGTAGGAAAAGCAGCGTTGTTTCAGCAAGTTCGTTGAGGCCAGTTTGGATCTCCTGGTGAGCATCAGCAGCTAACTTTTTGGGGTTGTCAAATGGGAATTCAAACCGTGTCTGGCCTTGCAAGCCAGAGCGGGGTTCTAGCTCAAACGGAAGCACCAATCGGCAGATTTTGAATGAGAATGTCGGGGACCAGATGTGCGGAGTTTCCGAGTAGGCAAAGACGGCTTTGAAACCTACGCCGAAGCGCCCGATTTTATCATCATCGTGCGCCTTGGTGCCTTCGCCAATATCTGTGATCGCAGAAATATCCTGCGGACGAAAAGGTTCGCCATTGTGCTCGAATATCAACCTATCTGGCGTGAGGAGAAACTTGACCTCGGTAGCGCCACGATCCTCAGCGTTCTGCAAAAGTTCGTAAATGAAATGGGCGCTGTCCGGATACAGATCTTCAACGATCTTACGAATTCCGCTATGTTTCTCAAGAACGCGGGCCAAATCCTCCCGTTCCGCGCGGACATCATTGATGACGCTCATGCCGATACCTTCACGATCCGCAGCAAGCCAAACACAATGGGGGACGCACGGACATCGCCACCGCTGGTAGCTTGCGCAAGTTCAACGCTGCGCCGATCAAAATCTGCGTTTGCACGCGCCAGCTCACCTTGGCGCATGACACGGATTTTGTCGTTCGTAGCGCGTCCAATTTGATCTTCTATGACATTTGAACGGGCGCGATGGCTCACCGTGAGGCTCTGAACCCTATGCTCAACCAACTGACGATTTCCGTCGATGTGATTTGCCTGAGCTTCCACCCATTTTGCATGATGGCGTAGTTCCAGACCCTCAAATATATCGGGGCCGGGCAATGCCAGATCGACATGACTGGCTAGCGCCAGAGCCTCCAACAATGAACTTTCCAGCGCCATGTCCATAGCGATAGCGACAAGCGCTTCATCTGGTCGGACTCCGTGCTTCGTCCAACGAAATAGCGCAAAGGGATGGTCCCCCACGGGCAAATCGGCACTGCGGAGTTCCAGGGTGCAGAACTGGGGTTCATCAACGTCAAGAAAGCGGGCCGCCTGACGCACAAGAGGATGGATAACCGAAATGTGGACTGTCTTGGGATTTTCTGATGCAGCTTCCTGATCGAACGTGACAGCCAAGGTCGGTTGCCCTCCTTTAAGCCACTTTTCCCATTCCCGTGAGATCGGATCAACCGAACGATCAAGCTGACCAAAATCGGTCAAGAGGGCGGCTCGTGATTCTTGGCTTAACCTAAGTGTCTTGAGAGGCCCCGCTCCAAGGAGATGCTCGCTCTCGCTTTCCAGCCTTCCAGAAAGATAAGCTTCAACGGCGGCAGCGATGGCGGCAGGCGAAAGCCAAAATGTCTCCGCAGCCTCAACATCGTCCCGCCAAGTTGGTTTTGGGACGTCCAGACCAAAAAGCTCAGATTGCTTGTTTTCCAAGTCCTCCTCTTCGCGGAGTTGGCGAATGGCGTTGTCGGACAGTTGCCGCAGCCGATTTCGTTTTTCATCTTCGTTCAGGCTGTAGCTCTCGGCAATGTCATGAATTTCTCGGGTGATGGTTCCCAATATCTCTTCATTACCGCCAACTGCGTGTTGGAAAACGCCAATTCTCCAGAGGCAGCGTTGATATATGTCACCGTCAACCGTCCCCGGCGTGACAAGGTTCATGATCGCCACCGTCTCACTAAGCTGGCCGTATCGATCAATGCGACCGATACGCTGTTCAATCCGCATTGGGTTCCACGGCAGATCGTAATTGACCAGAAGGTCGCAGAACTGAAAGTCGAGACCTTCACATCCGACTTCAGATGACAACAGTACGTCGATTGCCTCTGGATCTTCCTTCGCCAGTGCGAACCGTCTCCTCAAATTCGCCCGTTCGTCATCGGGAATGCCGCCGTGAACCACGCCAAACCGCAAGTTGGTTTCGGCAGTATGAGCCGCAAGGTAAGCAAGTGTGTGCCTGAAAGTGGTGAAAACGAGAGACTTATTCTTGTGCAAGCGTCCCTTGTCGGTGAGAATTTTCTTGAATGCCTCGATCTTGTGATCCTCAGGATTCAAACTTTGAGAGAGGGCTAAGAGTTCATCAATTTCACGACGCACGGACTGCACAAACCCAAGGTCAACGTCACTGTCGCTATCCGCCGCCTCCATCATTTCTAGCTGATCCAATTTGCCAGCCAAAATATCCGCCAGCAATGGTGCTAACCCGTATAGACAACTGGCAGCTTGGCGGCGGATCGTTGTCATCATGAATTTCACGTTTTGCTGACCGTGGCATTTGGCCAGAATGCGACCAATCAAATCTAACAGCTTGTCATGCAGTTCTCGTTGTTCAGTCGTGAATTCCACCAAAACCGTTTCAGGTTTGCGGGTTGTGAAATCTCCAATATCCCGACGACGAGTTCTGTTTATGAGTGGGCTAAATGTGTAGAGTTCTTCCAACTCCCTAATCAGCGGAATCCGGTCTGCGTCCTCAAGACCTTGCTGCCCTAGTCGATCATATACAGCTTGAAAATTCGGGGACTCCCGAAGGAAAAGCCGCCCCCATTCAGTTGCCGCCGCGTCGTTCAAGGCATCGACCGCACTTTGTTGCCAACCGTCCTCGACTGACCGACAATGCTGAATAGCGACGTTGATCGGTCGGTTAGGCTCGGCCATTTGTTCAAAGCTGGCGTGATCGATAACGAGATCAGGACGCAAAACATTTAGAAGTGTAAATAGGTCATCGCTACCAAGCTGAACGGGCGTAGCCGTCAGCAGCACGACCGCCTGTGCATTGTCGCAAAAATATCGGACGCCTTGGTGCAAGAACGTCTCGCTATTGCGGATGTGGTGCGCCTCATCCACGATCACGAGATCGAATCTAGGGGGTGGGTCAAGCTCCAGTAGGCCGCGAACCTTTCGTCGGCCACGCCCTCCAGGTGTGCCAAGAAGCATATCTGAATCGAATAGTGAAAACGGCAAGATTGCTTTGGAGTGCTGCTCAGGCCACTCGCCATCCAAGTCCATTTCTTGGATGCAATGGCGGAGCATAGCACCATCAAGGGCGTTAAAATGCTCATCGAAGCGCTTCATTTCGTTGAACCATTTTCGCTCAGCGACCAAGGCTTTCGGGCAAATCACGAGAACGGACTTGATGTCCATTCGCGCGCGCAACTCCTTGATGATGAGGCCCGCCTCTATCGTTTTGCCAACCCCCACTTCGTCAGCAACCAGCAGGCGCGGTCGGTCGGCTCGGATGAGTTTTAGCACGGGTCGGTATTGGTAGGGGACAAATTGCACTCTGCCTGAGCGCAAGGAATAGAGATTGGCTGTCGATCCAGACAGAATCTGATACGCTGTCAGCCGTGCCCGCAAGTGAGCCGCATTTAGCGGTGCTGGTCTTTCGGCATCAGCTTGTTCGGATTGGAGCTGGCTTTCATAAAAGACAGACTTCGCGCCATTTTGGAAAACGCGATACCGGGTTTCTGCGGCTCCGAGCATCACCTCTATTACCGGTAATAAAAGGGTGGGAGCCGAGCGCAATGCAACCAAGTCGCCAACCTTGAACAATGATTGCCCGGTTGGAGCTTTTTCCCCCATGGCTTCATCGTGCGCTTGGCTGATCGAGACATTGGCAGCCTCGCGAGGCTGGCCGCTCGAAGGTGCGGGTTGGCTCATTGCCGCCATCGCCGCATTTTTGGCAACGTCTACCGCTACGCGCGTTTCGTCGCTCCCATCTATAACTACCAGAAGGCGACCGAGCGTATCAGCGTCTCGATACGCTTCACTCGGGGGCAGATCGGTAGAAGACAGGTGCGCCCATTTGTTTCTGACGGTTTGCAATTCCTTCAACCACGACCGGGCTTCTCGCGGCAGGCTAAGCTCCGAGCTAATCTCGAACCAATTCTGATCCAAAACACGCAATAGGGCGGCAAAGTCGAATTGCTCTAGGTTCTTAAACCCCCGTTCGCGAGCTGTGCGCTGTTGCTGAAAACTAAGCCGGTCAATTACAAGCTTGTTCCACCAGTCTGGCGACAGTTTTGGCAGTTGGACGGATAGGAAGCGCGAAATATCCCTCGTAGCCGCGCGAAGTAACTCGTTCATTCTGCCCTCTCAGCGATGTTTCCAGAGCGCCGAAGCACTACCCATACTGCTTCATCAAAAATTCCAGCGTCATGTTCTCGGCAATCGCATCATGAGGGATCAGGGCATATTGCCACGGCTTTCCGCCATAAGACCGCGCATGTTCACTCGCCCAGGCACACCACTGGATCGCGACTTCACGCTTCGCCAGAACGTCCTTGTCCTGCATCTGCGTCGCCATCTTGGGTTCAAGCATCAGGATGCGATCTTCTGTCTCAGCGACAAAATCGGGCTGATATTCGAGATGGTCATGGCCACTGCGGTAATACATCTGGAATTGGCCCTTGGCAGGCCGCAGCCATTTCAGCGCCTCGCGTTCGAGGATAACTGCCAACTTGCGCTCGGTGTCCGAATGGAATTTCGCCACGGTCGAAAGGCATTTCGTAAAACCGCCGAACAGATACCGCGCCATATTGCTCTTGTCGGCGGGTGGCACACGGTAATCGAGAGGGGCTTCGCGTGACGCCGTAAATGCGGTTTCCTTGAGTTCGGAGAAGCCTTGCCGGATCTCGTGGTGATATTCGACCGCCTCGTCTTTCCAGAAATGATCCTGCATCTGGGCATGAACCGCACGCGCGATTTCACGCTGATGCAATGACAAGACTTGCTTGGCGTCCGTCTCGGAAAGGTAGGTGAGAAAGTGTCGCGCAACCTGTCCGGCAAGCTCATAGAGCAAATCGGCATGTTCATCATAGGCGATGTCGGAGAAGTCGATCAGCCCGCTGACGACATAATCCTCCAGCCGGTCTTCAAGCAGATTGCCTTGCGACAGGCCTATAATATCGACCTGATCGGTGCGCAGATGTTTGGCCCATAACTCATCGCTCGGCGCGGAATAGCGCATCCCGGACAGGTCAAGCGTGAACGGCTTGAAACCCGCCTTCACTTCACCCTTGGGCATGACGGTAATCCGGGGGATGTCGATGGTGCGCTCAACCATCAATTTCGCGGTTGCGGCGATCACGGCTTCAATGTCGGGCGCGGGTTTGGCAATCCCATCAAGTTCAAGCTGGGGTGCCTGATACTGGCTGCGCACCTCGCGCACGACCTGTTCCTGCACATCCGCGCGGGAAAGATAGGAAACGCTGGGCACCTTGTCAGGCTCGCGCGCGAGCTTGCGGAACGCATCATAGGCGAGCTGCGCAACACGAATGTCATTCGGGTCGGTGAACGCCGGGGTCTGCACGGGGCCGGAAGCTGTCGCCGCCCCCTCGCTCTGCGCGGCTTGCAGGCCAAGACTGCCAAGGATCGTCGGGGACGCCACGACAGTCACGGTCTTGCGGGACAAGTCGGCCTCATCCAGCACTAGCTGCTTCAGGCGGATCGTCGAATTGGGATCATTCGCCGCGTCCACAATTTCCTGAAACCGGTCATGCGCAACGATGTTGAGGCGATCCACCGCCGCAACGCCAGTGCGCTTGCCGTAAGGCAAGCGCAGCCCGCGCCCAATGCTCTGCTCGATCAACGTACGCGCGTTCGCCGCGCGCAGCGGGATGATCGTGTAAAGGTTGGTGACGTCCCAACCTTCTTTCAGCATGTTGACGTGGATGACGATCTCGACCGGATTGTCATTCTGTTCGACGGTCAAAAGCTTCTCGACCGTCTCCTCTTCCTTCACACTTGAATCGACCTGGATCACCTTGTCGGCGTATCGGCCCTCGAAAAAGGCGTCGGACTGAATCAGGCGGGTCAGCTCCGCCGCGTGGGTTGTATCGCGCGCGATCACCAGAACGAACGGCTTGACGATCCGTTCGCCGTTTTCGCGGGCATAGGTTTCCAGATCGACCTTGACGCTTTCGTGCAGGCGAACGCCGTCCTCCAGCTTCATCGTCTGGATCGCTTCCGGCGATTTGCCCGCCGGGTTGAAATCCTTGCGGGTGACGACTGCGGGTTCCTTGACGAAGCCGTCCTCCATCGCGCGGGCAAGCGGATAGTCGAAGATGACGTTGCTGAACGGCACCGGCCCGCGCGTGCTTTCGACAAACGGCGTCGCGGTCAGTTCAAGCCCTAGCACCGGCTTCAACTCGTTGATCGCGCGCATCCCGGCGGTGGCGCGATAGCGGTGCGATTCATCCATCAACA